>Ga0315554_1000042_pt1 | contig 57691 bp, 50 predicted proteins | sample SalMarSW160370MG_FD_202114 | JGI IMG/M metagenome (GOLD analysis project Ga0315554, IMG submission 202114) | Salt marsh sediment microbial communities from the Plum Island Ecosystem LTER, Massachusetts, United States - Salt Marsh Sediment SW1603-70 ...
ATTCCCGATCCCGGAGGTTATCAGAGGTATCAATGCCTTTACACTCGGGGTGAAGTCCGTAAACCCTGGTGCGGAAGTTCGCGTTGTGTGGACGAATACCTGGTATGACCCGGTAAAGGAGCGTGAGGCTGCCGTGGCACTTCTCGACCAGGGTGCGGATATTATCGCACAGCACCAGGATACGACTGAACCGCAGAAGGCTGCGCAGGAGAGAGGCGATCTCAGTATCGGGTATGACTCGGATATGCGTTCCTTTGTCGGAGACAGTGTTCTGGTAAGTCCGGTATGGAACTGGGGAGCCTACTACATCGATACGGTACAGAATGCATTGAACGGCACCTGGAAGACCCATCAGTACTGGGGGGGGCTGAAGGAGGGCGCTGTTATACTATCCGATTTGAGCCCTAAAGTGCCGAACGATGTGAAAAACCTGGTAAAGAAGGCGGAGAAAAAGATTTCTGACGGAAATTGGGATGTTTTCTGCGGTCCGATTAAAGATCAAAATGGAAAAACCGTGGTTTCGTCAGGCGGGTGTATGAGCGATTCCGATATGCTCAACATGAACTTCTTCGTTGAGGGTGTTGTGGGAACCATACCGGGAAGTTGATAATTACCGGTTTACGGTAACAAAACGACCAAAACAAAAGGCAACTGCAGGAGATCATGCTTTAAGGCTTCATCCGCGGCATGATCTCCTGTGATTTTCTACTGTACTGGCGGACATAATGGATTCAGTATTAGAGATGCGGAGTATTACAAAACACTTTCCCGGAGTTCTCGCAAGCGATCATGTGGATCTGACGCTCCACCCCGGAGAAGTGCTCGCCCTTCTCGGGGAAAACGGCGCCGGAAAGAGCACCCTGATGAATATTCTTGTCGGTCTCTATCGGCAGGATGAGGGCCAGATATTTGTCCGTGGAGAAACCGCTGAGATACACTCTCCCCGTGATGCTGCGGTTCTTGGTATCGGTATGGTTCATCAGAACTTCATGCTTGTTGATACCATGACCGTCGCCGAAAATATTATACTGGGGATGCGGGACGCCTCTTTTATGCTCGATATAGACGGGGTGTCACAACGGGTTGAGGAACTTGCACGCAGGTACGGATTGAAAGTCGACCCCGGCGCGTCGATCTGGCAGCTCTCTGTCGGCGAACAGCAGAGGGTTGAAATCCTCAAGCTTGTCTATCGGGGCGCGGAAATTATTATTCTCGACGAACCAACAGCGGTTTTGACCCCGCAGGAGACAGAAGAGCTGAACGGGGTTATAAAGAGCATGATTGCGGAGGGAAAGTCCGCCATCTTTATCACACATAAAATGGAGGAGGTTATGTCCTTCTCCAACCGGGTGGAGGTCTTGCGAAAGGGGAGGGTCGTGTCCGTCAAGAAAACGTCCGATACAAGCCCGCAGGAACTTGCAAAAATGATGGTGGGCCGTGATGTTCTTTTTAGAATTGAAAGGCATCCCTGTGAAAAGGGTGAGGTCGTACTCAGCGTAGATGCGGTACATGCGGATGACAACAAGGGAAACCCTGCTTTGAGAGGGGTGACATTGAGGATCCACAGTGGTGAAATACTCGGTATAGCGGGTGTGGCGGGAAACGGGCAGCGTGAGCTTGCAGAAACGATAACAGGGCTGCGTCCTGTATCGCAGGGCAGGGTTTCTATAAACGGTGAGGATATGACGAACCGCACTCCCCTCGACATGATCCGGGCGGGAGTGAGCCATGTGCCAGCCGACAGGATTGCAATGGGAGTGGTGGGAACCATGAGTGTCGCAAACAACCTCGCGATGAAGGGATACAGGAACCCGCCGCTTGTAAAACGCGGGATAATCCGGCCGAGGCGCATTATCGAGCATGCCCTGAGGCTCATCGATGCTTTCCGCATCGATACCCCGGGACCACAGACAGAAGTCAAGTATCTCTCCGGCGGCAATATTCAGAAAACAATACTGGCACGCGAGATAGACGCATGCAGGGGGCTTCTCGTCGCCGGCTATCCCTCGCGGGGGCTCGATGTCGGCGCAACCGAAGCGGTTCGTAAAAGACTTCTTGAACAGCGTGATTCCGGTATGGCTGTGCTTCTCATTTCAGAGGACCTTGAAGAGCTCTTGAGTGTCGCCGACAGGATTGCCGTGCTCTTCGAGGGCAGGGTAATGGGAATTCTGGACCGTGACCGGGCTGATATTCAAACGCTCGGTCTTATGATGGCTGGTATGGAGAAGACTGAACAGGAATAATCACTAATACGGGGTTACAGGTATGCGCTTTGTTCTGGAAAAACGGGAACGCACATCCCAAACTGTTGCCGTGCTCGTACCGATCGCATCCTTTCTCTTTTCACTTCTGCTTGCAGCTGTGCTCCTTGTTATTTCCAGGGTAAGCCCGATTGCAACCTATACGGCAATGTTCAAAGGTGCATTCGGCACGTGGCCGAACTTTACCGAAACTCTAGTCAAGGCGATTCCCCTCATGCTCACCGGTCTTGCCGTTTCCATTGCCTTTCGGATGGAATTCTGGAATATCGGCGCGGAGGGTCAGCTCACATTAGGCGGTGTTGCCGCAGCGTGGGTTGCGCTTTTCTGGGGGCTGCCTGTGTGGCTTGTTCTTCCAGCGGCGCTCGTTGTCGGCATGCTGGCAGGGGCCGTGTGGGCCGGTATACCGGCATTTCTCAACGCGCATATGAAGGTAAATGAAACACTCACCACTCTCATGCTCAACTATGTCGCTATACTGCTTTCCCAGCATCTCTACTATGGGCCGTGGCGTGATCCGAAGGGATATGGATTTCCGGGCACTGCGCCGTTTCCGGAGTCGGCATGGCTGCTTCGAATAACAGGGAGAGTTCATCTGGGGCTTGTATTTGCGGTGATTCTTGCGTTTTTTCTCTGGCTTGCCCTGAACAGAACCCGCTGGGGGTTCGAAATCAAAATAATCGGGAAGAATCGGACTGCAGCGCGGTTTCTCGGTATCGATATAGCCAGCATGATAGTTGTCTCGCTTCTGGTTTCAGGGGCGGTCAGCGGGCTTGCAGGCGCATGTGAAGTAACGGGTATTTCCCGGCGGCTTCAGCAGGGCCTTTCAATCGGATACGGGTACACTGCAATAATCGTTGCATGGCTGGCACAGCTCAATCCAATTGCGATTATATTCGTGGCAATACTGATCGCCGGACTTTCGGTGGGCGGTGATCAGGTACAGATGATTATGGGCCTGCCCTCTGCAATGGGACTGGTGCTTCAGGGAATGATTCTGTTTCCAATGCTGGCCGGTGCACTGTTTACCGAACACCGCCTTGTTATAATGCGGGGAGCTTCAAAAGGCAGCGGGGAGGGGGCAGCTCTATGATTGCTCTGATTACCTCCATTTTTACAATCACTCTGCGCGCAGGCACATCACTCATTTACGCAACGGTTGGTGAGATATTCACCGAGCGGTCCGGGATACTCAACCTGGGCCTGGAGGGAATGATGCTCATGGGGGCAGTGAGCGCATTTGCCACCGCATACTACACAGGGAGTCTGCTGGCAGCGGTGGTTGCCGCTATGGCGGTGGGCATTGTTCTTTCGTCCATACATGCATTTCTGTCGATTACCATGCGTGCAAACCAGGTGGTGAGCGGCCTCTGCATAACGATTTTCGGAAGCGGCATGGCAAGCTATCTGGGCCAGCGGCTCGGACCAGCTGATAACAGCTTCTACCTTGTCGGCCTGGTTGGACCGCGTTTTATACCAATTTCGATTTCGGGTTTGGGGTCGATTCCCATACTGGGGGCAGTCTTCAATCAGGATATATTGACCTATATTGTGTACCTTATCGTGCCTCTTTCATGGGTATTCCTCTATAAAACCCGGGATGGACTGAATCTCAGAGCGGTGGGAGAAAATCCCGGAACCGCAGATGCGATGGGTGTAAACGTGTTTCTGGTTCGATACGCGGCGACCATCCTGGGTGGTATGCTCGTCAGCCTGGGAGGTGCGCATCTCTCACTTGCCTATACTCCGGGATGGGCCGAAAATATCACGGGCGGAAGGGGCTGGATAGTCATTGCACTCGTTATATTCGCCATGTGGAACCCCGCGCGTGCTATGCTCGGTGCCGTTCTTTTCGGCGGCATAAACGCTGTTCAGTTCCGTCTCCAGGCCGCGGGGACGACGATCCCGGCAGCGTTTTTAAACATGCTCCCCTATCTTGCCACGATTGTCGTACTCGTTGTGGTGACCTGGTGGGAGAACCTGAGCAAACGAATTGGCGCGCCTGCAGCGCTCTGCAAACCATATATCCGTGAAGAGAAGTAACACCAATCAAAACCTCCGTACCGATGTATCCTCCCGGGATGCAGTGCGTGTTGGGCAGCAGCTTCCATGCCTCGAAGGCTAAGAAACCATAATCAAAACATGCATCCCCCCGGGATACATCCCCCCGGGATACATCCCCCCGGGATACATCCCCCCGGGATACATCCTCCCGGGATACATCCTCCCCTGGCTTGATTCCTTGCTCTTGACGCGGGCTGAAATATGGCATATAGTCAAATAATGTGAAACTGACGGTATTGAACAAGCATCGCAGGAGAAGTCGGATAGAGGTTCTGATAATGAAAAAGATCAGCAGGTCCGCAAGGAGAAACGATGTGTCCCTGAAGACAGGAGGGTATGCCCGGTATATATCCGACCTTCATTTTGAAGGCATGCTTTTTGCTGCCACATACCGTTCATCACGGGCGCGGGCAATAATTAAATCTATTTCCATCCCTCAGTTACCCGAAGGATACTGCATCGTCGACCGGTATGATGTTCCGGGTCTGAACAGGGTCAAGATGCTCGTAAACGACCAGCCGTTTTTTGCAGAGGAGCAGGTCAACTATATCGGAGAACCGATACTCCTGGTCGTCGGGCCTTACAGGGAGGAGATAGAAGAAATTATTTCACAGATAGAGGTGGAGTATGAAGACCTCGAACCGGTGTTCACGATGGAGGAAGCGGAAAAAAGCGGGTTGATTATTTATGGAACGGATAATCGTATCGTTTCGTACGAACTGCTGAAGGGAGACCCTGAAGGGGCATTTCTCTCTGCCGATGAGACATTCGAAGCAGAGTATGAAACGGGCCTGCAGGAGCACGCCTATATCGAGCCGCAGGGATTGGTTGCCGTATTCGAGAATAACCGAATTACCGTGTACGGGTCGATGCAGTGCCCCTACTACGTAAAACGCGCGCTCATGCAGGGGCTCGGATGGGAAGCGGGCCGGGTGCGTGTTGTGCAGACAACCACGGGAGGCGCGTTCGGCGGCAAGGAAGACTATCCGTCGATCATAGCCGGGCATGCGGCATGTGCGGCGATAAAAACGGGAATGCCAGTACAGATCATTTTCGAGCGTGATGAGGATATACGGTATACGACAAAGCGGCACCCTTCAAGAATCCGCATTCGTACGGCCCTTGATTCGAATGGAGGTATTGCCGCAATGGATATAGGTATACGGCTGGACGGCGGAGCGTATGCAGGACTTTCGAGCGTTGTTCTGCAGCGGGCTATGTTTGCCGCTACAGGTGTGTATGATATTCCGAACGTTCGCGTCAGGGGAACCGTATATGCCACCAATACCGTCCCCAACGGCGCATTCAGGGGATTCGGCGGGCCCCAGGCCTTTTTTGCCGCCGAGATGCACATGCAGGAGCTCGCAAATCGGTCAGGTGAGAACCCACTCGATTTCAAGATGAAGCATGCGGTGAAAAAGGGCGGGCATACCGTAACCGGCGGTCTGATGCGGGAGGATGTCAAGCTGCAGCAGATGGTTCAGGAGCTTGACAGGATATCGGGCTACAGTAAAAAATATAAATCATTTCTGAATACCGGAGTGGGAAAATACCGCGGTATCGGGCTTTCACTCTTTTTCCACGGGTGCGCGTTTACAGGAAGCGGGGAGAAGGATCTCATCAAGGCAAAGGTCAGGCTGAAAAAGCATGCAGACGGAAGGGTGGAGATACTTGTCTCGAATGTCGAAATGGGCCAGGGTCCGCAGACAACCCTGCGAAAGATAGTTGCCGAAGTCCTGGAAATCCCTCTTGACAAGGTGCTGTACGATAATCCTGACACAGACCGGGTACCGGATTCCGGCCCCACCGTTGCATCCCGGACGGTGGTGATCGTCGGTTTTCTTTTACAGGAAGCGGCGAAAAAGCTCAAGAAGCAGTATAACAGCGTAGTAGAACTGGAAGTGGAAAGAAAGTATGAACAGCCGGCCTACGTGCAGTGGGACCAGGACAACTTCAGAGGCGATGCGTATCCGGTCTATTCATGGGGAGTAAATGCCGTTGAGGTCGAGGTCGATCCCGTAACCCTTGTTGCCACGGTAAAGGGTGTGTGGGGTGTGTATGACGTGGGCACTCCTATCGATGAGAAAATCATTCGCGGGCAGATAGAGGGAGGTATGGTGCAGGGTCTCGGGTATGCCTCAATGGAGGTGATGGAGGGTGCGAACGGAAAGATGCGTCAGGGTACACTGACTGATTACATAATTCCAACCCCGGTCGATTTTCCGGGTATGAAAATAAAACTCATCGATAATTCATACGAGTTCGGCCCCTTTGGTGCGAAATGTGCGGGGGAGCTTCCCTTTGTCGGTGCTGCTCCTGCATTCGCTTCTGCAGTGCAGCATGCATTGGGCGTGCCGGTGTGGAAAATTCCGGTGACGCCGGAGTATTTGATGGAGGTTGTGGACGGTGAAGATACGAATTGTTCTCAATGGTAAACCTGCTGTCATCGATACGGACCCGACCAGGCGGCTTCTCGATATTCTCCGCAATGATTATAATTTGACCGGCGTAAAGGAGGGTTGCGGAGAGGGGGAATGCGGGGCCTGTTCCGTTCTCATAGACGGAAGAATTGCAAACTCGTGTATCGTACCTGCAGGAGCGGTCGAAGGCTCTGAAATCATCACAATAGAGGGCTACAGGGAAACTGCCCGGTACAGGGCGCTTCGGGATGCATTCGAAGAGGCGGGGGCTGTGCAGTGCGGTTTCTGCACACCGGGGTTCATCATGGCTGCGGAAGCACTCCTCAGGGAGAACGCAAACCCCGGTGAGGATGATATCAGAAGAGCATTATCAGGAAATCTCTGCAGGTGCACCGGTTATTCCATGATAATAGATGCAGTAAAGATAGCTTCGGCAGGGGGAAAGGAATTATGGTAACAGCGTATCGTCCTGACTGCCTGCATGAAGCGCTCAGGATACGGGAAGAAACAGGGGCAATACCTCTTGCAGGCGGCACCGACCTCATGGTAGCAAAAAAGAGACGGGCGGGGATTTCGACCGGTTTCAACGAACCTGTCGTTTTCATCGGCGGCCTTACGGAGCTCAGGGCCGTCAGCATGGATGGTATGCTTCGAATAGGTTCAGCGGTAACGTTTGCCGACCTGCTAGCAGACTCTGTCATTCCCGACATTTTCAAAAACGTTTTTTTAGAGATTGCCTCCCCTGCGGTGAGGAACAGGGCCACCATAGGAGGTAATGTATGCAATGCCTCACCGGCAGGTGATACACTGCCATTACTCTACGCCCTGGATGCCTCCGTTGTTCTGGAGAGAGTGGACGGGAAGAGGATTCTCCCGATTGATGAATTCATTACAGGGCCGGGTGAGACCCGGCTGCAGAAAAAAGAGATTCTCATAGAAATAAGGCTGCCGCCCGCTGACCTCAATACCTTTTTTTACCGGAAGATCGGAACAAGGCGCGGATACTCGTGCTCGAAGGCGAGTTTTTTCGGCAGTGCGCGGCTGATGGAGGGAAGGCTCGAGGAAGTGAGGATGGCCCTTGGTTCGGTGGCGCCGACTGTTGTGCGGACAAAAGAGGCTGAGAAACGGTTGATGGGTAAAAAGGATCGGGACCTTGAAATCCTTGTTCCCGAAGTTGTCGCAATATATGAAAAAATTATCACACCGATAGATGATCAGCGCAGCACCGCCTGCTACAGGAAGAATGTTTCTTTGCGGCTGATCCGACATTTTTTAAACGAGCATGTTTTACCGGAAATGAGAAGACAGACGAAGCAATGATACCGATTCGAAACTCTCAAGATGTACTGGAGGAAGGTTGCAGTGTCGGATATCTATGAACGAATACTTTCTCTGAAAAGAAGCGGCAAGGCCGGAGTTCTTGTTACTGTTGTTGAGAGGAGCGGTTCGGTGCCTGCGGATCCCGGGTCAAAGATGCTCGTAACAGTCCGGGGAGAGGCATTCGGCACGGTTGGCGGCGGGTCTCTTGAAAACCATGCAATAGATAGGGCAAAGGAGATACTGGCCACCCGGAAAAGCCTGCTCCAGAGGTACTCTTTAGACAGCGGAAAAACTACGGATGATACCATTTGCCTTCCTATGGTCTGCGGCGGTAACGCAACCCTTTTTTATGAATTTATCGCTGCAACACTTTCAGTATTCATTTTCGGTGCCGGGCATGTGGGAAGCGCGCTGATCAGGCACCTTTCGGGCCTTGGATACGAGCCGACGGTCATCGATTCCCGAGAAGATATTCTCGATACTGTGGAGAGCGCACACAAAGTGCCGGTCGATTCGTATACCGCGGTCACTGAAAAAATATCGGTTCCGGAGGGGAGTTTCATCGTTGTTGCAACCCATACTCATGAGCACGACTACCAGGTGCTGAAATGTGTATACTCAGCCGGCTGGGAACCGGCGTATACAGGGGTGGTTGCGTCCAAAAAGAAGGCGAAGGAAATCATGGATAGGCTGTACGGAGAGCTGGGAAAGGTAATAGAAACACGCAATCTCTTCATGCCTGTCGGCCTTGACATCGGCGGAAGAAGTGTTGATGAAATCGCCGTATCGATTGTTTCGGAGATGCAGGCTGTTCGCTACGGTAAACAGGTTCCACATTTGCGGATTACCTGAGGAGATGCAGTAGATGATACTGTTGAAAAACTGTTTTTATATCTGCACACCGGATGTACTGGCAGCAGATGTTTCGACATCGGATGAAGCTCCAAAAAAAAATTTTAAAGGCTTTAATATACTTATTTCCGGCAACAGGATCGACAGGATTGCAAAGGATATATCTCTCGATTCAGCTTCTGAAAAGGAATGCGAAACCATCGACTGTTCGAATCTGGTCGTTGTTCCCGGGTTTGTCAATACCCATCACCATTTCTATCAGACCCTGACAAGAAACCTGCCTGCAGTGCAGAACGCAAAGCTGTTTGACTGGCTTTTATACCTCTACGATGTGTGGAAAAATATCGATGAGGAAGCGGTTTTCTACTCATCGATGGTTGCAATAGGAGAGCTTTTAAAAACCGGCTGCACCTGCACAACCGACCATCACTACCTGTACCCGCGCGGGTTCGGTGGGGATATTATGGGTATTCAGTTCGAAGCTGCCGGGGCACTCGGCATACGCTTTTCCCCGTGCAGGGGATCGATGTCCCTGGGTAGAAAAGACGGCGGACTGCCCCCAGACAGCGTGGTGCAGACTCCCGCCGAGATACTACAGGACAGCAGGCGGGTGATCGAAAAATACCATGATGTATCGGAGTTATCGATGCGCAGGGTAATCCTTGCGCCGTGCAGCCCCTTTTCGATTACAGAAGAGCTCATGAGCGAATCGGTGAGGCTGGCGAGAAGCTTCAAAGTACGGCTGCATACCCACCTTGCGGAAACCGCGGATGAAGACTCCTACTGTCTGAAACATTACGGGCGCAGGCCGCTCCAATTGATGATCGATAACGATTTTATAGGCGGAGATGTTTCATTCGCGCACGGTATATTCTTCACCGATGAGGAGCTTGAGATTCTCCGTGAGACGGGAACCTCCATAGCGCACTGCCCGTCATCGAACATGCGGCTTGGATCGGGGATTGCGCGGGTGAGAGAGATGCGTGAAATGGGTATCAATGTCGCACTCGGTGTTGACGGCTCCGCTTCAAACGACACATCCGATTTTCTCGGTGAGATGAGAAACGCTCTCCTGCTTCAGAGGGTAAAGTACGGTGCCGATGCCTCGACTGCACGGCAGGTATACGAAATGGCAACGGAAAACGGCGCCAGGCTCCTTGGATTTAAACGCATTGGGAGGATAGAGGAGGGGTGGGCTGCCGACCTCGCGCTTTTCAATGTTAATACACTTTCCTATGCCGGATCCTTATGCGACCCGTGTGCCGCGCTTCTCTTCAGTGGAAGCAGCCATCAATCCGAGTATACGATCGTGAATGGAAGAGTGGTGGTGAGGGAGGGAAGTCTGACGGGATATGATGAGGCGGTGATCGTGGAAAATGCGAACAGGATAGCATCGAGACTTGTAAACCGATAAGCCGGTGGGTTGCATCAACAACCTCTCATGGTCGATTCTTACATATAACCCGGCTGTATTTTTCGGATGCTCTTTCTCCGGTAAATGCATGCTGATTTCTATGCAGTGTAGTTGCAACAACACATAAATCCTCCGCCGGGATCTCCGACTGGCGTGTTTGGACCAAAAATGTATGAGAAATGCATTATTCTCACCGGCGAGCACGGGATCGGCAAATCAACAATATGTCTGAAGGTATCCGAGCTGCTTGGTGAGGCAAAATATCCACATGCCGGTATTGTAAGTGCAGCGGAATTTGATCGTGGCGGACATAAGACTGGATTCGCAGCACAGGACCTGGCCACCGGTGAACAGTGGCCGCTCGGCAGGAAGAGAGATGTGAGCCCACCGGCCGGTTTGCCGGAAGGTGATTTTGATGAGGATTCAGATGCACCCATATACGGGCCATACGTATTCTCCAACCGGGGGTTTGAAAAAGCGGCAGAGCATATACTCAAGTCACTGGAAAAAAACTGCAGGCTTATCATACTCGACGAGATCGGGCCACTCGAACTTGAAATGCACAGAGGTTTCTGGCTGGCGTACAAAAGACTTGTATTTTCCAAAAAAAAACACCTGCTCCTCGTTGTACGGCCGGCATTAATCAATTCGGTTCGTTCGTTTCTCGGTACCCGTATAGTATTGGAATATACAGCCGATTACAGGACCAGGGATTTACTGCCTTCAGGGATAACACGTGTCATCCTCTCCGGAGAAAAGCTCTGAGCTATTCTGATGGCTGGGGTTTTCACTGCCCGGGGGAAACCGAGCTTTCAGCAAAAAATCATGCAGGTCGTGCACCATTTTACCTGCCGCATTCAGTCGGCCGGGGATCAGCTGATATCGGTATCGAAGCCGCGCACTATTGCCGCATGCACAATGTCGTCGGCATGGCGTATGCTGCTGCTGATTACAGCGACCACGAACAGGGAAAATGATTTAATCGGTCTCTTTCTGAAGCCACCGCGAAGCCTGAGTGTGTGATAAACCGAGCTGCTGTTCTGCGCAATTGTGGCAAGGGTGTTGCTTGCTACTCCGAGGGCAAGTCCCATACCTTTCAACCCGTATCTTTCAAAAAACCCGATTATTTTTCCAGTCGTTATTTTCGATAAGACGATGCTGAAAGAGAAGAGAAGGCACAGAGCACGGCCGGACATTTGAATACCCTCAAATATCCCTTCCGAAGAAACCCGAACGGCTGCGATGTGCAGGTTTCTCTCACCTATGAAGAAGACGCCGGTCAGAACCGGCAGAAGGATGAAAACCCAGAATCGAATTCGAAAAAACATACGAAGCTCGGGCCGCCTGAAAAGAAGCATGACGGCAAACAGCACAATCGAAAGGACGAACAGATACCGACCTTTGAGAATAACAGAAAGTACGATAAGTACTGTGCCGGCAACAATTGCAGTCCGGACGGGGTTAATTTTTAATTGCATAATGAAATACGGACCTTCTTCGTATTGTTCGCGCCAATTTCCACGCCGCATACCCGGAAAGGGCACCTGCAGCTATGCGTATGATTAAAAGCACGACGATAACTGCAAACACCGCGTCTGTGCGTAGGCCCAAAAGCCTGCTTCCATCCTTTGCCATCTTCAAAGCAACATCGATAAAACTTTTACCGAAGAGAATGCGAAGCATGATGAACCGGTGCGGGAGGTTCCATGCCAGACAGAGTATCCCTGCCAGTACATATGAAATAGGCCGTTTTCGTTGTATTCGCGTGCCCGGGGAGGTCCTCTCCAACAATGAGTCTCCCTTCAATTGGCGGCCTGCCTCCATCAGGAAGTCTCCCTCCAATAACAGACCTGCCTCCATCAATAGGCTTTCAGCCAGAATTGCGACAACAGGGCCAATCTTAATTCCGCCGGGGCTGATCAGTTTCAGTATTGCCGTGATACAGCCGATGAGCAGCACGGTGCCCCTGCCGGGAACAAAACTATACCCGGTCAGGGCAATTATGCACCCGATACTCCCCAGTATAAGGCCGGTGAAATAGGTCCCGGCAAGGGGCGGGAAGAGCATATGAAGCAGAGAGCCGAGGCTGAGCTCTACCCCTCCCCATAGAGCGCCGAAAAGGCCGATATACACCCAGTCCCGGACACTGCGTCTGCCCATTACTGCCTCCTGTCAAGTCAAAACTTTATCGAGTTCGGCGTGTTCTGTTTTCTGTGTTGTTCCCTGTTACAGGTTTTGTATTTCAGTACCGGGAAAGCGTGCCTCTTCCACCGATGATCTTTGCTTCCCAATATTCGTACCATGTACATCCGAATAAAATCTGTTACACCGCTTCCTCCAGCGTCCGGGCACTCCATCTTCCGCGCGGGGGCATGCCGTCAGCCGCGATATGTCCGCCTTCGATGTACACCACTCTCTTCGCGAACCGGCATACGAGCTTGTCGTCATGGGTAATGACTAAAACCGCCCTGCCGCTTTGACTCAAACGCTGGAGAAAAATCATGAAAGAGCTCAGATGCGCCCAGTCCTGGCCGATTGTCGGCTCGTCTAATATTATAAGCGCCGGATCGGCCGTAAGTGATGCACCTAGCACTGTCCGCTGTATTTCTCCAAGGCTTAAAGTAACCGGCAGCCTGTGACGAAGCCCTGCAAGGTCGAGTGCCTGCAGTATTGTCTGTATCCGCGCGGGCGCATTCATACCGAAATTCTCAGGGGCGAATGTCAGTTCTTCTTCCACCGTATCGAGAAGAAGCTGCGCTGACGGATTTTGAAAAATCAAGCCGACCCTCCGTCCTGCAGGAAGTCTCTTCAATGATTTCTTCCAGGTTATCCTGCCGTGCCACTGTCTGTGAAGCCCGGCGATAACCCGTGCGAGTGTGCTCTTGCCGGTTCCATTTTTACCGACCAGGGCTATAAACTCGCCCGGGTGAATTGAAAGATTGATGTCCTCGATAACAGCGGTGTGCCGGTAGGCGGCTGTCACGTTTGTCAATGTAACGAGCGGCTCAACACCTAAGACAGGCGGTTCTATCCCTTCGGGTATATACCGTTCGAGGCCGCGCTGAACATGGTGCCACGGAAAACGCAGGCCGAGTTGCGCAAAACGCTTCTTTTCTGCTGTTATATTCTGATCGTGTACATCAGCGGTGATGTGACCCTCCTTCATGACGAGCATCCTGGTTGCAAGTCCGAAAACTGCACTCAGCCGGTGTTCTACAATAATGACGGTAATCTTCAATTCTCTGTTCAAGCACTTGAGGGTTTGCATTACCTCTTCCACACCGAGCCAGTCGAGGTTGGCAGTGGGCTCGTCGAGCACCAGGATCTTCGGCCGCATACTCAAAACCGACGCAATCGCAACCCGCTGTTTTTCACCGCTCGACAGGGTACGCAAAAGCCGGTTTCTAAGGTGCAGTATTCCCGTACCTGCAAGTGCAGCAGAGGTTCTTTCGAAAACCTCATTTGCATCAAGGCCCAGATTATGCGGTGCGAATGAGACCTCTTCTTCGACTCGTGTCTGAAAGAGCTGGGTTTCGGGGTTTTGAAATACGATACCGATACGGCCGGACAGCTGAAGAATGGGAGCCGTTTTCGTATCGAGTCCCTCGATCAAAACGGATCCATTCATGTCAACACTTCGTGCCTGCGGTATAAGACCGGTTAGTGAGAGGGCGAGTGTCGTTTTTCCGCATCCGGAAGGGCCGCACAGGAGGATGAATTCACCGTCCTCTACGTCAAAAGAAATATTTTCGAGGGCTGCTTTCACAGTTTCTCCGGCCTTGTATGAAACCGTGAGATTCTTTACATGGAGCATGACGTATTTTCCGTTCGGTATTTATGCATTGAGTGCCGGTGTATAGAACCTTCTCCTGCGGGCTGTATCGTTTGCAGTGCACCCGCCAGCAAAACCATGTTCCCTCTATCGATTACCGCCTGCAAGGTGTTCGTAATCCTCTGCACTGTCTATATCCTTGAGAATACGGGCGGTCTGCACCGGGACGGCAAGTGTTGGAAACAGTGCCAGTACGTCACGCAATGTTTTCGTTTCAGGGGTTTTCATAATACTTTCAGCAACCTCCCGTGATAGAAGAACCGGGTGCCCTTTTTTACCCTGATACTTGGGTATGATAACAGGAGCACAGGTATATCCCAGCATAATTCTGTATACTGCCGCATCCACGAGCGGCATGTCCCCGAGCGCAATATAAAAGCGGTCGCCTGTAACCTGCGTCGTACCGAGCTTAATGGAGCTGAACATACCCTTTTCAAATTGCGTATTTTCAACGATTTCAACGCTCTTTTTAAGAGAGAAGTTTTTTTTAAGTTCTGCTGACCTATACCCGGTAACGAGAATCACACGGCTTGAAACCTTGAGTGCGTTTTCCACGCTCTTTTCTATAATTGTTGAGCCCATAAATGGGAGCATCATCTTCCAGTCCTTCATCCTGGAAGATTCTCCCGCTGCGAGCATGACGCATTCTGTCCGTGTTTCAGCCATCCCGCCTTCCAATTCAGTACAGCTCGATACTAAAAATCAATATTGTACATTTTCCCGTTGTTAAAACATGAAAAAATTCGTAATATGATGGGGATCTCATATTATACATTCAGCCGCCGCCGACCGGAAGAAGCAGAAACAGAGTATCGTTGTCGTTCAGAGTATACGAGAGGCTCTTCTTCTCGCCGTTTACCGCTGCAGTGATGAATTTCTTGTGGTCGTCCCGGACCCTGTATGAGGATAGAAGGTCGGATACTGTGGTGCCGGACGTGATATCGACAGCGGCCCCGTTGTCAAGCCCATTGATATTCAGGTGTGCGGAATATTTTACTCTAACCTTCATTTGCGTATGTTTTCGCGCCCTTCATTTGGATGTAAAAAACCGGCTATTCCGTAAGATACCCCTTTGCAACCGAGTCAGCAATGAGATTTTTTACATACTCCCATAATACGGAAGATGCTTCTCCTATATGTCTGTTTCGTTCAAGCACCTGCGAGCTTTTTATCCCATGTTCCTTCCATGAAGAGCCCTTCGTGTTGTAGTTGTACAGAAGAGGTTCTAGCCTGTCCATGCCGGCTGCAAACTTCGCCTCCCTGCTTTCCCTTTTTTCGAACTCTTCCCACAGAGAGCGGAACTCGCGACCCTGGTCTGGAGGCAGGATACTGAATATTCTTTGTGCAGCCGCATTTTCCCGGGTGCTCTTATCCCTGTTTTTTTCTTCATCGTAGACAAATGTATCACCGGCATCTATCTCTACCAGATCATGAATGAGCAGCATTAGGGCGACACGAAGCAGGTTTACGTCCTCCGCATCCGCGTATTCTGACAGCAGCAGGGCCATAAGTGCGACATGCCACGAGTGTTCGGCGTCGTTTTCGTATCTGCTGTCGTTTATGAGTGGTGTTTGTCTGAAGATATGCTTCAGTTTATCGAGCTCGACGATAAAGTCGATCTGACTTTGCAGTCTTTTTTCGTTCATTTCGGTATCGTCCTCGTATCATTTTAAATGTAAACACTGTATACTTTTCTTTTTGTTGCTGGAAGAAGCTCCATTATATACCTTCTAAGTAACTTCGAGCAAGTTACGTTTTGATACTCGGCCGCGAAGTGGCATACGCCACTTTTACGGTACAATTTCCACGGCTGATGTACGGGGAGAACGATAAAATCGGGAGGAAATATGGAATCTCGTGACGGTACGCATGATACTGTGGAGCACGTTTTATTGAAAGATGATGGCCGATTTCCAAACAATGAGCGTCTTCCGCTTCTCATTTATCGAAATGCGATTGTTTCAAGCGGGAGGGATACAGCTTCTGTTATTGAAAAGACTTTTCTACAAAACGGGTGGGGCGGGTCATGGCGAAACGGGATATACACGAAGCATCACTATCACAGCACCGCGCATGAGGCGCTTGGTGTGTACCGCGGGTCGGCAACGGTACAGCTGGGAGGAGACGGTGGAATAAAGAGCAGGATATATGCCGGGGATGTGGTCGTCATACCGGCCGGGGTTGCGCACAAGAGGCTCGATTCGACCAGTGATTTCATGGTAGTCGGCGTATACCCGGCAGGCCAGATGTGGGATATGAATTATGGGAAGGCAGGCGAGAGGCCACGTACGGATGATACTATAGCCGGTGTACCGATACCTGAGAGCGATCCTGTATATGGGGTCCGTGGTCCGCTCAAGACGCTCTGGGTGTAAAGTGGCGGGGTGGCAGTACACCGCACCAATATGAGGAGAGTGTGATGAAGAAGATAGTTGCTGCGGGAGACAGGGTGTACCTCAAATTTTTCGACCTCCAGTTTTTTCACGAAAAAGCGCGTGAGGCGAACGCTGAGTTTGTGCCATTTCGAGAATTCGATGAGCAGAAATTCAAAAAAGCGATAACAGATGCGGATGCGCTCGTTCTCATCGACAGGCCACTGACTGCCGGACATATCCAGGTGATGAGTAAGTGCAGGATCGTTCTGGCCCTCGAGGTGGGGTATGATTTCATCGATGTCGGGTCTGCAACCAGTCGGGGTATCGTCGTCTCCAATGTCCCTGCCTACTGCAGGAATCAGGTGGCTGTTCACGCATTTACACTGATGCTCGCAGTATGCAGGAAACTGAAGATCATGATCGGAGAGACTGCGAAAGGTGGCTGGAACTACAGGGTTGGGGAGCCGCTTTTCGAAATGGAGGGGAAAACTCTCGGTATTGTCGGACTTGGCCGTATCGGCCGTTCGCTGGTACCCAAGGCGAGGGGTTTCGATCTCGAGGTTAGCGCATACGATCCCTACCTGGATGACGATGTATTCGACCTCCTCGGCGTGAAACGCCGCTACGAGCTGGAGGACCTTCTACGGGAGGCTGACATCGTGTCCCTCCATGTTCCCCTGACAGGCGAGACCTTTCACATGATCGGTGAACAAGAGCTGTCAATGATGAAACCCGATGCGGTCCTCGTCAATACCTGCAGGGGGAAGGTTGTTGATGAAAAAGCGCTGTATACCGCATTGACAGAGAAAAAGATAGCCGGCTGTGGCCTGGATGTTCTGGAAAAGGAGCCGCCTGCACCGGACAATCCGCTGTGGGGGCTGGACAATGCAATCATTACCCCCCATACAGCCTGGTACTCGGAAACGTCAGTCCGGCGGCTCAAGGAACAGGGCATGGATGAGGTTGTAAGGGTTCTGAACGGCAAGAGGCCGCGCTATGCAGTAAATCCCGAGATTCTCGCGCAGGGCGGAGGCTGAAAATGCTGGTTTACAGTTCAGCCGACCTAGAACTGACTGAAAAAATCCAGTTGAGCGGTTGATTCCCGGTCAAAAGGGGTAAATTCAGGATGTTCAACCCCTTTTACAGCTCGATATGCTACATATACTTCCAACGTTATTCTGAGGAAATGCCTGTACTTCAATCATCAGCACGGAAATATCTCTACCGTACGCTCAAGAGAATCTATCGAGCAATTGAATCCCGGCCGAAAGCAAAAGCTGATGAGACGCCTTCGTTAATGTCCTTGACAAGCACTGTCCCTGCTTCTGTTCCATCTGATCTCCACAGCTCAAACCCGTGAACCCCGTCATCCGCTGCAAAGAATAGAGTATCCCCCCCGTCCATAAAATAACTCGGAGAGGAGCTCAGGGGACCGAATTCATCCTCACCAGTGAGTATATCTCTGACGAGCAGAGTGCCTGCCTGGGTGCCGTCGCTCTTCCAGAGCTCGAGGCCGTGGGTATAATCCCGTGCGATAAAAAACAGGACCCCGTTTATATCCGTAAAATTTCCTGGGTATGAGCTCAGCGGGCTTGGCCCCGGGCCGTAGCTTTCTCCCGGATTAATATCCTTCAGCAGTGTAGTTCCGGCATCGGTGCCGTTACTTTTCCATAACTCGCTGCCGTTGATCCCGTCATTTGCCTGAAAGTACAGATTGCCGTTTATCGCGGTTAGGTACTGGGGATTAGAGCCGCTGCTTCCGGCATAGATATCTTTCACCGGCAGAGTTCCGGCATCGGTGCCGTTGCTTTTCCACAGCTCGCTGCCGCTACTGTTGTCAGACGCCTGAAAAAACAGGAGGCCTTTGAAAGCAGTGAGGTAGTTTGGATAGGAACCGCTGCTTCCGGCGTAGATATCTTTCACCGGCAGGGTGCCGGCATCGGTGCCGTTGCTTTTCCACAGCTCACTGCCGTTCGTGGCCTCATAGGCAACGAAGTACAGGGTATCGTTCACAGCGGTAAGATTATAAGGAGATGAACTGCTGCTTCCGGCGTAGATATCTTTCACCGGCAGGGTGCCGGCATCGGTGCCGTTGCTTTTCCACAGCTCGCTGCCGCTACTGTTGTCAGACGCCTGAAAAAACAGGAGGCCTTTGAAAGCAGTGAGGTAGTTTGGATAGGAACCGCTGCTTCCGGCATAGATATCCTTCACCAAAACAGTGCCTGCTTTTGTGCCGTCACTTTTCCACAGCTCACTGCCGCTTGTGTCATTATAGGCAACGAAGTAGAGGGTGTCGTTTACAGCGGTAAAATTGTAGGGAGATGAACTGTTTGGAAACCCGTCCACGTCGGTTCCGGGGTATATATCCTTCACAAGCACGGTACCTGCCCCGGTACCATCGCTCTTCCACAACTCACTGCCGTGGGCGCCGTCATCTGCAGTAAAATAATAAACACCGTTTATTTCGGTGATTTCCTGCGGGCTGGAGCCCAGCGTGTCTCCCATGGGCACTCCACCACCAAGACGCGCCAGCGGTTCATACGGGTTGGCGATTGTATTTATGTCCTTGACAAGCACCGTTCCTGCTTCAGTGCCGTCGCTCTTCCACAGCTCATTCCCATATGAGGGATGATATGCTGCAAATAGCACACTCTGGGCAGCAGCCGGCATTTCTTCTGAGGATTTATCAGTTTCTCCATCGCCTTCACTGCCTTTTCCGCAGGAAGAAACAAATATCAGCATCGAAAAAATTACGGCAGTAATAACTACCCGCAATAAATCCTTTCTTTTCATAGATCCCTCCTGTTTTCGTTTGTTGCCACGGTTTTAGGCTTCTTGTGGCGTAAATATTGCCGCATTCTTCACTCTATCATACCGGATAAGTATATTCAAGGATAAATTTATATAATACCACCGTATTGATGAATCTCTTGTAACCGCCCTGTGTTCTGGCGAAAAATCATTTTTTTCCTTGCAGAAGTCTGAAAGACGTGTATAATCATATGTCAAAATCCTGACTACCGCGCCGCTTGCATGATGAATTTTTGAGCATATCAGGTAAATTTCCGGTCGAAAGGAGTGAATATGGAATCATTTCAAATTACCGCGCTGATTTTTTTAATTCTTTATTACGCCTTTGTTATCGGTTTGAGTCTGTACAGGAAGATGGTCAAATCAGAGATGGACTACTTCCTTGCAAACAGGACCTTTCCCGCATGGATTCTGGCCATTTCCTACGCTGCTTCCTGGTTCGGCGGGTCATCCGCCATTATATCGGCGGACAAGGCATATGCCGGCGGCTGGAGCGCCTATTTCGTCATGGGCGGCCCGACGATCTGTTCCGGTATCGTGCTCCTGTTTTTTGCGAAGCGCATCAGGATGTTCGGCCCCCTATCACAGCCCGAGATGCTCGAGGCTCGATACAGCCGCGCCGCGCGGATCATACAGGCTATCATTATCTTCTGGTACATGATAACCTGGGCCGCATCCCAGATGATCGGTTCCGCAAATTTTTTCAGTGGATTCTTCGGAACCTCATATGCCGCGGCCCTCTTTATTGTAGTGGTGGTAGTCTGGTTCTACTGCATGTTCGGAGGTTTCAAGAGTGTTGTCTCAACAGACCTGGGACAGTTTGCATGGATCATCGTGTCTCTGGTGATCGTACTCATCGCCGCGATCAGCGGCTCGGGTGGTTTCGGGAAAGTATCGAAGGTTGTGCAGGAAAAGGGGATCAAGGATTTCTACAATATCTTCGGCAACGGGAAGTTCAGCCTCTTCTACATTATTTCCTTCACCTTCGCCTGGGTTATCTCTGCGGAGATATGGCAGAGGTTTTCAGCGGCGAAAACCGTTAAAGATGCGAAAAAGACCTCACGCGGCGCCCTGTTGATCAATATCCCCCTGTACTTCTTCGTCATTGTCATCGGTATGCTGTCTGTGGCGATGTTCCCCGAAAAGCCGGAGGGGCACATCATGGTGGCTGTTATTAAGAATTACGTGCCGCCCGTGTTTGCCGGGATAAGCTTTGCCGGTCTGCTCGCAGCTCTTATGTCCACCATGGATACCGCGCTCAATACCGGTGCCCTCGTCCTCACCGAGGACATTTACCACAAGGTGTTCAAAAAGGACGCAACTGAAAAGCAGCTCGTTCTCTTCGGACGGATTGCAGTTACTATTATGGCTGTGTGCGGAATTGTCATCTCCCTTGCTATAAAGGATATGCTCTGGGTGCTGTGGATGGCAAGCGATATACTGGCCGCAGGCGTGTTCTGGCCGCTGATTCTCGGGATGTACGGAAAGTGGGGGACGAATCAGGGCGCTATTTCGAGCATGGTGGTCGGCGCCATTTTTACACTGTGGCACTACCTCATTGACCTTGGTGTAAAGCTCCCGAGTATTATACCGGCCTGGCCGGGAAGGTCGTGGCCGTTCTCGATTTTCTGGGGTATTGTCATCGGGTTTGTCGTATACACGGTGGTGAGCCTTGCGACACAGTCCGAAACCGAAAAGATGAAGGCCCAAACCTTCATGAACCGGTTTGCCGAAAAATAATCGACCGCGTTATAAATCGGAAGGTTGTGCCCAATCGGACGGGCAGGGCATCGTTACGAATACAGTTTCTCTTTTACAAAATAAAAGGCAGGGCGTTTGCCGTCCTGCCTTTTCAATTCTTTGACTGATGCGTCCCGTACATGTATATTAGCTGGGCTGCCGGATACTATTCATCGTAAGTGAAGGAGTGAGTAATGGATATTTTCGACCGAATTTATGAATCGATCGTTCAGAGAAAGCGTGACGAGGCCGTTTCTCTGGCGAAGCAGGTGCTTGAAGAGGGGATAGACCCAGAGGAGGCCATCGAGAAGGGTTTCAAGAAGGGAATGGAAAAAATCGGCGATATGTTCGCCGAGCTGGAAATATTTATTCCCGATATGATTACAGCGGCAGACATTATGAATGAGGGCCTCGCGGTACTGCAGCCTGCGCTGAAGGCAAAGGGCGGGTATAAGACGGGCGGAAGGATACTTCTGGGTACGATTCAGGGTGATGTCCACGAGATAGGCAAGAATATTGTGAAGATTTTGCTCGAAGGTGCCGGATTCGATGTTGTCGATCTTGGGAGGGACGTCGATGTGCTCACCTTTATAGACCGGTTTCAGGAGCTCAAGCCAGATATTATCGGTATCTCGGCATTGATGACCAATACCATGATCAATATACCAAGGGTTATTCAGGACCTTACGAGGCTCGGGGTGCGTGACCAGGTGAAAATAATGGTCGGAGGCGCGCCCGTCCTCCCTGAGTGGGCCCGGGAAATCGGTGCCGACGGATACGGCGAAAGCGCGAAGGAGGCGGTTGAGCTCGCGACAAAATGGACGACAGGTGCGGGGAGGTGAAAAATGTTCGATTATTGGGATTTTATAAGACGGATAGACAGTGGTGAGATCGTACGGGAGGAAGAATACGACCGGAAAATCGGTACTGTTGCCGCTGAAATCGTCGAGAAATACGATATCAACTACACACCGGATAACCCGGTGCCCCAGGATGATGCGCTCGCGGACCGGCTTTTCGAAGCAGCGGTCGAACTTTTTATAAAGATGGGCATCTTCGTCATCGATACGCGGAAGGTGGTGCACTACACGAAGGATGAGGTCATGGAGGCGCTCTCACACGCACCTTCCAAAGTTGTATACGGGACCGGTAATGAAACGGTAGTGGTGCCCCATAGGAATATCGAGGATACGAGGGATCCGGTTGTCTTCTTTTCTGCAGTCGGTACACCCCACAGTGAAGAAGATTTTGTCAAAGTCTGCCAGAGCTATGCTGCCGAACCGCTTGCTGATACCTTTTCAGGTCCATTGATTACAAGCTACAGGGGAATGTCCATTGCCTCCGGTTCACCCGTGGAGGTCGAAGCCGGTATATGGAACGTGGTGAAACTCAGAGAGGCGGCGCGTTTTGCGGGCAGGCCCAACATTGGGATACACAACTTCATGTCGGTTGCTGAACGAACCGACGCGACAATAGCGGGTGCGCGCCCTGAATTCGGAGTAAAGGAGAATGACGGCCTTTTTACCGCGGCGATCGCGGAGATGAAGGTCGATTTCGAGAGACTGAAGAGAATCGCCTTTCAGCTTCATACATCGTATGTTATCGGTGGGCTGTACGGGCCGCTCATGGGGGGGTACGCCGGCGGTCCTGCAGCAACCGCGGTAGTGCTCGTGGCGCATCATTTTCTCGGCCTGTTTGCATTCAGCGCCCAGAGGCATAACGGCTTTCCAATCAACATTCAGCAGACGTGCAATACGACCAGGGAGATGCTCTGGCTCGTAAGTGCAGCGGGCCAGGCGATAGCAAAGAACACGAAGCTCGTTACCGCGGCGAACGCGTTTATGGCATCCGGACCATGCACCGAGATGATCACCTATGAGCTTGCGGCACACTCACTCGTGTCGACCGTTTCCGGCTGGCATCTCAACCCGGCTGCTGTAGCGCGAAACAGGCATCCTGGGCACTCGTCCGGCATGGAGCCCCGTATGCATGCCGAGGTCGGGCACGTTGTCGCGAGGATGGGCATGGACAGAAAAGAGGCCTCGCGGATAACGAACGAAATGCTTTCACTCTACGAGAACGACATTAAGAATGCCCCGATTGGAAAGAGTTTCAGAGAGTGTTATAACATCCAGACGGTGAAACCAACCGATGAGTATCTGAAAGTCTGGGAAAGCTCAAAAAAGAAGCTCGGCAGTCTGGGGCTTGATTTTCATCTTCTCTATGCATAAAAGAAGATGCAATGGCCCGGAGGAGCTGTAAAGCATGAGAAGAAGAAATCCAAACGGACTGGCTGAAACCGGGTAGTGATAAAAACAATGGGAATGGTGGGATTGTATGGACTGGAAAAATCGAATGAACAGAGGATTGTCAGAGATAACGACCTATGAGGGAGGAAAGCACAAGGAGGATGCAGTAAAAAAATACGGGGTGAAAGACCCAGTAAAGTTGAGCAGTAATGAAAACCCGCTCGGTGTTTCTCCCGCAGCCGTCGAATCCTCAGCTGAAGCGCTGCCGAAGGCAAATCTCTATCCCGAGGGTTCGAACCGGGTGCTTCGTGAAAAGATAGCACAAAAGTTCGGGCTCGAGCCCGACTGTGTAATAGTGGGAAACGGCGCGGATGAAATTATCTACTACACTGCCATGAGTCTGATCAACGACGGTGATGAGGTTATAATACCGGAGCTTACCTTTCCAATATACGAGATTGCGTTCAAAATGATGCGCGCAAAAATAGTCATGAGTGCTATGGATGGTTTACGGATTAACCTTGCTGATATTGATGCACATATCACTGAACGTACAAAGGTTATAGCTCTCTGCAATCCGAACAACCCGACGGGACATGCGCTCAGGAGAGAGGATGTCCATGGCTTCGTCGAGGCAGTACCGGATGAGGTGCTTATTCTTATGGACGAGGCTTATATGGATTTTGCCGATATGGACAAATTTCCCGATACGATCTCCCTGTTCAAAAAAGGAGCCCATAATCTTATCATTATCAGAACCCTGTCAAAGGCATACGGCATCGCCGGATTCAGGGTGGGATACGGCATTGCCGATACCGGGCTTACTGCCCTCATAAACCGAATCAAGCTGCCTTTCAACGTGAGTATCGTATCCCAGGCTGCGGCAGCCGGGGCTCTTTCCGATGATGATTTTTTAATGAGAACCATAGAAAGTACGAAAAAGGGAAGGCAGGCGATTTACTGCGCTATGGAAGGACTCGGGCTCCACTTCGTGGAATCGAGCACGAACTTCATTCTTATCGACACCGGAATAGATGGTGATGAGATTACGGAAGAGCTCATGAAGAGGGGTGTTATCGTAAGGAGCGCGAAAAGCTACGGTATTCCGCGATCCATACGTGTTACCGTCGGATCCGAAGAACAGAACGAGAAATTCATCGCTGTAATGAAGAATATTTTCATAAAAAAGCATTGAATTTCAGCATCTGGTTCCGCAATCATCGCTTTCTGCATGATCCCCGTATTATCATGCTCGGCCGAAGAACGGTCCGCTGAGGTGAAGATACCCTTCCCTTTATGAGGTCAATGAGCATGAGCATGGCATTTTTACCCATTTCATAGGCCGGCTGAGAGACTGTGGTGAGTGATATGGCGGATGAAAAGGGGATGTCGTCGAACCCTATTATTGATATGTCCTCGGGAATCTTTTTTCCTATGTCTTCGATCGCCTGTTTTGCGCCAAAAGCCATGATATCGCTCGATGCAAAGATCGAAGTGAACCGTGCTCCGGTATCGATCAAACTGTGTACCTCTTCGTAGGCTTTTTGCCAGCTGTACTCCCCGTTTACCAGCAGTTCGCTTTTCAGGGGGATGCCCGCCTCCTCGATTGCCCTCATGTAGCCGTTGAATCGTTCGATTTCGGTGCTCAGCTGCCTGTCTCCCGCAATATACATGATATCAATATGCCCGAGCGACAGGAGGTACTTGACGGCATGGTATGCACCTTCTTCGTTTGCTGAAACAACATAGTTAATTCGATCATTATCGATCTTCCTGTCGAGAAAAACGAGAGGAAAGTCATCCGCCATCAATGCATATACGAGACTGTTTCTACCGGGTGCGGGGATGAAGACAAGGCCCTATATCCCCGAATGATAAGAGCGGTAACGTGATTGGCCGTTGTTCCTGATATACGGCGGTCTTGCTATGCAGTACTATCCGATAAAAATGGAGAACTCAATGCTTTCGGTTGTATCGAGAAAAGGGTACCTGAAAAAGAAGGCTGCACCGTATATGTATATGGCGCCGACCATGATCTGGCTCCTGTTCTTTATCGTATATCCACTTATATTCGCCCTGGTCATGGCTTTCAAACGGTTCAAACTTCAGAGAGGTTTGAGCTTCTGGGGTATGCCGTGGGTCGGATTTGACAATTTTATCACCGCATTCACCGATCCCTATTTCCTTCTCTCACTGTACAAGACCTTTCTCATTCTTTTTATTGCAGTCAGTGTTGAATTCGGCCTGGGCATGCTGATCGCCCATCTTCTCAACAAGAAGAATGTGAAGGCCGATTTTTTATGGATGGTTCTCATTCTCAGTCCGATGATGCTTCCTCTTATTGCGAGCGGCAATCTCTGGCGTATGCTTTTTGACGTGCGCTGGGGCGCAGTGAATGCAGTTATCATGTTTTTTGGATTCAAACCGATTGATTTTCTCGGCACAACAAAGTGGGCGTTGCCTGCCGTGATAATAGTAGAAATATGGCAGTGGACGCCATTTGTGGTGATAACTATGCTCGCGGGCCTGAGGTCGATACCTGAAGAACCGAAAGAGGCTGCCCTTGTCGACGGGGCGTCTAAGTGGCAGATGTTCAGACACATTATTATGCCGCTCATGAAGGGGCAAATACTCATTGTCCTGCTGATTCGAAGCATGGACGTTTTCAAGACTTTTGATATTGTTTATGCGCTCACGTTCGGCGGTCCGGGTCAGAGTACGACGGTGGCCACCTTCTATCTCTACCGACAGGCGTTTACGCAGTTCAAGCTCGGATACGGTGCGGCGCTTTCGTGGATTATCTTTATTATTGTATATTTTATCAGTTTTGTGATTCTCAAAGTTTTCAAGACCGAGGAGGCCGTGGTATGAGGAAAGTGTGGAAAAGGCGTTTGGGAACGGTTGGTCTCCACATCATTATCGCCGCAATTTCGCTTTCGTTTGCGTTTCCGCTCCTCTGGATGTTCATGACATCGTTTAAAACGCCGCGCGAATATTACAGAATGCCTCCGAAGCTCCTCCCCAATCATTTTGTCATCTTTCATTACAAGGAAGCGTTTGCCCCCTGGGCAATTAACCCCAACGAGCTCTCTGAATCGACCTACTATATAGAGGAATCTGCGGGAAGGGTAGAATCGGTTGTGCCGAATATCGGAAACAGTCTTATAATAATCACCGGCTCAGTGGGACTTTCCCTGATTATCGGTATATGGGCTGCGTACGCACTTTCACGGTTCAAATTCCGGGGAAGTGAGAATATGGGGGTATGGATACTTTCCACCAGGATGATGCCGCCGATTGTCATCGCTATCCCTCTGTTCTGGGTAATGCGCAGGCTTTATCTTACCGGCACCCACGTAGGGCTCATCTTCATTTATGTAATGATACAGCTTCCTTTCGTCATATGGATGATGAAGGGATTCTTCGACGAGGTACCGAAGGTAATAGAGGAGTCGGTTCTGGTTGACGGTGGATCCCGTGCAACCTGTATCTTCAAGGTGGTTATACCCGTTGCCATTCCCGGCATTGTTGCAACCGCGCTTTTCTGTATTTTTCTGACATGGACGGAGTTTCTCTTTGCATCGGTATTTACAAACTCACGGAGCGCCACCCTGCCTGTTGTGCTCTCATGGTTCCGACAGGACAGGGGGATACTGTGGGGGCAGATGAGCGCCGTTATGGTCGTGTCGCTGATCCCGCTTATGGCTATTACAATGGTGCTTCAGAGGAAGATGATCAAGGGGCTGACAGCAGGGGCAATAAAGTAACGGACCTGCAGCTATGTGAGCGTTTCGGCCACACTCTCGGGTCGGAGCATCGGAAGACGGGTGAGGGGGGGTGTGGAATTTTGACTGACGATGAAAAACTCCTGTTTCAAAAACATGGAGGCAGCAGCATGGAGAAGCTGGCACTCGTGTACAGGGTGAAGCCTGAAAAAAGAGAGGAGTATATCAGGGCCCACGAACAGATATGGCCGGAAATAGAAAAGGGACTGAAGGATGCCGGCTGTAAAGAGATGACGATTTTTCTCAGAGGGGATCTTCTTTTTCTTTATGCACTCATTGAAAATGTGGAGGAGTTCAACAGGATACGGGAACAGGACCCCTTTTATCAGAAGTGGAATGCATGGATGCACGAACTTCTTGTCCATCCATTTGATGAAAAAGAGCAGTCTGCTTTTGCACGTCTGGATGAGATTTGGCGCTTTAACGCGAATGCCCTTTAAGGCGGGACGCCTTCCGGGTAGAATGCCCTGTATGAATGTCACCGATCAGAGAAAACGGCACCCAAATCCCTGTTCGATTAGTCGATTGCGCGGTTGGGCAGGGTAAAGCAAAACGTGCTGCCCTGATTCCTGCTGCCCGATTCCACCCATATTTTACCCCCGTGCGCCTCAATGATACGTTTTACGATTGCAAGGCCCGCTCCTGCCCCTGTTGATGTATCGTATTTTTGAAAGAGCTCGAATATTTTTTCAAGTTTATCCTCTTCTATACCTCTGCCGTTGTCTCTGACAAAGAATACGGTTTCATCCGAATCATCACGTACGCCGATTGTTATTTTCGGGTCGGGATTATCTCCCATGAATTTTACCGCATTATCAAGCAGGTTTTCCATTACTTCGATCAGACGGATCCGTTCGCCGTAACATACAGGTAGTTTTTCTGCTATCTCAACCTGTATGTGATGTTCCCGTATCTGACCGGATACCATGGCAAGTGCATCCTCTATAATTTTGTTGAAGAGAATTTTTTCACGGTGCTGCACCATTTGGCCGCTTCGTGCGAGTTCAAGAATTTTGTCGAGCAGATGCTGCATTCTTCCCGTGGCGTTTGAGATCCTTTCCAGATAATTTTTAACTTCTTCCATGTTTCGGACTTCTATTTCCTTCTCTAACAGTCTGAGAAATCCCCGTATGGTGATCAGCGGGCTTTTCAAGTCGTGGGATACGGTATAGGCAAATCGTTCCAACTCGGTATTCTTTGATTCGAGTTGTCTGATGAGCGCCTCGCGTTCAGCTTCTGCATTCTTACGCTGTGTAATGTTCCGTGTAATAGAAAGTATCGATTTGGGGTTTCCCTCTGTATCTCGTACTAGAACCGCATTCAGTTCTGCGGTAAACGAATTGCCGTTTTCCCCGATAATTGTATACTCTGTGTTTGTTAACACACCTTTGTTCAGGAGCTTTCGCAGGTCTGCCTGCAGCTTGATACGTTCATCGGGCAGCAGGAAATCAAAGGCATTCTTTCCGATCATATCCGGCAAATCGGGAGAACCGAAACTTTGCACCGGTCTTCCCGAAACAAACTCGATGTTTGCCTCGAGGTCAGTAAGGGTAACCATGTCCGGCGATGCCTCGACGAGAGACTTGTAGAGCTCTTCGGAATCTCTGAGCGAATCCTCGGCTTTTTTGCGTGCAAGTGAACCTCCGATAATTTCAGATGCTATGCGAAGAAGGGAGATGTCCCTGTCAAGCCATCTTCCCGTTGATTTGATATTGTCGAATCCAATAAAACCACCGATATCTGCCCCGATAGTTACCGGCATGAGAAGCAGGGACTTTATATCCTGCTGTATAAAAATGTCCCGTTCCTGCTTTGCCTCATCGGGAAGTGCGTATACATCCTCTATATGGATAATTTCATTTTTTAACAGTTTTTTCATCGACCAGTTAAAGTTCGATAGGGGGAGATTTTGCAGAATCTGGATCTGAGGAGACGCATTCGGTGCACACCACTCATGGGTGTTGTCCATCGTGGTGCGGTTATCTTTAAACTGAAAGAGGTAACAGCGGTCCGCCCCGCTTAATCTGCACATGTCCGAAAGCGAGTAGTCGATTGACCTGTTAAGGTCGTACATACCGATAAAGTACGATGAAATCGATGAAACTGTTTTTTCGAATTCAAGACTTTTACGGATGCTCTCATCATAATCCTTGTGCCGGCTGATATTCCGGGTTGTTGCAATGAATTCTATCGGTTGTGAGAGGTCGTCCAGGATCAGCCTCGCATTGATCGCACCGATAAAGGTTGTGCCGTCCTTTCGTAGAAGTGTGTACTCGGCATTCTCGGCAAGACCTGTCTGAAGGGTTTTTAGAAGGTTTTTTTCCGCCTTTTTTCGATCTTTCGGATCGATAAGCTCAAAGCTGTTTTTGCCGATAAGCTCATCAGCGCTGGCGTAGCCGTGCAGATTGACGGTTTGAGGGGATGCGTATTGAATAAATCCATCCAGGTTCGTCGTCGTTACCGCATCGGGCAGGGTAGTGATCAGGGTTTTATACCGCTTCTCAGATTTCTGCAGCGCGGATTCGGTTTTTTGATGCTCCTCGATTTCCTTTTTGAGACGCGTATTTATCTCTTCGAGGGCGTGTGTTCTGTCTGTTACCAGTTTTTCCAGTTGTGCCCTGTATTTTTCTAGTTCTTGTTCCGCCTGGATGCGGGCGATAGCGCTTCCGGCACATGTGGAAATTGTTTGAAGAAATTTTTTTACAGATTCGGAAATTTCTTTTTGTGTGTGCGATGCGGCATTGAACGCTCCGATAGAGGATTTTTTATTCAGAAGAGGAATCACAGCGATGGCCTGAAGGCCTTCGGGCATACAGGTCGATTTTTTTATTTTCTCGAGTTCTGTATATACACCGAAAATCGGCGTCTTTTGCATGACAAGTTTCACATTAGGCGAATCCGGCGCGTAGTGCGATGTTGCCCTGATAAATTCATCCCCGAGGCCTCGATGGTCAATGAGTTTGAGACCGCCTGTTTCTTTATCGATGAGGTAGACACCGCCGGAATCTATTCCCGGGATTTTACAGGTTGCGTCAAGTACGAGACGCAGAGCCGCTTTAAGCGAGGTTTCCGAACAGAGGCCGATACTCAGCTCGTTTTCGATTTGAATAAGGGTGTCATACGGATCATTGTGGTGATCTGCTTCACTGCTTCGACTTCCGCTGTTTTGATTTTTATTGACCCGGGATTGTTTTGCACCTGTTTCAGTACGCGTATACATTATCTGTACTCCAGAGCTGTTTAGAATGTTATCCGGATGTTCGGGTCCGGATACTGCCGCTTGACAGCGTCATTATTATACCACAGTGAGGTCCGGTGCCGCAAATGAATACTCAGAAAAGTCATTTGCGGTTTTTTATCGTATCATATACAATGCCGTTATACATTATTGTGCTAATAAGGTTGATAAACCATTTCAATCGGATAAAACACAGTTAAATAACACCTGTATGGAGACAGAACAATGAAAGTAGGATTTAATCTTCTGCTGTGGGCTTCGTATATTACTAAAAAGGAGTATCCCCTTTTTGAAAAGCTCAAAGACGCAGGGTATGACGGCGTCGAGATACCCGTTACCCGCGGGGAAGTAGGACACTACAGGAGGATTGCCGCCGTGCTCAAAGACGATGGTCTTGAGCCGACTGTCACGATTAATATTCTCGATGAGGAGCATAACCCCATAAGCATAAATCCGGTGTATAGAAAGAATGCGGTGGAATATTTAAAATGGACAATCGACTGCGCCGACGCACTCGGGGCGCAGGTCATCTGCGGCCCGTTCTATCAGCCTGTCGGTGTTTTCAGCGGAAACAGCGCAACGGATGAGGAGCGACGATATGCAGCAGAGGTGCATACCCGAGTGGCTGATTACGCAGGCGCGGCTGGTATAATTCTTGCCGTCGAACCGTTGAACCGCTTCGAATGCTACTTTCTCAATACCATCGATGATACAGCAGCCTATGTACGGATGGTAAACCATCCCGCCCTTTTTACGATGTACGACGCATTTCATGCAAATATCGAAGAGAAGGATCCGGTCGGGTGCATAGCGCGCAATATTGATGTTATAAGGCACGTCCATGTATCGGAAAACGACAGGGGCACTCCGGGCAGGGGGCATAACGACTGGCCTGGTATCTTTACGAACCTGCGAAAGGGCGGGTACGACGGTTGGCTCACTATTGAGGCATTCGGGCGTCTTCTGCCTGATTTTGCAGTGGCCACCCGCACGTGGCGCGACCTGTTTTCGAGCCCTGAAGAAGTATACACAGAGGGGATACGGTTTATAAAAAGGCAGTGGGATGCCGTGGCAGGCTGACTATAGTGGATGTTTATTCCGGGCAATCGTCAAACCTGCATCTTTCTTGTCTTGCCTTATGCAGTATTGCTGATACGATACCACTGAAAAACGGATCAGGCAATTACTGAAGTACTATGATTTTTTCGGCTTGAGATAAGCTCCCCAGTATCCCATTCCGACAAAAAAACCGCCGCCGATAATGTTGCCGATTGTAACAGGAAGCAGGTTTCTGTATAAAAAGCTGCCCCAGTGCAGAATACCCGGGTCTATCCCGCCGGGCGCCGGAATTCCAGCCCAGGTGTGCAGGAAGATGCCCATCGAGATAAAGTACATGTTCGCGACACAGTGCTCGAATCCGATGGCGACGAATGCCATGATAGGGAAGAATATGGCGAATATTTTTCCCACTGTCTGCCGCGCGGCGAGTGCCATCCAGACTGCAAGACACACGAGCCAGTTGCATCCGATAGCCCTGAAAAGCGCCTCGCCGAACGGAAGGCTTACCTTCGTATATGCAATCTTCACGGCAGCAGCACCGAGCGCATTCTCTCCCGTTTTCCAGAGGCCTGAGAGGTAGAAGAGCAGGGCAAGAATCAGCGAGCCGATAAAATTGGCAGCGTACACGAGGACCCATCGTCTCAACATGGATCCGAACGTTATTTCTTTTGCAAGAGTGCTCGTTACCATGAGGTTATTGCCTGTAAAAAGCTCGGCGCCCGCTATGACAACGAGCATCAAGCCGACGCTGAATACGGACCCGGCGATCAATTTCGAGAAACCGACACCCAATATAGCGGCCATGTCGAATGTTACCGTGGTTGCGAGTACACCCCCGAACCCGATATACGCCCCTGCAAGTATCCCGAGAACGAGAACCGATAGCCATGGCGCCGTTATTTTGCCTACACCCACCTTCTGAGCGACTGTTTCGGCGATTGTTGCCGGGGCTTTGTCTTCTGTACCGGGAACAGGAAATTGTATCTGTTTAATGATTTTTTCAAACCGCCCGAGAGCACGCTGTTCCTCGGTTATCTTTCTTCGCACGGCACGTTTGACGGTATCGGTTATTTCCTCAGGAGTAAAGGGTTTTGACACGTAATCCATGGCTCCCCGTTTGAGAGCTTCTGTCGCTCTGCCTACAGTCGGATACCCGCTGATCATGACAATGGCAGTTCCCGGTGAGCGGTTTGAGATTTCCTCAACCACGTCCATACCGTTGAATTCCGGCATCTTCCAGTCGCAGAGCACGACATCGAATGTAGCGTCCCGAATGAGATCGAGGCCTTCCCTGGGGCTGTTTGTAGTAACAACGCTGAATCCCTCTGCAGTGAAAATCATTCTGCAGGATTCGAGCACAACAGCCTCATCATCGATTACGAGCATCTTCTCCGCCATACAGCATCCTCCACATATAATTAAGTATGATGTCCCCTTATTTACCAGATTTCGGCGGTGAGCCGCTGGTTGAGCCATTTCTTCTGAATGTCCGTCAGAGCTCCTACATTTTCTTCAATCCAGGCAATATCCCCTGTGAGAATGGCGAGCTTTTCAGGGCCTGTGAGATCGTACCCCTTCAGTGCATCGGCGCCGTTGTAGTACAGGTTGGTAACGAATTCGGTGTCCTTTTCCGCCCGTTCGAGAACCTTTATCACTTCTTCCCTGTGCACCAACTGCTGATCTTCAGGAGCGGTGCTCTTAGCAGCGAGCAGGGCGGTGTTGATCGCATTTGTGAGAATTTCGGGTGTAAAGGGTTTTTCGATATAATTCGTTGCACCGAGCTGCATGGCCTGCACTGCAGATTTCACCGTGGCGTACCCGGTGATGATAATAACGGGTAGGGCGGGTTTTTGTCGCTTGATGTCCCTAAGAATGCGCATTCCGCCGATCTCGGGCATGCGGATATCGGTGAGAACTACCGCATACTCGTTTTTCAATGCAGCTTCGAGGCCTTCCCTGCTGCTGATGAATGCGTCGACATCGAAATTCTCAGCAGAGAGAATCTTCTTCACGCTGTCCAGTACAATCTGTTCGTCGTCAATTACGAGAACTCTCATGTTTTTCACTCCTCTTCAAAGCCTTTTGTACCGAAGCGAGAAGCTCATCCGGGGTAAAAGGTTTTGAAATAAACTCACTCGCTCCTCTCTTCATTAAATCTTCTATCGTTTCGAATGTCGGATACCCGCTCATGACAAGAACAGGAAGTTCGGGCCACTCATCAAGGGGCCATTTTTCTCTGATTGCATCGAGCAGATACATTCCGTCCTTTTCCGGCATCTTGACATCCATAACGAGCAGGTCGTAGCATTTTGTTCCCAGGTGCTCAATCGCCTCTTTTACGCTTGAAACGAGGGTTACCTCGCATCCTTCGGCTTCAAGGACGATTTTACAGCTTTGGAGCACGACCCTGTCGTCGTCAACTACCAGTATCTTTTTTTCCTTCACCTTCTTCCTCCAGCGGCAGCCAGATGGTGAATGTGCTACCCCTGTTCACCTCGCTGTGCACCTGTATGACTCCGCCGTGCCGTTCAATAATTCCGTATGAAACCGAGAGACCGAGACCAGTTCCCTGGCCAACCTCCTTTGTTGAAAAGAAAGGATCGAATAGCTTGTCAAGGTTTTCCAGTGGTATGCCGCAACCGGTATCCGAAATGCTGATTTCAACGCCTTTCTGTTCCTTTGTCTTGCCCGCTGCGGAAACGCTGAGCGCCGTTGAAACCGTCACCGTACCCCCCGGAGCTGTTGCGTCGAATGCATTTATGATAATGTTCATAATCACACTCTGTATCTGATTTCGATCCAGGGTGCGAACCGGAAGGTCTTCCGTGGGTTTGAAAACAAGGTTGATGCCATTTACTATTGCCTGGTTTTCTACCAGCCCGATTGTTGTTTTAACCAGTTTGTTTATATCGGTCGGATCCTGATCGAGTTTCGTCTGACGTGAGAAATCAAGCAGTCCTTTTACTATTTTTCGCACTCTCTCAGTTTCATGCGCAATAGTCTGCAGATCAGACCTGATCTCATTATTGATATCGTTTCTTCTCAGAAGCATATGGGTAAAGGTCAGAACACCGGTTAGCGGGTTGTTGATCTCATGCGCAACCCCTGCAGCAAGCCTTCCTATACCGGCCTGTTTTTCAGACTGGAGGAGCATGTCCTCGCTTTCTGCGCGCTGCCGTCTGTCTCTCTCTCGCAGGGATGAGAGCATGTCTGTAAAATTTCTTTGTAAAATGCCGACTTCATTTTTCGAAATATGCCCGATTTCCGGCTGAAGATTACCCTTCGCAACTTCGCTGCTTGCCTGAATGAGCTGCCGAATTGGGTATACCAGTCTGGTTGCAACCAGATACCCGAGTCCAACGGCGACCACTATCCCCGACAGGGTAATGAGTATAAATACCCTGAGCAGTTTATGCCGTACATCTTTATATTTTTTTTCGAGAACGCCGACGTACAGAATCCCGACACGTTCATCATTGATATCCTCAATCGGTTCATAGGCTGTGATATACCAGTCACTCACTACAAAGGCCCTGTCCGTCCAGCGTTCTCCTTCGATAAGCACCCTGTCGCGGACCTCTTTTGATACCCTGGTGCCAATGGCGCGTTCTCCCTCAGTGGTGAGCACGTTGGTGGATATGCGCAGATCTTTTAAAAATATTGTTGCCGTGCCGATGCTCCGTCCCTCGTATGACTCATTAAGAAATACCGTACCCCGCACGGTATCGACGATTTTTTTGCTTCGGTTCAGAAGGCTCCCGCCGTACAGAACTGCGTAGATCTCATTACCCCTGTACATCGGAATCCCGGCACAGAGCGCCATGCCCATTGTTTCCTCTGTTTCTTCTCGCGGCGCTGCCCGGGGTGTTGGTTTAATTTTTATCATTGCGCGTTTGGCAAGTGCGGGGTTTTCATTGTGGAGAAACTCATGATCGAGCAGCACGGTTCCGGATACATCTTCTCCTGTTTCGAATACCTTTTCGGCAATCGGGTTTTGGGAAATCTCCGTCTCTTCCGGCAGGGGATGGGGGCCTGTCCTGCCTAGTGTTTTTCCGTTTGCCAGAACGATTCCAGCAAAATCGAGATCCGCCCGTTGCGCAATAATCGTGAGTTTGGCCGAAACACTGCTGCAGTCACCATTCTCAATAGATTCTCTGAAGTCATTGTCGAGAGAAGCGATGGTAAGCGCTGTATCGATGTTTTTTATCCTTGCAACGTATATTTCCCGGGCCGCGTTGAGATCGAGACTGATCCGCGTGGTCGCCTCGTTGAGCACCGCCCGGTAGAGCAGCTGGCCGCCGATGAAGAGGGAAATGACGCCCACAAGAACCGACACGCCGATAAAGCTGAAGATAAGCCGTGCTCTAATTGAATAGAACAAAACCAACCTCATAATAGAGATTTATAGCTGCCGGGAAACGTGATTTCCGGTTGTACAAAAAATATGCGCATTGTTTCTATCTACATCTATACTGCTGAAATAATAAATTGTCAATAATTTAACATTCACAAATACGAAAGTAAAACGGCATCATCTTTATTATTATTGAACTTTTTCAACTTTAACCGCACATACCTTTGTTTCGGGGATTTTTGCCACAGGGTCCAGAGCAGAGTTGGTAATTCTGTTCGTCGGCGATTCTGCAAAGTGAAAAGTCATCGACACAACGCCCTGGGGAGAACTTTCCGTAATCTTCACCGGCGCCTGCACCGTTCCACGGCGTGATTTCACCTTCACCATGTCACCGTCTTTCAATTTCAATATCCGTGCATCTTCCGGGTTCATAAGCACGTCCTCATGGGGCCGCAGGGTCTCAAGACCACCCTTCCGGGTCATAGTCGCTGTGTGGAAGTGAAAGAGGCTCCGTTCGGTTGTCAGAACCAGAGGGTAGGTGTCATCCGGGAGTTCAGCAGACGGTTTATAGGTGAGAGGAAGGAACTTACCCTTGCCTCCAGGTCGTGCAAAGAATTCGGCATGCAGGTACGGGGTCCCCTCAGAATCTTTTGCAGTACACGGCCACTGCAGGCCCTGTTTTTCGAGCCTCTCGTATGTGATCCCGCCGTAACTCGGCGTCAGTGCGGTAATTTCCGACATGATTTCTGAGGGATTGGTGAAATCGAAACCGAGCTTCCCCATTCTCTGCGCGATTTCACAGGTAATTTTCCAATCGGGCTTGCTCTGTCCCACCGGATTGATGGCCTTTCTGACACGCTGCACCCGCCGCTCCGTGTTTGTGAACGTGCCGTTTTTTTCGGCGTATGATGCCGCCGGAAGAACAACGTCCGCGTACTGCGCTGTTTCCGTAAGAAAAATATCCTGCACAACAAAAAAGTCGAGTTTCTCCGCCGCATCGATTACATGCTGCGAATTCGCTTCACTGAGCACGGGGTTTTCCCCGACCTGGTACAGGGCCTTGATTTTTCCTTCCAGCACTGCGTCGAATATTTCAACATGCGTTATCCCCGGCCTGTCGGAGAGCGCGCAGGTCCACGCATCTTCGAATTTCTTTTTGATTGCAGGCACTGCCACGTTTTGATATCCCGGATATACATTGGGCAGGGCTCCCATATCACAGGCCCCCTGCACATTGTTCTGTCCGCGCAACGGGTTTACACCCGAAGAAGGTTTTCCGACATTTCCCGTCAAAAGCGCGAGGTTGCTTGTAGCAAGTACGTTATCTGTGCCGTGTGTGTGCTGGGTAATGCCCATCGCGTACAGGAGCATGCCCGGTTTAAAGGTAGCATAGGTAACGGCGGCTTCACGGATGAGATCTGACGGCACACCTGTAATTTTTTCGACTGATGGAAGGTCGAAGGCGCCCAGGGATTCTTTGAATGAGTCGAAGCCTTCACATCTTTTTTCAATAAACGCGCTGTCATGGAGATTTTCATCGAGTATGACGCGCATCATCCCCATGAGAAGCGCCACATCCGTTCCCGGGGCATGCTGGAGAAAGATATCGGCATATTCACAGAGGTCGATCTCTCTCGGATTTGCAACGATAAGCTTTCCGCCCCGCCTGACAGACTCCTTGATGTCATAGGCAATTACCGGATGAGCAGTGGTGGTGTTTGTGCCGATTGCAAAAATGCAGTTGGCATCTGGTACCTCACCGATTGAGTTGGTCATCGCACCGCTTCCGAAGCTTTGAACCAACCCGGTAACGGACGGCGCATGGCAGAGGCGTGCGCAGTGGTCGATGTTGTTCGTTCCCATGACGGCGCGGGTGAACTTCTGGACGATGTAGTTGTCCTCGTTTGTGCACTTCGCCGATGAAAATGCTGCAAACTCTTCGCCCCGATGCTTCGAAAACTTTTCAGCGACCAGGTCGAGCGCCTCATCCCATGAGGCTTCTTCGAATTTTCCGTTTCTTTTAATGAGAGGAGTTGTGAGTCGGTCGGGGTGATTTATGAACTCGTGGCCGAACCTGCCCTTTACGCAGAGGCGGCCTCTGTTCACGATGCTATCCCTGTCGACCCGTGCCCCGATAACTTTCTCTCCCCGCACGCCGAGATATATACTGCAGCCGACGCCGCAGTACGGACATGTTGTTTTTACTTCACGGGCCGGTGCGGGGACGTCCTTCGGCCGCAGAGCGCTGACCGGACACCTCACAACACATTCGCCGCAGGAGGTACAGCGTGATTCAAGCATCGGCTGATTCCTGAAGGTGCTTACCACTGAATCGAATCCCCTGAATGCGAAGTCCAGGTTTCCGACTCCCACTATCTCGTCGCAGGTTCGGACGCATATTCCGCAGAGTACGCACATGTTCGGGTCGTATAAGAAGAATGGGTTAGAATCGTCAACAGGCAGGTCTTTTTCGTCCTTTCTGAGCAAGCCGACATGGTCCCTGTCGATGCCGATAAAATTCGCTATTTTCTGCAGCTCGCATCTGTTGTTCCAGCTGCAGCTCAGGCAGTCGGAGGGGTGGTTGATAAACAAAAGCTCTATAGCAACACGCCGAATTCTATTGACCTCCGGTGTGTCAGTTCTTACGGTCATACCGTTTTGCACGGGTGTTTTGCAGGAAACATCGATTTTTCTGCCGTTAATCTCGACCATACAGAGCCGGCATACACCGGACGGCTTCAAATCGGGATGATAGCAGAGATGAGGTATATAGATATCGTTTTCGAGTGCCGCTTCGAGCACTGAGTAGCCTTCCGGCGCCCTGATTTCGACGCCATCGATGGTAAGATGAACATCAGCCATAGATCATATCCTTAATGTATGTTCTGGTAAAGATGGTTTTATCCATTGATTCGAAAGCCCAGGATTCTCCGGGTGCGCGTCATTATATAACTGTCTGTTGAGCCAGCTGCCCCGTGTGTATTTCAACCGCGTGCGCCTTTGACGGGCAGACGGAAAAGCAGAGACCGCATTTGATGCATTTTTCCGGATCGATGCTGTGCACTTCTTTGGGCTTTCCGTTTATCGCCTCTGCAGGGCAGACCTTGAAGCAGCGCCGGCACCCAATGCACCGCTCCGGTGAAATGTGATAGCTGATCAGCGCCTTGCATACCTTTGCCGGGCACATCTTCCGTTCTATATGTGCTTCGTACTCGTCACGGAAGTAACGGATCGTGGTCAGTACGGGATTCGGTGCCGTCTGCCCGAGGGCGCACAATGAGCCCATTTTGATGCCCTGGGCGAGCTCTTCCAGCAGGTCAATATCACCGGGTCTTCCCCTGCCTTCAGTTATATCTATGAGAATATCTAACATCTGCCTGGTGCCGAGCCTGCAGGGAACGCATTCACCGCACGACTCCTTCTGCGTAAAATCGAGGAAGTATCGTGCAATGTCGACCATACAGGTTGATTCGTCCATAACGATCATGCCGCCGGATCCCATGATGGCGCCGGCCTCCTTGAGCGAGTCGTAGTCTACCGGTGTATCGAGCAGGCTTTCGGGAATGCATCCGCCCGAGGGGCCGCCTGTCTGAACTGCCTTGAACTTTTTGTCGTCGGGTATCCCTCCACCGATATCGTTGATGATTTCCCTGAGCGTAATGCCGAGCGGCACCTCGATGAGACCGGTGTTTTTCACCCTTCCGGCAAGGGAAAATGTCTTGGTGCCTTTGCTCTTTTCGGTTCCGTACCGGTTGAACCATTCTGCGCTGTTCTGAAATATGAGCGATACCGAGGCAAGGGTCTCGACATTATTGATGATGGTCGGTTTTCCCCATAATCCGGATATGGCGGGGTAGGGAGGGCGGGTGTTCGGCATCCCCCGTTTTCCCTCTATGGAAGCAATGAGCGCCGTTTCTTCGCCACACACAAATGCGCCTGCGCCTTCCTTGATCTTCACATGAAAATTAAACCCGCTGCCGAGTATGTTTTCACCGATAAAGCCGTTCTCTTCGGCCTGGCCTATCGCAATCCTGAGCCTGTCGAGGGCAAGGGGATATTCGGCCCTGCAGTAGATATAGCCGTCAGATGCGCCTATAGTGTACCCAGCAATAAGCATGCCCTCCAGCACTGCATGCGGGTCCCCCTCGAGTACGGATCGGTTCATAAACGCACCCGGGTCGCCCTCGTCCGCATTGCATACGATAAATTTCTTCTCCGATTCCTGTTTGATCGCGAATTCCCATTTCATGCCGGTCGGAAACCCTGCACCGCCTCTGCCTCTAAGGCCCGATTCTTTCATCTCCGCGATGACATCGTTCGGTTTCAGTTTGAGCGCCCTGGCAAGTCCGCTGTATCCATCGTTTGCAACGTAATGAAGCATGTTGGTGGGATCGATGGTTCCGCACTTTTTCATTATGCGCCTGACCTGCGGATGTACGACGTTCAATGAATTAAACGGCGAAATGCCCTCAACCCTCCCTTCCCCGATTGTTCCAAGAGCATACTGGGAGAGGGGGTTTTCACCCAGAATATAACCCTCAACGAGCTCACCCGCATTTTTCTGGGTGATTCCTCCATAGATAACAGGTGGCCTGCCCGGCATGATAACGGTTACGAGAGGTTCTGCATAGCAGAGACCGATGCACCCCACTTCGAGCATAGTATGTTTTGCACCGGCCGCTTTTAGAGACTCATTGAGAGTATCGAGGACTTCCAGGGAGCCTGCCGATCTTCCGCAGGTTGCGGTGCCGACGGTAATAACCGGGGTTTTACAATGGACAACCTTTTCCCATTCCCGGTCAGCCTGTTTTTTGAGCTGTATGAAATCTGTATTACTTTTAATCATTCTTTTCCGCCTTGTGGACAGAGGTTTACGTGAAGAGTTTGTCAACTTTTTTGGGAGACATTTTCGCTTCGACTTTTTTGTTTACCATAATACACGGCGCCAGACTGCAGCAGCCAATGCATGCGACCGATTCGAGTGAGTACTTACCGTCCGGAGTCGTCTCTCCCTCCTTTATTTTTAACTTCCGTTCGATCGCATCCAGCACCTGCGGCGCGCCCTTTACATGGCATGCTGTCCCGCGGCACACCATTACCCGGTTTTCTCCGATAGGGGTAAAACGGAACTGTGCATAGAACGTTGCGGCCCCGTACACCTTGCTTTCCGGCACCCGAATGAACCGGGCTATATCCAGCATATTTTCTTCAGGAATGTATCCAAATTCCTCCTGCACCTTCTGGAGGATCGGGATAAGCTCCTCTTTTTTCCCGTCAAACCGATGTAAAACCTTTTCAATACGTTTTTCAATTGTTACACTAGAGCTCATACCAGGTCCTTTTTACGAAAGATGTATCGCCTGTTTTTTAAATAATGCCGCTGGTGCCTGTGGTGCAAGCACCTGATGAATCCAGTTACGCAGACACATCCTCCGCCTTCATGTCGTGGAGAACATGCAACTGCATGACAGCAAAAAACAGGCCTGCAAATAATACAACAGTTTACCCGGCTTGTAAAGAATGTTTTCATGTTCAGATTGGATGCTGCTTGATTTTGGTAGATTATTCATTCAGTTTCCGGATTTGTTCGGCAGACCGGATCCCCCCCGCATGCTGTTTATGATACTCTCTCGCTACCGATTGAGAAGGCATGCTCCGTAACTATCTTTCCACCAAGCACATGTTCTCTGAAAATTCTCTCAACCTTGACAGGGGTCAGATCCACGTATTTTATCGGTGGGTTTCCTTTCAATTCGACAGTTGCCATCGGCTCGCGACTGCACAGTCCGGCGCAACCTGACGTGGTGAGGATAATATCGTCACGGCCGGATTTCTCAACATAATCCAGAAATGCGCTCATAATATCCCGCGCTCCCGCAGCGATTCCACAGGTTCCCATGTGAACCGTAATCTTCACATTGCCGGCGCCTTCACGGAGCAGTGTTGTCGACTTCATCCTCTGGCTTATCCTGTCAAGGTCCTCCGGCTTCAGTTTCATGTATCGATTCCTCCGTTTTCAGGTCTGGAATCCCGTGTACGGGATTTCGATCTTCAATAATTAACAAACTTCAAATAAGTTATCTTTGATACCCGGTCCTGCCAAGGATGCATCCTGTAAAGGATCGGCCGCAAAGCAGACTGCGTCGTTTTCAACTGTCTTTGTCATGTCGAAAGACAATTACTATCTCCGGATGCGTCACCCTTAATAAATACAACGTTTTTTCGATATCGCCAAGCGGTTTTCTGTCAGGATGTCTCAGTTTGAAACGAGCGGTAATCGTTGTACCTGAATCTTTATTCGATTCAATGCTGATCCCGCCTCCACTTTCGCGTGCGGCCTGTGCAAGAAGCGGAATTCCGAGTCCGATCCTTTTTCCCTGTTTTGTGGTATAAAAGGGATCAAGCGCGTTTTTGCTCATTTCAGGATCCATTCCGGCGCCATTATCGCTAATTATCAGGGTCAGCAGGTCACGGGCCGTATCCTCAACCACGGTTATCTCGATCCGTGAGGAGCCTGCAGTTATTGAGTTTTCGGCGACGTCCAGGATATGCAGCGAAATATCTTCCACAGCGGGCGCCTCCTCTATTTCAGGTTTCTGGATTTATCTATTAGAATTCTGGTTTTTTGTGCCAAGGGCACAGGTACCAGAATCTATATGCTCAACTCACTTATAATACTACAGTTGTATACTCTTACATTCGATAAGTAAAAACCATTAGGCAAGTGTTCTTCCGACCGTCAGAATGGATTCGCCTGTGCAGTTGCAACGAAAAAATACTTATCAACTATCCCGATCGATTTGTAACTTTTAAGTTTGGAAGTTTACTTTCCTATGGATTTATCCATTGAAATTGATGGATGCGATTCTTCGTTTCCCGATGCCTTTGACAGCCATCCTGATCTCGCTGATGGAGGGTGCTTCGACAGCAACTGTGGTCGCCGCCCGGCCGATATCCCGAAGCATGTGCGCATCGGAAAACGAAACGACCGAAAACCTGCCTCTATTACTGTAGACCCCCAGGCTGTTTTTTTTTGATATTTCCAATGCATCGAGCTCGAGCTTGTCCGGAATAATTCCAAGCTGGCTGATAATACTGTAGCTTGATCTGTCGACATGTGATGCAATGGCGAGCCCGTTGAACCGGTGGATAAATGATGCGATGCTGTCGATCGAAAGCGTTGTCGCGCCGATGAGGAGCCTATCGTTTGTAGAAATTATGTAATCCTCCGCATCGACTATGTACTGATCACCAAAGGCACTGCTATTTTTACCCGGCAGGGCTGAATACACGATTTTCTGCAACTCATCGAGCTGTTCAAGATTTTCAAAGAGGGCCAGAATATGTATTTCTTCTCTGGAGGTGATTTCCATCCCACCAAAAACCTTTACACCCGAATTTCGCGCAGCTTCCTGTACTGATGCGACATTTTCCGATGAATTGTGGTCACAGATACCGATAGCCTGAAGCTGTTGTGCGCGGGCCTGTGAAATGATTCGGGTCGGCACCATTTCAGACGCTCCGCACGGTGACAGGCAGGTATGGATATGGAGATCCATCGTGACTGACCTACGCATCAAGCATACCTTTGATACCGAGCCTGTAGAGTCGTCCGATCAGCTCAAAGGCAGGGAGGTCGCTTCCAAGAAGGGGAATATCTTCGTCACCTGCGCGCCTCAGGGTCTCCGGCTCCGGGCTTCTCCCATTGATGAGGATAATGCCTGAAAGTTCTTTCATAACGGCCACGGCGACGATATTGACGTGCACCTGAAGGGTGATCCAGATGTTTCCTTTCTCCGCATGCGCGATCACATCGCTCATCAGGTCACTCGCATACCCTCCGCGAACCTCTCGTTCGAGACCTTCCCGGCCTGTTAAAACTTTGAGATCCAGCGATTGAACAATGTCCTTCAGTTTCATGGTACCTCCAGCGGGAAAAGGATTTTCAGATAGGTTCCGCTGTCTCTAGAGGATTCTATTATTAAATTTTTAGAGCAATTCTGAATGTTGGTGAACCCCATGCCTGCACCGAATCCGAGCTCTCTCACCCAGTCCGGCGCGGTTGAGAAACCCGGCTTGAGGGCTTTGTCGATATCGGGTATTCCGGGTCCGTCATCCTTTACCTCAACGATAATACCGACCCTGTCGAGCGAAGCCTTTATGTATCCGTTTCCACCATAAATAATGAGGTTCATCTCGGCTTCATACACCGAAATCGCTACACGGCGTACTATGTCGGGGTGTATCCCGAGGAGGGAAATATCCTTTTTAAGCCTGCTTGCGACTTCTCCGCCGTTTTCAACTTTTTTATCGAGCAGTTCATAATGCAGTGTTAAATGTGCTGAATCTGCTGAAATCTCATTGAAAAAATGACGGGTATCCAGGTAGCGGCGTATCTCCTGCCTCTGATAATCAATATCCAGAGCTGCGAGCATCCCCATGATTGCATCGCGTTTCGTAATGATGCCAACCAATTTACCGGTGTTCCGGCTCAGCACCGGAAATTCGTAAAACCTGAACTTGTCAAAACATCTGATTGCTTCAACCAGCGGTTCGTCGTCGTACAGGGTGATGACATTATGCGACATGCACTTTTCTACATGACAATCATTCTTGTTTTTACTCAGCCAGTTTATATAATCCTCGACACTGACGATGCCGAGCAGCTCATCACCCTGCATGACCGGTGCAGCAGTGATTTTTCTGCTCCGCAGTATAGGCCGGAGTTGACTCATTCTGGTATGCGGGGAAACACTCAACACATCCGTTTCCATAGCTTTAGCAATTTTGAGCTCATATACCAGTTCCTGCGCTTTATGAATTTCTCTCAAACGTCTCATGCGGAAATCTCAACCTCTCATGCCGGCGGCAAACAGCCTCCCGCATGCTTCAAACACCGAGTATTTCGTTGTAAGCAGGGGAAGCTCGTTCTGCTGTGCGAGCTCGATTGTCTCCTTGTGCGGAAGTTTACCATGGACGAAACACACGGCCGCAATCTCGACCATTTCGGCTGTTCGTACTGTTTGTGAATTGATCAGGCCGGTTAAAAGGAGTGCACCGGGTTTACTGTACGAAAGTATATCACTCATAAGATCAGAGGCGTATACGCAGCTGATAGCGCCTTTGAGCCAGCCTCTGTCCAGTACTACGGATGCGTCGATGATATTTATCAGCTCGTCGATGCTCAAAATTTTTTCACAGTTTGAATCCACTTTTTTGTCCTTTATATAGATGTTCATCCGACCTGCGGCTGACTGAATGAAGCTCGTCTGGTTGCTTCACGACACGAAGACGGTGGAACAACGGATGCACGTCGTCTATCAAGCCCGGTTCCTCCACCGCTGAACCACGAGCCCCATTTTAGTTCAATTCACCATGAACAGACGGGAGACTCAAAAAGCCTAAACCGTGCGGGTTTCCTTGTCAAGAAATAATGGGTCGACCCGTATATAGATTCCAATTTCAAAGGTTTTTTCCGGGGAACAATGGGTTTTTCAACTTTCCGATACCCGCGCGATAAGGTCTTCAAGGGTTTTCATGTTATCAATAGCGGACTCGTTTTTCAAAATTGCCTGTACAGGCTGCATTTTTCCGTTGTACAGATACCGCGAACCGCCGCTCTCGAGTATCGATGATGCGGGAATGAATACACCGCTTTTATAGCTCCCCGGTTTAAATCCGATGTGCACGACGTCCTTCTTCGTGTCGGGAAAAATCGCCGGCAGCTTATACAGAAGCAGGGTATCGAACCTCTTCAAAATGTCAGCATCTATCGAATCTGTTTCCCCGTTACCGGAATGATGCAATGCTCCTTGAGGGTTGGTCCCTCTCCTCATTAGGAGAATCTTTGCGTGATTCTTCTGCACGAGTGCATTCATGACAAATGACTCGAGATCACGGGAACGGGTTGTATCTTCATCTGCAATAAATATGCAGTGATTGTTCAGGGTATTTCGTGCAAAATCGGCAAGCTTTTTCTGTTTGATCCGGATATCCAACAGAACCGCGCGGTCGATATTTTCGTCGCTGTAATACTCCGCCGCCGGGCCTGTCTGCCCTGGGGTATTGAGAAAACGCGCATAGCCGGAAAAATCGAAAAACTTCTTAAAGTACCGTTCTCTTATTCTGAAAACCGAATCGGCATACTCATCCAGTCTCAGGGGTTGGTCACTAATGATATACAGGCGTACGCCCTTTTTCACCGCATGGCGTATTTTCATTTCAAGAATCGGGTAGCTTCTTCCCGGCCGTATGTTGAAGAGTACAACCGTATCGGTTGTATCTAAATCCGCAAGGGACGCTTGTTTCAGCATGCGGATGAGCCCTGCGGTGCGCGGATTCCTTCCGACCACAGGGAGCATGGCACCCGGTTCCTCTGCAAAATCCCAGGGGATATGAAACACCCTCGCGCTGTTGAGGTATTCTGCAAGCTCATGGAGTTTCACATACTCCTCATTCGAGAGATTCGTTGAGGTAAGTATGCCGACCTCTGCCTGCCTGGACAGCGTTTTTACAGCCTGCGCCATCGTCTGATCGGCACTGGACGGAATAAGACCTTTCTCCGAGTATATGAACCAGTCCTGCCGTCCGGCCGAAGAATGCAGGTGTCCGTAGCCGAACCGTCCCCTGACGCATAGGTTCCCCTCGTTTTCACCTGCAAGCGGTTTGCCCGTTGTCTGTACGAGCCTGTTGCCGTAGATATTCCACTCGATCTCACATCCGAGGCTGCAGTTGATACAATGTCCATCGATTTTTTCTACCTCGAACGGGCCGGGTTTCGGTAGAAACGTGTTCAGCGCAAGAGCGCCTGTCGGGCATGCATCGGCACACTGTCCGCAGTAATCGCAGGCTGTTTTACCGAGGTCCAGGTCAAAGTAAGGAGTTACCTCTGTTTCAAAACCGCGGTTTTTAAAACCAAAAATATTAAGCCCCCATACCTCGTCACAGATTCGAACGCAGATGCCGCATTTTATGCACTTGTTTGCATCTTTTGAAATGGGAGGGCGGTCCGGTGCCAGGCTGTTTTTCTCCGGGTACATATTTTTCTCGCCCGAATACTCATCTGCAGCGACACCGTAGCGGGTCGATTCTTCTCGAAGCTGGCAGGAAAAAACTGCGATGCAGCCGCATTCGAGACAGCGAACCGCTTCATCACGCGCCTGCCCTTCGGTGATGCCGGTTTCGATTTCATCAAAACCCTTCACCCTCAGCGCGGGCGCATACGTCGGCATTACTACCCGGGCAGCTTTTTCATAGATATTGAATACCCTGTCCGGGATATGGGCAAGCATCCCCTTTGACACATTGAAATCCTCTGGAGGTCTGTCCGGCTTTTTCACATTGCGAAGGTATGAATCGATGGACTCTGCCGCCCGTCTGCCACCGGCAATTGCCTCTACTGCTGTTGCGGCACCCGTAACACAATCGCCCGCTGCAAAGACGTAGTCAATATCGGATGATCCCGTTTCTCTGTCTGCGCGAACCAGGTCCCGCGCCGTCAGTAGATCGAGCCCCGCAACGCCCTCTGGTTCTGGCCGCTGCCCGATTGCTGTTATGATGTAGTGCGTCTCCATGCTGTAATTTGAATCCGGTATTGGCACCGGCCGCCTTCTTCCCGATGCATCGGGTTCTCCCAGTTCCATACGTATGCATTCTGCTGAGAGAGTTTGCGTTTTTCTTTGCACTCTGACCGGGGCTGAAAGAAATCGAAACTCGATGCCCTCTTCCTGAGCCTCGTGTATTTCTGTATCATTTGCCGGCATCTCTTTTCTTGTTCTTCGATAGAGAACAATAACTTTTTCGGCGCCGAGCCGGATAGAAGTTCTGGAGGCATCCATGGCGGTGTTGCCGCCGCCTACAACAACGACCGTCTTTCCGCTGAAATCAAACTTTTTTCCGCATGCGATATCGTGAAGAAAATCGATACCGCTCAATACACCGGCACTGTCTTCGCCTTCGATACGCATGCTTATTGATTTTTGCGCGCCAATACCTAAAAACACCGCATCAAAGCCCTGTTTCCTCAGCCCATCGGCCGTTATGTTCCTGCCAAATTCATTTTTGTATATAATGTCTATTCCGAGACTGAGAATCAGGTCTATTTCTTTATCGAGTATGTCTTTGGGGAGTCGATACTCGGGGATGCCGTATCTGAGCATTCCGCCTGCCTGTTCCTCCCGTTCGAAAATGGTTACAGTGTACCCTTTGACGGTGAGGTAGTAGGCTGCACTCAATCCAGCGGGACCGGATCCAATTACTGCTATTCTCTTTCCGTTCGAAGGAATTTTTTCGGGTAAAAATGGTTTTTCCTGCTGGATATCGTAATCCGCTACAAATCGCTTCAGATTGTTTATTGCAATCGGCTCTTCCACCCTGTTTCTCCGGCACACACCCTCGCAGGGATGGGGGCATATGCGGCCAATGGCAAGAGGCATGGAAATCTTTTCCCTGATAAGTGCGATCGCATCACGGTACCGGCCTGCTGCGATGAGCGCTATATACCCCTGAATATCGATATGCGCCGGACATTCGAGGCTGCATGGTGACACGCAGTCGCCGTAATGATCGGATATGAGAAGCGCCAGGCTCATGTGCCGTGCCCGGATAACCTCGGGATCTTCGGTATCGATAACCATACCGCCGGTTACCTTTGTCGAGCAAGAAGGCACATGGTTTCTCGCGCCCTTTACCTTTACGAGGCAGACCCTGCACGATCCGGTAGGTTCGAGCCGATCCTCATGACAGAGGGTAGGAATATATATCCCGTTGCGCCGTGCAGCCTGAAGAATCGTTTCGTTTGTGTCAGCCCGCACCTGAGATCCGTTCAGGGCGATTTCCACTTCGCTCATGACGTTCCTCCGTCGATCACCTCGATGGCGTCGAACCTGCACTTCTCGTAGCAGATGCCGCATCTGATGCAGATACTTTGATCTATTTCATGGGTTTGTTTCCTCTCGCCGGTAATGGCATCTGCCGGACAATTTTTACGGCAGACGCCGCATCCCGTACATGCATCGGGGATGATGCGGTAGGTGATCAACGCCCTGCACTGTTTTGCGGGGCACCGCTTTTCACGGATATGGGCCTCATACTCCTCCCTGAAGTATCGAATGGTGGTAAGCACGGGATTGGGTGCGGTCTGGCCGAGACCGCAGAGCGAACCCTTTTTTACAGTGCCGGCGAGTTCTTCAAGGGCCTCGATATCTCCTTCACGGCCCTCACCGCGGGTTATCCGTTCGAGGATCTCGAGCATGCGTTTGGTCCCTACCCTGCAGAAGGTACATTTTCCGCACGATTCGTCCTGCGTAAAGGAGAGGAAATAGCGGGCAACCTCGACCATGCAGGTATCCTCGTCCATTACAACCATGCCGCCGGAGCCCATTATGGCGCCGGTCTGGGTCACAGAATCGTAATCGATTATGGTATCGAGTTTTTCTTTCGGTATACAACCTCCCGACGGGCCTCCCATCTGCACCGCCTTGAAATCCTTTCTGCTTTTAATGCCGCCGCCGATATCGTAGATGATTTCTCTGAGAGAAATCCCCATCGGCACTTCTACGAGGCCGGTATTGTTGATTTTTCCGACGAGGGAAAAAACCTTTGTCCCTGCGCTCGATTCAGTACCGATTCCTGCAAACCATTTAGAGCCGTGGTTGATAATATGCGGCACATTTGCCCATGTCTCGACGTTATTGATATTTGTGGGTTTTCCAAGATAACCGGAAATTGCGGGGAACGGAGGTTTCACGGTCGGTCTGGGAAGTTTACCTTCAAGCGAATGGATGAGTGATGTTTCCTCACCGCAGACAAAGGCACCGGCGCCTTTATGGATCGACACGTCGAAGCTGAAATCTGTTTCAAGTATGTTCTCTCCGATCAAACCGTACTCCCGTGCCTGGTTGATAGCAATTTGCAGTCTCTTCAACGCGAGCGGATATTCAGCACGTATATACACGAAGCCTTGCTCCGCACTGATTGCGCGTGCGCCGATAAGCATTCCTTCGAGTACGGCATGGGGGTCGGACTCAACAATGGAACGGTCCATGAAGGCACCGGGGTCTCCCTCATCGGAATTGCATATGATGTACTTTGGTGTATCGGGTGCGCCAGCGCATATTTCCCACTTGACTCCGGTGGGAAAACCTGCCCCGCCACGTCCGCGCAGCCCGGAGTTTTTGATTTCATCTCGTATGTCATCGGGACTCATTTTAGTGAGCGCCCTGGCGAGTGCTTTGTAACCGCCCCGTGCTATATACTCGTCGATCTCCTCAGGATTGATAATACCCCTGTTGGCGAGTGCGATGAGCCGTTGTTTTCCGAAAAAGCCGATATCCTTTACCCGGGGAACCGGCGTTTTTTCCTCAGGTGGTTTGTACATGAGTTTTTTGACCGGACGTCCCTTCAGGAAATGCTCCTCCACGAGAAAGGGAATATCCTTCACGGTCAGCATCTGATAAAAGATACCCTCCGGCTGAACCACCACAATCGGCCCGTTTGCGCAGAAGCCGTTGCAACCTGTGGTTACGATCTGTATTTCCTTTTCCAGATGATGTTTTTCGATTTCTTTATTCAGGGCATCGATGATGTCAAAGGCACCGTTTGATACGCATCCGGTGCCGGTGCAGACCATGAGGTTCATTCTGTATCGCGGCACGCAAATATCCTTTCAAGTCAAAGGCCATTCTACGATGGTCTGTTTCCCGGGATTTTCAGCTTTTAGTTATATTTGGCCAACTGGCTATTAATGGCCAACTGGCTATTAATGGCCAACTGGCTATTAATGGCCTATTGCCACCCGTGGCCTACTGGCTGTCATCGGTTTCTGTTTTGTAGGTGTCGATTATTCTATTCAGTTTCTCCGGTGTAAGCCGGCCGTAGACCTGTTCGTTTATCATAACCGCCGGTGCAAGGCTGCAGCAGCCGAGGCATGCTACCCGCTCCAGTGTAAAGAGGCCGTCCTCTGTTGTTTCATTGTCCTGGATGGCAAGTTTTTGCGTAAGAGCATCCGAGAGCCTGGACGCGCCTGCAATGTGGCAGGCTGTTCCGTGACAGACCCGCACAATATTCCTCCCGACAGGCGTAAACCTGAACTGCGCGTAGAATGTTGCCGTTGAAAGTATTTCAGAAATAGGTACACGTGTTCGTCTCGAGACGAGCAGAAGGACCTCTTTCGGCAAATGCCCGAACTCAACCTGCACACGCTGAAGTATCGGGACGAGAGAACCCGTATGAATATTCTCCTCCTCGATTATATCAAGCGCTTTCTGTATGTCGGGTGAATTCAATAGTTTTTTCCTCTCGAGGATATAAGGAAACGATGTTTTCCCGTTTACCTATATAGGAAGTTTTTGTTATAAAGATGTGCCACTTTAAAATAATATTCGGTACTGGGATAGATCGTCCAGCAGCTTCAGATCTTTGATTTCCCTGTGTTTATCGAACAGATTGCTGCTTTGCAGTGCCAGTATGTCAGCGTTTTTCTCCACTTTTTTTATCTCGTGAGTGACCAAATCAAAGGCTTTTTTGGTGTCCACAGTCAGTACGAAATCATACAGACCGGAAACGGTATCGGCAAAATCGACACCGTCTATCTCTTCGTATTGTTTTGTAAGCTCCCAGAGTTGGTCTGCATCCGGTGAAGTTTTCAGTTTGATAACCACGTATCCGCGTGTTCCCATAACGTATCCCGGGGAACGGTATGTTTCACACCGTTCTTTATGGAATGTGTTTGCAGCGTATAATGCGGTTAATATATATACAATAAATAGTGAGTTTCAAATAAAATCGGCTGAATGTCCGGGCCGTCGGACCAAAAAGGTCGACGGAAACGGCATTATACGTGGAAAATTCCTGCTGGGGGTGTTACCTTTGCTCTATGCCGTTTAAATAAGGGGTATACAGGATGAAAAAAAAGAAGAAACTATTCTTTTTCACTGCTCTTGTAGTGACCGGAGTGCTGTTCTTTTTTCTCGGGTCGGGGTCGAATCCCGGCAGGGGAAAAGCGGAAGAGGGTACGCCGGTACAGACCATAGTTATCAAGGATGAAGGAGGGTTTGCTGATGCAATAAGTCTCGTGGCAAACGCGCTCATACCAACCGTTGTGTACATCAATGTTACCGGCACCGTCACACAAAATGCACCATCCTTCAACCCTTTCGGAGGTGATCCGTTTTTTCGTTACTTTTTCGGACCTCAGCAGCAGCAGCGGGAGGTGCCCGTCAATGCACTTGGAAGCGGGGTTATAATCGGCAAAAACGGCTACATCATTACGAACAACCATGTGGTTCAGAATGCAGACACCATTGCAGTAACGCTCTCAGACGGCAGGAAAAGAGATGCCAAACTTATAGGCAGAGATCCAAACACCGACCTGGCTGTTGTAAAGATCGAACCCCTCCCGGGGATGAAGTATGCCGAATTCGGTGATTCGGACGGGTGCAGAGTCGGCCAGTGGGTAATTGCAATAGGTGCGCCGAGGGGACTCGACTGGACCGTAACCGCCGGTATTATCAGTGCAAAGAACCGGAAAACCGGTATGCTCGGGCCGACCGGTTATGAAGATTTTATTCAAACGGATGCTGCAATCAACCCGGGAAACAGCGGCGGCCCCCTTATCAACCTGCAGGGAAAGGTCATCGGCATCAACTCGCTGATCGTATCGACCTCGCAGGGATCGGAGGGTCTCGGCTTTGCAATACCGGCTAATATGGCGAGAGCGATTTCCGAATCCCTTATCACCAGGGGAAAAGTGATACGCGGATACATGGGTGTGCAGATTCAGGATGTGACGCCGGAGATGACGAAAAGCCTGAAACTGGGACGGGATTTTAAGGGAGTCATCATTGCCGATCTCGTTGAAAATGGACCTGCGGCGAAGGCGGGTCTTGAACAGGGTGATATAATCCTTACGTACGACAAAAAGAAAGTTGAAGATGTTTCGCAACTCAGGAACTTCGTCGCACAGACACCTCCCGGGAAACAAGTCCAGGTGATAGTACTCCGTGAAAAAAAGCGTCTCGAGTTTCAACTCAAGATCGGTGATCTCGAGATGATAAGCAAGCAGACTGCTAAACAGCCGGGGAGTAAAATACTCGGTCTAACGGTCTCGAAGGTTACTCCGGATGTCGCTCGAAAGAACGGCCTGCGCCGGGCAACGGGTGTGGTTATTACCGGCGTGGAGTCCGGAAGTGCGGCTGACAGGGTCGGACTTGCTGAGGGGGATATTATCTTCAGAGTCGGGAACAAAACGGTGAGTGACCCTGCTACTTTCAACAAGCTGGTTACCGAAGCTGCAGAAGAAGGAGAGATTATGCTTCTTGTGCGTGACGCACGTTCCGGGAGAGTCGGGTACATCGTTGTGCCGCTCAGCAGGTAATCTCTTTATTTGTTTGGTTTTGATACATGCGGAGCGCCCGTGGATTATAGCTGCTGTCGATCTCCGCAAGAGAGTAGTACAAACCGGTCTTGAAACCATGAGTGCAGGAAACACTGTGCATGAAGACCGGTGCAGAGAATCGGCGTTATATACCGGAAATCCAATTTATTAAGGGCACGAACCGTTTTATCAAGCCTCTCTTCAGACGAGTGTATCAAATGCGCTCCTCCGATTATCCAGTAGAAGCGCGTTTGGCCGGTTATATCGATTATATGCATGAGGGTGTTGATTATCCCCGAATGACAGCAGCCGAGAAAAACAACCAGACCGTTCGGTGTGGAGGTGAAAAGACTCTGATCATCCGAAATCGTATCGATTTCTTTTCCCTGCGCATCCCTGAAAAAACGTGGAAAAGGCATTTCAAAGTCGGTTATTTTCGGCGACTCTCCCGTGAGGGTAAAATCCCCAACAGTGATGGATTTTCTGTTCAGATGAATTCGTGACAACAGCCCCTTTTTTTCGAAAAAACTTTTTGAAAAGGGTATACCGATCTCCCTGGCTGAGGTTTCTCTCCCGCCCCGTGAATCGGGAAGTATATACCTGTGCACGAAGATGTCGGGGTGACCGTAAACAGGGGCGGATGACGTTTGCAGTACATAATTAAGTCCGCCGGTGTGATCGTAATGCCCATGGCTTAAGAACACCGCATCGATATCGGAGATTCGAACACCTGATTCTTTTGCATTTTCACCGAGAACTTCGGACTGCCCGGTGTCGCAGAGGATTTTTCGGCCGCTTTTATCTATTAAAACTGAGAGGCCGTGTTCTGCTTTAACCCCTCTTGTGTGCGTGGTGTCCTCAATGAGGATGGTTATGGTTATATCGGTTTTGGGAATGTGCTCTACTGTGTTAAGCATTATTGGTATCCGGATAAAAAAGCTTCAAACCGGGTCAGTCGGTTTTAATAAAATGGCATCCGATTGTTTTTTTGTTCCGTCGCGCTGCCTCTGCGATAACGGTGGCAAGTGTAATGCCGTTTCGAAGCTCTATCTTTGCGCGGGTAAGCACCGTGTCTCTATAGTAGTCCGATATTCTAGTCTGCAGGTTTCGCAGGTCTGAAACAGCCCTCACAAGCCGGGTTGGTGTCCTAATAATGCCGACATAGTTCCACATCGTACTCCTCAGATTGTTCCAGTCCTGAAGAATGAGAAGAGGGTCATTATTCGTTGAGTGCATAGATTCCGGGTATACCCAGTCGGCAATGTCTGGAAAGTGCTCGGCCCGGGATGGTGCATCCGACGTTTTTTGGCCTGCCCGTGCACCGTAGGTAACACTTTCAAGGAGGGAAACCGACGCGAGTCTGTTTGCGCCATGCACTCCTGAGCATGCGGCTTCACCGACCGCGTAGAGCCCTGGCAGGGTGGTTTCACCCCATTTCCCGATGAGTATGCCCCCGCAAAAATAATGTTCGGCAGGGACCACCGGTATCGACTCACTTTCGATATCTATTTTATGCTTTATACACTCCTTATAGATACCCGGAAAACGTTCGCCGATTTGTATTCTCTTTTTGTTGAAATGTGCGATGTCCAGGTATACGTGGGTGCTTTCCGTCCTCGCCATCTCGTTATATATGGCACGGGCAACTTCATCTCTCGGCGCGAGGTCCTTCCAGTCGGGTGCATAACGCTTCATAAATTCTTCACCATTGCTGTTCAGCAGGCGTCCTCCTTCTCCCCGTACCGATTCGGAGATGAGGAAATTGGAGCCTTCTTCGGTGTATAGCATAGTCGGATGAAACTGCACATATTCCATATTGGCGACTTCGGCGCCTGCACGGTAGGCCATTGAGATTCCATCGCCTGTTGCCGTATCGGGATTCGTCGAATACTGGTATAGCCTGCCGATGCCGCCGGTTGCAATGACCGTTGCATCAGCCAGAAAGGTGTGGACCTTTCCGGTCCGGTTGTCGAGCGCGTAGGCGCCGAGGCAGAGATTTTCCCTGTATTTAAGCAGGGGGTTGGTCGTGTTATGATGGGTGGTTATGAGGTCTATTGCGGTAAAGCCGGTTCTAACGGTAATATTGCTGATATCCTGAATACGTGCGTAGAGTTTTCTCTCTATTTCGAGTCCTGTCATATCGAAGTAGTGGAGGATACGTTTTCTCGAATGGGCTGCCTCTTTTGTGAAGTTGTAGCCGCCGTTATCCCTTTGAAACTCAACCCTTATTTCATCTATCAGAAAATCATGTACAAGTCGGGGTCCTTCGTTTACGACGAGCTGAACGGCCTCCGGGTTTGAAATCCTGTCTCCCGCCTTCATTATATCATCGAAAAGAATTTCTCTTGAATCGTCTTCTCCAATAACGACAATACCGCCCTGGGCATAGCGCGTGTTAGACTCTGTCGGGTCTTCTGTTTTGGTAAGGAGCAGCACACTTTTACCGCCACGGCTTGCCAAAATTGCTGCGGTAAGTCCGGCTATACCGCTGCCGATTACAAGGACATTTGTTTGTTCCCGTGCCATGTATGAAATCCCGCCGAGTCCCTGGAGGTGTTGTATGCTTCCTTCTTCCTGCCCCCGATGTATCGATAAAATAATATAGTCCAAAGGGTCGATTTTGTAAAGGCACTATACAGTATGCCAGCTCTGACGCATGAAAATTGTTTTGACCCTGAGCATGTTGCCTATGATTTAAATATCTTTTTAATGGTTTCGGTTGCTTCACGGTACTGTTCGGCGCTCATGCGTTTTGTTCCGGATTCGTCGACTGCGGGCACGGATCGTATTTCAAATATCCTTTCCGCAAGATGCCGCTGCGCCTGAATGCCGACAGGAGTTTTCGGCGTTTTTCCGATGGCTTTTTCAATATCTTCCGGAAACTTGCCGGGATCAGCGGTTTCATAGATGACGGCCGGCAGTCTCTTTCCGTCGCGCGCGCGGTACTCTTCGAGCGCTTTCCAGCCGACAGAACCGTGGGGATCGAGAATGATCCCGTGTTTTTTATATACACGCTGTATCGTCCTGTAGTGGTCATCATTGTTCACACTGACCGAAAAAAAATCTCTCTGCATTCTCTCAATGTCGGGTATTTTATCCAGCACACCTGCCCGTAAGACTTTTCTTGTACGTGAGTCTATCTCATCGTAGATATGTCCGCCGTAGAATTCAACGAGCCTCGCGAAGTTGCTTGGGTGCGACACGATCATTGCCGTGGAAGGAGACCATATGGACGGACGTATTTCATAATTTCCTGTTTCCAAAAATTCCGGAAATTCCCGGTTTTCATTCACCCCGATAACCATTCTTTCAATCGGAAGGCCCATCTCCTTTGCAATGACCGTTCCCATCATATCCCCGAAGTTACCGGATGGAATACTCGTTATGAACGTATCGCCGTTCAGGCCGAGCTGCGAATACGCAAAGAAGGGGTATACCGCCTGCGGGAGAAGCCGACCGAGGCTGATCGAGTTTGCAGAGGTGAGGCGGTTTGGGTCAGAGAAACACTCATTAGAAAATGCCCTGTCGCTTAGAAGGGCCTTCGCAATCTCCTGGCACACATCAAAGTCACCATTTACGGCAAATGCGTAAATATTTTTCTGCAGCGTCGTCATCTGCCGTCTCTGCTGCTCGCTGATGGCGTTTTCGGGAAAGAGCACCACGTTCGTGACATTCTCGAGGCCGAGCAGAGCGTGGGCGACCGCGCCTCCCGTATCGCCGCTCGTTGCCACGACAACGGTCCTCAACAGCCCCTCTCTCCCTAGAAAGTAGTTGAGAACCCGCCCGAAGAAGCGGGCCGCAAAATCTTTGAAAGAGTAGGTCGGTCCCTTTGACAGCCACAGGATAAAGGTGTCATCTGTTGCTCTCTGTATTTTAACCGGTATTTCAGACTCGTCATACGCATCTTTCAGAAGGGGCATGAAATCGTCGGCGTTGATGTCCGGTGTTACATAGGGAAGTAAAACTGTATGAGCGACCTCTGCATAACTCATGTGCGCCATGCCTGAAATGTCTTCAATTTTAAGTTTCGGAATCGCATTTCTCTCCATCATGTACAGGCCGTAATTCGAAGCGATTCCATTGAGAAGCGCCTGTTTGAAACCGGCCCTTTCACTCCTGTTGTTTGTGCTGTGGTAGTAGACGGGCATAGCATTCTCCGTTCTGTTTTATGCTGTTCTTTTTCCCGCAAATTCCAGTTATTGCCGCCGGTGAGCGGTACTTGACAGCACCTTCGGCATTATCCGGACGCGAAGCGTCCGTATAACATTGAAAATTGGGGTAGCGAAGTCGTTTTACCATACAAAATAAATATATTTATCACCTTGTGTCATCATATTTCAGGTTTCGGGTTTCTGATGATTAAACCCGGCAGGGAAAGTGCAGTAAAACATTAATATTACAGAGCGGAAAAACACCGGCTGGCCCCGGTACTGTGCACTTTATACTTGATATGTCAGGCAGGGTGAGGGATATTCTACTGTATTACTGCATTAAAAAATCCTGCGCAGACCAAAGAGAGTAATTGTATGAAAGAACCGTTTATTCT
>Ga0315554_1000043_pt1 | contig 56922 bp, 57 predicted proteins | sample SalMarSW160370MG_FD_202114 | JGI IMG/M metagenome (GOLD analysis project Ga0315554, IMG submission 202114) | Salt marsh sediment microbial communities from the Plum Island Ecosystem LTER, Massachusetts, United States - Salt Marsh Sediment SW1603-70 ...
AGGGATTTCTTTTCGGTCTCAAATACATCGACAACCTCAACGGTAAATGATTCAGTTGATTAATAATACTAACAGCTGTAACCATTAAAAAAGCACCCTCTCAGGTGCTCATCTACGCTTAGCTATGAATACGCTTCTCCTTTCCAAACGGGAGGCCTTACCGTTTCCAGTAACACCCTCGGGTCGTCACGACCACCGTCTACTAACCATGCCCGTTGGTTTGGGTCGAGCATATCTGAGAGATATTTAATTGTTAATCTACTGTGTTATCAAAAACTTCACAAATAATGTAACACCTAAATGCCGCAGATGTCAAACGATGCCCGTTAAGTAGATTAACAACATCTTATAAACAATCGGATTATAACCTAGCTTACCTTGCTCTATCGAGTAGTATAGGCGTTTCTGCCATATTAACTGTAGATTAACCACCTGGGTAATATGATTGCCTCTGGCCGAAATTAAATAAAAGCCGATGGAACAGCAAATTCAATAAAATGAAGCTAAAGAATGGTAATTATATTACCTTGGCTGCCGAGCCAGGATTCGAACCTGGGCTAGAGGATCCAAAGTCCCCCGTGCTACCACTACACAACTCGGCAATTACGTTTGGATTATAACAATTAACCGCATTTTGGGCAATTGCCAAGCACCATAGATTAACTATCCATTGTCATCCGCAAAAATTCAAACACACCGCCATTAGTGTTCTTACTAACTTTACCTAATTCACGAAATCCGACTTTCTTATATACTTTTATTGCACGCTCATTAAAGAGCGCGACATCCAACCTGATAGGTTCTCGGTCGAGTTTATAGTATGACCGAGCAAATTCAATACACTCGGATACAAATTCCTTGCCCAATCCTAGTCCTGTTAAATCAGGTTTAAGTCCAAGCGAGAGCCACAAAGCGTCGTCCTCCACGTAAAATGAAGACCATCCAATTAAGACACCAGATTCATCCAATACAGCGAATGTGTTATTCCTCCAATATCTGCGGTCTGTAAATATTTTCAAATCTTCTTCATCGGCTGTCATATCATAGAAGGAATAAATCCCATCATAGTGCCATTCCTCAACAATTTCACTAGCACATTCGTCATTCATAGAAACAAAACGATATTGCATCCTATTCTTCCCTATAAATGGTTCGCCTTTGTCGATATTGCATGAGAACCTTCTAACACTCACAAACAATAGCACCGCAAACGTGGAAGTCAAAGGGGGAGCAACTATTAGATTTTGTTATTTAGGGGAGAGCTTGTATTAGCTATTTGCGAGCCTCTTGCTATATTGCCAAAAAACAATGCTAGTGATGATTAAAGCGATTCCAACAGGTAGAAAGACTCCAACTTTACCACTAACCGCACTTAGTATAATGAAGATTATCCCACTAATTGAAAAGAGCGTAGCAGCAGTTTTGTAAGATTTTAAATTCTTGGATGGTTTACTACTCATTGTGCAAATTACTAGTTTCTTTTAAGCGTAACATTCAATTTATCCTATATTACTTTGGAAATCAAGGGCGGGAGAGTGTTGGTAATATCCCTTTACCTAACTTTGGAGGATCAACATCAAGTATCGTATTATCCTGGTCATTTCAACTATAACCAGACTTGCGAGAGTAGAGGCAGTTATAAAATACTCTGAGTACCCTGTAATAACCGTGTTTCCCACCAGCAGAACATTGCAGAGATTCAACAAAGCGAATGATGTCTTGTGCGGCAGTGTTTAAGCTTATGATATGAATAGCTCTAGTGAAGTATTTCTTGTAAACTTCAATGGTATCCGGAGAGAGTTCTTGTCTGCGTGACTTGAGAAAATTGCTTACCAGTTCAGTTTCCGAGTGTGATCCAAAGTCCCTCTTTGCTACCACTACACAACTCGGCAATTACGTGTCGCCAACGCGAATGTTACCTGGTGCCGAAGGTCGGGCTCGAACCGACACGGAGGTTGCCCTCCAACAGTTTTTGAGACTGCCGCGTCTGCCTATTCCGCCACTTCGGCTGGAGCGGAAGACGAGATTCGAACTCGCGACCTCCTCCTTGGCAAGGAGGCGTTCTAGCCACTGAACTACTTCCGCCGATATATTGGTGCCGAGGAGGAGATTTGAACTCCTACGGGCTTACGCCCACCACCCCCTCAAGATGGCGTGTCTACCTATTCCACCACCTCGGCACTGAAGTCCGAGTGATATAAAATTTGGCAGGAGTGGGAGGATTCGAACCCCCGACCGGCGGTTTTGGAGACCGCTGCTCTACCAAACTGAGCTACACTCCTTCAAGCACCAATTTACCATAAACCCCAGAGAAAATAAAGGGGGGTTAGCTTCAACCCCCCTTCAATTCGTCCACTACCTTTTGATATTTCTCATGTATCATTTTCTGGTCGAATTCCCAGAACTCCTGAAGCATGTCATCCTGCTCCTGTCTGCTGAAGTACTCCATGCAAGGGTAGAAAAAGTGCTTGTCCTCTTTTTCGATATGCGCCGGGTAAAGCCTGACCAGTTCCCTCATATTAGCGACAATTTCTTTCAGGGCACTGATGTTCCCCTGAATATAGTCCTCTTTGGCAGTAACCAGCCTGCCCACAGTCTTCCTCGCCAGGGCATGCTCATCGAGTAGCTCCTGCATGATTTTCCGGTGTTCCTGAGAAAGTTCCTTATTGGCAAGGTCGCGGAAGAGTATATCCTCTTCTTTACCATGATGAGTGCGGTCAGCGTACGTCCTGAAGAAATCAGCAGCCGCATCAATAAAAGCCGCATTCGGCTGATTTTCCTGGCTGATTATGTCCAGCTCCTGCTCAATCAGGCCTACCATCTGCTCAATTAATCGGTGTTCCCTCATCAGCGGACCAATTGGAATCATAGTCTTGCTCTCCTAACACAATCAATCCGGCCAGCCAGAGGCCAGTACCAGACTTTGCACTTATAACCGGGACACCTAGTCCCTGACCCGCTCCATTGAGACCGGGCAGGTCCTCCAGATACCCTCGGCATCAGGCAGCCCCAGGACCATCCCCCAGAGGTTGCCGCTACCGCCGCGGACGAAGTGCCACCAGTGGGTAAAAAGGCGCGGTATCCCCTTTGTTCGGAAGACTATCTCATCCAATGGGCCGAATGTCTGTACCGCCAGGCCGGGCCAATCAGTGATGCCACCCGGAGCCTGGTCGATATGGACATTCACCTCTTTATCATTCCAGTCTATCTCCAATTGCAGGTCCCATTCTCCATCGGTACCGGGCAGGTGAGCTTTACCACGAAATGTCTCCATCCCAACCTCCTTGCCAATATAGTAATTGTCTAAACCTCTACCATTATTTCTCCACGCTCAACCTTCACACTATACGTCATCAGCGGGCGTGGTGACTTCAGAGCAGATCCAACACGGGAAAACAAGCCGGACCCCTGAAGCCAGCGGACGACATTACCATTCGTCAGGTCGAACCGGGAGCCGTGACGCGGGCAGGTAACGACGGTGCCCTCCAGTCTGCCTTGAGCGAGCCTGCCCCCCATATGAGGGCAAATGCCGTCCGCCGCATAAAAAGTGTCACCTACTCTGGCAATGAGGACTTCATGCCCGTTGACCGTCACTTCCTTCATCGTGCCATCAGCCATCTGGTCTGCCTCTCCAATCGAAACGTACGCCATACAAAACCCCCTCGCAAATCGTTTGAGTTAGTGGAGCTTCCTTAGGAACTAAGTACAGGTCTCTTTTGCTTACTCAGGTTATGCTCCCGACAGGTGTTCAAAATGGTAAACCAATAATTTCAGGCTGTCAAGCCTCTGTACTCGCTCGTATGATTAGTGACACCCTGATATTGTGTTATTCACCTCCTATGCCCTGTTTGGTAGTGGTGCCCCATCCCCTGTGTCCCCTTCCGAGAGGGGAAGGGGACTATTATATAAGAGGGGCTGGCGCCCCTCTTTAACGCCCATATAACTGTGCTAAGAATTCGCCACAGAGGCTTCGCCTCTCTTGGACTCTCTACTTGCAATCACCACCCGGGCTCTTGATAGAATAGCGTGGCACCCTCTAAGGTGCGAACGACCCCTGCTGGTCAAGCTGTTCGACGGTTGATGAAGGGCAACCACAGGCAAGGTCTCATTCGGTTGCGTGGTAGCCAGATGCTCCTTCGCCAGTTCCTCATCAAACTCCTCAGCGACCCGTTCCTCGATGGCGCTCCCTGGGGACACTCTCCGAGACAGGCACCGAGGCCATCACAGAACTTCTCACTGACAAGCTTGGCCTTGCCGTCCACAATCTGTAGAGCGCCTTCAGCGCAGGACGGGATGCATAAACCGCACCCGTTGCACTTCTCTTCATCAATATGTACTATCTTCCTTACTGTCTTTGCCTTCATTCCACACCTCCTCCCCATCCGCATTATGGGCGATTCCTCTCTTCCCTAGTCCTCGCCCCGCAGCTCCTTCCATCTCTCTTCTCCGAGGCATTGTCGGGCGTAAGCGCACCAGTCGATGCAGGAAGGCACCTTGTCCCTGTAGACCTTCTCACCACACTTGTGGCATTTCACCTTCAGCTCATCGGAGAAGATTTCAACCTCGGTGCCGCAGTTAAGGCACTTATGCAGCGAAACTCTCAGATTTCTCATGTCTTGGCCGGGACACTTCATTGTCATCACTCTCACCTCCTCAAACGGAGACCGTCAGATTTCCAAGCTCTATGTTAATGATAACAGCCTTACCACGCATGGCACTATGATACAAATCATATAGGTAAAGAATCCTGTCAATGTGGCACTGCAGGGTTAGCGGCTACACCCGGGGATAACCTTCACTCAGCAGACGCAGCTTCTGCTCATCAAGGATGGTCACCCTGCCACGGACAGAGCCAATGATTCCCCGGCTCCTGAACTGGCTCATGATGCGGATAGCCGTCTCGGTAGTCGTTCCCGCCATATCGGCAATCTCCTGGCGGGTAAAGGGCAAAGTTGGACCGAGTTTCGCAGAAAGCATCACCAGAACGCTGGCAAGGCGCTGCTCGACCCTCTCCCCGGCCAGGTCACGGAGACGGGTCTGGGCATCCCGGAGGCGGCCACCGAGGACATTGATTATCCGCAGCGCTACTTTGGGCCGGGCTGCCAGAAAGGTGAGAAGGTCGATACCTTTAATCCCCAGCACCTCCGTATCGGTTGCGGCCTGGGCGGAAGCAGGGTAGGGCCTGTTCTCAAAGACGGCCACCTCGCCGAACATTTCCCCGGGGCCGAAGAACGCAATGATGAACTCTTTACCCTGAGAGGAATGCTTGACCACCTTCACGTTTCCCTCAATGACAATGTAAAACCACTCCGGCGCATCCCCGTCCCAGAAGATAAACTCACCCTCCTTAAAACTGCGCTCTACGGCAAACCCGGCCAGAGCATTGAGTTCGTCGTCGCTAAGACCGGAGAAGATAGGCGAGCGGCCCAGAACCCGGACTTTACTTTCAGACAACTCAAATCCCCTCCACCAGCAACTGCTTAATTGTGGCTGCATTATATCACAATCTATTTGAGTCACAGTTTCTATCATCTTGCGCCGATAAGTGTGATATAAATCATACTGCATCGCAATAACAGGCATGCTACAATTAGGTAATGACACGCGAGTGGGCATGTTTAATATTTCGCTAACTTAAAGACGATTAAGGGCGTGAGTACGGAAGTGAGGAACCAGAATGGCGGAAAAGAATGTGGTGATTTACAGTACCCCCACCTGACCCTACTGCCACCGGGTGAAAGAGTATCTTTCGCAGAAAGGCATCGCCTACACCAACTATGACCTCTCCAAAGACCGGGACAAGATCAAGGAGATGGTCGAAAAATCGGGCCAGATGGGTGTACCCGTAATCGTCATTGACGACAACGTCGTTATAGGGTTCAACCAAGTGAAAATAGACGAATTACTGGCCAGCTGACTATCTCATAATGTAAATCTCTGAGAAAGTGGTGGGGCTACTTCTTCACCGTTGCCAGATACCTTTCGGGGTCCCGGTCAAACGCCCTCTTGCAGCCAACGGCGCAGAAATAATAGGTCTTTCCCTTATACTCGGAGGTGGCTGCCGCCTTACTCTCCTCCACTTCCATGTGGCATACCGGGTCAATAGCCATCGTTGTGCCTCCTTTATTTATTTCTGGTTCAGTTATCTCAAAACGTACCGGCTTGAATCTTCGCAACCGCAACGAGTTAGATACCACTGTTAATGAGCTGGCTGCCATCGCCGCCGCTGCCAGGATAGGATTCAGGAAACCATAGTCACCGAGGATGAAATGGGCACCGGAAGGTACACCGCTCTGCCCGAAAACGAGATAGAGCACCCCGGCAGCCACCGGGATAAGAAGGGTATTGTAGGCAAACGCCCAGAAGAGGTTCTGCTTTATCGTTCTCACGGTGCTCCGGCTCAGCGATATCGCGGTGACGATGCCGCTGAGGTCGCCCCGAATCAGTGTGATATCTCCGGTCTCCATAGCGACATCGGTGCCCGTGCCGATGGCGATGCCGACATCCGCCTGGGCCAGTGCCGGGGCATCGTTAATGCCGTCACCCACCATAGCCACCACCTTACCCTCTGCCTGGAGCTTCTTTACCTCCTCGGCCTTGTGCTCCGGCAGTACCTCAGCAAGAACCCGGCTGATTCCCACCTCTCGGGCGATGGCCTCAGCGGTACGCCGGTTGTCGCCGGTAATCATCGCCGTCTCAATTCCCATCTGCTTTAGCCTAGCCAGTGCCTTGACGGCGTTCGGCTTGAGGGTATCAGCAACAGCGATGATACCGATTACATGACTATCGCTGCCGAGGAACATGACCGTCTTACCCTCCTCGCGTAGTCGTGCCGCCTCTTCTCCCATACCGTCAAGTGAGATATTCCTGTCTTCAAACAGCCTGAGGTTACCGAGGAGGAGTTTCTTCCCTTCGACCGATGCTTCCACCCCATGCCCCGGAATGGCATCAAAATCGGCTACCGGTGACATCTCCAGCCCCATTTCCGAGGCCGCATAAACAACTGCCTCACCGAGGGGGTGCTCTGAGCCATGCTCGGCAGAAGCGGCCAGACGAAGGACCTCTTCACGGGAAGAAGGTAGAGCGGCAATAACGTCTGTTACCCTGGGTTTTCCCTCGGTCAGTGTGCCCGTCTTATCGAGCAGTACGGTGTTTATCTTGTGGGCGCGCTCCAGTGCCTCGGCGCTCCGGATTAGCACGCCGTTCTCCGCACCCTTGCCGGTGCCCACCATGATAGCGGTCGGGGTCGCCAGGCCGAGGGCGCAGGGACAGGCTATGATAAGAACGGCTACAAAGTTGAGCAGGGCGAAGGTGAGCGCTGGAGTCGGCCCCACGAAGAACCAGACCACAAACGTAACCAGGGCGATACCGATAACTATCGGCACAAAATAGCTGGCGATAACATCAGCCAATCGTTGAATCGGAGCCTTGCTCCCCTGGGCCTCCTCCACCATCCTGATAATCTGGGCCAGGGCGGTATCCTTACCCACCCTGGTAGCCTCGAACTGGAAGCTACCGGTCCTGTTAATGGTGGCCCCGATGACACCATCGCCCACGTTCTTCTCCACCGGCAGGCTTTCACCGGTGACCATTGATTCATCAATACTGGAATACCCCTGCCGGACGATTCCATCCACGGGGACACGCTCACCCGGCCTTACCAGGATTATGTCACATACCTGGACATCCTCGATGGGTATCTCCGTTTCCTGACCATCACGGATGACGAGCGCCGTCTTCGGCTGCAAGCCGATGAGCGTCTTTATCGCCGACGAGGTCTGTCCCTTGGCCCTGGCCTCGAGGAACTTACCCAGTGTAATCAGGGTAATAATCATGGCGGAGGTATCGAAGTAAACGTGGCGCTCCAGTGCTTGGGCAGCAAAGATTCCGGGGAAGAGGACCGCTACAACGCTGTAAAAATAAGCCGCCGATGTGCCAACGACAATCAGGGTGTTCATGTCGGCGGTCTTGTGGCGAAGGGCGCCCCACATCCCTTTGTAGTAGCGCCAGCCTGCCCAGAACTGCACTGGCGTGGCCAGTCCCCAGAGCAAATAGAGCTTGCCGGTAAAATCTGGTGCCCACCCCAGGGCTAAGATTATTACGGCGAGGACAGCGGCCACGATGAGCCGATTCCGTACATGCCGGATTTCACGCTGGACAGCGGTGGTAACGTCTTCAAGCGTCTCTGCCTCGGCACCCAGTGTATAGCCGGCTTCAGACACCGCCCGCTTGAGGTCGGCCATGTCCGTCCCCTCAAGGTATTCAACAGTGGCTTTTTCCGAAGCCAGGTTGACATTGGCAGAAACAACCCCTGGGACGCTGGAAAGAGCTTCTTCGACGCGCGCCACGCAGGAGGCACAGGTCATTCCGGCCACCGGGAAGATTGATTTCTTCGTGGCAGCCCCGTAGCCCAGTTCTGATATGGTGTCCTTAATCTTACCAAGGTCTACCTGAGAAGGGTCGTATTCGATTGAGGCCTTCTCCGAGGCGAAATTTACCCTGGCCGACTCCACCCCTGGCGTTTCTGACAGACCCTTCTCGATAGTAGCCGCACAGTTGGCACATGTCATTCCCGTAACCGGGATGACCGCCTTTTCTTTTTTATTTTTCTCTCCGGTTTTCGTGGTCACCGGCCGCCTCGCTCATTTAATTCCTGCCAGACAGTACCTGTACTATTCCTCTAGCTTATACTACCCAGCAGCGTATACACAGCCAGGAACAAACTGGCAGCTAGGTCAGGTCTTTTTTTATCCTCTCGAACTCTTCGCGGGATATCTCGCCCTTCGCGTACCGCTCCTTGGCCAAATCCAGGGGGTCCTGCTTACGTGAGGAATCGCTCCGCCGGCTGAGCCGGTTAACCCCCCAGACAATAAGGGCAATCAAGCCTCCCCAGAAGAGAACCATCAAGATGCCACCGAAGACCATCCACCAGCCCATTCCCTGATGAACGTACCACATCGTCCGCCTCCTTTTCCGGATATATGAGGATAGAACCCATCTATTAACTGAGGTTACCACACAGGCCAGAAGGCGAATATGATATAGGTCACACAGGATTGAGGTATTATCTGTTAATCAGCTCTCTCCAAGATGGCAAGCCCCGTTACTTCACCACCGGGAACCCGGAGCTGATTTCTGAGATTATCGAAGGCCTGAGCGATTTCTGAAAAAGTGGGGCACAGGATAGCTTACCTAAGTACCAAATTAGCTTCTGCTGCCAGTTCGGCTGCCAATAATTTCTGCTTTTCCTTCTCTGCGGGCCATCCAATTATATTGGCGTGTCGCGGTGGATTGTTATCACAGTCTACTGCCAAACCTGTTTTTTGGCATTCCGATACTTTGATTTCACCTAGTCCATGTAGCTGTTTAACTCGGGGTGTAAGATCTATTACTTCCCTTTGACCTATAGCCCAAATCTCATCTAATGTGAGCCCATCAATTCTGAATACTGACAAGCGCAGGTTCGGTGGTGGCATAAAAGCTTTTGGCTTCACGGCGTTATTAACGCGAGAAAAATAACTCCTGTCGGTTAAGTAGCGCCCCAATGACTCGGAGGGGTCAAGCGTATTGGATAATACCAAGTTAGGTTCCCCTCGGATACAGACGACTGATATTGTCTAAGATGATATTAGGCATATCATCGTAAAATAATTCGACACCCCAAGTCTTATTAAGACCATAAAGCCCAGCATATGCCAACTGTTTCCTACTCCCTATGCTTACAGAAAATAATTGACGTCTGTCCTTATACCATTCAAAAGATATCTCTCCATCAGGGTCAACGCTTATCTCTGGTTTGGGAATACCAGACGGTAGAGAGAGTATAAATAAAATGGCGTTCTGATAGGCCTGCTCATCAATTGCTCGTGCACCATAACCATCCCAATTATTACCTGAGCTTTCCTCTTTGACTTGCTGGAGTTCCTCAATCATTTTCGATAAACGCTCCCCGAAAGTAATGGTACGTGCGAAATACTCTCGCAACTCTTCAGTCTCTCTCTCAAGTTCCCTTGCACTTTCACTCATACCCCAACTGAGTGGGAATATGACAGGATTGGTATCACGAATAGTACAACTTATTTGACTCATTCGTACATCCTCGCAGTTTTTTCAGTAATGCTCTCAAAAAAGATACGATTCTTCAAATCCCGTAGCTGCTCAAATGTCTGCCAGATAGTATCCTCATCGAAACCAGACTCCTGTCGCTTGAAAACGTCAATGTCAAAAATTATCCCCACATGCTCCGGCTTAGAACTACCCTGAAGTGCCTGCACGATGTTTGCCGATATATCTGACTCTTGAATGACTATTTTTATAAAGAAGTGTCTCATTTCTTGCGGCAGTGAATCAGGGATTTTAGGAGGCGCTGTAAAATACTCTTGCAGGTCATCAATCGGTAATGGAATGTCTAGCCTATTTATATAGCGTAGGGCAACTCTTGTGATTAACTCTGGCACAGATATAGACGAATATAGTTTCCAAAGTCCCTTGGCTTCCAACAACACATCTTCCCATTCCGTATAAGGATATAAACGACTAAAAGTAAATCCGTCTATTCTGAACTGTACAACATTTTTTTCGTCTTTGGATTTGTATACATATCCTTGAATTCCTTTATCTTCAGGAGGTTGAATAAAAGGCTTTCCTTCTTCCAATCCAAAAGCACCCGCAAACATTTTACGAGGTTCGTTAGTAGGATATCTATCAGCTAAAATATTCGACAAACTTAAAAACTCTTGAGGATTAAATGCTGATGGGAGACCAACTCTAAGATCAATAATGGCTTCTACTATAGGGGCACTATTTAGATGTCTCTGCCTTGCCATATTATTCCTAGCTTATGAGATCAATAGGAATCTTCACTTGTCTGTTAATCGTAACTATATATCATTACACCAGAACGTTCAAGGATATTCGGTCGGCGAATGTCATGACTTGAGTTTCTGCCTCCATGTTATCTTTAACAGGCATCAGGAAGTCGAGCAGGTAGCCACTATCTCTAGCCAGTCGCGTATGGCAGGCCACCGGGTGCTGGGATATGCTCAGGAGGTCGCACCAGTTTCATTTCGCGAGCTTCAGCCGGGCAGGTGAGCACACAGAGGCCGCAACCAATACATTCTTCCGCATCGATATAGGCCCGTTCTCCGCCAAACTCGGGGTAATGCTTCATTTGCGCTGCATCAACCGGACATCTCGAAACACAGATTTTGCATCCACGGCACTTCTCCGGGTCAACGGCAGCAATAAAACGACTCTTGGCCAGCGTCAATTGGTTCAATTGTGCTTTCGTCTTCGCACTGCTCTGGAATATACCGCAACAGCAGCTATGGCAGTTGCAAATCAACGGCGGAATAGAATTCGTATTTCCTGTCAAATGAACAAGCGGATGCTTGTCAAATTCATCGAATAGCTCCAACAGCTCTTCATAGGAAAGTTGCCTTCCGGCTCCCCTGTTCAAATTATATTGGCCAGACCGTCTATTTGTAACACAGGTCTCGGTAGGTATCGTATCCTGGCATTCACGGCTCCTGTCAATCTTCTTGCATGCACAATTCACCAGTACTATCGGGTCGGCCCCTTTGAATATCTCCCTGATATCCTCGCAGGGCATTACACCAGGGACATCCTTGATAGACCTCCAGCGGGGAATAACGCGCATAATCTGCCTCACGGCGGGTATTTCTCCCCTTAGAACAGGGTCTATTCTGTTTTTTTGATGCGTTTCCTCACTTTTAACGAATGCCAGGTCAAAGAACTCATCATTGTCATACTTGGGATTGGAAGAGGCGGCATTGTCATGTAGTGACCCCCAGCTACGTGTGAGATGCCAGCCGCTCTTACCGGGCATGAGAAGGCCTTTCTCGAACATGATCTGTATTTGCTTCTCCACCGTCTCTTTATCAAGGCCTAACTTTTCCATTATCTCCTCGATTGGAGACTCTATCATATTGAGTATGTTGGCCTGCTCTAAATCGGCCAGTCGCTTAAACACGTGCGGCATAATCGGCGAGTTGGCCTCACCAATCTTGGAGGATAACTCAACATAGACGGGTTCGACTTCTTCCTCTAATAACTTCTGGATTTCCTCGTCTGTCCTGCGCATTTTGCCAGCTGCTCCTCTCAATAATTTGCTATGATTAGCAGTAACCCGAACCAATTATCTGGCTGTCACATCCAGGCCGGATACTCACCGCCTGTTTATTCCCGAGAATTATTGTAACGACAATGGCAGAAAGTGACAAGTTATGATGCCGACTGGTCCTGTAAAAGCCCCAGCGTATCCATGCCAATGGTCTCCCCTTTAAACACGTTGAGGCTGACAAAGGTCTCGGTCCTGTCGACGCCCGGGATGACGGATATCACGTTTTCGACGAAATCAGCAAACTCTCTGGCAGTCCTGGTGACGATAATTCCTATGAGGTCGAATCTGCCCGTGACATTAGCCAGATAACATACGTTGGCATGCTGTGTAAGCTGCCCGACGATACTCCGTAAATAGGTCAGCTTAATCTGGATTCCCAGAATACCCACAAACTGATAGCCGAGCATCTGCATGTCCGGCACTACGGTAACCTTCACCAGACCCTTATTCAAAAGCCGCTTGACCCTGTTCCGCGCCGTAGCCTCGCTGATATGCAGGATTTCGGCAAGCTCCACGAAACTCCGCCGGCCATCTTTCTGCAGCTCGATAATCAACTCCCTGTCCAGTGTATCCATTACCTTGACCTCCACGTGTATCGTTAAAATCCACCGGAAATTGACCTTTATCTTACAATGATAGCACATTGAGCTATGAATGCAAGCCTTTATTTAATTTTTCCATATTATTATACTGTTTCTTTGATGATTATCGTTAGAATATTGGTCTTTTATAGCTTGACAAGTTTCGATATTCGAAGTAATATTGACCTATAGTTGAGGTTGAGTCCGACCATGATAAGGCTGCCCTTACAGGTGTACAACAAGAAATATGCTCCACCTCATGCGCAGGTCAGAGCCATCAACTATATCCCGTCAATTACGGAGACGGGGCAAACACATATTATGGGAGTCCCCCATCCTGCAAACACGCGCCTCTGTTGTTCAGACTGCAAGAACTGCCCCTGGGTAGACTTCAAGGACTACGAAGAGTGCGGCCTGCGGTTCTTGCGGCGCGGCCCGATTTAATCAGAACCAGCACTTGCCTCCCCCCACCCTAATGCCGCTATGCCAGCCTGGAGACTATCCCTTTTTTCCTTCCCCGAAGTCAGCACTGCTTCACGGCTCCCCCTGATTGTGATTTCACTTTAGTCATCGGCTCTGATAAAATCATGGCTGATACAGGAGGTGCAATATGCTTGAGACAAAGATTGATACCGGAAAAACGGCGGTGCTGGTCATCGATATGCAGAACGACCTTATCAAAGTACCGGAAGAGCCTTTCAACGCAGTCACCAAGATGGCGCAGTCAAAGAACATGATAGCGAACACAGCCAGGGTTATCAGTGAGGCGCGCCGGCTGGGCATGCCTGTTATCTATGCGGGGCACATTCACCGTAAGGACAACGCAGATATGAAACCTACCATAACTGACATGATGCTCCAGGGACTAACCCCTCCAGCCCGCGAGGCTATGGTAGAGGGCACCTCCGGTGCTCAGGTTGTAGATGAGATAAAGCCCCAGCCGGGTGACCATGTTATCTGGAAGCGACGCTCCAACGCCTTCTACTGCACCGACCTGGAGCTTATGCTCAGGGCCCGTGGGATTGATACGGTCATCATCGTCGGGGCGGTAACCAATGGCTGTGTGGCCAATACAATCAGAGGTGCCCGCGAACGGGACCTGAATGTCATCGTTCTCAGTGACTGCATCGCCACGATGAACCCCGCCGACGACGAATACTTCATCAAGCAGGTATTCCCCAGAGAAGGCAGGGTCAGGACATCCGACGAAATAGTCTCGGTATTGCAGAATTCGTGAGATTAACATATAAAATTATAGGCTAAATCTGGTACCCCTGGTGCGCCTCGAACGCACGACACACGGTTTAGGTAATCACTCTACGGGTTGACCACTTAAGCCATTGATCAAGAGTCTGTGGAATGGCGAAGAGATACCTAACTACCCGAGAGATATGACCACATCCAGGGTTCATATTCCCACAGCGACGATATCAACCGGGGAATCATCGCCATAACCGAGTCAGGCGGATATAACTGTAAAGGAGTTCAGATAATGGATTATCAGGACATCATCTATACCGAAGAAGGTGGCATCGCCACTATGACCCTTAATCGACCAGATGAAATGAATGCCCTCAGCCCCGGTATGCGAGACAGCATGTACCAGATAGTCGAAAATATTTCGAAGGATAAAGCGGTGAGAGTGCTGATTATCACCGGTGCCGGTCGTGCCTTCTGCTCTGGTGCCGATGTTAAATCACTGGCCGAGAATGCTAACCGTCCAATCAGTCAGGAAAGACCCGGTAGAACAGGCAGCGGGCGCGTCTCAGTTCACGTCCTTATGCAGAAATGTGAGAAACCGATAATTGCGGCAATTAACGGAGTTGCCGCAGGTGCCGGGCTCGACCTTGCCATGGCTTGTGACATCAGGATTGCTTCGGATAACGCCAGATTCACAGAGGTCTATATACGTCGAGGACTTCTCCCTGTTGAAGGAGGCATTCACTTATTACCAAGGCTTGTGGGAATAGACAAAGCCTGTCAACTAATCTGGACAGGTGACATGATTGATGCCAGGGAAGCCGAGCGCATAGGGCTTGTAACTATGGTCGTTCCCCATGACGAACTGGAAATCGCTACCAGAGAACTGGCCGAGAAGCTGGCCAAAGCAGCCCCGCTAGCGATTCAAAGGGCTAAACTTGCTATATACGCCGGGTTGGACATGAATCTGGAATCAAGCATGAAGTACATTCAGCCACTAATGAGAGAAATCATGCAATCGGAGGACCATAAAGAGGGAACACAGGCATTTCTGGAAAAGAGAGAGCCAATATTCAGGGGGGAATAGGCAGCGATGCTAGAAATTGCATCTCCTACGCCACTCGACATTGGAGGGATAATTATCTTCGTCAGGACATGCAACAGTAGCCTTTACCCTTGATACCTATAGTCACGTATTATTAGGACTACAGGAGGCAGCTGCCAAACGGTTTGACGAAGTACTTGTCCGAGATAGCGTAACTCAGTTACAGGTATCCTAAGTTTTACACTAATGTTGTCATCCCGATGTTCGTCCAATGGTGACCAAGTACGATTTCGTAATTGTTAAGGCGTCTGGTAGTAATCGGGCGCCTTTATTGTTTAATCTTTATAAGCTGTTATAACATGTAGTAGCCCATCCCTAAAGATTGGCCGGAACGAACCATGTCCCTGTGGGAGTGGCCTGAAGTATAAAAATGCTGCGGTGCGTAGAATTGACATTTTGTGCTGTTAAAACAATAATACTCTAAGCACCAGGGATAAAATTGGATTTATAAAAGCGAGAAGTCAAGGATATGGCAGAGATCAACATATCTCAAGCTGAAGCAGATTACCTTTTCGGTATGGAAAAGATAGCTGCGAATAAAAACCGGTGGGATTTTCCTACTATGGGAGTGAAAATCGAGATACCGCTTGTTTCTAGGGATAAAAAGGGAAACTTTTTATTAGATATAAACCGTGGGAGAATTGACCTGAAAAGAATAACATATCAAAACCGTGCGAGACAGATAGTGATTCTTGTAAGACTAGATTTGTCAGGACCACCTCACAGAAATCCGGATGATTCGGAAATTCCACCACCTCATATACATAAATATAAAGAGGGATTCGCAGACAAATGGGCTTATCCTATCCCAGAAGAAATATTTAGAAACACAGACGACCAATGGCAAACATTACAGGAATTTATGGATTACTGCAATATCACAGAACAACCCGATATTAGGAGAGTGATGTTTTAATGTCGAGTGAGATTCGTGAGTTAATGGACAAGTATTTAACTTGGCTGAAAGACAAGACTGCAATTAGGCAGATGGGGGAGTATGTCGAGATTACAACACCTTATCTTGACCGCCACAATGACTACCTTCAGATATATGCAAGAAAAGAAGATGACTCTTTTTTACTAACAGACGATGGATACATTTTAAATGATTTAGAAATGTCAGGATGTAGAATAGATACCCCAAAAAGACAACAGTTACTGAAACTCACATTGAATGGATTCGGGGTACAAAATAAGGGTAGGGAAATTCAAGTATTAGCAAATTCAGATAATTTCGCATTGAAGAAACATAACTTGGTACAAGCCATGCTAGCCATAAATGATATGTTCTATCTTGCAGAGCCCTTAGTATTAAGTATCTTTTACGAAGACGTGGTTATGTGGTTAGATATCAATGAAATAAGGTATACACCAAGAGTAAAATTCACGGGAAGGACAGGCTATGACCATAGCTTTGACTTTGTTATTCCGAAATCTAGAAATAGACCTGAAAGAATAGTAGAAACAATAAATAGACCGAATAAAGATTCGGCAATGTCGATGGCATTTGCTTGGTTAGATACAAGGGAAGTAAGGCCTCCAGAATCAAAGGCATTAGCGTTCTTAAATGACAAAGAGCAAGCAATTCCATTAGAGGTTATGGAAGCGTTAAGAAACTATGAAATAACTCCCGTAGCTTGGAGTCAGCGCGAGAATATACGGGCTGAGATTGCAGCCTAGAAACCATAGGATATCAAATAGGTACAATACTGACAGCCTCTTTGTCGGTTAGAATTATCATAGTACAACTGAATCAAACATCCCGATGTTTGTTCATACTAAAATATCAACTACCATTTCGTATTTCTAAAACTTCTATTAATTACCACTCTGAAGTAGATTGTTAGCAATTTGTTAGCAAAAACATGAAAACCCTCGAAGTATCCAATGTCTTCGAGGGCCTTCTAGTCTCGAAATCTGGTACCCCTGGTGCGACTCGAACGCACGACACACGGTTTAGGAAACCGTTGCTCTATCCTACTGAGCTACAGGGGCATATTGACCGGTTCCGGGCAACCTCACCACATACTTGCGCCGCATGATGCCCACGCTCACCGCACAGGTGATTATAGCACGTTCCTTCCTTGTCAGTCACCACCGTTATTGCTATACTAGACTTCGCCCCGAGCGTGCCACGCGTATTCCGCAAACAATCTCAATACGAGGCACTTTCACGAGAAGAAGGGAGGAGAGATATGGTCTGGCAACCAGAGATTGACGAACTGAAACACCGCAAGGAGCTTGCCGCCCAGATGGGTGGCCCGGAAGGCATCGAGCGGCAACGCAAGCGGGGCAAGCTCACCGTCCGCGAAAGAATCGAGGCAATATCCGACCCCGGCTCTTTCCAGGAGATAGGTGGTCTGGCCGGTTCTGCCAAATACGAGGGAGAAAAGCTGGTCTCATTTACCCCGGCCAACTCGGTAATGGGTCTCTGCACCATCAACGGTCGCAAGGTAGTCCTCAATGGAGGGGATTTTACGGTGCGGGGCGGTGCCTCCGATGCCTCTATCGCCGACAAGCGGGGCCGTGCCCAGAAAATAGCCATCGAGTGGAAGATGCCCTATCTCCGTCTCCTCGATGCCACTGGCGGCAGCGTCCGCACCTTTGAACAGATAGGGCGCACTTACATACCCATCAACCCGGGCACATACGGTATCGAGAAGGTGCTCTGCCAGGTACCGGTTGTTTCGGCAGTACTCGGCTCGGTGGCCGGACTCCCGGCCGTCGAGGCCTGTCTTTCCCACTTCAGCGTGATGGTAAAGGGCATCAGTCAGGTCTTCCCCGGCGGCCCGCCCGTGGTCAAGGCCGCCCTGGGTTACGATATCACCAAGGAAGAGCTCGGTGACGAGCGGACACAGGCCACCAGCGGGGTAATCGACAACGTGGCCGAGACTGAGCAGGAAGCCTTCGACATGGTCCGGCGCTTCCTGGGCTACCTACCGCAGAATGTCTGGGAGCTACCACCCCACACCGAGCCGACCGATGACCCCGACCGCCGTGACGAGGAACTGCTGTCCATCATTCCTCGAAACCGGAGAAAGGGCTACGACCCCCGTGCCATCCTAAAACACGTCCTCGACCACGACTCCTTCTTTGAGATAGGCCAGTTCTCGGGACGCTCCCGGCTTTTGGGACTGGCACGGGTCAACGGCTACCCCGTAGGTGTAATGATAAACAATCCCATGTTCCTCGGTGGCTCGATGGACGTTGCTGCCGGGCTGAAGGTAATCCGCTTCCTGCAACTGTGTGACACCTTTCACCTGCCGATGGTCTACTTCGCCGACGAGCCGGGGTTCATGGTCGGCATCGAGTCACAGAAACAGGGCATCGTCCGCGCTGGCGCCAAGATGGTCTGCGCTACCTACCAGACCAGAATGCCCTGGATAACATTCGTCATCCGCCAGATATATGGCGTTGCCGGACAGTGCCACGACCGGCCCGGCGGTATGTTCAAACGCGTGGCCTGGCCTTCGGCTAACTGGGGCTCGATGCACATTGAGGGAGGTGCCACCGCCGCCTACCGCCGCGAAATCGACAGCGCCCCCGACCCCGAGGCAAAACGCCAAGAGATAGAGCGCAGACTCCAGGCCCTGGCCTCGCCGTTCCGCACCGCCGAGGCATTCAACATCGAGGACATTATCGACCCGCGTGATTCGCGGCCGATGCTGTGCGATTTTATCGAGATGGCACAGGGGGAATTAAAGACACAGCTTGGACCTACCAGCGGTCCGAGCTATATGCCCTAACCGGGATTACCGTGATTAAAGCGAGGAGGTAAGCAATGATAGTTCTTATAGCTAACCTGAAAGTTGCCGAGGGTAAGGGCAACGATGTCGTCGAAGCATTCAGGAAGGTCGTGCCCTTAATACGGCAGGACCCGGGAACGGTCGCCTATAATATTCTCCAGGCGGCGGACAACCCGGACAAGATAACCGTCTTAGAGAAATATGAAAACCGCGAGGCCCTCCAGTACCACGGCCAGACCGAGCATTTTAAAGAGTTCGGCCGAAGTACCCGGGATTTATTCGCCGGGCGTGGAGAGATAACGCTATACGAAGAGGTCGTCTGAGAGACCCGGATACCTCATCAAAAAGTGAAGGTTTATCTTCTCAGGAGGTAATATCATGGCTGAGAGAAGACTCGGCTTCAGAGTGGTCGGTACCATAAAATCAATTAAAGGGACCTGCAGTGCCGGGCATAAAGTCGGCGACACCATAGAGCTCAGCGCCCACGACACCGGCGGTTTATGCGGATTCCTGTATCACGACATCTTTCCTTACATCATAATGCTCCAATTCGGTGGCGGCTTCCCGCCGGAATGGGGAGACCCTGACAGGGTGGAGCTGGATTGCATGGACAAGTGGAATCTGGCCACCATAGAATTACGCCGTGTTAAAGAATAAGACCGCCATCATATCCTCATAGCAATCTAATGTCCCGCCCTGTATAATGATGTGGAAAAATTACGGGAGCACGTAACTTGGACGACAAGGGCATTAATCGGATTCAGGAGATAGGGGCCAGGGTTAAGGAGAACGTCGAGAGGGTAATTGTCGGCAAAAGCGAGGTTGTTGAGCTGGCGATAGTAACCCTGCTCTGCGAGGGGCACCTTCTTCTCGAAGACGTGCCCGGCATCGGCAAGACGATGCTGGCCAAGTCGGTGGCGCGGTCACTCGGCTGCAGCTTCCGGCGTATCCAGTGCACCCCCGACCTGCTACCATCCGATATTACCGGGACCTATATCTACAATCAAAAAACAACGGACTTCGAGTACCGGCCGGGTCCGATTATGGCCCAGGTCATTCTAGTTGACGAGATAAACCGGGCGACCCCGCGCACCCAGTCCGCCCTCCTCGAGGCGATGCAGGAACTCCAGGTTACTGCCGAGGGCGAGACCAAACCGCTGCCCCGGCCCTTCATGCTGCTGGCTACCCAGAACCCGATAGAGCTCGAGGGTACCTTCCCCCTCCCCGAGGCCCAGCTCGACCGCTTTCTCCTCAAGGTCAGTATCGGTTACCCGTCAGCCGAGGATGACCGCCTTATCCTGTCCCGCTTCCGGCAGGCCGACCCGCTGGAGGAATTGACACCGGTCGTCTCTTCCGAAGAGCTCCTCCAGATACAGTCAGATTGCCGTGCGGTCCACGTTGCCGAGGACGTGGAAGGCTATATCATCCGCCTAATCCATGCCACCAGGGAGCATCAATCACTCCAATTGGGGGCCAGCCCACGAGCAATGCTGGCACTGTACCGAACGGCCCAGGCGCTGGCTGCGCTTCGTGGGAGGGCATTTGTCGTGCCGGATGATGTCAAGTACCTCACGCCTTTCGTCCTGGTGCACCGGATTATCCCCCGCGCCGAGAGCCACCTGCGTGGCCACACCGTCGAGGAGGCGCTGAGAGAGGTTATCGACTCAGTGCCGGTACCCGTCGAAGAAGAAGTTGGCTGAGGAAGGGTGAGGAATGAGGGGTAGCTACTGGCCGTGGCTCGGTGGAGGCCTTTTTCTCATCGGAGTAATTATCAACCAAGTACCCCTGATGCTGGTAGCACTGTTGCTCTTACTGGTGTGGGGTGCCACCCGATTGTGGGAGCGCTATGCCCTAACACGAATTGAGTACCACCGCCACCTCAGCGCCAAGCGTGCCTTCTTCGGAGAGGAGCTGCTGCTGGAACTGGAGGTAGCCAACCGGAAGCTCCTGCCGCTGCCCTGGATGGAAATCGAGGACGAGATGCCAGAGGGAATAACCTTCCTCAAAGGCAAGACAACCTCGTCACACAAGACTTCTCGCGTGCACCTGACCAGTCTCCTTTCCCTGAGCTGGTACCACCGTGTGAAGCGACGCTACCCGGTATGCTGCGACCAGCGGGGCTATTTCATTTTCGGACCGGCACGCATTCGCTCCGGTGACCTGTTTGGCTTCTCCAAGCAGGAGATTGAGGTCAGTGACCTCAACCAGCTCATTGTCTATCCCAGGATTGTACCGATAGAACAACCGGGTATACCGTCAAAGCAACCCCTCGGCGACATTCTCGTCAAGAGGTATATCTTCCAGGACCCGATTCTCACCATGGGTGTTCGGGACTATCATTTCGGTGACAGCCTGAAGCGGATTCACTGGAAGACCACCGCCCGCCTTGGTAAGCTACAGACCAAGGTCTATGAGCCGACTACCTCAGTCGATATGGGCATCTTCCTTGATGTTCGCACTGTTCAACCACCTGCCTGGGGAACAATACCGCAGCGCCTGGAGCTGAGTGTTATGGCAGCAGCATCGATTGCCAATCATGCCATGGCCGCCGGTTACCGGGTGGGCCTGTACGCTAACCAACGGCGACAGCCCATCGGCGAGCCGGTGAAGATACCCCCCAGCCAGCACACCGAACAGCTGGTGAATATACTTGAGGCCCTGGCGCAGATTCACTCAGCCGCCGAGTCCATGCCAATAGCCCGGTTCATCTCTCTGGAAAGCCGGAACCTGCCGTGGGGCAGTACCCTGGTACTGATAACCGCCATGCCAACGGAGACCCTTCTGGCCACGTTACTCAGGATGAAGAAGGCCGGACGCCGGGTGGCGCTGGTCCTTATCGGTGGGCCGGAGACACCCAGCATAGATGGCCTGCCCACGTACCGAATTGCCGACGACGTGCCCTGGCGCGAGGTGGAAACGCTCACCTTACAGGGAGCGAGACAATGAATGTTATGGTACGCCGGCTGACGAGGCTGAACTGGATAACTACGGTCGTTATACCTGCGGCGGTCATCCTTATGGAGGTGTACTGGTTCTACCCCTGGTTCCTCTGGCTGGGGAAAACAGGACTATTCTCTGTGCCGCGTGCCCCACTCAGCATCGGGGGCGTCATTTTCCTGCTTGGTGGTGGCTTTGTCGCCACCCGGTATCTGCTCAGCCGGGATTGGCCCCTCAGCTGGGTCCGCTGGGGCATTATCCTCTGCGGGCTGATAGTAGTCTTCACCGTAATCCGTAGCGAATACCACGCCGGGTACGGGCTGCTCGACGGGGGGTGGTTTGGCTACACAGGCGGAATACTGCTCGACTTCAGCCAGGCCCACACGCTAATGGTCGCGCTACCGGCCGGTGCCTACCTGTGGTGGCGAGGCATTAGGTATGGTCGGGCCCCTATGTATATCGACACCATTTACCGGAACTTTATAATTGGCGTCATCTCCTTTGTCCTTCTCATTATCGTCTGGCGAGTAAGCCTGGGTGCCGGCTCCCTGGAAGAACTTGCCGCAACCGTTGCTCCGCACGTGGCTGCCTTTTTCTTCTTCGCCCTGGTATCCCTGGCCCTCATCAACCTGCAATCAATCCGGCAGCAAATGACCCCGGAGGACATGGGGCCATCGTTTAACCGCCGCTGGTTACCCATCCTGATAGCGGTGATTGGCGGTATCGTCCTTATTGGAATCGGCATCGCCAGTATCTTCTCACCCGAGTTCCTTGCCTTTCTGTCGCGCCTGCTCGGCTCTATTGGAAACGTTGTCCGTACGGTAGTCGGCTATATATTAATCCCCCTCGGCTTCATCGCTGCCGGCCTGTACTGGGTAATGGCATTCATAGTAAACCTTATCCGTGGTGAAAATATCCCTGAGTTCGAGGCGCCGAGCTTCGACTTCGAAAAAGAAGCGGCCGAGGCTACCCAGGGACAGCCAATTTCTGAGGTTATTATCTTGGCGCTGAAGTGGACATTCTTCGCCATCGTTGTCATCGCTGTCATCTACCTGCTCGCCAAGACGGTATCTCGCTTCCGCGCTTCCCGGGCAAGGATGGACGTCGAAGAGGTCAACGAGTCACTATGGAGCTGGGGAGGCTTTATGGCAGACGTTCGCCTTTTCCTGAACGCAATCTGGCAACGTCTCTGGCGCAGGAAAAGGGAGACAATCACGGTCAGCACGGCACCACGGCGGTATCTGAAAGAGGATGAGACAGACACAGCAGACATCCGCACGATATACCGATACATGCTACGGCAGGCATCCCGCTTCGGCATGGGCCGGCGGAATTTCGAGACACCTTACGAGTACCGAGGGCGGCTGGGGCAGATGGTACCTGATAGTAGCGAGCCCCTGACGGAGCTCACCGACCTCTACGTCAATGTCCGCTACGGCGAGACCGAGCCTCAAAGGAGACAGGTGAACCGGGCCAACAGTCTGTGGCAGGCCCTGAAAAGGCTGCTGAGGCCACCGGTACCGAGCCATCCGCAGATATAATCAAACTTTAATTGTAGAGTCAGGCCCTGATTATGGATACATTACTTGAGGAGACGTTCCAGCAGTGGACGGAGGGAAAGGACGCTGTCCGGGCACGAATCAGTATCTACGAGAAGATTCGGGACATCCCCTATGCCCTTATCCCCGAGCTGGTCGATGCCGAAAGGTATATTGACATTCTTACGCTAGGTCGGGGTTCCTGCACACCGAAGCATTTCCTCCTGTGCAACCTGTTCCAGAGGCTGGGACTGCTGGTCCTCTTCGCCGTCTACCCCTTTCGGTGGATCGAGAACGCCGAGGTTGTGGACAATTATCCACAGCCACTGAAAAAACTGACTGAAGGATTACCGACGAGCCATCACCTCGCCTGCAGGGTGGAGATAGGCGGCAGGCTCGTCCTGGTGGATGCCACCCTGGACCCGCCCCTGGGGAAAGCAGGCTTACCGGTCAACAGTCAATGGGATGGCTTCAGCGATACGTTGCTGCCGATGACACCATGTGGGGAAGAGGAGCTTTATCACCCATCCGAGGCACACCTCATGGAACCCCACTCCGGCCAGCCGTGGCTGGAGTTCTACGCCGGGCTTAACGCCTTTCTGGAAGAAGTGAGACAGTCCTGAAACCCGACTATTTGCCTCTAAATACTTTAAGGGGAGCCAAAGAGGGGTTGCGCCTCTTTTTATTTAGTCCCCTTCCCACATGGGCAAGGGGACACAGATGAGGACACCACCACCAAAACAGGAGCAGAGCCTCGTATAAACTAACACAGGTACTTGACCGCTCCGCAAAGCATCGGGTATCACAGACGAACACTGCCTCAGGTACGGCAATATAACCCAGTCCACAACGGGAGGGAAGCTGTGACCACAAAACGTGACTCAGGAAAGGTGACAATTATCATGCACAGCGGCAGCTAATGTGATTTATAAGAAAAAGGGGATTTCTCTCAAAGTGAAATCCCCATGTAAAGTTTAGATTAATAAAGGGCTGCTTGCTTTAACGGATATCGGGCAGGTAGTCCATGCCGATGTGACCCTCTTCTTCAAGCTGTCGGTACTCCTCATCGGATACCCCGAGAAGCTCTTTGTAAACATATTCATTATGCTCACCAAGACGGACTGGCGGCCGACGGATGCTGTTGGGCACCCGTGAAATCTTAAAACCCAGACCAGGGTATATATGTGTGCCGCACTCCTCGTGGGTAAGCTCCTGGAAGAATCCCCGCTCTCTGAGGTGAGGGTCAGTATAGGCGTCATCCTCAAAGATTATCGGTCCGGCGGGGACTCCCTCCTTCTGCAGCAGGTACATCAGGTCGTAGTGGTTGTTCTTTATGGCCCACTCTCCGATATGCCTGTCAAGCTCGTCCTGATTATGCTCCCGGCTGAGGCTGTCAGCAAACTTCTCATCCCGTGCCCACTCCGGATTACCCATAGCGCGACAAAGTCCCCGCCACTCCTCATCAGAAGTAACGGTGATATTTACCCAGCGGTCTTCTCCCAGACAGCGGTAACAGCCGCAGGGGGCTGCCCCGGGCATGCGGTTTGCCCTGCTTTCCTGTACACGGTTATTCATGGTGTAGTCCATAATAGCCTCCCCGAGATGGGGCATCGTGGCCTCGGCCTGGGCCATATCAATGTGCTGCCCTTTGCCGGTGCGGTTACGGTAGTGCAGGGCCATCAGCACCGCCAGGGCGGCGGTTGCCCCGGCGGCTTCATCGGCATGATAAACAGTGGACGTGGTCGACGGGTCACTATCGGGGTAACCTCTTAGAGAGGTATGGCCGATAAAGCCCTCCTGATGGACACCCAGCGCCCGATAGTATTTGTAGGGGCCGGAGCCGCCGAAGCCGGGCATGGAGAGCATTATCAGCTTCGGGTTAACTTCTTTCAAAACATCGTAGGTCAGGCCAAGGTTTTCCTTGACATGAGGGGCATTGCTCTCAAGAAAGACGTCACTCATCGCAATAAGTCGCTTGAACATCTCCTTGCCTTTAGGTTGTGTCAGGTCCATGGTACAGCCTAGCTTGTTCCGGGCATGGGCATTAAAAAGGGTCCAGCGATTCCACGGCCTGAAACTAACATCCCGGTTGCAATAGGTGGCTATCCCACCAGTCCTGATTGGGTCGGACACTATATCCTGGTTTGGGTGCGCGGTACCTCCCCTGGTGAGGACCTGAAAATGCTTGATTGACTCAACGCGGATAACCTCAGCCCCCCAGTCGGCTAGGTTCATGGTAGCGAACGGCCCGGCGTAGATAACCGTAATATCAACAACCCTGATTCCTTCCAAAGGCAACTTAGCCATTCCTATCTCCTCTCTTCTACAAACATATAGTTATCGGAAACGACTTCAGATTACGCCCTGCTGTCTAAGCAGCATCAGGTCTTCACCGGAGTACCCCAACTCGCCGTAGACCTCGGCGTTGTGCTCACCCAGTCGGGGGGCCGGGCGGCTTGCCCGCCAGGGAGTCTCATCCATCTTGAAAGGTGCGCCGGGGTAGGTAATCTTACCGGCAACCGGGTGCTCTATTTCCTCCCAGAACCCCCTCGCCTTCCAGTGAGGGTCATTCACCAGGTCGCCGGGGTCGTTTATCGGTCCGCAGAGTACCCCGGCCGCCTGACCGGCGGTAATAATCTCCAGCTTGGTATGCTCGGCAATCCAGGGGTACCAGATAATACTGAACCGCTCCAGGTTCTCCGGGTCCCGCTGCCCTTCCTGAGTGCTGAACCCGGGGTCGTCTACCAGTTCAGGCATATCCATCATCTTGCAGATTCGTGGCCAGAAGACGAAGCCCCCGCTAAGTTGGAAGAAACCATCCTTACAAGCATAAATTCCATAAGGGAATCCGGGTGGCTCAAGCTCAGGGTCCGGCCTGTAGCTGGTCTCATTGTTGTACTGATAGGTGATAAGGTGGCTCATGCGACGGTCGATGGTGCCCATCTGGCTTTCAAACATGCTCATGTCAACATGCTGGCCAGCACCCTGAGCCTGGCTGGCAAAGAAGGCAATCATTGTGGCAAACGCCGACATCGTCCCTACCTGGTACTGTATTACGTTGCCCGCCTTCTTCAAGGGATAGCGGTCGAACATACCAGTCTCGTTCATGGCACCACCCATCCCGTAGATAACCAGCTCCGAAGCCTTGAAGTCCCGGTAGGGGCCGGACTGGCCGAAGTTGGATATTGATGTCATCACCAATTTCGGGTTTATCTTCTCCAGTTCCTCGTATGACAGTCCTAACGACGGCATTACCCGGGGACTGAAGTTCTCCACGAGGATATCCACACCTTTCACCAGCTCCCGGAAAATCTTTTTCCCGGCCTCGGCCTTCAGGTTGAGGGTAATGCCTCTCTTGCTGGTATTCAGATGGAGAAAGAGGCCACTCTTGTCAGGATGAGGGTCATCCCCGAGGAACGGGACCATCCTCCTTGCCGGGTCTCCTCCGTCTGGCCTCTCTACCTTTACGACATCAGCACCGTAGTCGGCAAGAAGCTTGGTGCAGTAAGGGCCAGCAATGTAATGGGTGAGGTCCAATACCTTGATGTCAGACAGCGCCTGCTCCATACAATTCTCGCTTTCCGGCTCAGGGTATCTTCAATGCGACATGCGGTTCCGCGGCTGAGCCTTTTATTGGATGTCGTGATTTTAGTCTTTCGCTGGTGGGAGTGTCAAGAAAGTTTACTCGTTTAGATAGAACATTTGCCCCTATTTGACGGTAGAGGCCCCATCCCCCTGTGTCCCCCAGAAATCCATCCCCCTGACCCCCTTCCTTTACCAAAGGAAGGGGGAAGAAAGAGATAAGAGGGGCTGCCCCCTCTCACACTTCCCGCTAATTGACTCTCAGTAAAGCCCCAGCCCTGATAACGCGGTGCCTTTCAAGGTGCGAACGACCCTTGCCAGGGAACTACCCCCACAGCGTTTCGGGGTGTCCAGAGGGGTGAAACCCCTTTGGAACGGGGATTCAAGGGGGCGTCCCCCTCGATTTTCCCCTTGCGCAGGGAGATAGTCAACCTGTAATATTTATTGAGTGAAATAGGACCGGAGGACTTATGCAAGAGATACCCTTTAGCAGGACCCTGATAGGCAAAGAAGAGGAAGAGGAGGTTCTGGATACGCTTCGCTCCGCGCTGATAGGGACGGGGGTAAAGACCGAGCAACTGGAGCGGGAGTTTGCCGCCTACCAGGGGACCAGACATGCCGTGGGCACCAACTCCTGCACGGCGGCACTGCATCTCAGCCTCCACGCCCTCGGTATCGGGCCGGGCGATGAGGTAATAACTACCCCGATGACATTCGTGTCGACGGCAAGCTCGATAGTCTACACCGGGGCCACGCCCGTATTTGCCGATATCGAGCCGGACACACTGTGCATCGACCCAACCTGTATCGAAGCCGCTGTCACGGAGCGCACCCGGGCAATCATACCCGTCCACATCTACGGTCAGCCCTGCGATATGGACAGGATACTGGATATTGCCCGTCACTATAACCTGAAGGTGGTCAGCGACTGCGCCCATGCCATTGAGGCAGAGTACAAGGGGAAAAAGGTCGGCAGCATCGGGGATACCGCCTGTTACTCCTTCTACGCCACCAAGAACATGACGACTGGTAACGGCGGCATGCTGGTGACCAATGACGATAACCTGACACAGCTTGTCCAGTCGCAGCGGGACCACGGAATGGCCTCTGGGGCCTGGACGCGGTACCAGACAGGCGAGTTCCAGGAGTACCCGATGGTACAGCTCGGCTTCAAGTACATCATGTGGGACATCCCCGCTTCCATAGGGCTGCACCAGCTACGGCGGATTGAGCAGAGGCATAAGAAGCGACTCGAAGCGGCTGCCAGGTATGGTGCGGCATTAGAGGCGCTGGCCGACCACGTGGAGGTCCTAAAGACCCGTGAAGGCGTCCGGCATGCCCACCACCTTTACGTCATCAAACTCAAAGACGTGAACCGGAACCGGGTGGCTACCGGGATGGAGAAAAGGGGCATTGGCATCGGCATCCACTACCGGCCCGTCCACCTTGAGCCATATTACCGGGAGAAACACGGGCATGTGCCGGGCGAGTACCCAGTCGCCGAGAACGCAGGAACACGAGTACTGTCGCTGCCCTTCTGGCCGGAGATAAGCGAAGAGGAAGTCCTCAGAGTGGTCGAGATACTCGGGGATGTTATTACAGAGTACCGGGACAGCTAAGAGAAAAGAAATGGCAGATTCGGGAAAAGTATTGAGAGTGGCCGTCATCGGTTTCGGCACGATGGGCCGTAAACATACGGAAAACTGCTCGCGAATCGAGGGGGTTGAGGTGGCGGCGGTGGTCGGTATCGACGAGGCCGAGGCAGAGACAATTAAGACTGAGGCCAGAGTCCCGGCCTATACTGACGCAAACAGGATGCTGGCCGAGGTGCCGGTGGATGCGGTAATTCTGGCCACGCCACCGGGAGTACGCCGTGAGACCGTAATAGCGGCTGCCGATATGGGGAAAGCCCTCTTTCTGGAAAAACCGATTGCCTTGAATTTGACGACCGCCAGAGAGTACTGCGACATTGTTAAGAAGCAGTCACTGGTGAATGCCGTCGGCTTTCAGCTACGGTACTCCCCGCTGACCGAGCAGGCCAGAAAGCTCATGAAGGGTCGGACGGTGACCCACGTCCGTACCGCCTGCACGACCTCTTACTACCTGAAGCGGGACGTGCCGGACTGGTTCCTGCAGCGCAAACACAGCGGCGGGCCGCTGCTGGAGCAGGCCATCCATCCCATCGATATAGCCCGTTTGCTGGTGGGTGACATTACGCACGTCTTTACCCGCGCTGAGCGGTTGCTCTTCCCCGATGCCGGTGAACTCGACTCCGAAGACACGATTGTGCTGGCCTACCGGTTCGCCAGTGGCGCCCTCGGCACGCACACCGATAGCTGCGCCATGACCGAGTTCAACTGGGAGGTCGAGCTTTTCGGGCCGGACTGGCGGCTGCTGGTCGACTATGCCCGAAAACGGCTCACCGGGCATACCGGCGAGGAACCAATCAAGCAAGACTTTCCCGATATCGACCTGCACCTGCTGGAGATGCAGGCCTTCTTAGAGGCGGTGCGTACCCACAAGCCGGACATGGTCCGTTCCGACTTCGCTGATGCCACCAGGACACTGGCCGTCGTCCTTGCAGGTGACCGCTCCATCAAGACCGGCGCCTGGGAAGCCGTCGAGGAGGTTTGAAGGCAATGGCCGATTGGAAGTCCGTGTTGAATGCCGACCCGACCGACTGGCTCCTGGAACGTGACAACCCATCGGTGCGCTACTTCGTGCTGGTTGACCTGCTGGACATGCCCGAAAATGACCCCGAAGTACGGAGGGCAAGACAGGCTATCATGGAATACGGCGTAGTGCCCCGGATACTGTCGAAACAAGAAGAAGGCGGTAACTGGGAGCCGCCCCACCGCTTCTACACCGCCAAGTACCGCGGTACTGTCTGGCAACTCATCATCCTGGCAGAGCTGGCCGCTGATGGTAGTGACGAGAGAATACAAAAGGCGTGCGACTTCATCCTTGAGATAAGCCAGGACAGGGGCAGCGGTGGTTTTTCCCACCGGGGGAGTATCCGGAACGGCGGGCAGCCCTCCGCCGTTATCCCCTGCCTCACCGGGAACATGGTATGGAGTCTGATGAGACTGGGTTGCCAGGACCCCCGGGTGCAGCGCGGTATTGACTGGATTGCCCGCTACCAGCGGTTCGATGATGCCGAAGGCAAACCACCGACCGGCTGGCCTTATGAGAAGTTGGAGATGTGCTGGGGACGCCATATCTGCTCAATGGGAGCGATTAAGGCGCTTAAGGCCCTCGCCGAGATTCCACCAGACAAGCGAAGCCCTGAAGTCACTACCACGATTGAGAACGGCGCTGAGTATTTCCTGCGCCACCACGTCCACAAGCGGAGCCACGCCCTTGACAAGGTCAGTAAGCCGGGCTGGCGCCGCTTCAGATTTCCCCGGATGTGGCAGACAGACGCCCTGGAGATTCTGCGGGTACTCGGCTATTACGACCCCCGCATGCAGGAGGCCATCGACCTGGTCATCTCGAAGCAGGACGACCAGGGGAGATGGAAGCTGAATGACACCTTCAACGGGAGCTTCCAGGTAGATATCGAGGTCAAGGGTAAACCAAGCAAGTGGGTCACGCTCAATGCCCTGAGGGTGCTGAAGCGGGTAAACGAACTGGCTGGTAAATAACAGGAACCACTCTTAAGTTCAGATAAATGTAAGGAAAATTGGAAATGGATTACACCATTCTGGCGAACCATTCTGGAAAATCAAGGTTTTTGGGGAAAGTTCGCCTACGGCCTAGCTGTGGCTGCGGCATGAGAATAAACGTTAAAATGACTAATGCTAGAAAGCCCAATGGTACTAAGATTAACCATACGTTATTCCATGAACCAATTACCCAATAATGAATAAATGCACTGGGTACCAATAGAACAGCCATAATAACTATTCCCACAATCCATCCAAACAATCTATTAAATATACCTTCAGGTTTTTGCTTAACAGTTTCGCCTATGTGTTGAATGCCTTCTGGCATACCAATGATGTCACCCTCTAATGATATTTTGCCTTCATCCCCCACAGTTAGAATTTTTACGAGTGCGCCATCTTGATAATCAAGAAAATCAAAATTTAATTCCGCTGATGCCCTATTATCTTCTAATACTTGATTATCCATTTGTATATCATTTACCTTTCTGGTTACTCCCGCTACTTTTATATCGAGAGTACGAGTACCTTCAACTTCAACTCTGAGAGGATTAGAAGGTGCTATATCGATACCACGTATCGACTCTCGTCCAAGATTGGCGAATCTAAGGAATGTAGTGTGAACACTTTCAATCCGCTCTTCTTTCATGCCTTTTCTTTCGAGTACAACTGACAGCCTATAATCGTCCTCGGTTGAGGATACCCACGCCAATGGAATTGAATCAGAATTTTCATACACAAGAAGTTTCTTTTTTATGTTCTTACGACCATAATATATCGTATATATAATTCCGATGATACCGACAGGTCCAAATATTATGCCTATTATTTCGCCAATACTCATTTTAACTATTCGTGTAATCCATTCATACTTACCATAAAATTACATCTATTTTGTTAAATTGTCAATTCTATTTCATACTTTTTACGCATATTATTACAAATTTACTAATAAACTGTATTTGACGACACGCCTCTATCTTTAAATCATCTGAAACCCTTTTCAAATTACAATGTCTTCCCCCTCCCCGCTTCCCAATCGTCCCGTGATGCTGTATATTCTGAATAACTATTTGGTTCGAGTTGACACAGATGTAACTGGCGGAGAGACAAGGAGGTAGCTATGCCAATCATACTGATTCTGGCGGGTCTGGTCCTATGGCTGGCCATTTTCTGGATAGCCTCCGTTGCCCTGGAGTCTACCGGCATGGAGCGTACCAAGGCCCGCTTTCAGGTGCTGTCAGCCATCACGGGGACAGGCTTCACCACTAGTGAAGCCGAGGCGATAGTCAATCACCCCAAACGGCGCCGGATAGCCACCTGGCTGATATTCATCGGCAATACGGGGGTTATCGGCCTTATCATCATTTTACTCGTCTTCGTACGGGTCGGCATAAGAGCACCCACCCCCACACAAATCATAGTAATCGTGTCCGTTGTCCTGGCCATAATAATGTTTATCACGCTGGGGCCACTGAACATCCTAACCAATGCTATCGTCAGGCTGATGCGTAGAGGGCGGGCGAGGTCCTATCTGGCGGCCGGAGAAGTATTCCACCAGTCGGGAGGATATGCGGTGACCCGTGTGGCGATAGGTAAAAAAGACCTGCCGGACGGGCTGACCGTGAAGAGCTCCGGTCTCGGCGAGCGGGGGGTGGTAGTCCTCGCCATCGAGAGGGGGGACACGGTGATGCCCTTCCCTGAGGACACAGAGACTTTGTCGGCGGGGGACTATCTGCTGTGTTACGGCAAACGCACGAGGATGCCCGGTGGCAAGCTGTAGGGAGCAGAAATAGATTCCTAGCCAACGAGGACGCAGTCGGTCAGGACAATGTTTGTCACGAAGCCTTCGTACTTACCCTCAACCGTAAGCTCCTGGCCCACGTTGAGGCGGTTAAGCTCCGGTGCGTCCTCCTTCTTAAACTTGCAGTAGACTTCTCCCAAGGGATGCGGCTCGCTGTCATTCAGGGCAACACGGTACGTACCAACAACATCCTTGTTGACTACGCTGTCGACCAGGCCCGTCACCCGGAAGACGCTGTCCTTGAATTCATCGTGTCCTGCCATTCCGTAGCTCTGGTAAGATGAGCACAACTCGGCGACAGTCACTTCCTGTACAGGCTTGGGTTCCTTGTGGGCTTCTGGGGCAGGCTCTTCCTCTACAGCGGGCTCTTGCTCCATGACTGGCTCAGGTTCAGGCTCCTCCTCTGGAGCAGGTTCTGGCACAGTCATGACAGCGGTAATCTCCTGCGCTGGTTCGGGTTCTTCTTCTACAGCGGGCTCTTGCTCCATGACTGGCTCGGACTGAGGCTCTTCCTCTGGAACAGGTTCCGGTACAGCCATGTCATGGGTGGTCTCTTGCGCTGATTCGGGTTCTGGCTCTGTGTTTGCCTCGATTTCGGCAACCTGATTCGTCTCTGGTTCAGGCTCTGTAGCTGGTTCGGACTCAACGAGCAGGGCGGTACTGGTCGGACCGCCTTCTCTCTCGTGCTTAAGCTCGGCAAATGTTTTCGATGTCTTCCCGTAAATCCCTGAGACCAGCGGGTAGCCACACCACTGGCAAGCCCAGTCCTTGGTCCGCACAGTAGACAGACCACAGTTTGGACAATTTGCCATTAAACACCTCCGTACGCCCCCCCTAACTGGCTCGGGAAAACACTCCCTTTGCCGGCGATGCATTCGTACCTTTCCTCGGCACGTACCCTATTATAACATAACATTGCAATACCTGTTCGCCGGAGCCAGTAACCCCACAACCGTATCTCACCTGTACGTGCCTTAGATGCTGCATAATTGTGACTCTATTGTAAGCACCGGAGAAGTACCAAAGGTACCAATCTGCTGGACATGATGGTCAGTTTAGTGGGACTTTACACTCCTTCTACCAGTTGCTTCTGCTTCATCAGGTGGCTATACTGGACGTAATTCAAGAGGCGGGGGCGCAGTCTTATGAGAACAGCGATTATCTACCGGTCATTCCTCGGTTCGACGCGGAAGTATGCAGAGTGGCTGCATGACTCTATCGAGTCGTCAGACCTTTTCAAACCAAGGCAGTTACGCGATAAGAAGCTGACAGAGTACGATATGGTAATAATATGCTCGGGCACATACGCAGGCTGGATAAGCCTCAGGGGTTACCTGAGGAAAAAATGGCCCGTTCTACAGGGGAAAAAGGTAATCTTAGTCGTAGTGGGCCTGGTGCCCCCGGAGGACGCCGAGAGCATAGCCGCCTATATGAAGATTCCCGAACACATCAGGCAGGAAATCCAGTACTTCAAGGTGCCGGGGAGGTGGGGGTCCAGGAATCGGGATGCCGTAAAGAAAGAGAACCTGCAGCCTGTCCTCGAATATATCCAGGGGTTGGCGGCATAAATTAAATGGGGTATTGCGTCGCCCTCGCCAGATTGTATAACGAGGTCAGAATCCGACTTAGCAATTGTTACCTAGACTCCGAAAATATCATCACGGACGCGTGGTGACAAATGGCTTCTTATCCTTCTTACAGATAATCTGAGCCACATTACGGCCTGACATAGCCGCCGGGGGCAGGCCACCGCCCGGTTCCACCCACTGCCCCACCATGTAGAAGTTCTCAAGTCCGGGTAGGGTCTTACTCATACGCATACGGAAACTTTCTGCTCCTAGCATCCATCCTTCGTAACTACCCCTCCAGTTACCAGTGTACCGCACCCAGGTCATAGGCGTGGCTACATCACGCATCTCCACCTGCTCTGCCAGCCCCGGAAAATGCTTGTCAAGCCGGGCAATCACCTCGTCAGCAATCCGCTCCTTTTCTGCTTTATAACGCTCGGGGTCCTTGTATAACTCGTCCCAGTAGTCAAAAACGGTGCTTATCATGACTCTTATCACTGTCTTGCCTTCGGGTGCCAGGCTGGAATCGAAGTTATAGACATGCAGGGTCAATCGCTTAAGCTCCTTCCCGGCAATAGTAATCGGCTCGTCAAGTGGCAGGTTAAATCCCGATACTGAATGAGGCAGCTCGTCGAAGGTGCGGGCTACACCAAATGCTACGAATATTAAGGGAGGAAATAGGGCAAGGTTATCATAGTAGCCCCGTATTTTGTCGTTGATATATTTCCCCTCCAGCATATCAAAGATAGTTGTCCGGCCATCAGCGGCAGAGATGACGATATCACCACGGTGTTCAGTGCCGTCGGCCAGCCTTACACCGACTGCCTTGCCGTTTTCCACCAGGATTTTAACAACCGGCGATTTATAGCTCACTTCACCTCCTAAATCGAGGTAACGTTTTTCAATTGTCCTGGAAAACTCAAGTGACCCTCCCAGTGGATAGCCGGCTGTTTTCTGGGATACCCAGGCCATCGGCATAACCAAAGCAAACATTGGAAGGTCAGGCACATCCGCCACAATGGCTAAGAGGGCCTCGCGCATGAAAGAATTTTTAAACCGAGACGCAAATTCACTGACAGTCAGCTTGCTCCATTTCCTCATATATCCCAGGTAAGGCAGCATCTGAAACAGCATTTTCACCAGGTCAAACGGATTATATAATTCAGGCGCTTTATCAGCCGGCATATCGAAGCCGATACCCTTTTTCATGCCCTTGATAAAATACTCAATCACATCGCTGTCCTCAGGGGCAAGCTCTTTCATGTGCTTTTCAAGACGAGCCGGATCGCTGTAGAGAGCGAGGTACTTCCCGTCCTTTCCCACAACCCGGAGATACTCGTCATGGTTGATAAAAGTATGGTTCTTTATGATACCCAGTTCTTCCCAGATGTGATACATGCTGCTGGCTGGACCAGAACCTACCAGCCAGTGTATACAGCCGTCTATCGTGTAGCCCTCGCGTTTCCAGGAAGTGCATACGCCGCCGGGTTTGGTATCCATCTCAAAGATATGAGTATTGTACCCATTCATCTGAGCGTAGCAACCCGCAGACAAGCCGGCGATTCCACCCCCGATGATTATTATCGACTTCTCCATTGGCCCCTCCTAATGACTGAGGATTACCCAATATCAATTATTATAGCTATGCTACCTACTCACTCGGTGTCAAAGATTCTGAGGTGCAAAAACTCAACACTTCATGAGGATTTTAAAGGCGCCCTTACTGATTGCCCCAGCTAAATCTTCTCAAATTTGCTCTTGGCAGCCCCGCAGACCGGGCATACCCAGTCATCCGGTATATCTTCGAACGAGGTCCCCGGCGCGATGCCGCCGTCCGGGTCTCCCAGCTCAGGGTCGTATATCCAGCCACAGACGGTACACCGATATTTCCCTGAACCCGGTGCCTCTGCCTTCTTCTCCTCGGCAATATAGCTGGGAGCTGTCTTGGGTGTCGTCCCCCGCTTGATTTGATGGTAGTAGTCGTAGGTCATGCAGACATCATCGGTGAGGACTTCGGCATCAACAACCCGGCCAGCAAAGACGGTGTGGGTGCCCATGTCCATCTCGTTGCTCACTTCGACTTCAAGATATGCGACCGCATTGTCGGTAACAATCGGCGCCTTTGTCTTGCCTATTTTGTAGTTGATACCTTCAAGCTTATCGGTATCTCTTCCCGACTTGAACCCGAAACGCCCGATGAAGTCGAGCGGAGTGTCCTGGCAGAGGACGGATACGGCAAAAACACCGCTCTCCTTGATATACTCCCAGGTCAGGTTGCTCTTGTTGATACTGACGGCGACTGTAGGAGGCTCAGAGGTTATTTGAAACACGGTATTGGCTATCTGTCCGTTGAGCTTTTCTCCCTTCCTCGAAGTAACTACGTAAAGACCGTAACTTATCTTGTATAAGGCCTTAGCATCCATATTCCTACCCCCTGCTCTTAGTCCAACACCGGCTGGATTAGACCATAGTTGCCATCTTTCCGCAGGTAAACCACGTTAAGCTCGCCGCTATCTGTATTGATAAACAGGAAAAACTGGTGACCGAGCAGTTCCATCTGGTTGGCCGCTTCCTCAGGTGACATAGACTGCACCGGAAAACGTTTTGTCCGCACCAGCCTGGTGGGCAATTCGCCGGAGACAAGGGCCTCTTTCTTAAAACGGCTTGCCCGCCTCTTTGTCTCGTACCTTCTTCCCTTGTAGCGCTCGACCTGGTCTTCCATCGCATCCACGGTAGAATTGATGGCAGCGTACAGGTCAGCCGCTCGTTGCTCGGCCCTGAGAAGGGTATCACGCACACTGGCTGTTACCTGGGCGACGAATCTTTTGTCGGCCTCCTTGGTTGGTTCGGAGGTTATCTCCACCTTCACCGTATCAATATCCCGCAGTCGCCGGGAAAGCTTCCCGACCTTCTTCTGGATGTAGTCTGAAGTTGCCTCAGAAATCTCATAATTCCTGCCTTCAACGAATACCTCCACTACCATTACCTCCTTACGCACGACGGATTAGATACTCTGTCTCTAACCATTATAACATTATAATATATACTTATAGATACCCCGGTGGACCGATGCGACATGGCGTCCGTGGTGAGAAGCCCTTACCCTGATTTCGTGATGAGTGGTACCATTGGCTATCCACGTTGGGTCGAAAGTACTATTCAAATCAGGCGTACCCAGACCTAGAATACAAGTATGGGGATATTAGGATCCAAAGAAGATAAGGACAATTCCAAAAACAATCCATCCAATGTACCAGTGGGACCGAGCGAAGAACGGCGCAGGCATGTCGAACTGCTTGGGCGGCAATTCCGCATTGTAAGGGATGGACTTGACCCGGAAGAAGTCATCTCTTTCCTGGAGACGATTGCTGGCTCAAGTGAGGCTGCCTTTAGGCGGCTTGAGCAATTTACCGCCTTCCAGTCGGTTGCCAAGACAATGGAGGAATCAATACTGGAGGCTAGAGAGCTTGCCGAGCGTGCCAAGGAACAGGCCAGAATAGAAGCTCAGAGCGAGAGGACCAGGGTAATCGAGGAGACTAGGCAACAGATGTCCTCGATTCTGGAGCAGACCCAAAACAGCTGTTTCGCCTCTGTGGAAGCTATCGACGCCGCCCTCCTGGAGGCTGTTACCAGGACTGAGGAAGTCCAACGGGAAGCCCTGAAGAGGGCCAAGAGCATGATTGCCAACAATCTGGCAGAAATCCATCAGAATATCCAGGGCGTGATGTACGGAGATTATCATCAGGTAGGCCCGGCTATCGAAGCCCACGAGGAAGTGCCTGACCTGCCGATTGAGCCGACTGAGACTATAGACACGACCGACGAAAGCAAAATCGAAGATGTCGAGCCTGAAGAGGAACCAGCCTTTGATTTAGCAACCCTGCAAGAGAGCCTGATGAGCCTGGAGGCGAGCCTGTCAAACCTGAACGAGAGCAAGAATGCGTTTGGGCACACCCCTGAGATGCCGGTAGCTGTCCTGAACGAAGAGGGTGAGCAAGAACCGGATTACGTAGAGGACGAGGAGGAAGAAGAGGAGGAAGAGAATGAGGGTGAGGATGACGTAGAAGGTGGACGTGATAGTCCATCAGATTCGGATACTGCTCATGCGTATAGCGGAGAGGTGACCGTGGAAATCACCGGGGGCGCTGAGGAATCATGGATGGAGGAACTAAGGCAGCGAATGCATGATATACCTGGCGCCCGGATACGGGCGGAGTCCGGCATGGATGAGAGAACAACCATGGTGAGCCTCTCATTGAATGAGCCCGTTAGGCTGTTCCCGATACTGCTGTCATTACCGAGAGTTAACAGAGTGATACCCGGTCGGCTGAACGTAGGTTCTTCAGACAAGACGCGATTGAGGCTATGGTCAAAAGCAAAAAAGGGCTCGAAACAGGACACCATCACCATAGAACTCAACGGGAATGGTTCCGCCGAGCCCTCCATGGTAGGGTCAGAGGACGACACGATATCGGCGAGCTAGACCCCGGTAGTGTTGTTCTTACCAGATTATCGAGACCGTAAAAGCCTGGCAAAAACGTGCCAGGCTTTTTTAACATTGACAATCAGGTAAGCACAGACTAGACTGCGAATCACATGTTTCTATAAAAACTTGCCAGCAGTTACTGCCAGATAGACACCAGCTTAGCAGTAATACCGGATGAGAGAGAGACCATGCTGTATCGATTGAGCGTCAGGACAAGGGGTAAGGTAGACTTTCAGGATATTACCGGGACTGTTCGTGACACGATTAAGTCCAGCGGCGTGAAGAGCGGCGTCTGCCACGTTTTCGTTCCACATGCCACTGCCGGAATCACCATCAACGAGCATGCCGACCCGTCGGTTGTTGAAGATATTGCAGCGCAACTTGATGAGATGGTACCCCAGCACGGCAGCTACCGTCATCTGGAGGGCAATTCCCCCGCCCATATCAAGGCCAGCCTGATTGGTAGTTCGCAGACCCTGTTTGTCGAGGAGGGCCGGCCGGTACTGGGCACATGGCAGGGGGTCTTCCTCTGTGAGTTTGACGGGCCAAGAAACAGGTCGTTGCTCATCAAGATTGTGCCTGACGGTACACCCGGATGAAAAAATGAGCATAGCAATACGATTATTCAAGACTGAAGACATCAAAATAATCACGTCGTCGTTCGCAGAAATCGACTGGGATAATCGAACATCAATACTTGAACGCTATCTTGCTGAACAAGATACAGGCGACAGGACTGTTCTTGTAGCGTATTCAGACAGTAATTTCGCTGGCTACGTGACGATAATGTGGAAATCAAATTATCCTCCGTTTGCTGAGAAGGGGGTACCTGAGATTAATGACCTAATCATCCTTCCCGCCTTCCGGCGTCATGGGATAGCGAGTGCACTGATGGACGAGGCAGAGAAGCGCATATCTGAGAGGTCACTAGTTGCCGGTATTGGTGTGGGGATGTTTCAAGACTATGGCGCCGCGCAGCGTATGTATATTCTGAGGGGTTATGTTCCTGACACGCTTGGATTGTTTTATAAAGGACAACATGTCGAACGAGGTCAGGAAATACGTGTCGATGATGAACTCATCCTTTACCTGACAAAGGAAATGTAGTTTCGACACCTAAAATATGCAAGCGTATTATCCCCTAAGCCGCGCCTGCTCAACAAACCAAAGCTTACTTATCTTCGTAAGGCAGCACTACTATTCCACCAGCCGTAACCACCAGCATGACCTTATCACCGGGAGCTGCCTGTATATCATTGACCAGCCTGTCAATCTCCTCATCGGACAGAACAGGCACAGGCGACTCCCCGAGTTGGCGTAAGAGACGTATACGAGAATTGAGCTTAGCTTCAATCCTGGAGACCACGTCGGCTGCCGATTCATCCGCTATCATGGTAACCCTCTTTCGCAGCTGGACTGCTTCTGCCCCAAAGCGTCGGTCCTGCTGCAAAATACGCCAGTGATAGAGGAGCACGGGCAGGGGTATGATAAGCGTCTGCAGGCTCCACTTGGAACCACGCAGGACTTCTACGCCAAATGTCCCCTGGAGCAGGCCGTTAATTAACTGGTAGACAATGTTTACCAGGTCTGCTGCCAGTGTTATCATGGCTATTCCCAAAACAGCGTACAGAAAGACGCGCCGTGACCCCGCCCCCCGCTCCACGACTCCCCCTTCCTCTGTCATCCGGAGCACACCTCTCCAGTAGTACATCCAGATAGGCGTACCAACCAGTATCAGCGCCAGGGAAAGACTGAGCTGGCTCTGCCACCATTGTGACGTGACCACGGCTGGGCCGCTGGCTGCGTTAATCCACAGGTCGAGGAGGATTCCTATCAGCAGTATCAAACCGGTAATCAGCGCGCCCAGACCGAGGAATGACATGAGATAGAGAAGGACACGCCGGGCAGAGAGCCGCTGCTGCTGTACTTGAGCCGCTTCTTCCTGCACCGCTTGCTGGTGATAGAACCAGATAGCAGCCGCCACAAGCATGGTGGGGATTGTCCAGCTCAAGAAGAGAAAGTAGGTGCTATCAACGTCACTCACCCCACCAAAGGCGAACCTGAAGACGGCGAACAGGATGGTAATCAGCGCTACCAGCCCGGCGACCGCACTACCCGTTATCGCGAGGAGATATAGGTAGACCTGGCGCAGCGTTGAGTCCACATCGCCTCTGGCCATCCGGAGCCAGTGAAAAACCCAGCTGGAACCACCGACCAATATCCAGGCCAGATTTTCCTGAACACCTGCATTCCAGAATTGCCCCGCGGTCACATCCCCTCCCCAGACCGGCAGGTAGTATATAGCAGCATTGAGAAATTGTATTACAGCGCTGGCCAGCATTGCCAGGCTATACGCCGACAGCACATACACGTACCAGCGTCTCAATGTCCTTGCCTCGGCTGAAGGATGCCCTTCCTGCTCTTGGAGTCGCCAGTGGTAGTACCACATGCCACCGGCTACAATCAGCATGGTCAGTCCCACAGATGGGAACAGGTATACCTCGATAGGCACACCGTCGAAAATCCATTTCATGAAACCGGCAGCACCAGAGAGGCCAACCAGCGCTGTGACTAGCAGGACAAGGTTCAGGTAAAGCTTACGTATCGCCGAGCCTATCTCAGCGGGGTCACCGGAGACCTGTCTCTGGATGGCTCTCCAGAACACGAACCAGAGGGCTCCGCCTATGAATAACATCGCCAGGCCGAGGCTGAGCTGGCCCCTGTTAAAGCCCGCCCCGCCAATCTGCGTCGAGGTGCTTGCTCTGACGATTACATCGAAGCAGAGGTGCAGCAAAATGCCGATACCGGCGGCAAACATCCCCAGAGTAACCAGGGACACCGCGTAGAAAAAGACCCGCCTGACAGTGCTCATGCAGTCCTCCTTATTTGATTAATAGTTGATTAATAAAGGAACCAAAACTCAGTTGGCGACGTTATTCTCCAGGAGTTCCCTTCTTTATCCAGGCGGAAAGTGAGGTGGTAAGTAAACGTTGGGTCAAAAAGACCTCCGGGTTGAAATATAGTGAACGTAACCTCCACCGTAGCCACGTCGACTAATACCCATGATTCTCCCAGTGTTGCCTGCCACGCGGGCTTCTCCCGGTACAAACCGAAGTAGTCAGCCCATGGCCAATAAAATCCCTCTTCACGAGCCGACGACGACAGATAGCTGTATGCCTCCTCATATTCCTCGGCCTCGAGGGCCAGGAGATATCTCTGCACCACGCCCTCGGGCGTATCCTCCGGCAGTAGGGACATGGTCTTTCCATCACCCAGAGTCAGGACCAGCACCAAAGCCACTACCACCAGGACCCCGATGGCGGCCACGGAAACGACTAAAAACCGAGTGGACGCTTTCATAGAACAGCACCTCCAGAGACGCCTCATATAGAACGTCTCCGTGCTGAATAGTGCCCATAGTCTATGGTGAGAGCTTCGGATTGTCAAGTCGTTGCGCGACCTGTTATTGCGAGAGCACGTCATCGCTCGTGGCAATCTCATTTCTGCACCTAACGGGATTGCTTCGCTCCTGCCCGCCGTCCCTCCGGCCTGCTCGCCGTACGACTTCGGCAGGCGAGGACTATGGCAGGCGGGCCGCTCGCAATAACACAACAAGCAGGTACAAACAGACCGGCCAGTGCGGGTTCCTTGACAACAGATGTTCAAGGAATTAACATATCGCTTGGGGACCGGTATGCGCGGGTGTAAAGCCGAAGGCATACCGGCTACTACCTCAGGAGGATAAGGAAACTTCATACGATGCCCGAATCCATTGTTATCGAGAACCTGAGCAAGTACTACAATAAGTTTCTCGCTGTTGATAACCTAAGCCTGAGTGTAACCGAGAACAGTAACGTCGGACTCCTCGGTCCTAACGGCGCCGGCAAGAGCACGACCCTCAAGATAATATGTGGCCTCATCCATGCCTCTTCCGGTAAGGTCTATGTCAACGGTATCAGTGTCGCCGAGAAGCCGGAGCAGGCCCTTTCCCGGATAGGGGCTATCATTGAGACGCCGGAGTTCTATAGCTTCCTCACGCCCGAAGAGACCCTTAGCTACCTGGGTAAGCTGCGGGGGATGCGCAGCGACCATTTGAGGAACCGGATAAAGGAAGTAATCCGGCGCGTCAGGCTGGAGGAGTGGAGCAAGATAAGAATAGAGAAATTTTCACGGGGGATGAAGCAGCGACTTGCCCTGGCACAGGCCCTGCTGCATGACCCGCCGGTGCTCATCCTGGACGAACCGGCCCTGGGGCTCGACCCGAGGGGGGTGGTCGAATTCCGGGAGCTAATTGAAGAAGCAGGCCACGAGAAAACGGTGTTCTTTGCCTCGCACCAGCTCGTCGAGGTTGCTCAGATTTGTAACGAAGTCGCCATCATCGACCGCGGGCACCTGCTTGCCTACGACAAGATTGCCCAAATGGAAGAGAAATATCAGTCGCTGGAGAGCGCCTACCTGCAGCTGACGGGAGGGATTCCTTGAGCGAGTTCGACAAGCTGAGGGTGGTTACCGGGTACGAATTCCTGAAGCACATCCGAAGAAGACGGCTGTACATCATTCTTGGTCTCACGGTCCTGGTGGAGGCTGCCGTCCTCATCGCTGTGCCGCTACTGATGGACGGCTACCCGGACAACGTCATGGTAATGGCCGCTATGCTCTCTATTGGGCCGAGCCTGGCGACGATTGGGGCTGTCTTCTTCGCCGGAGACGCCATCGCCGGTGAGTTCGAAGGTAAGACCGGCTTCATACTCTTCACAAATCCGGTCAGGCGAACCACACTGGTGACGGGCAAGTATCTGGCTGGCCTAGCAGCGGTGGTGCTGCTCATCATCCTGGGATACGTAATTGTGTCTATTTCCCTCCTGGTGATATACGGCACTGTCCCAGTGGAGACAGCCGAGTCGTTTGGACTATGCCTCCTTTACGGTGGCGCTGTGCTATCGGTGACCTTTTTCTTCAGTTCGATATCAAAGGGGTCAATGGGTGCCACCGTTATAACGCTCGTCTTCATTATGGTCGTTTCTTCGGTTATCGACGGCATCCTCGTGATGGCCGATAAGCCACACTGGTTTCTCCTGTCGACCAATGGCGACAGCATCGCCACCGTCTACGGCGGATACGAGCTATTCCTGGAAGGACTACCAATGGGAGGTAGGAATATCCCGTCCGGATGGATGGAAAACCCTGACATCAGTCTCATGATTCTCTCCATGGTAATCTACCTGGTGGCAGGTTTCGTCTTGAGCGTCCTGATAAGCAGAAGACGGCAGCTGGCCTAAACCGGAACAAGTGCTCTCCCCCGAGCATATCAATGAATTAACCACTCTTACCCAGATACCACTGGAACCCCTGTAAGATGTTTCGTTCGAGTGCCACCGTAGCTTGAGAATTTGGACCAGCATGCAATAGTTATCGGGCAGGTGCTCTAGCCTCTATGATAGAGCTGAGGTATCCATTGGTATAGCTTTTGCACTGGTATTAACATTGAGTTCTATGTATACTTTCGTCAGTAGCATGCAAGGTCCTGTTTCAAACTCTAACAAAACTAACAATGGGATGCGTTGGAGTGGCAAAGTATCATTTAAGCCCCAAGGGTGTTGTTGAAGGAATAGTCGGAGCTGCATTTATTACAGTCACCTTTGCTTTCAGTCCTCTCCTCAAGTCTTGGTACCGCAGTTGGGGTGCCAACGATTCCGAAGTGCGGAGGAATTTACCTGGGGATGACCTAGTACCTCATCCAAAAAGCATTGCCACCCGAGCCATAACTATCCAAGCTCCTGCTTCCCATGTCTGGCCCCTACTGTTGCAAATAGGTTTGAGGCGCGGTGGCTGGTATAGCTACGACCTCTTGGAAGCCTTTGCCGGAGCGGCTGATTTCATCGATGGCTGTTCTGCCAAACGGATTATTCCTGAACTACAGGGCTTAAAAGTCGGTGATAAGATATGGATGCATGATAGGATATTGCCTCTAACGGTTGTGACCATGGAACCGGAAAGGGCACTGGTGTTCCTCACCAGGGTGGACGTACAAAACAAAACCTATTTCGAACTCGGCGATAAGATGCCGGAGAAATACGTAAACAGCAGTTGGGGTTTTTTTCTTGAGTATGCTGATAGTAAGACGACTAGGCTTTTGGTTCGTTCACGGCTGGATTATAATCCCAACCTCATGAACAAAATCGCTTGGCGCGTTTTTACCGACCCGATTAGTTTTGTGATGGAACGTAAAATGCTTATAAACATTAAACGAATAGCGGAAGCTCCTCAAGAAAACTAGGCAGCAATGTGAATACGACCTATTGGTAACCTCTATAATGTTTGAAGGTAATTGGAGCTAAGGTATCAAGGGGCAAAATGCACTGTTTCCTATCGATAGACGATGGCTGCGATAATTATCAACCTACTGCAAGATTAAATTCAGTGCACCACCTACCAGCAAGGCAGCCACAATCATTATTCCTGTTGACTTGAGCATACTTTTGACTCCAAGCTCCCTGAGGATGACAACGAAGGTAGCGATACAGGGGAAAAACATAGCCAGGACCACGCTGCCAACAACCAGTTGATTGGCGCTTAATTCTAGAGGGGCAAGCATGCCCAGGGCTACATCCTTACGCAGAAAACCAATAACTATTGCGGTTACTGCTTCCTTGGGTAAACCCAGAAAGCCGGTTACCACCGGCGCCGTAAAATTGGCAATAGCATCGAATACTCCCAGGGCGTAGAGTATATTTATAACTAGAACAGCACCTAAAATGATAGGCACAGCCTCTTTAAGGAAGCCAAATGTTCGCATCCACAGCTTCTGCAAAACTGTCCGCCAGGGCGGCATACGGTAGGGTGGTATCTCTATTAGGAGCTCAGGGCTCAGTCCTTTGGTGAAGCGGTTAAGGATTAAGCCCAGGACAACCCAGACAATGAACAGTGTCCCGTAGACGATGGCTACGTACTGTATCCCACGTTGACCGACCAGGCCAAAAATCATCGCCTGCAGGGCGGCACAGGGTATGGCAATAGATATTAATGTCGCCGCGATGAACCTTTCCCTCTTACTCTCAAGGATACGGGTAGCCAGGATAGCCGGCACGTTGCAGCCCAGCCCCAGCATAGTCGGAATAATAGCGTAGCCGTGCAGACCCAGCCGGTGCATAACGGTATCCATTAAAACTGCTAGCCGTGGTAGATAACCAAAATCCTCAAGCAGCCCGAGCACCAGGTAGAATGAGACAATATAGGGCAGGACCATGGCAAAAGGGACATAGAGACCGGTGGTCAACAGCCCAAGTGATTCAACAAAGTTAATTTCACCACCGACTAACTTACCTATCAGAATATTGTGTAAAAAGCCGCTGCCCCCCAGGAGGTCGCTTAGTCTCAGCATTACCGGTGCCCACAGATTGTCAAATAAGGGGTCAAGTGCATATCCAATCAGGCTCTCACCAATGAAACGGATTACCAGAAAGGCAACAGCGAGAACGACTAAAGCTATTATGCCACCAGTTAGCGGTCTTACACTGGCATCCTCGAGGCGCTCACGCCAGGTATGGTGCCGGTGGACGATGCGCTGGACCTGGTCTGTGATGTGACCTACAGCCACCCAGCGTTCATCAGTACTACGAATAGGAGTTTCGGGCGAAGTGGCCCTGGGGATGTTCTCCACCAGTTCCTTTATACCCTGAGCGGTTACCGCTACTGTAGGAATAACCGGTACACCCAGAAGCTCCTTTAGTTTGTCAAGGTCAATATGAATGCCTCGATGCTCGGTATCATCCCACATATTTAAGGCCACTACCATCGGGATGTTACGCTCCAGCAGTTGCAGGGTTAAGTAGAGATTCCTCTCCAGGTTAGTAGCATCAACAACATTTATGACCAAATCGCCACTGTCAAGCATCTGAGAGGCTACTTCCTCAGCCTCGCTGGTCGGTTCCAGAGTATAGGTGCCAGGTACATCAGTAACCTCAACTGTTTCCTCTCCCAGCTTCATGTAACCATGGGTGTAGCCTACTGTTGTACCGGGATAGTTAGAAGCAATTACCTTAACTCCAGTCAGACGAGAGAAAATAACGCTCTTACCCACATTGGGATTACCCATCAGTAATATCTGCATCTTGACCTAGCTTAAGTCAACCACTATCCTCTTCGCCATACCAAATCCGATGGCTACTCGGCCATTACCTACCTGGATGGTTATCGGACCACGCATAAACATAGAACTGACCTTGGTCACTCTCTTACCCGGTCTTATACCTAGAGCACCAAGACGATTAATCATGCCTTGCCCACCCTGAATCTGGAACACTACACCACTCTGACCAGCCCTCATTCGGCTCAAAGTTACATATTTTTCGTCAGGCATAAACCTTAGTCCTTTCACGTCTGCTCTCCGGGCAGGCTATACTTGAATTAAATGTAAACGCTTCCCATTTGCAACAAAAAGAGCAAAAAATTATTTCCGCTTCCGCCGGCATGCCGGGCAGTAACCTGTCATACGTACTTCGCTACCGGTAATCTCAAAGTCTTTCGCCTCGTTAACCTTCCTCTTGACCAGACGAGCTAATGGGTACTGGAATTCAACAACCCGACCACACTCGAGGCAGACCAGGTGGTGGTGCTCGGTTGTGGGTTTTATCTCATAGTAGTGGCGTGTCTCGCCAATGTGGACCTCCTCTACAAGCCCCACCTTCTTAAGCGCCTGGAGCGTCCGATAAACAGTGGACAGGCTAAGGCGAGGCTGTTTCTCCCGAGCCCGCTGGTAGACCTCGTCGGCGTCGAGGTGTCCGCCTCCCTGCCGCAGAATTTCCATAATGATAGCTCGCTGATTGGTGACCCGCAGGCCAGTGACATTTAGCGTCTGGCGAGTCTTCTCCAGTGATTCAGCTTTATTTTCCATATCTTATCACTAATGCATATCAATTGCATCTAGCTATTATTATAATTCCTGAATATACCACTGTCAAGACCGAGTATCACTAACCCGGCCATGTTTCCCGGCATTCTTGACAAAATCATTAGCCTGTGCTAATTTTAAGGAAAGTGAATGCAACTGTTTGCATTTGAAATTACTTGCAACTATTAGGCCTGTATCAAGCAGGCCTATACTAGATAGTATTATCGCAATAAGTCGCATTTGCATGTTATTGCAGTGCCATTAAACCAGATGGAAGGAGTGTGACATGAACAGCATTGATTTGTCGAAACCGAGACAAGAGATAGAGAAAGCCATAGAAGCCGGTGACCTGCCCCGATTACTGAAGATGAGCGGAACGCTGCATGGTCATTATTGCCCTGGCCTGGCTACGGGAGTAAAGGCAGCCGTCCGCGCCGTAAAAGAACTGGGGGCCAACTCTACAGGCATGGAGGAGACAATCGCTATCGTCGAAACCAATAGCTGCTTCAGTGATGGCGTCCAGTTCATTACTGGTTGTAGCTTTGGGAACAATGGCCTTATCTACTGGGATTTCGGTAAGACGGCACTCACTCTGGCCAAAAGGAACGGAGAAGCGGTGAGGGTGGCAGCTAAACCCGATGCTCTCTCTCTGGAAAGGCGCGAGCCTGAAGCTATGGAGCTATTCCAGAAAGTAGTGACTAAACGACAGGGAACAGAGGCAGACCAAGTAAGATTACAGGAGCTGTGGCGGCAGGTGGCCCTCAGAGTGCTGGACATACCCGATGACGAGCTTTTCAATGTTAGTCGGTCAACAATACAGGTCCCGGCCTACGCTCCTATCTTTGCCAGTGTAAACTGCTCTGTTTGTGGGGAAAGCATCATGGAACCGCGGGCCAGAATAAAGGATGACAAACCCGCCTGTATCTCATGCTCCGGTCACGAATACTATCAGCTTGCCGGAGACGGGATATCACTGATTCACCCCGACAGAGCGGGAGCTTAGACCGGGAGTCAATTTACAGAAAAGTCTACTGGCGAGCCAGTGGTTTTAAGAGGGGGAAGTTAATGACTAAAAAGGCACCAGGACTGCTATCCAGACTGGCAATACTAATAGTGATGGCTTCACTACTTATTCTTCCGTCGTGTGAAACCGGCCCCGCAGAAACTACTTCGTACACCGTTGCCGACACTACCGGGGACTGGGGCTATCCCTCCCCCTACACCCACTATTCCCGTGGTCCGGGGTATGTCCGGATGAGTTTTATCTTCGAGACCCTCGTCTGGAAGGACGCCTCTGGCTTAATACCACAGCTGGCTAAGCAATGGGAATACATTGCCGAAGAAAATGCCTATATATTTGAACTACGTAACGACGTTACCTGGCATGACGGCACCAAATTCACCGCTGACGACGTGGTTTTCACCTTTGATTATACCAAACAGCACCCATACCAGTGGGTTGACAACGGTATTGTCGAATCGGCTGAAGCAATTGACGAATACACGGTAAAACTGTATCTGAGTAAGCAGTATGCTCCGTTCTTACAGGATGTCGCCGGGACACAGCCCATCATTCCCGAGCATATCTGGAAAGACATTACCGAGCCAGAAAAATTTACTGGAGCCGAGGCAGTGATTGGCACCGGTCCCTATACCCTGGCTGACTACAGTAAAGAACATGGTACCTATCTCTATAAAGCCTATGATGACTACTACCTTGGTACCCCTATTGTTGATGAAATCAAGTTCGTTAAGATAAGTGAGGAGATGATTCCTGCGGCACTGAAGGAAGGCTCGGTTAACGCTGGTGACATACCTAGCGAGGCTGTTTTCGAAATTGAGGAGGCAGGGCTTACGGTCATCACCACCCCTCCATCTTGGAACGCCAAGCTGACCATAAACCATCAGAAAGAGCCTTTTTCTTCCAAGCAGTTCCGGCAGGCGCTGGCATATGCCATAGACCGGGAGTCCCTGGTCCAGATTACCCAACGGGGCTATGCCTTGGCTGGCAGCCCGGGTATGATACCACCCACCAGCGCCTGGTATAACCCCGACATTCCGCAATATGAGTATGACCCTGCCCGGTCACAACAGCTTCTGGAAGGGCTGGGATACCAGATGGAGGGTGACTACTTTACCAAAGACGGCGAAGAACTGGAGGTTGAGCTAATAGCCACGGCCGATTACAAGGAGGTCGGGCAATTCATCAAGCAACAACTGGAAGCAGTGGGCATAAAGGTAGACTTCATAACGCTGGAAGCAAAGACGGTTGACTCCAAAGTAGAAGCCTGGGACTTTGACCTCTCAATTTATGGCCATGGTGGTCTCTACGAACCGTCCATTCTGAAAAGGGTGATTGTGGACGAGGGCTTCAACAGCGCCCGATATACATCAAATGAAACCCTTAACCAGCTTCTTGAAGCGCAGTTAAGCGAGATGGATGCTGAGAAGCGAAAAGATTTGGTGTTCCAGATTCAGGAGATTTACGCTGAAGACCTGCCGGCGCTGACCCTTTACTACCCCGAGTCTTATTCAGCACACGATGGTACTATCAATCTATTCTATACCATGGATGGTATAGCCAGCGGCATACCTGTTCCTTTGAACAGAATGGCTTTTGTGAAATAGCCAGAGAGGAGGCATAGAATTGTCAGAAAACAAACCCGGTGGCAAAGCCGCACCCGAGATGTTGCTCAGACCAGTAGGGCGAGTAATAAGCCCGCTAAAGGAGCCAAGCCTGGTCGCCAAGTCCGGTGACCTGGCACGGCAGTCAAGAGTGACGAGGGCGGTAGAGAGCCGAAGGGTAATATCTGAAGTGGTCATCGATAATGACCTCTCTGGCATCGTCGATGGTATCGAAGACTTCTCTCACATTCTGGTGCTTTACTGGGCCCATCGTGTTCCTCCCGAGGGGCGCTCCCTTATTAAGGCCCATCCCATGGGGAGAAAAGAACTACCGCTGGTAGGTATTTTCGCGACCTGCAGCCCGGCACGGCCCAACACTATTTGCGCCACGGTGGTGCGGCTGCTGGAACGCAAAGAGAATGTGCTAAAGGTAGAGGGGCTAGACGCTATCGACGGCAGTCCCGTGGTAGATATCAAGCCTTACAATCCCAGCTACTATCCTGCTAGTGGTGTCAAGGTAGCTGACTGGATGGAACGCATTCACCGGGAGTTCGCTGAGAATTTCACTCCGGGTGACGTCAGCGAAGGAAATAGGTAGCAACAGGAGAGGTTGCAGGAGAAGTGTTCAGCAAGCGGAGCATTATTACCTACGCAATAGCCTTCGCATTTATTATAACGCTCAACTTTCTGCTGCCAAGAATGATGCCGGGCGACCCCCTCATGGCAATCTATGGCAATGAGGCGCTGATTGCCATGACCCCGCAACTCAAGGCCGAGCTCGTGGAGCGCTTTGCCCTAGACAAGCCATTGTGGCAGCAGTTCGGTGCCTATCTTCTGGCACTGTTCCGGGGCGAACTGGGGTATTCATATTACTATAACGCGCCGGTGCTGACGGTGATTCTGGGACGCCTGCCGTGGACATTACTTCTGGTAGGTACTTCACTCGTGCTCTCCACCTTACTCGGAATAGTCCTGGGTATCGAGTCGGGATGGCGGCGTGGTTCCAGAACCGACCGTATTATGCTCACCGGGTTGATGAGTCTGAACGGCTTCCCCGATTTCTTCCTGGGTATGTTACTCCTCATTATTTTCGGGGTGACACTGGGAATCTTACCCCTGGCCGGGGCATTGACTCCCTATTCGGGGCTGTCCGGCCCAGCCCTGGTGCTGGATGTACTCAAACACCTTGTTCTCCCGATGACTGCCCTTACTCTAGCCCATCTGTCCAGTGGCTATCTGCTCACCCGGAATACGATGATTACGGTGCTAAAAGAGCCTTACATGCTTACTGCCAGGGCCAAGGGCTTATCACCACGAATACTCAAATACCGGCACGCCGGCAGGAATTCCATGCTACCGGTAGTTACCAGGACCGGCATCTGGGTGGGCCGGGTGGTTACCGGGGCACTCTTTGTCGAGCTGGTCTTTGCCTATCCCGGGGTGGGTTATTTGACCTACGAGGCCCTGTTAACCCGTGACTATCCGGTCATCCAGGGAGTCTTTTTGCTGGTAGCCATATCCGTCCTGGCCGCTAATTTCATAGTTGACCTTTCCTACCCGAAACTGGACCCAAGGGTTGCATATGCATATTGACATCAAAAAAGAGATAAAAGAGAGTGGCCCCGGGAAAGCCGGCCTTCTGATACTGCTGGTGATGATAGCGTTGGCCCTTCTGGCACCGGTGCTGGCCCGCTATAACCCGTTTCTACAGACAGCCGACTCTCTGCTTCCCCCATCCTGGGAACACTGGCTGGGCACAAACCATGTCGGCCAGGATATCTGGAGCCGCCTGCTCTTCGGTGCCCGGACATCCCTGCTGGTCGGCTTCGGGGTGGGCTTTCTTTCCACGCTGCTGAGCACTATATTCGGGATATCGTCGGCCCTCGTCGGCGGGCTTTACGACAAAGTAGTGATGAGAATAGTCGATGCTTTCATCGTGATTCCGGCGGTAATAATCGTCATCCTTGTGGCAGCTTACATCAGACCGAGTATATTAGTTCTCATCATGCTCCTGGCCCTGCTGAGCTGGCAGGGTGGTGCCAGGGTTGTTCGGGCACAGGCCCTTTCCCTAAAAGAACGGGGGCATGTTGCCGCCGCCAGGTCTTTCGGTGCCAATCACTTCTACATTGCCTGGCGGCATATCGTGCCCGACCTCGGGCCTATCCTGCTGGTTGATTTCATATACGGAGTAAGGAGAGCCGTCTTCATGGAAGCGGGACTAGCCTTTCTGGGAATAACTGACCCGACCATGGTCAGCTGGGGTATGATGATGCGTGATGCCCTGAGGTTCAGTTACCTGAATGTCTGGCAGTGGTGGCTGGTGCCTACCGGAGTCGCCTTATCACTGACCATCATTGGTCTTACCTTCCTCGCCTACGCCGCCGAACCGGTTATCGAGCCCAGGTTGAGAGGTGCCGAAGTTGCTTGAGATTAGGGACCTGAGAGTCAGTTACGGCCAGGACGTAGTTCTTAACGGGATAGATATTACGCTAGAAGCAGGGGAGACGCTGGCTATCGTTGGTGAGTCAGGGACGGGGAAGACCACGCTTGGCCTGAGCATTATGCGCCTGGTGGAGGGTACCGTTCGGGGTGATATCAGCTTTAACGGCAGGGACCTGCTGGCGCTATCTGACCGGGAGATGCAGCAGATAAGGTGGAATCAGATTGCTATGGTCTTCCAGAACGCTGACAATGTGCTCAACCCTGTCTATACTGTCCTTGACCAGGTTGCGGAACCGATGGTAGCGCATGGGCTTAAAAAGAGGAACGAAGCACGTGATAGAGCGGCGGAGTTGCTCAGCCATTTTGGACTTCCCAAAAATCGATTTGCTGCCTATCCGCACCAGCTCAGTGGAGGCGAGCAGCAAAGGGTCCTTATTGCGATGTCAATGGCCAACGACCCCGAGCTATTGATACTGGATGAGCCGCTATCTTCGCTCGATGCTGTTACCAGGTCTGAAATCACTGGCCTGCTGAAACAGACCCGTTCAAACCGAACCATGCTGGTAGTGACCCATGACCTGGACACTGTCAGCAAGCTGTCCGACCGGCTTGCTGTGCTTTATGGCGGTAAAATTATGGAGCTTGGCTCAACAAAGGAGATACTGGCCAATCCCAGGCACCCGTATACCAGAGCACTCATTCGGGCCTACCCAAACATGACCACGGTAAAAGACCTCCAGGGCATTAAGGGCAGGATGACTCGTCCGGTCAGCGGCTGCCCTTTTCATCCCCGCTGTACTCAGGTAATCGATATTTGTCCCCGAGAAATACCGGAGCTTTTACCGGGTCACGGACGAAAAATCGCCTGCCACCGTGGGGGTATAATAACTCTGCTATCAACCAGGAATCTAACGAAATACTTTAACTCACTTAAAGCTGTTGACTCGGTAGATATTCATATTGAAGGGGGCGAAACACTCGCATTGGTCGGCCAGACCGGCTCGGGAAAAACGACGCTGGCAAAAATGATTATGGGACTCCACCAGCCTACCGAGGGTTCTGTGTACCTTGAGGATACTAAAATTGATAATCGAGGGAAGGACTTCTACAAAAGGGTACAGATGGTCTTCCAGAATCCGGGAGAATCACTGAGTCACCGCCTGTCGGTGCTGGAAGCAGTAATGGAACCACTCGAGGTCCAGGGGGTAGGGACCAAGGAAGAAAGGATTAAAAAGGCAATACAGGTACTGGGAGAAGTAGAGCTACCTCAGACTGAGGACTTTCTAAGAAAGTATCCACACCACTTGAGTGGCGGTGAAATGCAGCGCGTGGCCATAGCCCGGGCGCTCATGCTGGACCCGGCTCTGCTTATTGCTGATGAACCCACTGCTTTCCTAGACGCCAGCATTCAGGCTAAGATACTAAAATTGTTACTCAATATGCAGGAGCAGCGGGGACTGAGTATGCTTTATATTACCCACGATATCGCCGCAGCTAGAAAGTTGAGTGACAGGATAGCCGTGATGCATAATGGCAGGATAATTGAGGAGGGCCTCTCAAATGAAATCGTGGCAGCACCCAGGCAAGACTACACCAAGAGCTTACTGAAGGCAGCCTCAGCCATGAACTAAACCGCTTCTGCAATCGCCTGCAATATCACATTAGCCTTGATTGTGGATGAATGATGCTCATATCGCCAGCGCAAAGTCAGTTGAAAAGCTATGCTTATTGTAGAGAGATACGTAATGAAAAACAGGCTACTGTGTAATTCCTAGGGTCACTTTCCAGGCTTTTGTGCGACATTGCGAAAGAATTCCTGCTTCCCGGTTTCACATTGACATTGACCATATGCTTACCGGCTCCACTGAGCTTGATATCCGCTACTCATATGTTTTGGCTTTTTCATCCCCCCTCAGAACACTCAGTCCTGCCCGCGCAAACACTATTGCTTCCTGTTCAGGATACATTTTTACGGGGGCAATAAACTCTACCCTTTCAGTTATCCATCTGACGGCTCGTTTCGAATCCAGGATTTTACCGGTCAGTATAATTGCGTCAACCTTCCCTTTGAGTACTGTGGCCATGGCGCCTATATCCTTGGCTATCTGATAGCACATCGCTTCAAGATAAAACTCCGCTTCCTTATCACCATTCTCTATCTTGTTTTCAACCTCACTCACTTTGTTTATCCCGAGAAAGGCCACCATCCCTCCTTCTCCCCTTATCATCTTAAGGACTTGTTCCCTGGTATACTTCCCCGAAAAACACATTTCCACAACCTGGCTGGCGGGTAGACTGCCACTGCGCTCCATGGTAAATGGCCCTTCGTCGAATGCGCTGGTGGTATCAATAACCCTCCCATCTTCAAAAGCTACTATCGACATCCCGCCTTCAAGATGAGCAATTACTAATCCGACGTCTTTTATATCGATACTCATTTCTCCCGCGGCCAATATGGCTACCGCTTCGATATTCTGACGGTGATATGCAGGTCTCCTGTCGATTCCCGGAATACCAGAAACCCTGGCGATTCGTGGCCACTCGATAGGTGGGGGGTAGGGAACAAAGGCTGGTATCTGGTACTCGTCGGCTATCTCCTTGGCCAGCATGCATCCCAGGATTGCCGGATGCTCGACTCTCACTTTCTCCGATTTCACAACGTCGAACATCAGCTGGTTAACCTCAAAAATACCACTCTCTTTGGCTCGTGGACCGCTACGACCGACCACTGCCGACAAATCACCCTTCTTTATCCCCCACTCCGAAAGCTTTGACTTAATGATGTCGTTGCGGTATGGAAATTGCTCAATCACCCTTTTGAACTGCCTGAGTTCGGCCACCGGGTGCACCATTTGGGCACTTTTTACTTCTGTTTCACCCTCGAAAATATTTATCTCGGTACTGGTTGAACCCGGATTTATTACCAGTATTTTAAACATATCAGTCCTCCCATTTCTAAAAATACTTCTGACTACCTAGTCATCTTGATGCGCCCTAAATAATTTTACCACATAGGACTAATTCGTCAGTACAATAGTACGAAAATACGGTTTTAGGTTAATGCGGGATAAACTATAATTCATAATAGGAAATGTAAAAGTACGGTTTCTACCTAAAGGTATTAAATTATAGACAAAAGCCTACGAATGTACGCGGAGCAACTAATCCAATGTTGGGAAACGTGATTAAAAAACAGGACTATATCTATGTAACGGGAGACCTATGCCTCGACGAGGCTGGTATTATACATGGCAATATATACGCTAAAGGAAATATCCTTTTAAGCAAAACAACTGTAGTCGGTTATTTATATTCAGAACGTAAAATTTCTCTTGGCCAAGACGTTTTAATCCAGGGTGATGTTTATGCTGGTAGGAATCTCGAACTAAGTGAGAACGCCAAGATAATGGGCAATGCCCATGCGTTTGGTACCATTAAGTCCAGTACAAGGTCGATTATCACAGGCAATACTTCAGAAGACTGCACAGAAAATCGACCTTTACTTCCCGATTGGATAGGGGCTTACCTTAATAAGGCTCAAATGTCAGCAGTCCCTTAACATCACCGCCGAGATAACGTCTTCAAACATACCATCTTAGAGCCTTGCCTGCTCCGTTCATATACTTTTGTCCCTTGAATAACCTTAACCGGACTCCTCTTTGGAGGGCACGTCGGCGGCATTAAAATAACAATCTGAGTAATTGCGCGCCAGCCCCGATTTCTACAGTGCCCAAAGCCGGGTCATGCCTGGCGAAAATAGTCCCGCTTTATGTTGTCTCGGGCTGCTGCTTGAAAGGTTACCCGGTACCGCCTGGTGTCCAGGGCGAGTACAAGCTCATACAGAGCCTTTACCCCGTGCCCTTGACGGCTCAGGTGAGCAGGGTATAATCTCTAATCAGGTCGAGGCAAGCGAAATGAGTATGACATGACCCACTCCGATGCACCGGCAGCCAGAAAAGGGCTTGAATCCAAGTGGCTGATTCTAACGGCAGTAATGCTGGGCACCTTCATGACCCCCCTCGATGGCAGCATAGTCAATACGGTCCTCCCCTCTATCACCGCCTTCTTCGATACCGAGATATCAATAGCCCAATGGGTGCCAACGGTCTACCTGTTGGCCATTTGCTGCCTTATCCTGCTGTATGGCCGACTGGGAGACATTTTTGGCTATAAGAGGATTTTCCTATACGGCCTGGCTGCCTTTACCGCAACCTCTATTCTATGTGGCACGTCGCAGAGCATCTGGATGCTAATTGCATTTAGAGCCCTTCAGGGGCTTGCAGCGAGCATGATAATGGCTGTTGGCTTTGCCATCGTTACAGCAGCCTTCCCGCCAACGGAGCGAGGCAAGGCGCTGGGTATCTATGCTATTGGCATCGCCGTCGGCCTGGGCCTGGGCCCAACTCTTGGTGGCCTGATTGCTGAGCACCTCAGCTGGCGTTACATCTTCTTCGTTAATGTCCCCATTGGAATAGCTGCTCTACTTTGGGGTTCCCGGGTCATCCCCCCGAGTATCACGAAACCAGGACAGCGCCTTGATTTGGCCGGGACTCTGACTGCTTTCGTTTTTCTGCTTACCTTGCTTCTCTATGCCAATAGAGGTGAAGACTG
>Ga0315554_1000048_pt1 | contig 54813 bp, 43 predicted proteins | sample SalMarSW160370MG_FD_202114 | JGI IMG/M metagenome (GOLD analysis project Ga0315554, IMG submission 202114) | Salt marsh sediment microbial communities from the Plum Island Ecosystem LTER, Massachusetts, United States - Salt Marsh Sediment SW1603-70 ...
CAGTTCCCTCACTTAAAGCCCTATCTATTCAGCCTGACCACGCAGCCCTTTTGAGCGGATTCGTATAAGGCATAGGCTAACCTGACTGCCTCCAGGCCATCACGGCCACTACCCAGGGGCTGGCGGCTCTCATTTATAGCCGAGACAAACTCACGCCATTCGTCACTCCAGGAATTGTCCTCGCCGTGAAATTCAACTATTTCTTCCCTGAATGGCTCCAGGAAAGCCCTTTTCCCCAGGATGGCCTGCTCTGTACCGTAGCTTCCGCCAAGCCCCTGCACGATGATATAGCCGTTTCTGCCAAATAGCTCGAAAGAGAAGAGGTTTTTCCACTGTGTCCAGCTGACATGGATGGAGGCGGTCTGCCCACCCTCGGTACGGAGAAGGCAAAAGGCGTTGTCCTCCAATGGGGCAACATCCCAGAATGCCGTCTGAAGAGAGCCGAAGACCTCGGCGAAGTCCCCTAGGAACCAGCGTGACAGGTCCAGAGCATGCATCCCCTGGTCCATCAACTGGCCTCCACCACTTATCTCCGGGTCTGCCCTCCACTCCTTATCATAGCCCGGCCTGCCACCGATACCGTAGCGGCAGCGGATAAACATCAGTTCCCCGATAGTACCTTCGTCCAGCCACTCCCGGGCCTGCTGGATTCCGGGGTGGTGACGATGGTTAAAACCGCATTTAAGTGTCCCCCCACTGTTTTCGGCTACAGCCAGTATCTGTTGTGCCTCTTCGGGATTTCGCGCCAGCGGCTTCTCACAGAGCACGTGCTTTCCCTGCTCTAAAGCGTCGACGCACATCGACAGATGTAAATTCGGGGGAGTGCAGACAATTACTGCTTCTATATCCTCTCTAGCAACCACCTCTTCCCAGTTGGCGGTTGCTTCGCATCCAAGCTCATCGGTCAGAAGCTGTGCCCGCTCTGGTTGAATATCCGCCACTGCCAGAATCTGGTCGCCACACTGCTTAATAGCACGACCCCTCCGCTTCCCCTGGAGCCCTGCCCCAATCAGACCAACTTTCATTTGTTCTCCAGACTTACCAGTTATATCCCCGGTCTTCGGGGATAATCCGGCGCATGGCATAGACATCCGAGGACATCACATTACCCAGGTGCTGAGGTATTTCCCTCCAGTTGTCCCATAAAAGGCTTATTAGCTTACCAGATAGTCCATCAGATTCCGATGAAGCCAGAAAGACAGCCAGCTCGGCTACCTTCTCCGGGGGCACGCCGCCTTCCTGTTTCTGTCTGATGGCCCTGGCCATGAAATCTTTGCCGGCGGCCTCACCGGCTGCCAGGGCCTCATCGAGCATCCTGGTATTGACAGCGCCGGGCGCAATGGCATTAATATCGATATTATATTCCTTGACTTCCTCAGCCAGGGTTTCGGTAAGCCTGACCACGGCTGCTTTGGAAGCGCTGTAGGCGCTGAAGCGGGGAAAGGGGGAAACAGCCCCTCCCCCCGACATATTGATAATTTTGCCCTTTTTATTTTCAATCATTACAGGTAAAACAGCCTTAATGCACAGAAATGTGCCGTAGAGGTTGATGTGTATGGTCTCCAGCCACTTCTCGCTATCGATATCGGTTACGAATCCGATGGGTCCGTATATTCCGGCACAATTGACCAGAATATCTATGGTGCCGAATGTCCGCAGGGTGGAACCCACCACACTTTTTACTTTCGTTTCGCTGGTGACGTCGGTTTCGAACGTTTCGACCTTCGAAGTAATAGCTGCCAGCTCACGTTTGGCGTCCTCGAGCTCTGATTTCAGGCTGTCGACCAGTACCAACGAGGAACCCTGTCCGGCAAGGGCTACGGATATTGCCCGGCCTATTCCTCCCCCCGCGCCGGTGACAACCGACACCTTATTCTCAAGTATCATTTTGTGCCCCTCCCGATACCCTGATATAAAAAGCCTTTTTCGAGCATCCGCTTCTTGTCCAGCATATTTTTGGTATCAATAAGGACTGGCTTTTTCATCCTCGACCTGATTAAATCAAAGTCCAGGTCTTTAAACTCCGGCCATTCTGTGACGATAACCAGAGCGTCCGTACCCTCAGCCAGTTCGTACGGGTCGGGGCAGAACTCAAACTCATGGTGTTTCTGCATTTCTTCGGGTTCGGCCTTGGGGTCGTATGCTCTAACCGTAGCACCTTCAGTTACTAAGTCCCGGATTATCTCCAGGGCAGCAGAGCGGCGCAGGGTGCTCGTCCCCGGCTTGTATGTCAGGCCCAGAATGCCGACCGTCAGGTTCTCCAGCGAACCGTATATCTTGCGTAACTTTCTGACCACCACTCCATTCTGCTGCTGGTTTACTCTCAGCACGCTGTCAATCAAAGGAGTCTCACGACCGTGCTTCTCACCCAGTCTCTTAAGAATCTTCAGGTCTCTGGCCAGTGTCCCACCGGCGAAGCCAAGACCGGGCAGCAGGGGCATTTTAGGTCCTATCCGCTCATCTGAATGCAGTGCCGCCGCTATCTCCAGAGCATCAGCGCCCACCTCATCGCAAAGATTGGCAATTTCGTTTGCAAAGCTAATCGACGTTGCCAGCAGGGCATTAAGGGCGTGCTTGGTCATCTCAGCCGTTCTCAGATTCATCCTGAGCCTGGGTGCCGCTACAACATCGAAGAAGGCCTCAACCTTATCCAGGGTAGATTCACTATCGGCGCCGATTACTATCCGTTCGGGACTCTTGAAGCAGTCTATTGCCTGTCCCAGCCTCAGGTTTTCCGGGCTACAGGCGATATCAAAATCGAGGGAAGGATTACTCTGCTTTATCAGTGACTTTATCCGGTCGCAGGTGCCCACCGGTACCTGGCTGCTCACAATAATTATCGAGCCATCCTCCATGTATTCAGCCAGTTCGGTGCTGGTGGCAAAGATTTCAGATAAATCCACCTCGTCATTATCATTTACGGGGGTATCGAAGGTTATTATGACATAATTCGAACCCTTTAAGGCCTGGCTCAAATCTGTGGTGTAGACTAACCTGTTCAATTTGATATTGTTTTTAAGTAATTCGTTCAGGCCCGGCTCAAATAGAGGTGCTATGCCACTGTTCAGGTCTTTCACTCTCTTGGCATCCCGGTCCACGCCAACTACAGAATAGCCGAAGTCGGCCAGACAGGCCGAGACGACGGAGCCCAGATGCCAGATGCCGATGACGCAGACTTTGTGGTTCCCTGGTGTCATGAGGCCGCCTTCAGTCCCATACTTTCTATGAGCCGCCGGGCGGCTATTCGTACCGCTTCGTCTGAGGTATTCCGGGGGTTCCAGCCGAGCCTCTTCATCTTCCCTGTATCGAAGTGCACCACGGGGGCATCTCCAGGCCACCCTCTGCTTCCGCCGGTATATCTGAACTTCACATCCTTCAGCCCCATTTCTTCGGCCACTATCTCGGCGATTCTGGTTACGCTGGTAAAGGACTCAGAGCCCAGGGTAAAGACATCACACTGCCTGCTGGATTTTCGGAAAGCGCAAAGCATACCATCAATGCAGTCCTCGACGAGGAAGAAGTTTTTCTCCTGATTGCCATCACCCAGTATCTCCAGTTCACTCGGGTTGCTATTCAACTTGTTAATAAAGTCGTAGATGACTCCGTGCCCCATTCGGGTCCCCACCACGTTGCCGAAGCGGAACATCCAGGCATTGATATTGAACAGATGACAGTAGGCGCTTATCAACCCTTCGCAGGCGAGCTTTCCGGCACCATAGAGGTTAATTGGCAGCAGGGGACCGTAGCTCTCATTAAGGGCTACTCCCGGTGAGGCGTCACCATAAACACAGGAACTGGAAGCGAAGAGAATTTTATCGATGCCATTTTGCCTCATTGCTTCTAGCACATTGCGGGTAGCGATGGTGCAGTTCTTAAGGTCGAAGTCGGTAAGGCTGTTTCCCTTAATGATGTCGGTATTGGCTCCCAGGTGCCAGATTATCTCATGCCCGGCCATCGCCTCTTTCAGGACATTGAAGTCCAGCAGGTCGGCCTCAACGAAGTGAAAGTTGTGGTTGCTAAAATGGTGCTCAATCCACTCTTTTCTGCCTGAGACGAGGTTATCGTAGACAGTAACGCTGTTCCCCTCGGCTATCAGCCTGTCTGCCAGATGGCTGCCGATGAAACCGGCGCCCCCGGTGATAAAATGCCGACCTGATTCAATACTTGATGTCATATTTAAGCTTTCTCCCCACCAGCCAGGATTTTCCCGTGTCCGGAGAGGCTCTGAAATGAGTAATCCAGATATCCAAGGGCAACCGATGAGAGGGCAATCACCATAACCCAGAACCGGTGCCAGGCGATGACAGGATTCTTAAAAACACCCTTCAGGATGTTAGGGAAAAGTCTGGTCAGAATGCGTTGCAGTAACTTGTATTCGACGCTTAAAAGCTTATCATTATTATTGCTGTCCCGAAAGCTCTTGTTGAACATAGCCTTGGTATAGCCTTCCCAGTAGGCTCTCCTGGCTATAAACGTCGGTGTGATTCTATATTTGTAGACTTTATGCTCAGCCTTGACGTTGGGATTAAAGAGGAGTCGCTTCCCGGTTTTCCTCCTTGCCCTTACCGAGAACTCAGTTTCATCACCAACCAATTCGTGTTTACCGCTGGCACCACCCCCCTTTGCCCCCAGTTGGGTTAGAAAAAGACCGCTGGAAACAAAGGCTTCCTTTCTGAATGACATGTTGGTACCAAAAACGTTTCTCACCTCTTTGCTCTCTGCTATACCTGAAAAACCAGTACAACTCAGTATCCAGTCAAGTTCCTCAGGAAACCAGCCTACCGGTTCATCTTTCCATAAAGGTGAAATGGGGCCGGTGACACCGATGACCGAGTCGTCCTGGTAGGTTTTTACCATCTCTTCTGCCCAGTCGGGGGAGGGGAGAGCATCGTCATCGATGAATGCAATAATGTCTCCCCTTGCCTCCTTGATGCCCAGGTTTCTACCTGCCGATAAGCCCGGCTCGCCGTTATTGAATACTACCCTTGTATTGAGGATGGCTTTTTCTTCTGCATACCGTTTAATTTGTTCATATAGTTCCACCGACTTTTCCACTACCACTATGATTTCGGAAGGGTTGCAAGTCTGAGCTTTCAGGCTATCCAGAAGCTCCGTGATGTCGTTTAGCCGGTCAAGTGTATAGGAGGTAATGACTACGGATAGAGTTGGCCTGGAATCAATCACGAAATCGCTCTCTGATGATGGTCATCAAATCCTTCAGACCCTGTCGCCAGATGGCAACCTTGCTGCCGCCGGTTATTCTCCCTCTGTTATTAGAACAGGGTACCTCTATCACCCTGAGGCCAGCCTTCTTTATCTTTACATTCATTTCCTGTTCCAGCTCGAAGCCGTCACTCAGGAGGTTGACACTGCCTATAGATTTTTTCCACACCGCATTATATCCAGAGCAGATATCGGTATATTTTGTCCCATAGAGAATATTGGCGGCGGTAGCCAGTACCCAGTTCCCAAAGCGACGATGGAGCGGCATTTTCAAATGATTCTTGTTGAGAAAGCGAGAGCCTTTGGCAAAGTCATAGCCGTTGAGGAGTGGCTCGATGAATTTGTGTATCTCTTCGGGGTCGGTTGCACCGTCGGCATCAAGGGTTACAATAATATCGCCGCGGGCGTGCTCGAAACCGCACTTCAGGGCATTTCCCTTGCCTGTACCCGGCTGATATAGCACTGTGACTCTGGGACAAACCTCTCTGGCAACTTCAACCGTCCGGTCTGTTGAGTGGCCGTCGACAAGCAATACTTCATCTACCCAATCGGGAATCCCCGGCAGAACGTGTTGCAGGTTCTCCTCTTCATTGAGAGTACAGAGCAGAGCTGTTATCTTGGGTTTGTCTGGCACTTTTATTTACCACGATGCGTTTAAGAATGCTGTCATTATATCAGATTTCACATCAACGAGGACCCTGCAGATGGTTAAAATACTCTATATTTAACCGGGGAGCCCATTGGAGAACCGGCACATTAAATCGTTTACCGTAACCTGCGGGGTGAGTTCTTGGACTTTTGTCAAGGAAATTAACAAAGGTAGCGGTGCTATAAAAGTTAACCCTTGTCTCTGGCGTGAAGTCCTTGTAAGGGATGCCGGTATTGCTTCTGACAAGCCAATGTCCAGCAGTTTGACCGGATTCTGGCTCGGTAAAGTCTATTTGGTCATTGAGATAGCTGGCTGTTCTTGTCCGTGCGTGGCTGACGCCGTCTTCTTTTCCACCCCAGAGCTTCCAGGAAATCGCCAATGGCAATGTCTTCATGCGCATCGCTGCGTAAAGACATGTCCGGGTTGATCCTGTATCTTGTTCCCCGGCCAACCTTACGTTTGTTGATGTATTCGGCCTCATCCAGGTCAGCAATTATCTTGCGTATCGCCCTCTCGGTGATGCCGATGTCCATAGAGATTTCTCGTGCTGTTATGCTGGGATGTTTTGCCAGATAGCTGAGAACGAGGGCATGGTTAGTCAGAAACGTCCACTCCGGCATGGTCAAGCACCTCCCCCGAAGAATATCCAAAAATTTCTTGAAATAACCTATTAGTACTATTGACAGGAAGGTTAAACCATGTTATCTTATTCATGTATGCAGTAACAGGATATGCAGAACATGATTGTCATTTCGTGCATTAATCTAATGCTCTTTATACCATATATTGGGTAGTAATTGCAAGCTGTCATGCCTATCTTGCTCGTGGGGAGGATGTAATGGATTTACTTGATTCGCCAACCGGAACAGACCTATGCGCGTTCCTGAAGACTAACGGTGGTACCCGTGCTAAACAGGAAGTCCTTTTGTTTTGGGCGTTGCATCCCAATGCCAGGTCCAGCAAACTTGCTGTTCTCTCCGCAGCGGAATGCTCAAGGATAGATGTGGAAAGAGCACTTATGGATATGGTTAATGACGAGCTAGTAGATACTCATTGTGATAATGGGTTGGTCACCTACTCGCTTACTTCTAATGAGGATATTCGGCGGATGATGGCTCTGTTTGGTACGCTCGACCGGAGCCAGAGGCGAATTATCTTTGACCACACTCGACTTGTGCTTAGTACTTGCAACCTTACATCGGGAAGGAGGCTGTGTGATGCACTTTTATCCGGGACGTAATGGCCGACGCAGAAAGTTGCCCAGGTCAATAAATGAATACATGAGACACAGATTTGGAGCACTGCCGGAGTATCTGGAAACTCTGCGATGCTTTGAATTCGAAGGTGCCGTTAATGACAAGAAAGTGAAGCGTTATCGAATCTACAGTCCCACAAGAGCGGAGCAGCAGAAACTGACAATAGCAAGCCTGTCTGACCTTGAAAAACACCCGGGCATGCTGCTCTATGAAGGATATATTGACAAAGAAGGGAAGGCTTATGTAGCCGACCGACGCACCTCTGTGCGAATTAAATAAGGATATACGCCCGACCCGAGGACAGAGGCCTATTTATTACAGGGGGAAACGCTAGTCCTTCTGTAATCCCTGTAGCAGGAACGGGAGAGTTGGTCAGGAATCTGGCATGACTCTTCCGTATTTATTAGGTGACAGAGAATAAAGATAATGGCAACCACCAATCTACGGCAGGACATAATAAGAAAGACGCTGAAGAATAGTCTGCTGGACGGTGTTTCCCATTCAGCTATGCTCGGATTGACTCAGAGCTATGTCATACCATTTGCCCTGGCACTCAAGGCTACCACCGCTCAGGTCGGGCTGCTATCCAGTATCCCCAGCCTGACTATGGCCCTCTCTCAATTAGCCGCTCCTCGTTTAACCGAAAGGGCTGGTAGCCGTAAGCGCTTCATCCTGGCAGTGGTACTGATACATGCTCTGATGTGGGTACCTATCTTGCTTGTCCCCTACGTATTCCCTGGCAACAAGGTCCTTTGGTTGATTGCCTTCGCCACACTCAGCACTGTGTTCGGTGCAATGGCCAATCCGGCCTGGGGCAGCATGATGGCGGACCTGGTTCCGGAAAACAAGAGAGGGAGATACTTTGGCCTCAGAGGCCGAATCTGTGACTTCGTCATGCTGGTCGTCTCCTTCGTAGCCGGTGGCATCTTGCAGTGGACCACCGGCAACCCCTTTCTCGGTTTCGCCGTTATATTTGGCGGTGCTGTGATTTCACGGCTGGCCTCGTGGTATTTCCTCTCCAGAATGCATGAGCCACCGCTGACCAGGCCCGTGAACAGTCGGAGCAGTTTGTTGAGTGTAATGAAAAAGATGCGGTCCTCAAATATGGGCAGGTTCATAGCATTTGTATCTCTGGTGAACTTCGCCACCTTTCTGGCTGGCCCGTTCTTCGCCGTCTACATGCTGCGTGATTTGAAGTTTGATTACCTGACCTATGTTGCCATTAATGCCACATCCATCATTGCCACCATTATTTTCCTATCCCTCTGGGGCAGGCGAGCTGATAGGGCGGGCAACATTAGGGTTATTAAAATTACCTCCTGCCTCATTCCTTTAGTTCCATTGCTCTGGCTGGTAAGCCGGGAGATATACTACCTTATTCCCATTCAGGTAGTTTCGGGGTTTGCCTGGTCCGGCTTTACCCTTGCCAGCACTAACTTCCTGTATGATGCCTCTCCCCAGGAAAACCGGACGCAGAGCATAGCCATCTATAATGCAGTAAACGGTGTTGCTATGTGTTTCGGTGCTCTCACAGGGGGATTTCTGGCACCACGACTCCCTCAGATATTCGGCAGCAATCTACTTACCCTTTTCTTGGTATCAGGCGTTCTCCGGGGATTAGTAGTCATACTGCTGCTTCGCAGGATTTCTGAAGTACGCCGCGTACAGAAGGTGGGTACTTTTGAGTTTCTCTTCGGGAAACCAGCTGTGGCCTGGGCTGCTATCAGGGATAAGCTGGAGCCGGCCATGCCCCCCGTCCGGTGGCCCGCGACCGACAGTATATACTCTTTTCTTCTAACACCGGCCGTACCCTGGGCCTGCCAGCTTGTCGAGGCGAGCCGAAGTCCTCCTTTTTTCGATGACAGTTGACATTACTGGACAAATGTGGAGGAAGTGTTATAATGACCGCTAAACAAAAAGACTGCCCGCGCTGTGGCGGCAACCTATTGTTCGACCAGGAGGAATATGACTGGTATCTGTACTGTCTGCAGTGCGGTTATCGTATCGAACTAAAGGAAGAAAGTGAGTCTAACCACGACACCACTAAAGGCAGATGGGAGACCCTGCCTTCACCAATCTAGCAAAGAGGGAGAAAAGAATGGTGACTGGAGTTACCAATGAGACATCGGCAACCCTGATTGAGGAAGAACCTCCGGGTATTGGCTCCACTACTGACAGGCTGGAAAAGGAACCTCCCGGTAAGGCCGTCAGTACTGGACGCAGATTTTTCGCCCACGTTTCCCAGACAGACTGGGACGACTGGAAGTGGCACTTCCGTAACCGTATCACCACCATCGACGAGCTGGCCAGATATATCCCGCTATCACCCCGGGAGCAGGCGCGCCTCAGACTTGTAACGAAAAAATATCCCCTTTCTATAACACCCTACTATCTATCTCTGATTCACCCGCATGATGCCAATGACCCCGTCAGAAAACAGGCAGTACCCTCTATTCTGGAAATAACCATGGGCCAGATAGGCTCGGAAGACCCCCTGGAAGAGAAAAGGGATTCAGTTGTCCCGGGTCTGGTGCACCGCTATCCCGACAGGGTACTGATGGTGCTCACCGATATCTGTCCAATGCTGTGTCGGCACTGCACCCGGAAGAGGGAATGGCATAAAGGAGGGTGGGTGCGCACGCAGGCCGAGGTTGAAGCCATGCTGACCTACATACGCCAGCATGAAAATGTCAGAGATGTTATCATTTCGGGTGGTGACCCTCTGACACTGACCACTCATCACCTCGAGGAAATTATCTCCAGGCTCAGGCAAATAAGGCATGTGGAAATCATCCGCATCGGCACCAGGTTTCCGGTTGTTCTGCCCCAGCGTATTGATGACGAACTGTGTGCTATGTTGTCCCGGTATAGCCCGATATGGCTTAACACCCATTTTAACCACGAGCGCGAGATAACTCCCGAGGCAGCACAGGCCTGCGACCGGTTGCTCAGGAGCGGGGTACCGGTTAATAACCAGTCCGTCCTGCTGAAAGGGGTAAATGACACCGTCGCGGCCCAGATGAAGCTGTGTCATGGACTGCTCAAGATAAAGGTACGCCCCTACTACCTTTTCCAGTGTGATGAGGTACAGGGCACCGAACATCTACGGACGCCGGTAGAGGTCGGCGTCAAGATTATGGAAGGCTTGCGTGGTCATACGTCGGGGCTGGCCGTGCCTACCTTCGTTGTCGACCTGCCTCATGGCGGTGGTAAGGTACCTATGCAGCCGAACTATGTGGTGGCGCAGACAGAAGGCGAACTCCTGGTGAGGAATTATCAGGGAAAAGTAATTCGCTATCGTAATCCTGGAGTATCTGCCGGAGACGAGTTCGTCACAGTGGCGACAAACCGTTTGGCGAGACCGATTACCGCTATGGCTACTAAACCGCAGATATTAAACCAGTCGGAAGGGGTACGCAATGAAGATAGGGTTAGCGTATGACCTTAAAGAAGCAGTAGCTCTAGAATTGGCCAGTCCTGAAGACGCTCTCGAAGAGTATGACTCTACCGAGACTGTGGAACTAATTGCCAGTAGCCTGGAAAGTTTGGGACACTCGGTAGTTATGCTCGGTGGTGGCCGGGAGTTCCTTAACAGGATTCTCACCGAACGGGTTGAGTTTGTCTTCAACATTGCCGAGGGAAGGGGGAATTATCGCAGTCGTGAAGCCCAGGTGCCCTCTGTGTTGGAGATACTGAGTATCCCCTATTCGGGTTCAGACCCCCAGTGCCTGGCGGTATGTCTGGACAAGCCGCTGACCAAGACACTGGTAGCTGCTGCGGGAGTACATACGCCAGATTTCGTGGTGATATCTGATATTCACGAGCTTGGCGAGGTATCCTGGCCGAAATTCTCCTTCCCGGTTATCATCAAGCCAGCCTATGAGGGTTCCAGTAAGGGTATCAGGCTTGCCTCACTGGCCAAGAATTCGAAAGAAGCAGAGGCACTGGTGGGTCAGCTTCTGGGCTGTTATCAACAGCCAGTGATGGTCGAGGAATTCATCAGCGGGGACGAGGTCACCGTGGGTATAGTGGGTAGTTCTCCACCAAACATAGTCAGCACGATGCGTGTCGTTCCCAGGCACAAGTACGACCACTTTGTTTACTCACTGGAAGTCAAGCGGGACTGGAAGGAGTTGGTCGATTATGAATGTCCTGCCCGACTCAATGCAGGGATTATTCGTGAAATCAACTCCTCAAGCCTGAAGGCCTTTAAGGTGTTAGGATGCCGGGATTTTGCCCGGCTGGATTTCAGGGTCAGTGCCGAGGGAGTGCCCTATTTCATTGAAATAAACCCACTGCCAGGACTGGGAACCCACAGCGACCTGTATATCATGGCGACAAAAATGGGATGGAACCACGCGCAACTAATTAGTGCCATACTTGATGCAGCCTTGCAGAGGTATCCCCAGTGTGCCAGCGTATAGCCATTATCTATAACGCAACACGCCCATCACGCTATGATAGCCTCGGGGAACAGAAGGCCGTTCTTGGTGTCCTGGATGCGGTACAAGCGGTCTTTAACGCCTTGCGAGGACTGGATTACAAGGTGACGCAGGTCCCACTTATACCTCCTCTCGCGGAAGCCGAAAAGACTATTAAGTCACTGGATGCAGGACTTGTCTTTAATCTCTTCGAAGGTTTTGGTGGCCAGCCTGAAACTGAGGCTGAAATTGCTGACATTCTGACGGCCCTGGGAATACCCTACACCGGCTGTCCTGCCCCGGCATTGCGACTGTCTCTGGACAAGGCCAGGGTCAAGGCAATCCTTCAGGAGAATGGTATTGATACACCTGCCTTCCAGTTACTCGATGCTGAATCAATCCCAGAGTTTCGACTGGAATACCCCGTTATCGTCAAGCCTTACGGTGAGGACGCCAGCCATGGCATTTCTCAGGAAAGCATGGTTGATAATCTGGCTGCGCTGAAGAGGCAGGTCGCTAGAATAAGTCATTCCTACGCTGGCAGCGCGCTGGTAGAAGAATTTATTGATGGCCGGGAGTTCAATATCACTGTTCTGGGTAACTCTGAGTCCTCAGTCTTACCCGTGTCTGAGATAGACTACACCCTGCCTGTTGGATTCCCCAGAATTTTGACCTACGCTGCCAAATGGGACCCGGACAGTGCTGAGTATCGGGGTACGGGGGTCGTCTGCCCGGCCCGAATTGCTAGCCATGACAGACAGCGTGTTGAAGAAGTAGCCCTAAGAGTATTTCGTCTTCTGGGATGCCGCGGCTATGCCAGAATAGACATGCGAATGGACATGCAAGGGCGGGTAAATGTGCTGGAGGTAAACCCCAACCCCGATATATCCCCTGGCTCGGGAGCAGTGCGTCAGGCTGAGGCAGTCGGAATGACCTATACTCAGTTTATCAACAGGATTATATGTCTTGCCCTGGAGGAGAACGGACAATGATGCATAGGCTGCGCCCGATGCTGCCAGGTGACAGGACGGCGCTCTTCAATATTATTGATAATATCTCTGAGTTCAGCCCTGCGGACGTACTGGTAGCCAGGGAGGTCATTGACAGTCACTTACAAGACCCTTGTGGTTCCGGGTACAGTGTCCTGGTGGCTGAGATTGAAAAAAAGGTCGTTGGCTATATATGCTATGGCCCTACCCCCCTTACCCAGGGGACATGGGACATGTACTGGATGGCTACATCGCCGGAACAACAGGGTCAGGGCATCGGTAGTGACCTGGTGGTGCTGGCGGAGAGTCAAATCATGGAGTCAGGGGGAAGACTGATAATGATTGAGACGTCCTCCCGACCGGAATACGAGAAGACCCTACGTTTTCACAGGAACCGTGGCTATGAGTTAATCGTCCGGATTCCTGATTTTTATGCTCCCGGAGAGGACAAGCTGATTCTTCAGAAAAGGCTGGACAGATAACCACCGGGGGTGCTCTCTGGGATATGTGAGAGATAATGGATAGCTGGTGGGAATCTTTTGTACTGACCTTCATACCTCTGTTCATTGTAATTGATGCCTTGGGGAATTTGCCCTTTGTCCTCTCTCTCACCGAGGGCATGTCTCATCATGAACGGTACAGGGTGATTCACATCGCTTCTGCTACTGCGGCGTTAATCGGCCTCGCCTTTTTGTTCTTCGGCCATTTCATCCTCAGAGTAATGGGGATTTCGGTTGGTGCATTTGCCATTGCTGGTGGGCTCATCCTGCTGGTGCTTTCCGTCAGGTACATGACCAGTGGCCGTATGGTAGATGTTGTCAAAGAGGAAATGGTGGCCGTTGTTCCTATTGGCACACCCCTGACAGTCGGCCCGGCCACGATAACCACCCTGCTGCTCCTGGTCAATCAGTTCGAGCTCTATATCGTGCTCGTGTCCTTTATCCTGAATGTCCTCGTCACCTGGATTATCTTCCTTCTGAGCAATCAGGTTGCCCGCTTCATGGGACAGGGTGGACTCAAGGCTGTTTCGAGGGTATTCAGCCTGCTCCTGGCAGCTATCGCCGTCAATATGGTTATTAACGGACTGGACATACTTGGTATAATCAGTATAGCTGGCTGAAAGACTACCAGAGATGGCTTCTGGCCAGCCAGGGTTCACCAGAGAGGATTTCCCTATGGAAGACGCCGGCAGGAAAAATAAAAAAACCGCAATCACCATTCGCCAGATGGAGATTGATGACATCAGCGCTGTATATCACCTGGGAGAGGAGCTCTTTACCAGCGATGAGCTCCCCTTTCTCTACCGCACCTGGGACCCCTATGAGGTAACTGACTATTTTACCTCTGACCCTGATTACTGCTTGGTGGCTGAGCGAGAGGGAAAGATTGTTGGCTTTATTCTGGCGACTACTGTCGAAAAAGAAGGTACCGCCTGGAAAACATACGGATACCTGAGCTGGATAGGAGTTGATGAAGCCTTCCAGAGGACTGGACTGGGGCTCCGTCTTTACCGAAAACTTGAGGACAGTTTTCGGGAGGAGGGGGTTAGAATGGTCATGGCCGATACTGAGGCGAGTAACAAGGAGGCCATCGCCTTCTTCAAGACACTGGGCTTCTCGTCGGAAAGGCAACATCTCTGGCTGGCTAAGACGCTGAGATTACCGATAAAGAAGCGGGCAAATCGAGCCAATAGTTCCCTGTCCACCACCAACTCATCTCATCATAGTAAAGGCGAGGGTGAGACAGGTGGTAGGGGAAGACTCTGAGGAGAACCATTAGGATGGCTTCGATCCCGGTTAAGTCAGTCGATGTGAATCCAGAGAGGCTCAAGAGGCTTCTAAAGAGCCTGGTGGATATCTACAGTCCATCAGGTAAAGAAGAGGAAATCATTGAGTACGCGGAAAAGTACATGAAGAAGGCGGGTCTTTCAGTTACCCGCCAGGTGGTGGACGAGGACCGCTGTAACCTGATTATCTTTCCAGGTGAATGGGAATCCGTCGAGGTCTGCTATGTCGGGCATGTGGACACCGTGGTCGCCTACGACCTGGAAGAAGCCGACTTCTCCGAGGAAGGAGATACGATATCAGGCCTCGGTACGGCGGATATGAAGGGGGGTTGTGCTGCCATGATGGAAGCCTTTACGGTGCTGACTGAGGAAGGTAATCCTTTCCCGGCCGTCGGCCTGGCCCTCCTTGTAGATGAAGAAGAGGACAATAAGGGCGCCCGGGCTTTCATTGAGGAATACACGTCCCCGTGGGCGGTGATTGGTGAACCCACCAACCTGACACCATGCCTCGGTCATTACGGTTACCTGGAAGTACTGTTGCGCACTCAGGGTAAACGGGCCCACTCCGCCATGCCGGAGCTCGGGCAGAACGCCATTGAGGCCATGTTGAAGCTCTTGTTGCGGTTTACGGAATACGCGGCCTCCTCGCCCCACGGCCTGGTGTACAATGTTAGAGAGCTGTCCGGCTTCCCCGGCGGCTTCGTCGTGCCGGATGCATGTGAAGCCTGGCTTGACCTGCACCTGCCCCCCAACTCAAGAATTGACATTCTCAAGAACGAACTGGAGCACCTGATGTCGGAAGTAAAAAAGTCGACACCCTCTCTGGATGCCAGTCTCAGGTTTGAAGATACCTTCTCGGGGTATCTAATTTCCGAAGACAGGCCGCTGGTCAGGGAACTAAGAGAAATCTATAATAGGATGTCTCTGCCGTGGCAGCCCCACGAGTTCAGGAGCCAGTCGGATGGCAATATTCTCTGGACGGCTGGCATCGACCCTGTAATTTTAGGACCTGGCCGACTGGAGTTGGCCCATACCTCGGAGGAGTCGGTCTCCTTTGCCCAGGTCGTAAAGGCAGCCCAGCTCTACCTGAATCTTGCCCGGTCTCTGTCGCAGAGTAGGGATTAGCCATGTCATCTCGGCTTGATTGGTAACCGGTTTGTTTGGAAAGGGATATTGTCATGTTTCGCATTCGTCGGGTTTATGACTATGTTACACCGGCCAACAGAGAAACGATTTCCCAGGCCCAGGGGATTTTGCGCACTCAATTCCCCGGCCTATCACAGCGGGATATCGCCAAACTACCGAAACAATTACGCAATCCCCTGAAATACCGATTCCGCTCCATTCTATTTGTGGCTGAGGACCACAAGGAGCGGGTTAAGGGTTTTGCCCTGCTGTTTCACGAGCCAGTTCTGCATTTCTGTTACCTGGATTACATCTCCACTGCGGAGAGGCGGATGGGCAGGGGAATCGGTGGTGCGCTTTATGAAAGGGTGCGTGAGGAGGCGTTTTCGCTGAATGCCATCGGTCTATTTTTTGAGTGCCTGCCCGATACTCCGAAGCTATCGCCTGACCCTGAGATGAGAAGGCGAAATGCTGCCCGTCTGCGCTTTTACGAGAGGTACGGGGCACGTCCCATTATCAATACTGCCTATGAAACCCCACTGACGCCGGGGGATACCAATCCACCTTTTCTTGTATACGATGATTTGGGAAGAGAGACTACACCCGACCGTGACACGGCACGTACTATCGTCCGGGCGATACTGGAGCGTAAGTACGGCAATGTGTGCCCACGAGACTATGTTGAGATGGTGGTCGAGTCATTTAGAGACGACCCGATAATGCTCAGGAAGCCCAGGTACGTGAAGGAAAAGGCTCTTGCTGTGATAAGGACTTCGATACCACGTGACAAGCGCATTGTCCTGGTTATCAATGACCGGCACTTGATTCACCATGTTGAGGAACGGGGATACGTTGAATCTCCGGTCAGAATAGATGCGATACTCAGCGAACTGGATACCACCAAGTACTTTGAAAGGGTTCCACCAAGTCACTTTTCCGAGAAACGGATAAGGGCGGTCCATGATGATGAATACATTGACTATTTCAAAAAGGTATGCGCCAAACTTGAACCGGGACAGTCTATCTATCCCTATGTCTTTCCCATCCGCAACGCTGCGCGTCCCCCGAAAGACCTCCCTATCCGGGCGGGTTACTACTGCATTGACACATTTACCCCGATAAACCGTAACGCTTACCTCGCAGCGAGACGGGCTGTGGACTGTGCCCTTACCGCAGCAAAACTAATCCTTGAAGGAAGCCGTCTCGCGTATGCACTGGTGAGGCCACCCGGTCATCATGCTGAGCGCCGTGCCTTCGGAGGGTTCTGTTACTTCAATTCAGCGGCAGCTGCTGCTGAATATCTCAGCAATTATGGAGAGGTCGCCATGCTGGATATTGACTATCATCATGGCAACGGCCAGCAGGATATATTCTATGAGCGCCCTGATGTCCTGACAGTATCGATTCATGGGCGCCCGAGCATTGCCTATCCCTACTTCAGTGGTTTCCAATCGGAAAAGGGTAGCGGTGCCGGTAAGGGTTACAACATGAATATCCCCCTGCCTGAGAAAATTGACACCGACCGCTACCGGCAAGCTTTGAGCACTGCTCTGAAACGGATAGAACGCTTCCAGCCGGAATTTCTTGTCGTTGCCCTTGGCCTGGATACGGCCAGAGAAGACCCGACGGGTAGCTGGGATTTATTGGACAAAGACTTTGAGACCAACGGGGAAATGATTGGCTCGCTGCATCTGCCCACGCTAGTCGTTCAGGAAGGTGGCTATGACACCAGGGTCCTTGGCATCAACGCACGCCACTTTTTTACCGGGCTATGGGCAGGCACCTATGCGCCTTACTAAGTCTCCACGCTCTCTTTTCTCTTGAAGAACGATGCGGCCAAAGGTGGTAGTGTAATTACCAGGGAATAATGACGGCCATGTGAAGGAATCGGTGTTGCTTCTACGCCGCTGAGGTTACCCTGTCCACTGCCTCCGTACTCCTTGCCGTCACTGTTCAGTAGTTCATTCCAGTAGCCGGGCTCTGGTACGCCGAGGCGGTAGTTGTAGTGAGTCACTGGCGTGAAATTACAGACTACCAGAACGGTATCCTCGGGAGAGCGTGCCTTGCGTATGAGGCTGACGACGCTATGCTTGGTGTCATTGCAGTCAATCCATTCGAAGCCAGCCGCGTCACAGTCGAGTTTATAGAGGGCCGGCTGGCTCCGGTAAAGCCGGTTCAGGTCCTCTAACCAACGCATCACGCCACGGTGCGGGAGGTAATCAAGCAGGTGCCACTCCAGGCTCTCGTCATGTCCCCACTCACGCCATTGAGCGAGCTCGCTTCCCATGAACAGCAGCTTCTTTCCGGATTGCGCGTACATGTATCCGAAGAGCAATCTGAGGTTGGCGAACTTCTGCCAGTCATCTCCGGGCATCTTCCCTATTAATGACCCTTTACCATGCACGACCTCGTCGTGGGAAAGCGGCAGAATGAAGTTCTCGAAATAGGCGTAAATCATTCGAAAGGTGAGATTATTGTGGTGATATTTTCTGAAAAGCGGGTCATTGGTCATGTAATCGAGCGTGTCGTGCATCCAGCCCATGTCCCATTTCAGGCCGAACCCAAGACCTCCGAGGTAGGTCGGGCGTGATACCATTGGCCATGCTGTAGACTCTTCGGCGATGGTCTGTACATCAGGCTTTTCCTGATAGACTATTTCGTTGAGGCGGCGCAGGAAAGTGATAGCCTCCAGGTTCTCACGACCGCCGTATTTGTTGGCAATCCACTTGCCTTCCTTGCGGCCGTAGTCAAGGTAGAGCATTGAAGCAACAGCATCCACCCGGAGACCATCCGCATGGTATTGCTCAAGCCAGAACAGAGCGCTTGAGTAAAGAAAACCCCTCACCTCGTGGCGACCATAATTGAAAATGCAGCTATTCCAGTCGGGGTGAATTCCCTGTTTCGGGTCGCCATGCTCGTAGAGATGAGTCCCGTCGAAGAAATTAAGCCCATGCTCATCGTTGGGGAAGTGGGAGGGCACCCAGTCAAGAATCACACCTATATCATGCTGGTGCAGATAGTCAACAAGATACATAAAGTCCTGCGGCGTGCCATAACGGCTGGTGGGAGCGAAATATCCGGTAGTCTGGTAACCCCAGGAGCCATAGAATGGGTGTTCCATAATCGGCATAAGCTCGATATGGGTAAAGCCCATTTGCTTCACGTGCTCGGCCAGTTGCGGAGCCAGTTCCCTGTAACTGAGAGAACGCTTTTCCTCTTCAGGCACGCGACGCCAGGAGCCGAGATGCACCTCGTAGATAGAAATCGGGGCATCCAGGGCGTTCCGTTCCCGCCTTTTCACCATCCACGCCTGGTCTCCCCAGGAATAGTCCAAATTCCAGACAACTGAGGCCGTTTTGGGGGGTATCTCACTATATAAGGCGAATGGGTCAGCTTTCTCCACCTTATAACTGCGTTGATGGGATACGATATAGTACTTGTAGAGAGTGCCCTGGCCTATTCCCGGGATAAAGCCCTCCCAGATACCGGATTGCCCTCGGGGACGAAGTGGGTGACTGGACTTGTTCCAGTTGTTAAACTCGCCCATGACAAAGACCTGTCTGGCACTGGGTGCCCAGACAGCGAAATAGGTCCCTTCCACTTCACCTACCTTTATAACGTGAGCGCCCAGTTTCTCATAGAGACGATAGTGAGAACCTTCATTAAAAAGATAGAGGTCCCCATCGGTTAGCCGTGATGTGTCATAGCTCACCAACGGAGCGCCTGTTTGTTTGGCAGAGTCTTTCTTTTTGTTATCTCTTCGGCTTGCCATACTGAACACAACCTCTTGTCCAAATCATAACTGTTACATCATGCTAGCCCGCAGCTTGGGACAATCGGGAGGCGAGTCTCCCGGCATTGTCAGTCGGCCTTAATTAGCTGAAGTATACCTTGCAGGGGGACACTCAACCAATCAGGCCGGTTATTAAGCTCGTAGCCTATTTCATAGACAGCCTTCTCCATCAGGTAGGCGTCCAGAAGAACCTTCAGTTGCTCTGGCTCCTCCGGTATCAGCCGAGCCTGTCTTATCTCATCCAGATACGATGTTAGAAATACGGATGATACCCAGACATACCAGAACTGCGCCCACTGCGCGAGTGTGGGCAGGTCACGCTCTGGTCGGGCAGTCAGTGATTCCTGGCGGAGTAGACTACTGTGAGTGGCATAGTGAAAGGAGCGTATCATTCCAGCGGCGTCCCGTAGTGGTGAGCGCTTGAAACGCCGCTCACTGAGGGGGCGTGCCGGTTCTCCCTCAAAATCAATAATGACGAAGTCCTTGCCAGTGTATAGCACCTGACCCAGGTGGAAGTCTCCGTGGCAGCGGGTTCTCGATGCCGAAATCCTGCGCTTGCGGATGAGGTAAAAGCGTTCGATGATGGCGTCTTCACTATTCAGGACATCCTGAGCGTCTTCTCTAACTTCCTCTGGCAAGTATCTCAGTCTCTCGCGAAGCAGCCTCAGTGTTTGGACTGACAGGGCACGCATAGATTGATATAGGGATGTCTGGTACATCATCGAGAATGGCTCTGGGGCAAAATCGGGGTCGTCTGGTACGGAAGCCAGAGCTAGATGGAGCTCAGCAGTGCGCTTCCCTAGAAGCTGCGCTGATGTAAGGTAGGGGCCGATGGTGTCCTTGGCAAGTGACGGAGGCTCCTGGGGCAGGGATAGGAACTTTCTGCGGGGAACGGGAGGTATCTGGACCGTTGGGTGTGCCAGGGCGTCCTGGAAGTAGCGGTCAAGTGAGTCCACAGTGTACTGCCAGGCATCCCCTTCGTTGGCGACAAAGCTTTGAAGGATAGCCAGACTCACCGATTTGCTCCTCCCACGATTGTACTCTAAGGCGCCTGCCATGCGGGCGATGTTAGGATAATCGGTCTTCTCGGTTAGAAAGCGGCTGACTTCCACATCGGGGTTCGTCCCCTCTTCAAGTTGTCTATATAGCTTGAGAATCAGTCGGTTCCCGTAGACTATTGATGTGTTGCTCTGTTCTGCCTTGAGGGGGACAGGTTCTAGAGAAACCTCATTTCTTGGACCTGCGAGATTCCAGAAGGCTTGTGTGCGTGAAGCAGAAAGCCGTCCGTATTGTCCTCTGAAACTACGACTTCGCCTTATGGCTCGCAGAATCAGGTTACAAAATCCGTCGTTCACAGACGCATCACAAAGTAGTTTAACACTGCCTCTGCGATGAGTTTTCAAATATGCAATGGCCGCCTGCGGGTATTCAGCCGTAACTATACCTGCTTGCTCAGTGGGGACAGTGATAAGAGGGACCAGATAAGTCTCCGGTTCACCTTCGCTGTACTCGATTTCTATCAGGACAAGGTTGGCAGTCCGGTTGGCAAAGCGCATCGGGATAACATCCTGAATCTCCGATGCCCAGGATTCGCGTGCTTTACCGCGGAACCATCGGCGGTTCTTGATATATTCCAGTAATACTGCTTCCAGAACAAACCAGTTATTTTTTTCAAAAAGGTCGTCTTCGGTCTCGTCCAGTTGTGGGAGTTCCCCAATGTCCTCGGTAGGCAGGGTGCGGAGACGTAACGCTTCTGCCGGGTGTTGTTTCAGAGAGAACCAGTAGAAAGCATACGGACTCAGGGTAAGGGAGTACGGGGCTTCACCAATGGGTGTAAACTCCACACGCCCAAAGATTTCAGTGGGGGTCCAGCCATTAAACTCAGCCAGGTCAATCTGTGTCTGTTGGGCCAGATGTGAGAGGTTAGCCACTACTAAAATAGTCTCCTCCTGGTAGCGTCGAAGGAAGGCCAGCACCCGCCGATTCTCCGGTTGAATGACCTCGAAGCTCCCCCGCCCGAAGGCCTTGAATCTTTTCCTTAGGGCAATAGCGCGTTTCATCCACCAGAGGAGCGAGTCAGTATTTTTCAGCTGCGTTTCTACATTGACTGCTTCATAGTGGTACTCAGGGTCGATAATGGGGGGGAGGTACAGCCTCTGAGGGTTGGCACGGGAGAAGCCGGCATTGCGGTCGGGGCTCCACTGCATCGGGGTACGCACACCATTGCGGTCGCCCAGATAAAAGTTGTCTCCCATGCCTATTTCGTCCCCGTAATAGACTACAGGTGTTCCCGGGAGAGAAAACAAGAGGCCGTTCATCAGCTCAATTTTTCTCCGGTCGTTGTTGAGCAGTGGGGCCAGACGCCGTCGGATACCGAGGTTAAGCCGTGCCGCAGGGTCGTTTGCGTAAACACGGTACATGTAGTCGCGCTCCTCGTCGGTGACCATCTCCAGAGTTAACTCGTCGTGGTTGCGCAGGAAGATGGCCCACTGGCAGGTCTCAGGGATTGTCGGCGTCTGCTGGAGAATGTCGATAACAGGGAAACGGTCTTCCATCCGGATGGCCATAAAGAGGCGCGGCATGAGGGGGAAATGAAAAGCTATATTAAATTCGTCCGCGTCGCCAAAGTAGGCAGTAGCGTCTTCAGGCCACTGATTAGCCTCCGCCAGGAGCATCCGGTTTTTGAACTTTTTATCAATATGTGTGCGCAACTCTTTAACGAAAGAGTGAGTCTCAGGCAAGTTCTCGCAGTTGGTGCCTTCCCGCTCATAGAGGTAAGGCACTGCATCTACTCGTAACCCGTCTACACCGAGCCTCAGCCAGTAGTCCATCACCCGGAACATAGCCCGGCGGACAGCGGGGTTATCATAATTAAGGTCCGGCTGATGTGAATAGAAGCGGTGCCAGTAATATGCCTTGGCTAAGTTGTCCCATGCCCAGTTGGAGTATTCATAGTCCTTGAAGATTATTCGAGCTTCCTGGTACTTATCCTGGGTATCATTCCACACGTAGAAGTCACGCCAGCGCGTCCCGGGTGCTGCCCGGCGCGCGCGTTGGAACCATGGATGCTGGTCAGAGGTGTGGTTAAGGACCAGTTCTGTGATAACACGTATACCCCGCCGGTGTGCTTCCTCGACGAGCTCCCTGAAGTCCGCCATGGTGCCATAGATAGGCTGGATATTGGTATAGTCGGAAATGTCATAGCCGTCGTCCTTCAAGGGCGAAGGATAGAAAGGGAGCAGCCAGAGGGCCGTAACCCCGAGGTCCTCAAGGTAATCGAGCTTCTCTCTCAATCCCAGAAGAGTCCCTGTGCCTTCTCCTTCGCTATCCGAAAAGGCCCGCACGTGGAGTTCGTAAATTATCGCATCCTTGTACCACAGGGGGTCGTCCTCAAGCGGGAAATACGCCGCTCTCCGCTTCGCCATCTCCTAACCACCAACCATTGTATGAATATGTTCCAGTAACTCCTTGACCCCAAGCGGTTTCAGCAAGACACCGCTGGCGCCATGCTTCAGGCTGTCCCGCTGAGTTTTCGGGCTGCGCTGCGGGGATATTATGATGAATGGTATTCCTGTGTGGCGTAGTCCATCACAATGCTCCCATATGTCCTGGTTAAAACCGGACAGATATATAAGGGCAAGGTCTATCATCTTCTTCCCTTGAATAGCAAGCCTTAATTCTTCGAGGCTGGCAGCAGTGACTACCTCGTACCCTTCCTGCTCAAGTTGCTGTGCCAGGTTTTGCAGGCCACTACGGTTGCTGTCCACTGCCAGGATTGTTGTCTTTTCAGTCACCATTTCAGTCACGGTAGAATAGGTGCAGAGTTACTACAGTAAGTATTGCATGTACTATTAAACTTAGCAACCCCCGCTTTTCGCCGCCTCGTTTGTATCTGCCCGGCCCATTCGTTACCTCGAGGTATTCTGGTGTATTCGGAAGATATGAGCCGGCCTAATCTGTGGGTTGAGTTCCACATAGTTCCTGGGGCCATTCCATATGTAGTGGGCGTCGTTCAGAAGGTCTTGCACCTGATAAGACTGCTGAGCATCAAGGCCGAGAGTATCTAGGGGAAGCTCTACCCAGCCGGATTGTGTGTATCGATAGTCAAGGTTTACCACGGTCAGTATGATGTTGGAGAGGTCCTCGGTGCTCTTGCTGTAGCAGATAATCTGTTCATTATCCACGTTATGGAACTGCAGGTTCAGGTTGTCGTGAAGGGCTTGATTTTCGTGTCGAATCTGGTTCACCCTGGCGATGAAGTCCTTCAAACTGTCGGGCCTGGTGATGTCCCAGTGCTTTATTTCGTACTTTTCCGAATTCAGGTACTCCTCGCTGCCCGGCTCTCTAGGCTGGTTTTCACAAAGCTCGAAGGCCGGGCCATATATGCCGTAGCTCGTTCCCAGGGTGGCGGCCAGGACCAGTCGTATCATAAATGCCGGGCGTCCCCCGGTCTGCAGGTACTCGGTCAGGATGTCGGGAGTATTTGGCCAGATATTGGGGCGGAAATACTCACTCACTTCCGTCTGTGTGAGCTCGGTAAAATATTCAGTAAGCTCCCACTTCGTGTTTCGCCAGGCAAAATAGGTATATGACTGTGTAAAGCACAGCTTGGCCAGCCGGTACATGACCTTGGGGCGGGTGAACGCCTCCGAGAGGAAAATAACATCGGGATATTTATTCTTGATATCGTTAATCAGCCACTCCCAGAAGTCGAAGGGCTTAGTGTGGGGGTTGTCCACCCGGAAGATGCGGACACCCTGCTCAATCCAGAAGAGAAAGATGCTTTTTAGCTCTTCCCAGAGCTCCCGCCAGTGCTCGGTTTCAAAGTTGAAGGGATATATGTCCTGGTATTTTTTGGGTGGGTTTTCGGCGTACTGAATTGTCCTGTCTGGCCGCCAGAGGAACCACTCTGGGTGCTCCTTCACATAGGGATGGTCAGGGGAGCACTGGAAGGCGATGTCAAGGGCAATCTCAATACCCTGCTCCCGGGCTTTGGCCATTAACTGCCGAAAGTCCTGCAATGTGCCAAGCTGCGGATTGACAGCTTTGTGCCCGCCTTCCTTACTCCCGATAGCCCAGGGCGTTCCAGGAGCGTCAGATGTAGTTTTGATAGTGTTGTTCTTCCCTTTCCGATTTGTGATGCCGATGGGATGAATTGGTGGCAGGTAAAGTACGTCGAAAGCCATAGATGCGACATAAGGCAGACGCGCCTCGCAGTCTTTGAAGGTGCCGTGTTCTCCTTTTTGCTGAGTCACCGAGCGTGGGAACATCTCATACCAGGTGCTGAAGAGGCTTTTCTCACGGTCAACCACTATGCTAAGCTCCCTGGGATAGGTGACAGCGGACTGCTTGTCCGGGTATCTTGACATAACGGTGGCCACCTCTTCACTGAGGGTCAGTTTCACTCTGTCTGATTTTGGTACCCGTGTGGAAATCAAAGTCTCTGCCCATCCTCGCAGCATACGGGCATCGGCGCCAGACGCCCGCTGGCTCGCTTCCTTGACAAGCTGTGCACCGACACTGAGATTGACTGAGATGTCTTTTTGCCCGGCCTCTATCCGCTTCTCAAGGTCTTCACGCCAGGAGCCGAACTTGTCTACCCATGCCATCAGGGTATAGTAATAGCGCCCCAATTTACTGACCACAAACGATGCCTGCCAGCGGTCATTGACGAGGAGTTCCATAGGGACTTCCACCCATTGGCTATCGGACTCGCTGCGGTACAGGAGCAGAGCCGAGAGAGCATCGTGCCCGTCTGCAAAAATGTCAGCTTCAACAATCACCTTATCGCCGATGACCCGCTTGGCCGAGAAGCGGCCCCCGTCAATCTCAGGTTTTACGGCTTCGATAACGATACGTGTCCAGCCTTCTTGATTATCCATGCAAACGTCCTGATGCTTATTATGTTTACATATTAGCAACTCCATCCTCTACGTTCAACTTTATACCATCCTGTTAGCCGCAGCCGGAAATATTAATACAACCCATTCCAGCTACCCGACCTGAATTCGGTGCTTGAAGCACGCCACGGGAAATAGTAGACTTGAGCTGTGAGTGGCAGATACGGCCGGTTCAGTCACCGACAGGCTATAACGTGCTCTTACTCAGAGTAAAGTCTGGTAGCCGCTTAGCCGGAGCCATGAGAAAGGCTGAAGGAGTCCAGAAATGAGTGCTCTCTCTACTGGTATACGTCCTTTGCACCAGCTGGCGCAGTCCTATGGGGTGCAGACGGCCTACTGGGACGTATCTCACCAACGACGTCAGGCCTCCGCGGAAGCCCTTTTGGCAGTTCTTAAGTCCCTGGGTGCCCCACTCAGGACACTCCAGGATGTTCCTACAGCTTTGCGGGAACGGCGTCAGGGGTTGTGGCGGCGGCTACTGGAACCCGTAACCGTAGTGTGGGACGACAGCCCAACCACGGTACCGGTACGGCTTCCCGCCACCATTGCTGAAGAGGCCACGCTGGCCGCTCATCTCACGCTGGAGAACGGTGAGGAAATGCGATGGCAGTGGCGCACTGCGGACCTGCCGTTGCGTGAGACAGCCGTGGTTGAAGGAGTGCGATACGTAGTAAAGGAACTAGCGTTGCCAGGTGGCCTCCCCTGGGGGTATAACCGGTTAAGTCTGGAGCTTCCGGCAGGGCGGGAGGAGGCTCTGGTCATTGCCGCCCCCCTCAAGGCCTATGTACCTTCCGAGCAACCGGAGGACCGACTCTGGGGGGCATTCATTCCTCTCCACGCTCTCCACACGGAGGGGAGCTGGGGGAGCGGCAACTTCTCAGACCTTGAGGCTTTTATAGAGTGGCTGGCGGGGATTGGTGGGGGAATTGTCGGGACATTGCCTCTCCTGGCCATGTTCCTTGACAGCACTTCCGACCCCAGCCCTTATCTTCCAATAAGTCGTCTGTTATGGAACGAGTTCTATCTTGATGTGACCAGCGTTCCAGAATTAAAGGAATGTCCTTCGGCACGGTCGCTTATGACGTCATCGTCCTTTCGGGAAGAGATTGAAGCCCTACGTAGTTCGCACCTGGTAGACTATGGCCGACAGATGGCACTGAAGCGTCAGATTCTAAATGAGTTGAGCCGTTTCTTCTTTGAGAACAGGTCTGACCGCCTTGCGGCTTTTCAGCGCTTCATGGAGGCGAATCCGCTGGTTGAGGACTATGCCCGCTTTCGGGCCGCGGGCGAGAAGCAGCACAACCGGTGGCAGTCCTGGCCACAGCCACTCCGGGATGGTCTTATCAGTGAGGGGGATTACGATGAAGAAAACAGGCGTTACCACCTCTATGTGCAGTGGCTGGTGCATGGGCAAATGGCGGCCCTGGCGGAAAAGGCCAGCCAGCAGGGTGTAAGGCTGTATCTTGACCTGCCGCTGGGCGTTCACCCCGATGGCTATGATGCCTGGCATCAGCGTAGTCTTTTTGTATCGGACGCCTCGGTTGGTGCACCCCCGGATGTTGTGTTCACCGGGGGACAGGACTGGGAATGCCCGCCCCTGCACCCGGAAAAGGTCAGGGAGCAAGGCTATAAGTATACAATAGCTTATCTGCGGCATCACCTCCAGCGCGCCAGCATACTGCGCATCGACCATGTGATGGGTCTACACAGGCTCTTCTGGATACCGAAGGGAATGGAGCCGGGCCAGGGAGTTTATGTGCACTATCCGGCGCATGAATTATATGCTATCCTGGCGCTCGAGTCCCGGCGCAGTCAGTCTATTCTGGTCGGTGAAAACCTGGGTACCGTACCGCCGGCAGTCAGGCCTGCAATGAAGCGACACGGCCTGCAACGCATGTACGTTGTCTATTATGAGCTTGCCTGCGACCCGCAAAAAAAGCTGCCGCGTGTATCTTCTGATTCAGTAGCCAGCCTGAATACACATGACATGACCCCCTTCGCCGGCTTCTGGCAGGGTCTGGATGTTGAGGAAAGGCTGAAACTCGGCCTTGTAGATAGGAAGGGAGCGAAACAGGAGAGGAAGGCCAACCGCGCCTACAAAGAGTCTCTGGTCAACTTCTTACGGAGCAGAGGCTGGATTAAGGAGCGGGTGGTAGATACTCGTACCGTACTGAAAGGCTGCCTGGCTTTCCTGAGTGCCAGCCGTGCCCGTGTCGTTCTTGTTAACCTGGAGGACCTCTGGCTGGAGACACATCCCCAGAATGTGCCGGGCATCAAGAAAGACTACCCTAACTGGCGACAGAAGGCGCGCTATGGACTTGAGACCTTTTGCCAGATGCCCCAGGTGCTTGATATACTTCAGCTAATAGACCGCCTCAGAAAGCACGGCAGGTAGTTTGTCCCGCACCCTGTTGTCGTTGAGGAGTAAAGGGAAGCGACCATGAATCGAAAGACTGCTCTTGGGGCTACGTACCTCGGTGATGGCCGCTGCCAGTTCGTGGTGTGGGCACCCCTGCCCGGTGAGGTAGATATACACTTCACGGCCCCTCAAGAGCGAATAGTGTCTTTGCACAGGGAGGCCCGGGGCTACTATCAGGGAACCGTAGAGGAGACGGAGCCAGGCAGTCTGTATTTTTACCGGCTCGATGGTCGGAACGAATACCCTGACCCGGCATCCCGCTTCCAGCCTCAGGGTGTTCACGGCCCGTCACAGGTGGTAGACTCTCATTTTCCATGGACAGACAGTCACTGGTCCGGTATTCCCCTTAAAGATTACATTATCTATGAGCTACATGTTGGCACTTTTACATCGGCAGGGACTTTTGAGGCTATCATCCCTTACCTGGACGAGCTTACAGAACTGGGTATTACGGCTATAGAACTCATGCCGGTAGCCCAGTTCCCGGGGAATCGCAACTGGGGCTATGATGGCGTTTATCCCTTCTCTGTGCAGAACTCCTACGGCGGACCAGGAGGACTCAAACTTCTGGTAGATACCTGCCATCAAAAAAGGCTGGCTGTTGTCCTGGATGTAGTCTACAACCACCTTGGCCCCGAAGGAAACTACTTCGGTAAGTTCGGGCACTATTTCACAGAGCGTTACCACACTCTATGGGGGTCTGCTTTAAACTTTGATGGCCCTCATAGCGACGAGGTTCGCCGCTACTTCGTTGAGAGTGCCCTTTACTGGCTGCGTGAGTTCCATATTGATGCACTCAGGCTCGATGCCCTCCATGCTATACTGGACGCCTCGCCCCGCACATTTCTGGAAGAGCTGGCCACCTCCGTGCACAAGCAGGCTGAAAGGCTGCATCGGCGTGCCTATCTTATCGGTGAAAGCACAGCTAATGATGCGCGCCTGCTCCGTCCGGTGAAGCTGGGTGGCTACGGCCTGGATGCCCAATGGAACGATGAGTTCCATCACTCTCTGCATGTCTTACTGTCGGGTGAGAGAACGGGGTATTACCAGGACTTCGGACATATGCGGCACCTTGTCAAGGCATTCCGTGAAGGGTTTGTTTACTCGGGTGAGTACTCGTCTTACCGCCAGCGACAGCACGGCGTTTCTTCCCGTGACATTCCGGCAGACCGTTTCGTGGTCTTTGCCCAGAACCACGACCAGGTCGGCAACCGCGCCCGGAGTGAGCGCCTGGGCCAGCTCATCTCTTGTGAAGGGCTCAAGCTCTCGGCTGGCGTCGTTTTGCTCTCGCCCTTCATTCCTCTCCTTTTTATGGGTGAGGAATACGCTGAGCCAGCGTCTTTCCCCTACTTTATCAGCCACTCAGACCCGCGGCTCGTTGAGGCGGTGAGAAAAGGGCGGCGGCAGGAGTTTGCTGCTTTTCGATGGCAGGGTGAGCCAGCCGACCCTCAGGACGAGGCTACGTTTTTACAGGCCAAACTGAATCATGGCCTGCGTAATGAGGGGCAGCACGGGGTGCTTCTTGAGTTCTACCGTGAACTGATTCGGCTCCGTAAAGAGAGCCCGGCCCTGGCCAATCTGAATAAAGACTCACTTGAAGTGCGGGGCTACGAAAAGGCAAAGGTGCTTTTTCTTCGTCGCTGGAGTAAGGACGAGGAGGTTTGCTTGGTTTTTCACTTCGGTAGCACTCAGTCATCAGAAGCAGTACCCTTTCCCGATGGTCGGTGGCACAGGCGACTGGACTCTGCTGACGGGCGATGGGGCGGGCAGGGGAGTGCTCTTCCGGAGTGGTTAGACTCCGAAGGCGAGGTTTTTCTGACATTAAGCCCATGGGAATTTGTAGTTTTCAAACAGGTGAAGGGGGATTGAATGGAGCGATACGTCTGCATTCACGGACATTTTTATCAACCACCACGAGAAAATGCCTGGTTGGAACAGATTGAGTTACAGGACGAAGCCTATCCCTATCACGATTGGAATGAGCGTATCACTGCCGAGTGCTACGCACCCAACGCCGTGTCACGCATTCTCGACCGCGAGGGCTTTATTACCCGGGTCACCAATAACTATGCCAGGATTAGCTTTGACTTTGGTCCGACCCTGCTCGTCTGGCTGGAGAAGTATGCCCCTGACGTATACCAGGCTGTCCTTGATGCTGACAGAGAAAGTAAGGGAAGGTTTTCAGGGCATGGGTCGGCCCTGGCCCAGGCCTATAACCATATGATTATGCCCCTGGCAAACCGCCACGACAAATATACGCAGGTAAGGTGGGGGATACGCGATTTTGAGCGCCGTTTCGGGCGCCGACCTGAGGGTATGTGGCTTCCGGAAACAGCAGTCGACCTGGAGAGCCTGGATATAATGGCGGAACTGGGAATACAGTTCACTATTCTCGCACCGCGCCAGGCGAGCCGGGTACGAAAAATTAGAGGTGAGGCCTGGGAAGATGTCAGTGGTGGCCATATCGACTCAACGATGGCCTATACACTGAATACGCCGTCGGGCCGGAAGCTGAGCATTTTTTTCTATGATGACCCGATAAGCCGTGCTGTTGCCTTTGAGGGTCTGCTTAGCGATGGTGAGACCTTTGCCCACCGCCTCACCGACGCCTTCTCCAAGGAGCACGATGGGTCTCAATTCGTCAATATCGCCACCGACGGAGAGACCTACGGGCACCATCACCGGTTCGGGGATATGGCCCTTGCTTTCGCCCTGCACCACATTGAGAGCAATAATCTGGCACAAATTACAAACTACGGGGGATTTCTGGAGAAACATCCCCCGACCCATGAGGTGGAGATATTTGAGAACACCTCCTGGAGCTGCGTCCATGGAATCGAGCGCTGGAGGAGTGACTGCGGATGCAATACTGGTGCCCATCCCAAATGGAACCAGGCGTGGCGCGCACCACTGCGCCAGGCCATGGACTGGCTGCGTGATGCGGTAGCGCCGCAATACGAGGAAAAGGCACGTCAGTTTGTGAAAGACCCCTGGGTAGCGCGTGATGATTATATTAATGTAATCCTCGACCGCACACCGGAAAATGTCCAGAAATTCCTGAGCCAGCATGCCACTCGCGAATTGTCTGACTCTGAGAGGGTAGCTCTGATAAAACTTCTTGAGTTGCAGCGTCATGCCATGCTCATGTACACCAGCTGTGGCTGGTTTTTCGATGAGCTCTCCAGCATAGGGACGGTACAGGTCATTCAGTACGCAGGACGGGTTGTCCAGCTGGCCGGAGAACTTTTCGGCGATAATACCGAGCTACACTTTCTGGAGCTTCTGGCATTGGCTAAGAGCAATATCCAGGAACTTGGGGACGGTCGCATAATTTATGAGAAATCTGTTAAACCAGCCATGGTAGACCTGATAAAGCTGACCGCCCATTATGCCATCAGTTCTCTGTTTGAAGACTACGGGAAACAGGTGACTATATACTGTTACTCTATTGACGTAGCCGATTACCAGAGCGTTGAATGTGGCCATACCAGGCTCGCTGTTGGTAAAGTAACGGTTACCTCTGAGATTACACAGGAATCTGATTTTCTGAGCTTTGGCGTCCTGCATTCTGGTGACCATAACGTCAATGCCGGCATCCGAGAGTACCAGGGGGATGAGGCGTATCAGGTAATGGTACAGGAAACCACCAAGACATGCGCCGCAGCTGACTTCCCCGAGGTTATCCGGCTTCTGGACAAGCACTTCGGTACGTCTACCTACTCCCTCAGGGACCTGTTCCAGGATGAGCAACGCAAGGTGCTGGACTACGTCCTCGAATCAGCGCTGGTTGATATTGAGACTGCCTTCCGTCAACTCTATGAGCGACATTACCCTCCGATGCGCTTCCTTACCGACCTGGGGCATCCGTTGCCCAAAGCTTTCCACGCGGCGGCCGAGTTCATTATAAACGCCGACCTTCGTCGGGCGCTCAGCGGTGACGTGCTGGAAGCGGAGCGAATTCAGAATCTCCTTGATGAGGCGAACGTCTGGAATATTGAACTCGACAATGAGGGACTGGCCTACCTGTTTCAGCAGAGCCTCGGAGGGCTTATGAGAAGATTCAAGGATAGTCCCGAGGATATCGACCTTCTCAAGGAGTTGGTAGACTTGGTGAGCCTGGCCAGGTCTATGCCCCTTACCGTGGACCTGTGGGAAATTCAGAACCTCTACTATGAAATGCTGCGTGCCACCTATCCAAAAATGCAGAACAGGGCACAATCAGGGGACGATGCAGGTATAGAGTGGGTTACTCAGTTTGTCGAACTAGGACAGCATCTCCGGATAAGAGTTGGATAAATGTCTGGCTTACATATCCCCGCTGCCACTTATCGGCTCCAGTTCAGCAGACACTTTCAGTTTAATGACGCTCAAATGCTGGTGCCCTATTTGCACCGCCTCGGTGTCTCTGACCTTTATGCCTCGCCCATTTTCAAAGCACGTCAGGGAAGTCCTCACGGCTACGATATAACAGACCCAACGTGTCTCAACCCGGAGCTCGGTAGCGACGCAGATTTTGAGGGACTGGTCGAAGAACTCAAACACTACGAGATGGGGTTGCTACTTGATATTGTCCCCAATCATATGGCAGCGAGCACTGAAAATCAGTGGTGGATGAATGTTCTGAGTAACGGGCGATGGTCGCCGTACGCAGCCTTTTTTGACATTGACTGGGAGCCGCCGGAGAGCACTCTGAGGAACAGGGTGCTCCTGCCTATCCTGGGCAGCCCCTATGAAGAAGCGCTGGAAAATGGGGAAATCATCCTGACGCTGGAAGACGGAGCCCTCTTCATCCGCTATCACGACCATAGATTGCCGCTGGAAATCAGGTCATATGGTCTGGTCCTCAGCCACAACCTGGACGCGCTGAAGAGAAGACTTGGCGCCCGTAATCCCGAATTTCGGCGTCTCGAGCAGCTTCTGGACGCAGTGCAACATCTGTTACCCATTAACAACGCAGATTTCAGAGAGACTGCTCGGCAGTACCAGGAACGGCAGAGCGTGATAGAGGCATTCAGTGATATTCTTAGCACCTCACACGAAATCAGGGACTTTTTTCAAAAAAAATTTGGCCGGTTCAATGGCAGGAAAGGTATCCGTACGAGCTTCGAGTTTTTGGACCACTTGCTGGGCGAACAGGTATACCGGCTCGCCTTCTGGAAAACCTCGCGTCAGCAGTTCAACTACAGGCGGTTCTTTGATATTAATGACCTCATCGGCATTCGAGTCGAAGAGCCGCAGGTTCTTGAGGCAACCCATGCCCTGATATTCCGCCTTGTCCGGGAGGGTAAGGTCAGCGGTCTGCGCATTGACCATATTGACGGTCTGCGTGACCCCCTGCAATATCTGTTACATCTCCAGGAGCATCTACTGCCGGGAGTAGAAGGTGACACGCTGCCAGGATTCTACGTAGTTGTTGAGAAGATACTGGCAGATGATGAGGCTTTACCCCAGGAATGGCCGGTCTGCGGCACAACAGGCTACGAATTCACCAACCTGGTAAATGGCCTCTTTGTTCATAGTGAGGGACTTCAGAAGCTGACCAGGGCATACTCCCGTTTTACAGGCTCACATGCAGCCTTCAGTGATGTTGTTTACCAGAAGAAAAAGCTGGTCATTGATGAGTTATTTCCCGGTGAGATTCTGGCGCTGGGACACCGTCTGACCCACCTGGTACATCAGAGCGGCCTTTCCGTTGACTTACCAGTGGAAGAACTAAAGAAGGCCCTTGTTGAGGTTACTGCCTACTTGCCCGTCTATCGGACTTATACAAGGGCTTTGGAGGTCTCTCTTCGTGACCGCCGTTATATAGTGCATGCGTTCCAGGAGGCCCGACGGCGTTATTCCAGCACAAAGATGTCGTCCTTGAACCTTCTTAAACGTGTCCTACTTCTGGACTTCCCGGAAGCACTGTCTCACGAACAGAAAGAGGCGTGGCCGGACTTCGTGCTGCGGTGGCAGCAGTTGACCGGCGCCGTCATGGCCAAGGGTTTTGAGGATACAGCCCTGTATACCTATAATCCTCTGACATCTCTTAACGAAGTGGGTGGGAACCCGGACTCACGCGGTCTGACGCTTGCTGAGTTCCACAAGCGCGATCAGTCACGACTGAAGGGCTGGCCCCACACGATGAATACCACCAGTACGCACGACACCAATCGTAGCGAGGACGTCCGGGCGCGCATCAATATTCTCTCCGAAATCCCTGAGGCTTGGGAGCAGCATCTGACACAGTGGGGCCAGTGGAACCAGCCAAAGAAGCAGAAGGTAAACGGATTGTCTGTACCCGAGCCAAATATGGAGGTGCTTCTTTATCAGACGCTGCTCGGTGCCTGGCCCCTGTTTGAGGCAGAAGTGCCTGAGTTTAAGCAGAGGCTTAAGGATTACCTGATTAAGGCTACTCGTGAAGCTAAAGCCACCACGAACTGGCTTTCACCTGATGCAGATTATGAGGGAGCCTTTATGGAATTTCTGGAGTCTATTTTAGAAGACACCAGATTCCTCGAAGACTTCCTGCTCTTTGAGAGGCAGGTAGCATATTATGGGGTCCTTAACTCTCTGGCCCAGGTTCTACTGAAGATTACCTCCCCCGGCGTTCCCGATTTCTACCAGGGAACGGAGCTATGGGATTTTAGCCTGGTGGACCCTGATAATAGACGCCTCCCTGACTTTGAAAGGCGAGTTCATCTCTTGAACGACCTTATTGGAAAGGAAAAGACCCAGGGGCGACTTCGTCTGGTGCAAGAGCTGCTGGAGTCCCGGGAGGATGGCCGTGTCAAGCTGTATACAACCTGTAAAGCATTGAATGCCCGCCGTGCCCACACGAGCCTGTTCTCAGATGGGGACTATATACCTCTCCAGACTGTTGGCCGGAGACAGGAACACCTTTGTGCCTTCGCGCGGTGTCACGAAGATGTGTGGGTGCTTGTAGTAATACCTCGCTTATTGACCAGGCTGATTCAGTCAGGCGGGCTCCCCGTCGGTCGGGCAATCTGGGGAGAAGACCATTTACTCCTACCTGAGAATGCCCCCTTAAGCTGGGTAAATATCTTCACCGCCGAAAACATAAAGGCCGACAAGGCCGAAAATGGGCTGGCCGTTTCTGAAGTATTGCATGTCTTCCCGCTGGCTTTACTTTTTGGCAGATAAGTGTATAATTGGGTGATTCAAAAGGAAAATCGGTCAAGGGAGGCGGCCGAAATGGTAAAATTATCAAAGGCAATGGCAAAGACGAGATTGGGTGACGTTGCTGCAGAGAAGTACTTCTTCTGTCAGGATGGACAAGTTTTCAGGAACCTTCGAGAATTAGGGACAGCCCTGAGCAACATGAGTTTAGCGACATACCAGCACCATGTGAATGAGAGCAAGAATGACTTCAGCAACTGGGTCAACCAAGTCATCGGCGACGATAAGCTGTCTCGGGACCTGCTTAAGAGCATGAGCCCCGTTCAGGCGGGGAAAAGCGTTGCCGCCAGGATTACCTGGCTGGAGAGTAAACTGACAGCCGTATAATGGCTTTTCATGTCGTAGCCAGAGTGGGTGGCCATAACAAGGTTGTCTCCAGTGCCGAGGTAGTGAAGAGACAAGTTGATTGGAACACTATCCGGCGCGTAAATCGTTTATTTTAAATTCAAAGCTGCTGAAGCAGCTTCCAGGTAAGTCCTCTGAATATACTCCTTGAGCATTCGACGGGAGGAAAAGGCAGGGGTGGTTGAGCGAATGGCTTCTTTAACCATGCGAATCCAGTCGTGTGGCACATCACCGCGGCGGCGTTTGTAGTAGAGGGGCACAATCTGGTTTTCCAGCAGGCGGTAAAGTGTCTCTGCATCTGCTTTGTCTTCTTCACTTGTGCTGGCGGGAACCTTGCTATCACCTATTGCCCACCCATTGGCGCCGTTGTAGCCTTCGTACCACCAGCCATCGAGGACACCGAGGTGGATGACTCCGTTCAATGATGCCTTCATGCCGCTGGTACCACATGCTTCAACCAGGCGGCGGGGGTTGTCGAGCCAGACATCGATTCCTTGAGCCAGGAAGTGGGCCAAATGCATGTCATAGTCTTCTACAAAGGCTATCCGCCCGTGGAAATCATAGCTGAGTGCCAGCGAGTACACACGTTGAAGCAGATTCTTGGATATAAAATCAGCGGGGTGTGACTTGCCGGCGAAGACTATTTGAACAGGTTGCCACTGGTTGTTGAGAATTCGCTGGAGGCGTTCGGTGTCGGTGAAGAGCAGAGCTGGACGCTTGTACTCAGCAAACCGTCGGATAAAACCGATTGTCAGTACTTCTGGGTCGAGCAGGGTCCCCATAGTAAGTATCTGCCGTGCGGTACATTCCCGCTCAACTGAGCATGAGCGGGCCCGCTCTAAGATGACACTGAATACCTTACGTTTTAAGACCTGATGTGCCTCCCACAGTTCACCATTGGGTATATCCATTATACGCTGCCAGATGTCGGCGTCATCGTGCCTATCCAGAAAGTCCTGACCTAGATACTTCTGGTAAAGGTGGCACATCTCTGGAGCTATCCAGTTTGGTACGTGGACTCCGTTGGTAATATGTGTGATAGGAACATCGTCCTCTTTCACATTGGGCCAGAGTACGTGCCACATTCTTCGTGCTACCGTCCCATGAAGCTGGCTCACACCATTACGATGCCTAGCCAGTTTCAAGGCAAGCACTGTCATATTGAAGCCCTGGCTGCTGGCATCGCCCGGCTGCCCAAGCTCTAGAAAAGTCTTCTGGTCAATCGCCAGGTCCTCCCAGTAGTGATGAAAATATCGCTCCATCAACTCAACCGGGAAAATATCATGTCCGGCTGCTACCGGTGTGTGTGTGGTAAAAACAGTGGTTGCTTGCACCTTGGATACAGCTTCAGTGAAAGGGATTCCCTGTCTCACTTCTTCCCTGATTCGCTCCAGTGTCATGAATGCCGTGTGACCTTCATTAGCGTGCCAGACAGAGGGATTGATACCTAACACCCTCAAAAGGCGCACTCCGCCAATTCCCAGGATGATTTCCTGCTGGATACGCTGTTCACGGTCGGCAATATAGAGACGGTCACATAAATGCTGGTCCTGCACAGTGTTACCCTCAACATCGCAACATAGCAAATACAGGTTGACGCGGCCGAGACGTACCCGCCACACCCCGACTCCCACCGACCTGTTACCCAGTCTGACTTCTGTCAGAGGTCGGCACTTCCCCTGGGGAGTGGGGTCTACTGGTTCGATGGGGGCTTCATCGAAGTTCAATTGTGCATATATTTCCTCCTGCCAGCCATTGGGTGAGATGTTCTGGTGGAAATACCCATGCGGATACATAAATCCCACTCCAACAAAGGGTAGACCCAGGTCACTCGCCTCCTTACAGGTATCGCCAGCCAGTACGCCGAGTCCGCCGGCATAGATAGGCAGGGAGTTGTGAATGGCGAATTCCATCGAAAAATAGGCAACAGGGTCGGTCAGCGCTTCGCCATAGTTAGCTGAGAACCATGTGTCTGTTGTCTGTGTGCTGGCATCAAACAGTGACATTACGGAATCATATTTGTTCCAAAACGAAGGGTCGTTAGCCGCCGCTTGGAGTTCCTCTGAGGTCATCTCACGCAGTTGCTTGACTGGGTTGTGCCCGCTGGCCCTCCACAGGCGATAGTTTAGCTGGCGGAACAGCTCGCGTGCCTCATCATGCCAGCTCCACCACAGGTTGTTGGCCAGCTCATCCAGCCTGCTTATGCGTTCCGGTATCTTCTCATTCACTTAGGTAATTTCCTTTCCGCTGGTTAAGGTTTATACCCTTCTATTGTGTGCGACGTCGGGGCCATCCAGCCAGACGGCCCACATTTCCGAGCAGTTTCTCTGGCTCTACCGCGAAGAGTCTGACGTGGCTGATGCGCCGCCTGCCCCAGCTAAACCAGTTACTCGCCCAGAACCGCCATAAGGCGACGATAACGACTATCCCCATTATTACCAGCACGGCGAAGTATCCCCAGGACCACTTCAGCTCCGGCATGTTTTCAAAGTTCATGCCGTAAATCCCCGCCAGCAGGGTAAGTGGCATAAAGATGGTGGCCACAGCAGCTAGTGTCTTCATTACTTCGTTTTGCCGATTGGCTACCGATGACAGGTAGGTGTTCAAAGCGTTGTCAGTCCTGTCCCGTATAGTCTGGTTAAAGTCTTCTATCCTTACTAGGTGGTCATAGATATCGCGATAGTACATAAGCGCTTCCGCTCGTATCAGTGGAGACGCACCACGGCTGATTCTGTTCATAACTTCGCGTTGCGGAGCCATGACCCGGTGTACTCTAAGAGTCGAGCGCTTGAGTTTGAGAATTGCTTCCAGGGTTGTCTGCTGGGGATTACGAATCGTCTCTTCCTCAATCTCCTCGGCGACATCACTCATCCGGTCAATTGTAGGCATGACGTTATCGATTAAAGCATCAATCAGGGCATAGGCAAGGAAGTCAGCACCGCGTCTCATTGGACGGCCATCCCCGGCGACCAGTTGCCTGATAGCCTCGATACTATGCAGCAGGTCGTTATGATTGCTCACCACGAAATGGGGACCAAGAAAGACTTCCAGTTCTGCGGTCTGCACTATTTCTGACTCCACGGAGTGATTAATACCGTGAACCACAATGAAAATGTAGTCACCGAAGTCATCAATCTTGGGTGAGTGGATATCGGGGCTAACGCAGTCCTCAACAGCCAGGTGGTGAAAGCCCAGGTCTTTTTCTAAGAACTCGCCATCCTCCTGTGTGGTCTCGTAAATATCTATCCAGAGCAGGCCCTCTTTCGAATTATAAGCACTCTTAATCTCTTCGCGGCTGAGGTCCTGGTGGAGCTGGCCTTCGGGGTTCAAATAGTATGCACTGTATGCCATAGTGCACCTCCTGAGTCACTGATTTATGCTCTAATTCTATCATTTAATCATACCTGATTCACAGGGTAAATTTTTACGGGCTTCCTTTCCTTCATACAAAACGTGTCTGATAAGTTAGTATGAGTTCTAAGGCGATATGAAACAAAGCTGCTCTCTCTGGTGTTACTGGGTCTGGTTCTTGATTTATAGACTGATAAAGGTCTTCGAGTTGGCCTATTTATCATTCCTTAGTGAAGAATCCTATAATAGCCTTCCTGTGACGCTGGTACAGGTAGGCACTGGTGAGGAGAAGGAGACCTAGGCCTATGAAGGCGATAATACGATAAACCTGTTCCAAAGCAAAGACGTCATAGACGAAGACCTTGACTATGGGTATCACGAGTAAGCCTAAAGCAGCTAGCCTTACCAATCGCAAACGTCTGGTTATTCCAATCACGAGGAGTATTACAGCATAGCCTGCCCAGAGTCCTGTAAGGGAGAGGTTCCGGGCGCTTCGGAGGCTGTCTCTGGTGGTCCAGTCTGTCGTCGTACTTAGCTGTTTCGTGAAGTAATCCCAGACCTCCACACTTAAAAGCCATAGAGTAAAGAAATTGGCAACTCCAATGAAAATGGGGTAGACAGACCAGGCAGTTTGTTCTCGCTCCGCCAAGTCCTCTCCGTATCTCCATAGTAGATAACCGGCAACGTACATGGCAGCTATACCAGCCAGAAAAGCCAGGAAGCGCTCATTGATTACAGGTGTATAAGTACTTAGGTTCACAGTGGTATCAAAGAACAGTAACCGAATAGACATCACAGCAAAAACTGCATAGCTAGAAATACGAAGCAGAGGCATCCGAAACTTTAATGAAAGCCATATAAGGATGGTGCCTTGAGTAGCCCAGGCCATTGTCGTCCATGCTTTGTCCCCTAACTGGACAGGTATGGCTACTGTTAAAAAGAGCAGGGCAATACCCAGGGTGAAGAAGGCGAGTCTGACATTCTCGGTACTTTTTCTGATGATAGCATAGGCCAGACCACCGTAGAAAAGGGTGAGTAAGAAAGAAAAGCCACCGAGCCACTCACGCAAATCACTCCACATCAATCCGTAGCTAATCCCGAAATAGGCGACGGCGTTGATAGACATCAATATGTAATCAAACTCCCGGGATACTCGGCGCCAGATAATGTGATATAGCGTGGTTGCTGCTACAAAAATAAGGAAGATGATGGTCAGGCTCCCCATGGAGGTCAGCAGAGTGACCTCGTCGCCAAAGCGGTTGTACCATACCCCGAATACTATCAGGGAGCCAGCGAGTGCTATGAGAGTGAACCAGCGCCAGTTACGGAAGGTAGACAACCAGAGGACTCCCAAGTCTACCACCATTGTATAGACCAAGAGCCAGAAGCTCTGAGTGGGCTCCACAGTGCTGCTGGTATCAGCTTCTCCAGTGATAGTCACTGAGAGAATTAATGGTGCAATGAAGGCACCAATAATACCTATGATAGCCAGGGCCATTGAGTTGTAGCTCAGTGCCAGCAACGTTGAACCTACGCTAATCAGCAGTAATAACGCGACCGCCGGATAAAAACCGATTAGGCCAAACATGGTATAGGCAGCAAAGACAGAAAGGTAAAGAAGGGCGATACCGCCACCGTTAATGGCTTGAGCAAAAATCGGGTATTTTTTTCTCCAGTAGTAACCGCCGCCAAGCATAACCAGACCGCCTGCTCCGCCCAGAATAACTCGTGCGGTGGGGCCGAGCCAGTTCTCGTCGAAAGCATATTTAAGGAAGAAGCCCACCCCAATGATAAGAGCCAGAACCCCTATTCTGGCAAGCCAGCTTCCTCCCAAAATCTGTTCCCATTCTTGCTCTACGAATTTCGTTGGTCGACGTCTCGGCGGTGCAGGGGGTGTTACTGCCGGAGCAACTGGTGCTGGCTTGGGTGGTGGAGCTGCTGTCTGGGCAGGGATTACTATCTCTAGAGGAGAAGGCCTCAGCTCTGGTCGCGGGGTAGAAATTCCTTGCATGCGTTCCAGGGCAACCAGGCGCTCTTGCATCAGTGCAATCAGTTGTCCCAGACGGCTAATCTCCTCTCGGAGTGACTGTGCCTCTTCGGGGGACACTTCTTTATCACCTGGTATGGTTCCCACGGGTGGTTCGATATCAGGTGCTGGAAGAATAGCGCCGCAGAAAATGCAGAAACGGTTTTCTGGATTATTCTCTTTTTTGCAGTTGGGGCACTGCAATGTACACTCTCCTCTTATTTCTTAGGTTCCACCTTAACCACATGGGTGCTAGCAATCTTATCGTGCCAGCCCTGTTTTTGTTCGTCAAGAGCAATCCATAGATAGCCTAGACAGAAAGCGATAGTAGAGACTAATTTCCCCAGGATTTCTCGGAGTGCGGCGAGCCCAAGTCCCGGTTTATCACCTTGGACATTCACTACTTTAATACCAACTGCCATCTTGCCTGGAGTCTGCCCCTTTAGCCCAGTGAAGAGCCAGTAATACAGCCAAGGCAGAGGGAGCCAGAAGGTGGCGAAAACATATGAATATCGATATTCTATTGTTTCGGTACGCAGTAAGAAGAAAAAAAAATAAGCGACAGCTTGTATTATTATTGTATCTATTATGTATGCGGCAAAGCGTATCCAGAATCCCGCGTATTCAACGGATACCGCTGGTACTATCTGAGAGGGAGCGGGCATTGCTTCTGGTACAACTGACTCAACCGTGGTGGCCAGAGCAGCACCGCAGCTACCGCAGAAGCTCGCTTCCAGAGGATTGTCCTGTCCACAGACTTTGCATTTCATCGTTGTGTTACATTCCAAAGGAACGTCAACGTACGAGTTAGAGTCCACATTCTAGCGGTAAACTGGAGTGATGTCAAGTGGTGTTGAATTGCATATTGCGTCTGAATATCAGGGATTCATTGGAGGCATAGAATTTAGCGTGATATTCAGTTAGGCGGTCTATGAGTTAACGGCTTCCGTCCTGAAGCGCTGGCCCAGAGCCGCTAAGGTCCGGTAACTCTCTATCTGGTTCTGCTGCTCTGCTTTACTCCATCCCAGGAGCAGACCCATTTCCCGGGCTACCGTCTCGACAGCATCGAGGCCCTGGGATTGCCCCAGCCCGATATTGGTGCAGCATAGTAGGAAGTCGCTCAGGGTCAGGGCTTCCTCTCCATCAACAGCGTATTTAATCTGGGCCAGAATATCCGGGCAACTGGCAGCAATCGGCTGTCCCAGCCGGTTATCTGCATGTACGTAGTCCAGTACCGAGGAAAACCTTGAACCATATAGGGTGGCCAAATATTTAACCGTTTCTAAGGGCAGGCCGCTCTGTTGGGCAGCTTGTTCTATCTCTTGAGGAGGGACGGCTGGTGCTCCGGGAAGCGAGGTATCTGCTGTAATACAGGGAGCTCGCACGTCGAATTTTTTACAGACCAGGTCTAACACTTCCTCGGCTATGGCACGATAGGCTGTTATCTTTCCACCCAGCACGGTGAGAAAACCTTTGATGGCGCTTTTTTGCTCATGGTCCACGAGTTTATGTGCCCGTGAGGTGTCGGATGCCGTCTTGTCACCTGAGGCGACCAGAGACCTTAAGCCGGCCATGGCATAGTAGATATCGTCCTGTCCGAACTGGGGGAAGTAGTGACGCATTTCTGTTACCAGATATTTCACATCTGAGGCGCTGGCGTATATGGAATCCAAATCGTCGGTGTAGTCAGTATCGGTAGTGCCAATCAGGGAGTAGTCCCACAGGGGGATTACAAAGAAAAGCCGGCCATCGCTCTTGGCGAACAGTACCAGAGCGTTATTGGAGACCTTCTTGGTCAACAGATGAATACCTTTAGTCCTGCGCAGTCTGTCTTTACCGATAATGCTGAGCTTGTCCCACATCAGGTCTGCCCAGTGTCCCCCGGCATTGACTACCATACGCCCACTGGCGACGTAATTTTCTCCGGTGAATGTATCTTTTATCTCGATTCCATGCACGGTGCCATCTTTAGCCAGCAAATTTGTGGCCGCAGCGTGGTTCAGGATGCAAGCACCATTCTCGGCAGCAGACAAGAGATTCTCCAGACAAAGCCTCTCCATGAACTCTGCCTGACAGTCGTAGTAAAGAAACGAAGCTACGAGCCCATCAATCTCGGCTAAATTTGGTTCTAGCTCTAAGGTCTTTTGGCGGGAAAGGCGACGCCAGCGGGGTATGCCCTTACCCTTTGCCAGGAAATCATACAGGTATAAACCAAACGGCAGGGAGAATCGGTAGAAAGGCTCGCTGCGAAGTGCCGGGATGACGAACTGGAGTCTGTGCACTAAATGAGGGGCGATTTTAAAAATGATTTCTCGTTCCCGCAGGTCTTGACGTACCAGCTTTAATTGCATGGTACGCAGGTAGCGCAGTCCTCCATGAATAAGCCGGGTAGAGCGGGAAGTGGTACCATGGGCAAAGCCCTCTTTCTCCACCAGCAATGTGTGAAGGCCGCGGAGGGCGGCATCACGGGCAATACCTGCCCCGACAATACCCCCACCGACCACAATCAAATCGAAGTTCTCTCCCTTAAGCTGGTTAAAGTCTCTTTTCATGCTAGGTTTCCCCCCATTTTAATCTACGCCCCATCTGTGGGCACATTCTACGGCACGCTTCCAACAACTATAGAGGGTCTCACGCTTTTCTGTATCCATATTTGGCTCATAGATATCAGTAGCATGCCATCTTCGGGTTACCTCGTCAGTATCTCGCCAAATACCAACTGCCAGCCCTGCCAGGTAGGCGGCTCCCAGGGCAGTGGTCTCAGCTACTGCCGTCCGCTGTATAGGAATCCCCAGAATATCGGCCTGGAACTGCATCAGGAACGAGTTGGCGGTACCCCCACCGTCCACCCGGAGCAGCGGGATGTGAAGGTCGGCCTCGGCCTCCATAGCTTCCACAACGTCCCGGGTCTGATAGGCTATGGCCTCAAGGGTGGCCCTCACCAGATGCTCTCTGGTGGTGCCCCTGGTGAGCCCTACAATGGTGCCCCTGGCGTACATATCCCAGTAAGGGGCGCCAAGACCGACAAGGGCCGGGACGAAGTAAACCCCACCGTTGTCAGCAACAGAGCGGGCCATGTCCTCACTCTCAGCGGCGTTCGTGATAACTCTCAGGCCATCCCGGAGCCACTGTACCGCAGCGCCTGTGATAAAGATACTCCCCTCCAGGGCATAGCTTACTCTATCGTTCAGCCCCCAGGCTACGGTGGTAATCAGACCTTTCTGGGAGGGGACCGGGCTGTCACCAGTGTTTAGCAGAACGAAGGAGCCTGTCCCGTAGGTATTCTTGGCCATACCAGGGTCATAGCAGGCCTGGCCGAAGAGGGCCGCCTGCTGGTCGCCAGCTATAGCCCCTATGGGCACCTGGGAATCACCGAGAAGACCGGGGGCGGTCTCGCCGTAGACCTTACTGGAGGGCATGACCTGCGGGAGAACAGCTTCGGGTATTTCCAGGGTGGCAAGGAGTTCTCTGTCCCATTGGAGAGTGTTTATATTGAACAACATGGTACGGCAGGCATTGGTGTAATCGGTGACATGGACCTTACCGCCGGTCAGGTTCCAGATAAGCCAGCTATCTACCGTCCCGAAGAGGAGGTCACCCTGTTGGGCGCGGTGTTGCCCCTGCGGTATGTGGTCTAAAATCCAGCGGAGCTTGGTAGCGGAAAAGTAGGCATCGATGATTAGTCCTGTCTTCTCCTTGATAGACTGGCCCAGGCCCTGTTGCTTCAGCTCTTCGCACATTGAAGCGGTACGCCGGCATTGCCATACGATAGCGTTGCTCACCGGCTCTCCGGTATGACGGTCCCATACTATGGTTGTCTCCCTTTGGCCGGTAATACCTATTCCCTTCACCTGGGAGAGGGATATTCCTGCCTTCTGTACAGCCTCCCGGGCCACTGCGAGTGAAGTCTGGAAAAGCTCGTCAGGGGACTGCTCAACCCAACCCGGTTCGGGGTATATCTGCTGTATTTCCCTGTAGGCCTTGGAGACCACCTGCCCTTCCCCGTCAACGAGCAGAGCGGTGCTTCCTGTGGTTCCCTCGTCTATAGCCAGGATGTAGCTTTTACTCGGCATAGAGATTGTTCCATTAACTAGCTACGCGCACTTCTGACTTTAGCATGGGGAGAAACAGCCGTCAACTATCAGGAAGTAGCAGTCCGGGTATTGCCTATGCTAAGATTGCTTGATAAGGGTTGAACATGAGCCACACGACAGCAGTGGTATTAAGCTTCCGCAATTGGTTTTATAAAAAAAGAGATACTGATGAAAAAGGAATCAGACTTCAGAATGCTGGAGGGAGTTAAACCAGGCGCTGAGCTTGACTCTCGGTTCCCGGAATTTTTTCAGGAATCCATTCCCCAAGGTGTACGGGTTCTGACTGAATTATTCGCGGGCGCGTCCCGATGCCAGAGTCATCCATCAAATATTTAATAAGGCACATGTGACCGGCGGCTATACACGGTATCAAGCTGATGGCACCGTAATATCAAAAACACGTGGCGTGGGTATCGTCACCAAGGTCAATAACCGGTGGGGGATGGCGGGTGGATTCGGTGCGGTAATCGTATACGATGCCAGTAACGATGAACGTGGATAGCATGGACACACAGGTCAGCACTATCATGGCGCGGCACGTAGGAGCAAAATATGACTATTAAAGTAACAAGTCCAGAAGAGGTTGGTCTTTCAGGTGAACGTCTGTCCCGGATAGAGAGCCATTTACAGAATCGGTACCTTTTACCTAAAAAAATCGCTGGTGCTCTTACTCTGGTTGCTCGTCGGGGTAGAGTGGCTTATTTGTCACCAGTGGGTATGATGGACGCGGAACGCCAAAAGCCGATGGCAGAAGATACCATCTTCCGTATTTATTCCATGACCAAGCCCATTGCTACGGTCGCCCTGATGATGCTCTACGAGCATGGCCACTTCCAGCTCGGAGACCAGGTCTATAAATACATACCCGAGTGGAGAAACCTAAAGGTCTACGTTTCCGGAGAATACCCGGATTTCGTGACAAAATCACCGGAGCGTGACATGACTATTCGGGACCTTTTAACGCATACTTCAGGTCTCGCTTATGGTGCTTCTGCGGAGGTAGGAACGCCGGTAAGTGCAGCCTATAATAAACTGAAGGTATTTGACCTTCGCAGGGGGACGCTTAAGGAGATGGTGCAGAAGGTAGCCGAGCTTCCTCTGGAGTTTTCACCGGGTACCAGGTGGAACTATAGTATTTCAACCGATGTGTGTGGCTATCTGGTGGAAGTGATGTCGGGAATGAGCTTTGACGAATACCTGAAGAAGCATATTTTTGAGCCACTGGGTATGGTGGATACCGATTTTCATGTGCCGCCAGAAAAGGCAGGCCGCTTTGCTGCCAATTACAATCGTGATGCTAATAAAAAACTGCAGCTAATTGATGACCCGGCTAATAGTGCATACCTTACACCTCCCGCCTGTTTTTCCGGCGGTGGCGGGCTTGTTTCAACTGTGGCCGATTATTACCGGTTCTGCCAGATGCTTTTGAACGGAGGCGAGCTTGACGGCGTTCGTCTTCTGGGACCAAAGACGATTGAATATATGACAAAAAACCACCTGCCGGGCAACCAGGACCTGACTGACCTCAGCATCAGCGCTTTCAGTGAGACGGCCAATGAGGGCGTCGGCTTCGGGCTTGGTTTTGCTGTTGTCGTTGACCTGATAAAGACTCAGCAATTGGGTTCAGTTGGTGAGTACTACTGGGGAGGGGCAGCCAGCACTATCTTCTGGATAGACCCGGTTCAGGAGCTTGTTGTAATATTCTTGACGCAGCTGATGCCGTCAAATACTTTTAATTTCCGGGGTCAATTGAAGTCTATAATTTATCCTGCAATAATAGATTGAAGTACTACGCGAGAGCAGACAGACATCTACCATCTCATGCATAGGCGGTCTCAATCAGCCAGGCTGGTTCTATAGAGCGGTAGTGTTGAAGAAAGCGGATGATTGATTAAAAAGCCAAGATTCCCCAAGATATTCTTCGGCTGGTGGACAGTACTCACCGGTGGAATATTAGCGCTATGGGGATATGGTTTTCAGTCGTATGGGTTCTCCGCTCTATTCAAGCCAATGTCCGAGGAGCTTGGCTTCAACCGCGCCGTGACCTCCGTAGCTGCCAGCATCGGGCGTTTTGAGGGAGGCTTCGAGGCACCGATAACCGGTTGGGTTACCGACCGTTTTGGTCCGCGCTGGATTGTACTCACTGGCATATGTTGCATGAGCATCGGTCTGATATCGATGCGATACATGCAATCCCTCTGGGCTTATTACCTTCTCTGGGGAGTGTTATTGGGCACGGGTGCCAATATCGCCCTGTCTCTGCCGATGGACACGGCGATATCAAACTGGTTTGTCAAAAGACGGGGACTCGCTATCAGCATCAAGTGGGTCTTCTCAGGACTCTCCGGCGTGGCCATTCTTCCGCTCGTCTCCTGGCTGATTCAGGTCAAGGGATGGCGTGATACGGTGTTTATTGGGGGGGTGGTGATGGCAGCAGTCGGCCTGCCTCTTGCCTGGTTCTTTCTCAAGCAGCACCGCCCAGAGTACTACGGCCTTCTGCCCGACGGAGCAACTCGTGAGGACTCTCAGACCGACATGATAACCAGGGGAATCGAGTATGCTGCTGAAGTCCACGAGGTAGAGTTCACCGTCCGGCAGGCGATGCGGACCCGTGTCTACTGGCTCTTGATTGTCGCTCAGGCTGTCACCAGTCTGGTTGCGCCCGTAATGAGCATTCACTGCATCCCGTTCCTGACCGACCGTGGTATTGATGAGGTCAGGGCAGCAGGGATGATGTCAATCTGGGTTGCCGCCAGCTTACCCTCCCGCTTCATATTCGGCAATATAGCGGACAGGATAAGTATCAAGAACCTTCACTTTATCCTTGTAGGGGCATATCTTTTACAGGCGCTCGGTGTATTTATCTATCTTCAGAGCGGGACTACCACCTCAATATATATCTGGTTTATTCTATATGGTCTGGGACAGGGAGCACCGATGACGGTCAATCCATTGATGAGGGCCCGGTACTTCGGGCGAAAGAGCTTCGGCTCAATAGCGGGCTTCTCCCGCGCGTTTATCACGCCGGTTGGTGTGCTCGGCCCAATCTATGCCGGCTGGATATTTGACACGACAGGTAGCTACGAGACGGCCTTTGTACAGTTCGCTATTGCCCTTGCAGTCTCCGGTGTTATCGCCATCTTTCTGTTTCCTCCGAAACCACCATCGCAAATTGGCGAAGTCGGTAAAATCGTGTAAGTTTGTCAATTGCTATCGGATTTACTTGGGAGAAATGTTCTGGTCGAAGCACGTTTTGCAGGTTGTGCCTTTTGTCAAGATAGAGTCCTGGAACACGAGTTATATTACGCATATCCTGACCCTGTAGCACGGGCATTACAGTAAAAGAGTCTTAGGGTATGTTAAAGAGACGGCACCGGCTTCCCCCTCCCTTAGCACGGCTTATCAGAGGAAAACTCTGATGCGGAGTGTAGAGGCCGGTAGGCAAAATTCAGGTTACGAAGCGGCAATTTGTGACCTTGTTTTTGCCGCTTCGCTCTGGTACTATTAATAGGACATGTAAAGACGGAAAGGAGTTATGAAGGATGAATCTATCACGGCCAAACTCAGATGATGCGACCAGGACAGCGAACCGTTCGCGAAGCGTAGTTCCAATGAGCGGTCTTTGCTCCCGCTGCATTGATACCTGCACCGGCAACTGTGAGGTATTCAAGGCCTCTTTTCGCGGTCGGGAGCTTATTTATCCCGGGCCTTTCGGCGAGATAACTGCCGGTGGTGATAAGGACTATCCTGTCGACTACTCACATCTCAATATTCAGGGGTACGCTTTAGGCGCCAAAGGACTTCCCGAGGGCATCGAAGCCGGTCCTGACACGGCCATATTCCCCACGGTAAATACTGAGACCGAATATGGCTGGGACAAGAAAGTGAAGATGAGGATGCCGATATTTACCGGCGCCCTGGGTTCGACCGAGATTGCCCGTAAGAACTGGGAACACTTCGCTGTGGGTGCGGCTATCAGCGGTATTACGCTGGTGTGTGGAGAGAATGTCTGCGGAATCGACCCGCAACTGGAGCGTGACTCCAATGGCAAGGTTGTGGGTGCACCGGACATGGACCGCAGGATTGAGATATACCGCCGTTACCATCAGGGATATGGCGAAATTTTAGTACAGATGAATGTGGAGGATACCAGGCTGGGTGTGGCCGAGTATGTCAGCAGGAAGCACGGCCTGGATACCATTGAACTGAAGTGGGGACAGGGTGCCAAGAGCATCGGTGGAGAAATCAAGGTAAGCAGCCTGGAGCGTGCCCTGGAACTCCAGAGCCGGGGTTACATCGTTACTCCCGACCCTTTAAATCCGGTGAATCAGGCAGCCTTTCAAGATGGGGCTATTAAGGAATTCGAACGACATAGTCGTCTGGGCTTTGTTGATGAAGAAAGCTTCTATGCGGAAGTCCAGCGTCTGAGAGACCTTGGTTTCAAACGTATCACCTTAAAGACCGGTGCCTATAGTCTGCGTGAACTGGCCATGGCAATCAAGTGGGGCTCCAAGGCGAAAATTGACCTGCTCACCATAGATGGTGCTCCCGGCGGAACCGGCATGAGTCCGTGGCGCATGATGCAAGAGTGGGGTATGCCCAGTCTATACCTGCACTCAGCCGCATATGAGTTCTGCAAGAAGCTGGCGGACAAAGGTGAGCGGCCTCCTGATATCGCCTTTGCCGGTGCCTTCAGTAGCGAGGATGGAGTATTCAAGGCGCTTGCGCTGGGTGCTCCGTTTGTCAAGGCGGTTTGCATGGGCAGGGCACTGATGATTCCAGGATTTGTTGGTAGAAATATAGCTGGATGGCTGGAAGAGGGCAAGCTACCCAATACCGTGGGGCAGTTCGGGTCAACTGTAGAAGAGATATTCGTTAACTACGAAGATGTCAAGGACATCGTTGGCTCAGAAGAGATAAAGAATATACCGCTAGGAGCAATAGGAATCTACAGCTACTCTGAGAAGATTCGGGTGGGGCTTCAACAGCTAATGGCCGGTTCCAGGAATTTCAGCGTGCCAGCAATCTCCCGGAGGGACCTGATGTCATTAACAGAGGAGTGTACCAGGGTTACTGGAATACCCTATCTGATGGATGCCTACCGTGAGGAGGCGATGGAGGTCCTCGGATAGCAGAGGTAATTTAGACGGTTTGTTCAGTTACATTCGATGGAGATAGAGGGGGCCTATGGTTGAAATAGATAAGGGGCTCGTGAGGGACATCCTGTCTCACCATGAAGGCGAGGGAAGTGCCCTGATTCCGCTCCTACTCGAGGTCCAGGCGCAATTCAGCTATCTGCCTGAGGAAGCAATACGGCTGATTGCCGGTTTTCTTGATATAACGGAAGGTGAGATATATTCGGTATCGTCTTTCTATTCTCAGTTCCGGTTGACACCAATCGGACGACAGCGTGTCACAGTGTGCCGGGGCACTGCCTGTCATGTCCGCGGGGCTTCGCGGATTCTCAGTGAGATTTCGGAGGAAATCGGCCTTGCGGAAGGTGAGACCAGTGATGACCTGGAGTATACTCTGGAGAGCGTCGCCTGCATCGGCTGTTGTGCCCTGGCGCCCTGTATTAAGGTCAATGATAATGTCCACGGTGAGATGACGGCACAAAAGGTGGCAGAACTGTTTGTGGCTAAGGGTAATTGACCCATAGTCCGCTGCCTTGTCAGGCGCTGTCTCGCTCTGGCACCAGGCTTCGCAGAAACCAATAACCCACGGTGAATGGTCCGAGTCTGTCGTTGAATGGACGTATTAAGGGCAGGTAGAGACCCGAGGCTCGACCTGCCGTTATTCAATGACCTGCTCCAGTATCAGCTCTTTAATCTCCTTGTCCGACATGCCGAGGATTTCCGTCAAAGCGCTCTCATTGTGCTCGCCCATGAGGGGGGCGCGCTCGACCTCGACCGGGCACTTGGAAAATTCGTATGCAGGCGCCACGCCATGGTATCTACCAATCTCGGGGTGGTTGAGCTCATGGTAAACGTGGCGGTGTTTAAGCTGCAGGTCATGCTCTACGAGGTCTTCGCCGGTCGCAACGATACCGGCGGGTACACCGGCTGCCTGTAATGTGCTCATCGCTTCTTCCGGGGTACGGTTGACCGTCCAGGCCGCTATCAGTCTGTCCAGCTCTTCTTCGTTCTCTTTTCTACCATGTAACGTGCTGAACCTTGGGTCGGTGGTCCATTCTGGATTACCGATGGCCTTACAGAAGCTCTGCCATTCCTTGTCCGTGTACACGGCAATGACACACCACCGGTCTTCCCACTGGCAGCGATAGACGTTGTGGGGGACGGTGTAGGGGGAGCGGTGCTTTACATCCCATTCGTACTCCTGCAACTCCCGGCCGGTATACAGTCTCTTTACGGGTACGGGTTCGTCGGCTTCCTGCAGTCTTTTTACTACATCGTCGGGATGGAGGTTAATTGTCCACTCTTCGATGCGCCTGTCAAGTTCCTCTTCGTTCTCTCTCCTTGCTCGGAGGGTGTTAAAATGGTCGTCTTTGGTCCAGGCTGGGTCGCCAAGGATCTTGCAGAAGCTCTCCCATTCTTCATCGGTATAGACGCCGATAGCGCACCATCTATCTGTGTGGCGGTCGCGGCAGGGATAGGCATTATGCGGAGCGGCGTATTCCGACTGATTGCCTATTCTGGAGGCTACCCGATTGTTGACCACGTTGTCCAGAATGAGGGGTGATAGCAGGTGGACCCCGGCCTCATACTGTGAAAGGTCTATGTACTGTCCCTTGCCGGTACGGCGTCGGTAATCGAGGGCTGCCAGGATTGCCATAACACTGAAACGTGGCGCAATTATGTCCGTGTAAGCCCCGACGCCTGCCGGTTCACGGTCAGGCCAGCCCGTGATGGTGCATAAACCTACCAGATTGACCAGCTGCGTACCGAATCCAGGGTGTTTTGAGTGTGGGCCGGTCTGTCCCTGCATACAGGAGCTCAGCATTATTATATCTGGCTTAATCTTGACAAGTTCCTCATAGCCCAGCCCCATCCTTTTTAGTACCCCTCCGGCAAAGTTCTCGACGACGACGTCGGCCCAGTTGACGAGCCGCTTGGCAATTTCTATTCCCCTGGGGTTGGCCAGGTTGAGGGCAATACTCCGCTTACTGGTGTTCCATATGCCGAAACTTCCGCCCCGGTTGTACCAGGGGTTAAACGGTTCGGGGTAGTCATCTTTGTAGGGGCCAAATTGGCGGAAGATTTCGGGGTGACTCCGGCTCTCTATCTTAAGCACATCGGCCCCACAGTTAGCCATCATCCGGGTTATGAATGTTCCCGCAATGACTATGGTGAAGTCCAGGACCTTTATTCCCTCAAGTAATCTCTGCTGCATCTTTCTATCCTCTTTCTAAGCGGCTTGTGTTAGATAATGCCTGCCTGCTTTAGCTTTGAGAGTTCTTCGGCTGGAATGCCCAGCTCTTCTTCGTAGATTTCCTGGTTGTGTTCCCCGATGAGTGGAGCACGGCGCGATATTTTAATAGGTGTTTCTGAGAGCTTGGCGAAGGGGCCGGGATAAGTGATTGTGGTGCCTAACTCGGGGTGTTCCAGGTTTACCCAGTACTCCCTGGCGTTGAGCTGCGCGCTCTCTAGCAAGTCCGCCGTATCGAACTGGGGATAAAACAGGATGCGGTGCTGGACGGCTCCTTCCAGCAATTCCAGCTTGGTGTGTGACAGGAAGAACTTGGCGGTGGGTTCCTCGAGGCGGTCCATTATTTCCTGGGTGACGTCAGCGTAATCGAACTCTTCCCAGTCAAATTCCTTGAGGAAATCGGTAGCCATACCCTCGCTATCCAACCAGTTAACGAATGCCACGTTGGTGGCTGCCCTGAACGTGCCGGGCATATATACCCAGGTGACCAGTCCATCCTTACAGGGCCAGGTGCGTGTAATCTGCACGCCGGGATTACGCATTCCCCCTCGCGGCTGAAAGCGTTGTCGCAGGTCCCAGCCGACCTCACCTGACTGCACCAGGGCGGTCTGTATTGATATATCGACAAACTGACCTTCTCCAGTCATCTGCCGGTAATAAAGGGCCATCATAGCGGATAAACCAACATCGAGAGCCGCCTGGATATACGCCTGGGAGTGATGGCTCATCCGTAGCGGCGGTCGGTCGGCATCGCCAATGGAGAACATCCGTCCGCCCATTGCCCAGAGCACGATATCGGGGGCCTTGAGGTCCCGATATGGCCCTGTCTGTCCGAAAGGGGTGACGGCAATCATGATAATACCGGGCTTAACCTTTTCCAGGTCGGAGTATCCCAGGCCGAGGCTGTCCATGTACCCCGGCGGGAAAGACTCAATTACAAAATCAGCACTCTTGACCAGTTTTTTGAAGAGCTCTTGTCCTTCAGGTTTCTCAATGTCAAGGGTGATACCTCTCTTGCTGGTATTAAAAGCAAACCAGTTTAAGCTTTTTTCCGGGTCGACCTCATCATGATAAAAAGGCCCGAGGTTCCGGGAGGGGTCACCTCCGGGTTTTTCTACCTTAATAACGTCGGCACCTAGGTCACCAAGTAACTTGCCGCCAAGCTGGCCTTTTTCGTCGGTCAGGTCCAGGACACGGTAGGGGCTGAGCATAGCGTCGGTCTTTTCTGTATCTGCCATAATCTTCTCAATGCTCCAATCCAGTTATACTTGACATAAATATGAAACAAGTGGGGTTGTCTTTAGCTCCAAAATTCTACCTGTCATTATCGCTTTTACGAGTATTATTTGTCAACGGAAGCTGTGTAGGGTGGCGTTGTGTCCCATTCCGCCGTACATTAGGTGAGGTCTTTTTGATGCTTGGGCTGCTTGTGTGAAGTCACACATGACAAGCTGCTCTCACTCTGGTAAACTACGTGGCAGTATTTCCGTAGAGACAATTTCTCCAGCAAGGCAGGAAACGGGTTGCAGCTATCGCCTAAAAAGAAAGTTCTCCTTTTTGTGGCTATTGTCTTTCCGTTGACCTGGCTGATAGACCTGGTCAACTGGTTGCTGGGCGGTACCGATAACCTGATTATGTTCACGGTGCTGATGGTGGTGGCCATGTTCGTTCCGGCTATCGTGGCGGCTATTATTATGCAGTGGGTGACCAGGGAGAAACTGCGTGATGCCGGTGTGAAATGGGGGAAGAAACGCTATATCCTTAAGGCCTATCTGCTGATGCTGGTGATTGCGCTGGTGACCTACGGCCTGACGCTGGCAGTAGGCTGGGGTCGGATTGATAGCAATGCGTCCACGGTAAAAGAGTTTCTTGACACCCTAGGGGTAACGGCTGATATACCGTCGGCGGTACTCCTCGGAGTAGTCGGTTTCACAGCGTTGTTCACTGGAGTAATCGTAAATAGCACCTACGCCTTCGGGGAGGAATTTGGCTGGCGAGGTTTCCTCCTGCCCAATCTCCTTTATCTGGGCAAGCTGAAGGCCTGTCTCATATCCGGGGCAATATGGGGGGTGTGGCATACCCCCCTTATTCTGATGGGCCATCTCTATCCAGACTATCCGGTCCTGGGTATTCTTATGATAACGGTAATGTGTATCCTGCTTGGTATTATTTTTGGCTGGCTCAGGCTTGCTTCGGATAGTCTTATACCTGTCATCGTGGCCCACGCCGCCCTCAATGCCCAGATGTTAGCCTATTTCCCGTCATTCCTCGTGACCGATGTTAATCCTGTCCTCGGGGGTGGAACGGGTATAATCGGGTTAGGTGTTATGGGTGTGGTAGCGCTCTGGCTCGTACTTACCCGTAGAATTAGATAGGCGCATAAAATATCGGTATCTGTCTCTGGGGCCGCTTTTTTGCGCTCCTGAAATAACCGCTGTCTCTGCTCTATTTGGTCTGGCACTAACTATGACCAAAGTACCTGCTACTTGGTATACCAAATCCCTATTGTACGCTGTCGGCATAGAACTTATAGTGAAATTAGGATGAAGAGACAGACAACAGCGTCACCAGTATCAGAAGTAGAACTCAGCGTGGTGGCTCGGCCACCAGAGGCGGAGACGGGTGTTGAAGAGCAGGCTGAGTTCGTTCCGGCACGGGAGCAGAGCGTTTCGCGAAAGAGGCGAGAGGTAAAACCACTGCCTCTGGTCCTGTCAGTACTGGGACTGGCCCTGTTGCTGCTGATTCCTGTTCTCTTGCTTCTGCAAAGGTTGCAGTCCTGAACCTCTGACCGTTGTAGTTGTGAGCCTCTATTCTCCACTACTGAGTGGTGTGCACTGTAATATGCTTGCCATGGTGCTGCACATACAG
>Ga0315554_1000051_pt1 | contig 54040 bp, 47 predicted proteins | sample SalMarSW160370MG_FD_202114 | JGI IMG/M metagenome (GOLD analysis project Ga0315554, IMG submission 202114) | Salt marsh sediment microbial communities from the Plum Island Ecosystem LTER, Massachusetts, United States - Salt Marsh Sediment SW1603-70 ...
ACGTGCCAGGCTCTGTATTACCGTCTCCTCATCCTGGGCTCCTACGGCAATCGACCCCGCCGAAAGGGCGGCGATAAAAGTAACTACAGCGGTCCCGAGAATAGCTACTGCCACCAGCGTTTCCGCTAGCCCCAGGCCTTTCTGTTGTTGAATCTTACATATTATGTATCGCCTAATGTAACGCATGTCTTTTACCCGATATAGCCACTAACCCATATGTCTTAATATGGAATACAGCGGTGTTATTATGGAAAGGGCGACCCCAATTATTATCAGACCGATGATTAAGGTTAATAGCGGTTCAATCATCGATGTCAGTATACTGATCCGGCATTCGACACGCTGTTCGTAGTAATTGGCCAGCGTATCGAGAGTAGAGTCCATCGTGCCGGTCTTTTCACCCACCATTGCCATCTCACCGACAAGGGGCGGAAAAATTTTTACCTCGGACAACGGCTGTGACAGTCCTTCTCCCTGGACCAGTTTTTCTTTAACATCGTACAGCGACTGGCGTATAATCGGATTTTTATTGGTTTGAGCGGCGATATCCATTACCTGCGTAATATGCAGTCCTGCTTTTAATAGCATCGAGGCTGTCTGGCAGAAGTGCTGTACGCCGCGCTCGATGATTATCCCGCCGATGAGCGGTATTTTTAACATCGCCCCGTCCTTGGCGAGTTTTATTGATGGCACTCTTAAAAGGCCGATCACCAGGAGAATAAAAATAACTACTCCTGCAATCAGAAACATACCGTTATCCAGAACGAAACCGGAAACAGCCAGGAGCGTTTGTGTTGTCCACGGCAGTTCCACATCGAAAGAAGCGAATAATTCCACCAGTGGCGGTAAGGCTACCGTAATAAGCATGATTATCACGCCGACTGCCATCAGCAGGACAAAGGCGGGGTAAAACATGGCACGCTTTATTTTACTGGCGGTGGCTGCCTGCTTGGCCATGTATCCGGAGGCTTGTCTTAACCCGAGTTCCAGGCTGCCCGCCTGTTCACTGGCTCTGATTACCTGAATGTAAGTATTGGGGAAGACATCCGAATGATGGCTTAACGCCTGGGAGAAAGAGGAGCCTACTTGGATTTTATCTATCAAACTCGTTATCGTCTCTTTAAGAGACGCTTTGGAAGCCTGCCCTTTCAGTAATTGCAGAGCCGTCATTATGGCTATGCCGGACTCGACAAGGGTGGCCAGTTGATTGGAAAAATCGATTATATCCCGGGTTTTTACACCGAAAAGTGTAGGTATTGAGCCTTTGATACTGGTACCGGGCGGTATTTCTTTGAGACTGATAATACGCTGGTATCCGGCATGGTACAGGGCACCTTCGGCCAGGCTCTCCGAAGAGACTTCGATCGTACCCCGAACAACCTTTTTATCCATTGTATAGGCTTGATATTTATATGCCATCGGTTTACTCGTTTCGGTTTCAATACCATTTTTCAACTAATGGAAAATACATTACGCACGACTTCGCTTATCGATGTAATACCCTCTTTCACTTTGAGCATTCCGTCTTTATTCATCGTTGTCATTCCTTCGGATATTGCCTGCTCCCTGATTTCACTGGTGCTCTTTTTTTCCCGTAACATCTTTCTAATGCTCTCGCTCATCACCAGAAATTCGAATATCCCGGTACGGCCGCGATAGCCGGTATTGGCGCAGAGGTTGCATCCGTTTCCGGTATAAAACGTGATGTTTTCCTCCTGGATTTCTTTCTCAAAAGCCTGCATCTCGCCCTCGGGTGGCTGGTACGGTGTGCGGCAGTTGGTGCAGAGGCGACGGACCATTCGTTGCGCGGCGATGGCGATAAGCGTTGAGGATATCGAAGCCGCGTCAACACCCAGGTCCATCAGACGGGACAGCACGCCGACACTGTCGTTGGCGTGGATTGAAGATAGCACCAGATGACCGGTAAGCGCCGACTGGATGGCGGTGGTTACCGTGTCGGCATCACGGATTTCTCCTACCAGGATAATGTCGGGGTCGTGGCGCATGATAGACCGCAGGCCGCTGGCGAAGGTAATTCCCGCCTTTTTATTCACCTGCGTCTGGTTAATATCCATAAAGTTATATTCAATGGGGTCTTCGATTGTCATGATATTACGCTCGTTCCGGTCCAGTTCGTTTATGGAAGCGTAAAGGGTGGTGGTCTTGCCGGAGCCGGTAGGGCCGCTTACCAGTATCATGCCGATGGGGCTTCTCAGCATTGTTTTAAATTTGTTAAGAACATCGGGGTAAAAACCAAGCTCCGTCAGGGTAAAAAGGGACAGCGATTTATCCAGAATTCTTAACGTGACCCTCTCCCCGTAAGGAGTTTCCATAGTGGCTACGCGTATATCGACTTCATTATCACCGATTTTAATCGAGAATTGACCGTCCTGGGGTCGTCTTTGCTCGGAGATGTCCATCTCGGCCAGGATTTTTATCCGCGATACCAGGGGCATATGGATACCGAGAGGAAATGAATACGCGTCATGAAGGATGCCGTCTATCCGGTAACGAATCCTGAGTCTGTCTTCCTGCGGCTCGATATGAACATCCGAGGTCCTGTCCTTGACTGCCTGAGCAACCAGCAGGTCAAGAGTCTCGGCAATCGGAGTCCTGGTGGTAAGTATCGGGGCATCCACCCTTTGTTCTTCCTGCGTCGGCGCCAGTTTGCTCATCTGTTGCTCGATAGCGCCACTCGACCGGTAGTTAATGTTTATGGCGCGTTCGATATCCGAGCGCACGCCAAGGGATACCTCTACCCTCATCTTTGCTTGAGCTTTCACGTCCTCGATAGTGCGGATATCTTCCGGGTCAGCCATGACCACCATCAACGAATCGTTGACGATATCCAGGGGTATCAGGATATGTTTCCTGGCCATATCCTCGGGGATAAGTTTAAGCGCCTTGGGTTGTATGGTATGTCTCTTAAGGTCGATTAACGGTAAATTCAGTTGAATGCTCAGCATGATAGCCAGTGTTTCTGCATTTACCAGCCCTTCTTTTACCAGAATATCGCTGAGTTTGCCCCCCTGTTCCTGTTGTATCGTCAGGGATTTCTCCAGCTGCTTCGGGGTGATAAGCTTCTCCTCAACCAGCATTTCACCCAGGCTTTTCTTGCCCGGCTTTTCCGCAGCCGGGGACTCCTGGTTCTCCTTGTTTGACTTTTCCGCCGTCGGGGACTCTCGGTTTTCCTTATCCACTCGTTTTCTCCTGGCCTGTGGTTGCCTGTTCCTTCTTCGCTAACAGGGCTTCTACATGACTCACAATATCGGCAGGAGCGGCCGGTTTGGTGAGATAATCATCCGCACCTACCAGAAGTCCGGTATTTCTATCCATATCTTGAGCTTTAGCCGAGAACATCATTATAGGCAATTTTGCCGTATCGGGTTCTGACCGCAACCGGTGGCAAATCTCAAAACCATCCAGGCCCGGCAGCATAACGTCAAGGATAATGAGGTCCGGTGCTTCGGTTAGAGCTTTCCGTATACCGTCCAGTCCGTTTGAGGCGCTGAGTACCTGGTACCCCTCGTGCCTGAGCGAGTATTCAACCAGCCTGGACGTGGCTGGATCATCCTCAATTATTAATATCTTTTTTACCATTACCGTTTCCTCCTTTGCCGTTTAAAGGCAGGGTAAAACTGAAGGTGCTGCCTTCACCTAATTTGCTCTCTGCCCAGATACGCCCGCCGTGAGCCTCGATAATCTGCTTGCTGATAAACAGTCCCAGTCCTGTGCCGCCTCTGGCTAGCTTATCTTCCGCCCGGTAAAACCTTTCGAAGAGGTGTGACATGGCCTTTTTATCAATACCGATTCCCCCGTCTTTAACCTGAAACAGTAGCTCCCCATTGCGGGTCTCCAATTTAGCCGTCACACTGCCTCCAGGATCGCTGAATTTGATAGCGTTGCTCATCAGATTCACGATTACCTGACGGAGACGCTCGGCATCGACTTCTACTTCCGGGAGTATCTCGGGTATGTCTTCATCGAGTGAAACATCTTTGTCCCGGGCAAGACTGTGGAATATCTTTATAGAGTCGATAAACGTATCACGTAGCGGTAGGAGTCGCTTATTTATCTGGAACCGGCCCGACTCCAGGCGTGACATGTCCAGCAGGCTGTTAATCAGGATTCCCAGCTGCTGGCTCTCCCGGTCGATTATCTGCAGGAATTCCTCCTGTGTTTCAGCATCCGGCACTTTCCCTTCGAGGATTAATTTAGCAAAACCGCCGATTGACTGCAGCGGCGTACGGAGTTCGTGAGAAACGTTGGAGAGAAATTCGGACTTCATCTTGTCTATCTGCCGCAGCTTTTCTTCAGCCTCTTTACGTTCGGTGATGTCTCTGATAATACCTGTAATCAGGTAATTTTCTTCAACTTTTCTTTTTGACAGGGAAATTTCAACAGGTACTACCGTTCCGTTTTTCCTGAGTAACCCCGTCTCTGTTATCCGGTTTGAGTCCCCATTTCCATTAATTTTAAATAGCTTAGTAAGCGTATCCTCGGCTTTTTTCTTGTTCTTCTCGGGAGTAAGCATTACCACCGGTTTCCCCAGTATTTCTTTCTCTTTATAGCCGAGAATCTTCTCTGCCCCCTGATTCCAGATAATTATCCTCATGTTCTGGTCCATGGAAATAATTCCGTCTATTGATGTATTAATCAGTTCACGGTATTTTTCCTCACTCCGTTTCAGGGCTTCCTCAGCCAGCTTACGCTGGGTGATGGCTGTTGCCAGTATCACCCATCCGTACCGTTTATCGTTTCCTCCGATGGTCTGGATGCTCACGTCAACCCATACTTCACCGTGCTTGGTCCGGTGCAGTTGCTCTTCATGGAGATAACCGTTACTATCAAGGTTGTTGAACCTTTCTTGGTTTTCACCGGGGTACTTCTCAACTATCTCAATCACGTTCTGGAGTTTCTTGCCGATTGCCTGCGATGCTTTAACACCGTAAATCTGTTCGCTGATTTCATTCCAATGTGTAATGGCATAATTCGTGTCCGTGGCAATAACGCTCTCGTGGATGGACTTAAAAGCGGCGTCCGAGAAGCGTAGAGCCTCTTCCGTCTCTTTACGCTCGGTAATATCAATTGTTATGGATATGATGCATTCTTCATTGCCGATGTTTATTTGTTCGGCTGAAAATAACCACAGGCGTGTTTTGCCGGACTTCATACGGAACTCATATTCCTCCTGACAGACTTTCCCGTATTCTTTAAGAAGTTTAATCATGCGGAGCCTATCATCTTTATTTGCCCATATTTTCAATTCATCAGCACGACGTCCGATAACCTCTTTTCGCGTATAGCCGGTGGTTTCGGTAAAACTATCGTTAACTTCAACGAATGTGCCGTCTTTCACGGCGGTGATGACAATCATATCGGGACTGGAACGAAAGGCTTTAGAGAACTTTTCCTCTGATTCCCTGAGCGCCTTTTCAGTCTGCCGACGTTCCGTAATATCGCGTAATGATGCCAGGTAGGCGGGTGTGCCTTCCCAGTCTATGCCGACAACTCGCATCTCGGCTATGGTCTTTTCGCCATGCGGGTGTTTGATATCAATCTCTGATGTCTTGCCACCCTCAACCGGATATTTAAACGGGGTGTTAAGAAGGGCTTTCTTCTGGCATTTGAAAAGCGATTCTGCGGCTGGATTGATAAAAAGAATCTGCTTATCCTTACTGACAACGATAATAGCATCGGCGTTTTTATCCAGTATTTTTAAAAGGTTGGCCTGGATTTTGGATATTTCTTCAGTATGCTGCTCCAGTTCCCTCTGCAGCCGGAACCGTTCGATGGCGTAGAAAAGGGAACGCTCCATCTGCGTGCCATCCATCTGCCCCTTAACCAAGTAATCCTGCGCGCCCAGCTGGACCGCCTTGATAGCTACATTCTCATCATCGTACCCGCTCAATACAACCAAAGGTATATCCGGAGCCATCTGGAGCACCTGGGTCACCGTGTCCAGTCCGTGGCTGTCGGGCAGACCAAGGTCAGACAGAATCAAATCGTGTGAATTTGCTGACAGTTTCTTCAGTCCGTCCTGAAGACATTTTGCCGGTGTAACCGTAAAATGTACGTTGACGGATTTAGCCAGTTTTCTCTGTAACAATTCCGCGTCGTCCTGGTTATCTTCGATTAATAAGACTTTTATATCTCTTTCTTCCATTTTATATTACCCGGATAAAACTATATCGCCGTTATTAGTTCTGATATGGAGGCTCATTTATCAGCAGCCAGTAAAGCCCTATCTGACGTACCGCGTCGACGAACTCGGTGAAATCAACCGGCTTGCGGACATAGCTGTTTGCCCCGGACTTATAGCCGCTGATGAGGTCCTGCTCTTCTTTGGACGAGGTCAGAATGATAACGGGTGTAAGCTCGGTGCGTTTATCAGCGCGTATCCGCTCCAGTACCTGAAGGCCGTTTAATTTGGGCAGTTTTAAATCGAGCAGGATGATTCTCGGCGTTTCGTTGGCATCGCGCTTAGTGTACTTTCCGGTAGCAAAAAGATAATCGAGAGCTTCAGCACCGTCACGGGTGACGGTAATGTCATTGGCGATGTTGTTTTTACGCAATGCCCTCATCAGCAGCTCGACATCGTCGGGATTGTCCTCTACCAGCAGTATCGTTTCTTTACTTCTGTCCATCACAAACCTCCGTCAATTTAGTGTGAAGTAGAATGTGGCGCCTTTATTTACGGCTCCCTCGGCCCAGATATTTCCGCCATGCCGATTTATTATTCTCAGTACGGTAGCCAGGCCGATACCGGTACCGGGGAACTCGGATGTTTCGTGAAGACGCTGAAAAGCGCCGAAAAGCTTGTCGGCATACGTCATATCGAAACCGGCCCCGTTATCGTTAATGAAATAGGTCGTTTTATTGCCGTTCTTGGTTGTGCCGAATTCTATTCTCGTTTTCTTGCTTTTACTGGTAAACTTCCAGGCATTGCCCAGCAGGTTCTCAAATAATGCCCTCAGAAGCTCGGGGTCTCCCTGGGTAACCAGTCCTTTTCTAATCACAAATTCTGCCTGTCGTTTTGGGTCGTTTTCATGTAATCGTGAGGTGATTTCTTCTACCAGCGTGCTCAGGTCAACTTCTTCTTGATGCATTTCGCTCCGCATCAGGCGTGATAACTTTAGTAATCCGTCGATGAGTTCACCCATTTTCTGGCTGGCACTCCGCAGGCGGTTGAGATAGTCCTTTCCGGTATCATCAAGGCTCCCCGCATAGTCTTCGAGTAATGCCTGGCTGAAGCCGTCAATGCTCCGCAGCGGCGACCGGAGGTCATGAGAAACGGAATAGCTGAAAGTTTCCAGTTCTTTATTGGTTGCCTCCAGTTGAGCGCTGGACTGCTCCAGATTTGCTATAGCGTGCTTTAACTGTTCTTCGGCATCCTTACGCTCGGTAATTTCACGGGCGATGAGGTGCATAGCGATTATTTCGCCTTGGTCGTTGGAGATAGCCGCATGAGTTTGCTCTATCCAGATTACCTGGCCATCTTTACGTACCAGTCTTACCGTAATAGGCTTCTGGTCTTTCTTATTATCCGATGACACATGTTTTACGAAGAACTCTCTATCCTCTGGATGAATCATTTCAAGTCCCAGATTTGGGTCGCTGTAAAACTCCTCTTGCTTGTAGCCAGTAATGCGGAGACATGACGGACTCATGTAATCTGTCTTTATATCAGGGGTCATCTGAATACGTGATATAAGATCAGTAGCATTATCCGCAATCAGGCGGAAGCGTTCTTCACTCATTCTTAACGCTTCCGCCGCCTGCTTGCGCCCGGTAATATCAGTACTGGAAACAAGAACACAAACCTTCCCATTAAGGTTTAAATACTCATTAGAAACCAGCATGGTGCGTATTTCGCCCGACTTTATTCGGAAAGCATATTCTTCATTATTCATTTTCTCACGGTTTTCTATTTTGTGAATCATTTCATCTTTTTGCTTGGTATCAGCCCACATGTTATATTCCTCGGCGGTGTGGCAGATTAATTCTTTCCTGCTGTACCCGGTAATCCGCGTATAGCTATTATTTACTTCAATAAATGAGCCGTCATTTACCAGGGAAATGGAGATAGCCGCCGGGCTCGAATGAAAAGCTTTAGAGAATTTATCCTCGGAGTCTTTGATGGACTCTTCTGCCCGTTTCAGATCGGTGATATCGATAGTCATCGATATCATGCACGGCTCGTTGCCAATGTTCAGCAACTCGGCTGAGAACAACCAGGTACGTATTTCACCGGACTTTATCCTGAAGTTAAATTCATGATTGTGCACTTTACCATCTTTCTTAAGTATCCGCAGCATTTTGTCGCGGTCTTTGGTCTGTGCCCAGATATTGATATCCTTGACGGTATTGCCGACTACCTCTTCGCGGGTATAACCGGTAATATCGGTGAAGCTGTCATTTACTTCAATAAATCTACCGTCTTTTATTGTGGTGATTACGATTGTATTAGGACTGGAGCGGAAGGCCTTGGAGAATTTATCCTCAGACTCCTGCAGGGCTTCCTCAGCCTGCTTACGCTCAATGGCGATGGTAGAAATCCGGGCAGACCATTCCAGGATTCTAATATCATCTGGATCAGGATTGCCTACTTTATTGCTATAGTTGGCTATGGTACCCAACAATTCGCCATTTGATGACAGGATGGGTTGAGACCAGCAAGCAAGCATGTTATTTTTTGTCGTTACATTTACCACTTCCTCAGCTGACTCGAAAAGAGGGTCGTTGGCAATATCCGGGATAACTACACGTTCTTTACGGTAGGCTGCGGTCCCACAGGAACCCATGACCGGCCCGATAGGTATGCCACCTTCCATAAGCTGGAGGTACTCTTCGGGCAGGCTCGGACCGGAGGCTTGATTAAGCCATTGTTTTACCGGGTCATATACTAATATCGAGCCTAGGATAGAGGGGTCGTGGTCTTCACCAAGGTGGACGATGGCATCCAGGAGTTCACCTAGCTCGGTACCCTGTCCCAGAAGAGTAAGTATATAATTTTCGTCTTGTTGTAGATGTTCTCTCTTCTGGCGTTCGGTAACATCATGAAAAATTCCGCGGGTACCTACTACCTCGCCATTTTCATACTGGGCACTTACATCACCTTCGACCTGAATCGAGTTCCCATCTTTAGATATAAATGTGGTCTCGATTCTGGGTATTTCCTCACCTGATAGTAATTGCTGGACTGTCTCTTCACAGTGCGCAAGATAATCCGGATGGATTATGTCCATAAAAGTAAGGTTTTCAATTTCACTTTCGTCGTATCCCAGAGACTCCTGCCAGGCTTTGTTTGCGTATATTAATTTGCCCTGGCGGTCGGCGCTTTGAATTAATTCACTGGCGTTATTGAACAGGTCACGGTAACGCTCTTCACTTTTTCGTAAAGCCTCCTCCACTTTTTTACGCTCGGTAATTTCAGCATTGAGTACATCTATGGAGGTCATACTCTTATCTAGATTCGTTGTCATCTGGTCGAAAGCCCGTGACAGCTGGCCGATCTCGTCCTTGGCTTTGGTGCCGACTTTATAATCCAGCCTGCCCTGGGAAATCATATCCGTGCCCTTATGTAGAGCATGCAACGGACGTACTATCGACCGGGTAGTCAGGTAGGCAGCGGCTATTCCGATAATTGTTATAAATCCGGCACTAACAAAAAGCCAGAGTATACCGCTGAAGTGGGCTTGTTTATAATCCTCACCAATCGCTGATAGCTGGACAATACTATCGGTTTTTTTCTCACTGATGAATTGCTTCAGGTCAAGAAGTGCCGGGAGGCTGAAATCTCGGTCAAGTGCCAGTAACTCATTGTAGCGGGTGCCCAGTTCTTTCTGGTTGATAATATACGAAAGGTCTTGAGCCAACGCATCTATTTTTACCAGCAATTTCTGGTTATCTGAGTATTCATCCGGTTGTATTTGTTCGGCCTGAGGCAGATATTTCTGGCCCAATTGTACCAGTTTATGTATCTGAATTCTGGAACTTGCAACGGCTTCCGGAAGGTCACGCAGGACATAGTCCATAGTCAGCTGATAGGCTTCATCGGCTGTCTTCTCTACTTCGTATATTTCGAGAGTATTCGGAATTATATCGCTTTCTACAGCCAGGAAGTGTTCCTTTAAGCCTCCCATGTTATTGGCGGCATAAAAGACAATCAGCCACAGCAGGACTACCACTGCCGAAAACCCGATTATCAGTTTTGTCCTTACTTTCATCTATCACCTTCACAGTGAATTTGACTATTACTTTTAATATCTCAATATCACTGGGTATTCCTCGTTATCTCAACGTACCGTACCCGGTTCTCTCAAGGAGGGCAGCACCATACATTAAAGGATTTTTCTAACTTCCTTTGAACATATTATTTGGTTAACTGACAAAGTTACCCGATTATATATTTACTCATAGCCATTAGTTACCTGAGTCACCAGCCCGGTGCTGCTGCACGAATATGTACCCTTGGTTGTTTGTGTACGCAGATAAGTAGGATACAGAACACTACCGGTGGGAAAAGCTGACATGTCGCTGGTGGCTGAGGTAGCCGTCACCGAGGTCTTCGCGGTCTTTGCCATCATCGTATCCATGGCTGTCTGAACGGTTACCAGCTCAGCTAGAGACGCTTCTGTTTGCCCCTCATCGGAAAGACCGGTGACATTGGGTATAACTACGGCTGCCAGGACTCCCAGAATCGCCACGACGATAAGTAGTTCTACCAGGGTAAAACCTTTGCTATCATAACTAAACCTTTTTAAAAACTTTCGCATTTTTCCACCTCCTTTATTTACCTGTTCTCTAGGGCTTTTCAAGATTTACCTCCTGAAGTAAATATTCTGATGTTACCGTGAGCATAATAATATCCTTCACATATACTTCCCTCCCGCTAACCTATCCGGTAATAATGTGCTAGCAGCCATTAGTTCTCCGTACGGACGTTTTGGACCGGCATGTGGTATTTCGTCAGAAATTCGGAAAAATCGTCTTTAACTACCCGGTAATGACCACCGGGGAGCCTGAAAGCCGGTAGTTGTCGCGTGGTAATCCACCGTAATACGGTGGTATTGCTAACGCCACAGCACTTGGCTATGAATCCTACGGATATATACTCCGGAATCCACTGCTTTGATGTGTTCTGCAACTAGACTCTCCTTCGTTTTCATCCGCACAAATCGTTCTTTCACTGTTCAATCGGAAATGCGAGTAAAAACGCTGTTAGCAGTGCTTGATACGTTTGTAGTTTATAGAAAATGAATCACAAATATATCACAGATTACTCAGAGACATTAACAGAATAATCACAAGAGAAGGTAATTGAAACTGAATTATAGATAAATGATTGCGTATGATGCCTGGCTCTGATAGAGGGTACCGTTGACGCGTGGACAAGTCAGGAAGCAGAATATTACACCTGTTTTTAAGAGCCTCGTTGAATCGGTATGTTATGCCTGTCGGCAAAAGCATAAAAGTCATCTCTGTGTATGCGGTTCTGACCTCCCGGTAGTCTGAAAGCTACCAGATTGCCCTTTTCAATCCATCGTAATACGGTTACCTTGCTTACCCCGCAGTGTCTGGCAACAGCACCGGTAGTAAGGAATTCGGGATAAGGCGTTTTAAGTCGCGTTTTCAATATATACCTCCGTAGATACAGCGGTAATTTATCCGTCAACTCCTGGTAAACACATAAACTGCCATTAAATGCGGAAAGGATTCCTTACGTTATTCACGGGGTAAACCCGGTTAACGAATGTTCTGATGCTAATCTAGACTGCTGAACTCACACGCGCGTCACAAAGGCGCTATCCACATTTACAAAAAAATCACACTTGCCGTCGGGATGAACCAGAGAAACCGTGCGGATGCTTGTTCTGGGGGTGTTTAGTGTATATATGCTATCGTTCGGGACTAGCGGTTGCGGATAAAGGGATTGCTCCTGCGTTCGGCCCCGATGGTCGACTCGCGGCCATGGCCCGGATATATTCTAAAATCGTCAGGCAGTACCATCAGCCTGGTTTGGATGCTATCAATAAGCTGTCGATGACTGCTCCCCGGCATCAGCGTCGTGCCGATACCTCGATAGAAGAGGGTGTCCCCGGTAAAAACCCTGTTCCCGGTAAGCAGGCAAATACTTCCGGGCGTATGACCCGGTGTGTGTACCACCGTAAAACGGGTGCTTCCCATCTCTATAATGTCTCCCTCATGCAGCAGCCTGTCCGGGGTTCCCGGTGTTTTATAGGAAATCCCGAACATGGAGCTAAAAGACCCCCGGCCTTCGAGGAAATCGGCATCTTCGATGTGGATGGCAACATCGGCTCTGGTCCTGGCCTGAATATCGAACAGCGCGGCAATATGGTCGGAGTGACCGTGGGTGAGTACTATTGTTTGAATAACGAATTTCGAATCGGTAATGGCTTTTAAGATAACCTCGGGATTTCCTCCGGGGTCGATGACCATGCCCTCTCGCGTGTCGGTATTTCCCACAATGTAGCAGTTAGCGGAGAGCGAGCCTACCACCAGTCTCTTGATAATGAGATTTTCATCCATGTTCACGTTTTGATTAGAGAGATAACGGTTTTATTGCGGTTTGAGGGTGACTCATGCCGGGTATTTTCAAAATAGCAGAGTCAGGATAATTAAGCAAGTCCCTTCCAGAGATATAGAGGAGCGTAAATTCTGAATCTATGCGACGGCGGGTTCTGATGATTTAAATGAGGGACGCTGGAGTAATGCCCGTATTCTGGCGTTTAGTTCCATCGGTCCGAAGGGTCTTTTTAAGAAGTAATCGGCGCCAGCGTCGATTGCCTTGGTGGACATATCGACACTGGTATGGCTGCTTATGACGATGAGTGGTATACCGGAGAGTCTTCTTATCTGCTCACAGAGTTGCCACTCAGCTGTTTCTCTACCCGCCTGGAGTATGATGATATCATAATCACGGTGGTCTATCTGTTTCAGATTAGCTTCGGTGTTATTTACCATATCGACCTTATAGCCTTCCCTGGTTAACAATCCGGAGCTGGTCGAACGTAAATATGAATTGGCAATTACTAATATATGCTTAGCCATGTTTACGCTATAAAATGTAATACAACCGAGTATCCTTGAACAGAAGATAAACCTTCATTTCTTCTAGGGGTTCACTCCCAATCTAAAATATGGGTGATATCCCTGAATAAAAATGATTACCTGTATAGATGTATATAGTACCCTTGCCTATTACAATAGTACTATACCTCAGATATGAGGGAGATACTATGCAGAGAAAACGTAAAATAGGCTTTATCCTTGAGGCTATTGTTGTCCTTATACTTATAGCGGTTCTTTCTTCAATAGCGGTTCCCCAGGTAGAGCAAATGATTGGTGATGAGCAGGAAGAACTACACGCTGAAGAGCTTAATGATATCCAGGGAGCTGTAGCGGAGATGTTAGCCGACAGCCTGTCAGGGACTCTTAAACCTGTTGGTCCCACCCAGGATATGACGCAGGTTGTAACTAATGACATAACACCTCTGGTCTTAACGAACTATCTTGGTAATAACGGTACTTATATCATTAAATCGGATTGTCAATACATCTTTTCTTCCGACGGTAGAGTGACCCAGGATTGTCCGTAAGCAGACCAGTTCGGTCCGGCTATTTCACGGTGTATCGAATCAAACCCTTTCATCACCCGTATTTTCCTCGTCTTATGCTATAATAGGGTAATCTTACCCGAATAACCTGTTCAGGAACTGACATATCGTGACCGACCAAGAAATCTACCGACCTTTAAAGAAAGCCCCACGATTCAACCAAGGGTATTACGTGGTTGGAGCTTCCTTTATTATTTTGGCGGTTTCATGGGGTGTATATGTTGTCTTCGGTGTCTTTTTCAACTCGCTGATTGACGAGTTTCATTGGAGCCGTGCCGTAACTTCGGGAGCCTATTCACTCTCTTCTATTATCGGCGGGGTGCTGGGTGTATTGATGGGAGGTCTTACCGATAGGTTCGGCCCCCGCCTCGTGGTAACATTCTCCAGTGTAATTTTCGGCATTGGGCTTGTATTAATGTCGCAGGTAAATTCACTCTGGCAGCTTTACCTGTTCTTCGGGATAATAGTAGGTATCGGTATGAGCGGTCTCTGGGTACCGATGTTGTCAACTGTTGCCCGGTGGTTTACGAAAACACGCAGCCTGATGACCGGGATAATTATCTCTGGACTGACGGTCGGGCAGATAATCGGGCCTCCGGTTGTTTCCCGTCTTATTGATAAATACCAATGGCGTGATTCTTATATTATTATTGGTATTTTCGGTATAATCATCTTGGTATTAGCGGCACAATTTATGAAGCGTAAACCGAAGGACGGTGAAAAAATAGTCACTGATGTGCATAGCAGCCAACAACAGACAGCCCCTAATATTACTGCGGATTATTCATTGAAAGAGGCCATGAACACAGTCCAGTTCTGGCTGGCTACCATGGTCTTCTGCTGCTTCGGTTTCGTAGCCTATGGTCTTACGGTGCACATGGTCCCCCATATCACCGGGCTGGGAATACCCGAAATCTCCGCTGCCAATGTGCTTTCGGTCAGCGGGGGAGTCGGTATTATCGGCAATTTCGTCCTCGGCGGACTGGTCGGCGATAGAATCGGCAACCGTAAAACTTTTATTATCGGGATTGTTCTGATGATAGCTGGTCTGGCATGGCTGGTCCCTGCCAAAGAGCTTTGGATGTTTTATCTTTTTGCTGTTATATTAGGACTGGCATTCGGTGGCATGGGCACGTCCGAATCTCCCCTGACGGCCAGGCTGTTCGGATTGACCTCTCACGGTTTGATATACGGGGTAATGGCGATGGGATTTACCGCGGGTGGAGCCTTAGGCCCGGTTATCATGGGGTATATTTACGACGTTACTGATAGTTATCGGATAGCGTTTCTGGTCTCTATAGCCCTGTGTGTAATAGGGCTGATATTGATGGTTATCTTGAAACCGACCCGTAGGCTGGGTAAAGAGCTTTAGAGTTGTCGGCGTATTCTAATAACCCCGGGTTTTGTCTATTACGTTCAGCAGTCTTTTATTGTTAAGGTATCGTTCCAGGTTTATACAGAACAGGTCGGTGGCACGTTTCATGTAGTCTTCCATCCCCCCGGAAACATGAGGGGTTAGAATGACGTTATCGAAATCCCACAGCCGACTATCGGTTGGCAGGGGTTCGGTGGCGGTGACGTCCAGTCCCGCCCCGGCTATCTGCTTTTCATCCAGAGCACGGATGAGGGCTTCTTCATCGATGATGCCGCCCCTTCCGATGTTGATGATATACGCGGTGGGCTTCATCGCTTTTAATTCCTCTGCCCCTATCAGTCCCGTCGTTTCCGACGTAAGCGGTGTGGCAATCACCACGTAGTCGCTTTCGCCGAGTAATTGCTTCAACTGCTTGGCCGGCAGCAGCTTCTCGACATATCTGGCACGTGCCGGTTGTTTAGCCGAACGACGGGTAGCAATCACTCTCATGCCGAATGCTTTACAGAGGCGCGCCACTTCCCGCCCGATATTGCCCAGTCCCACGATACCCACCGTCTTGTCCCTGAGTACGCCGGGCATGAACCGCGCCCATTCGTGTTTTTGCTGCATCCGGAAGCAAAACGGAGCCTGCTTGGCGAACATCAGCATAAACTCCAGCACGAATTCGCTTATCGGTGTGGCATGAATACCGCTTACTCCGGTCAGTATTACCGGGCTGTTCCAGATATCCGTGGTGGCAAAACGGTCAACACCGGCCGACATCGTCTGCACCCATTTCAGCCGGGGAGTTCTGGAAAGCAGGTCCTGAGGGAGAAAAAGACCGTAAATCACCTCGGCTTCAGCCAGGAGAACATTGAGCTTCTCCTTGCCGTCTGACTCACCGCGGAATTCGGAAACAGCCAGTATTGAACCGTCTTTCACCTTAATTCTAGGGCTGACGCTTGAAATTTGCCGGATGATTTCTTCATTAGCCTGGGGCAGGGATGCACCGAATGCCGGTGTAATTACCAGAATGTTTAGCGATTCCACGGAGAATTCTCCTTCTGTGTTGGTTTCAGGGTTGAGCGATATGCGGATAGCGGAACAGTGTCTCTTGATATTATAATCCATGCCCTGGCCTTTTCCAAATTATATCGCCATTCTCAGGCTTGTCATACCGCAAGTTTGACAAGCTATCAAATTTCATATAGTCTATTCTATACTCAAGAAAACACAAGATGTGTCAGCTAAAGGAGTCCCGGTCATATGGAATCCAGGAAGCTGAAGTCAAAAAATGATGAGCAACAGTCTGAGATTCTGGCATTAAGTCGGATTTCAGCCGCGCTCAGTGGCCTGTGGGATTTGGACGCCATCCTCGGTGTCGGCCTTGACAGTGCGCTGGAGTACATGCATGGCACCGTCGGCGAAATCCTGCTTATCGATGAAGACAGACAGAGTCTTTCGCGTCGTGTTCACCGTGGTTTGAGTAAAGAGTTTGTTACCGGTTTACGTACTAATCTCGGTGAGGGCATTACCGGAAGTGTGGCTCAGAGCGGTAAGGCTGTTTTACTGGAGGACATCTCCTCCGACCCGCGTGTAGCGCATCGTGAACTTATCATTGCCGAAGGCCTGAAAGCTTTTATATCCGTGCCTCTCCGAGCTAAAGAAATAGTCCTGGGTGTTTTGAATATCGCCAGTCACAGGCCGCGGAAATTTACCAATGATGATGTGTACTTTCTATATGCTATCGGCGACCAGCTTGGTATTGCCATCGAACATGCCCGACTATACGAAAGGTTAAGAAATGCCCGCGAAAGACTGCGGAAACTGGCCCGGCAGAACCTGGTTGCCGAGGAGGACGAACGTCGCAGGATTGCCCGCGAACTTCATGACGAAACCAGCCAGTCGCTTTCGGGAATAGCCCTACAATTACAGGCTTTAATAGAGATGTCCGGCATGTCCGGTACTCCGAGTGAAAAATTTGTTAGCGGATTAAAGAAGGTTCAGGCCTTAACCGTACAGGTCCATAATGAAGTAAGTCGGCTGATTTCCAATCTCCATCCGGCTCTACTGGATACACTGGGTCTGGTACCGGCGGTCCGCCAGTATGCGGAGACCAGGTTGCAGCCCCTTGAGATTGACGTATCCGTGGAAATAAAGGGAAAAGAATTAAGGTTACCCCCTGAAGTTGAGGCGGCACTTTTCCGTTTTATACAGGGGGCGGTAGGTAATGTTGCCCAGCATTCTCAGGCCAAGAATGTCTCTGTTTTACTGGAGTTCCGACCGGATGAATTCATAATGAAAGTGAGCGATAACGGGCAGGGATTTGATGTTTCCGAGATTACCGATGTTGAGGAAAGCGGAAGAGGCCGCGGATTATTCAGCATGAGGGAAAGGATAGGTTTTCTCAGCGGTAAAAGCGGCATCGAGTCGGAAATCGGTAAAGGGACTACCGTCTGGGCCAGCATACCCATAGGTCAGGAAGTAGGATATGCAAAAGATAAGAGTACTGGTAGTCGATGACCATACCATCGTGCGGGATGGTATCTGTGCTTTACTAGCCTTGGTCGGGGACATTGAGGTGGTGGGAGAGGCGGTTAATGGGAGTGAAGCATTGAAAATGGTGGCTCAACTGCAGCCCGACGTGGTGCTTATGGATATCGCCATGCCTATCATGGGCGGTCTTGAAGCCACCCGCCGGATTACCAGAGAATTCCCGAAAGCCAAGGTGCTGGTCATCACCCAGCATGATGATAAAGAATATGTTTTCCCGGTATTAGAGTCGGGCGCTTCGGGCCTGATAAGTAAGGCCGCCGCATCCTCGGAGCTAGCCTCCGGTATTCGCTCGGTCAATAAAGGTGATTCCTTCCTTTCACCTTCCGTTGCCAAGCTGCTGGTGGAAAACTACCAGCAGACCGCAGGAGAAAGAAATCACCAGGACCCCTATAACCAGCTGACAGAACGGGAAAGAGAGGTTCTCAAGCTGCTGGCGGAAGGTTTCAGTACCCAGGAGATGGCGGATATGCTGGTAATCACCCGTAAGACCGTGGAAGGCCACAAGACCAACCTCATGACAAAACTCGGTATCCACAACCGCATCGATTTGGTGAAATACGCCCTGCGCCGGGGTATTATTACTATTTAGACTCGTTCCTCATTGTCGTCACCTCTGTTGCTACCATATTCTCGCATTCAATATAGTCTCATTACCCCTTTCTTTCGGGGGTAAATACCCTGAAAATCAGGGGTATAAATACCAACCATCGGGGTAAAAGCCCCATTCCTCTTTAACTAAGGATGTCATATAGTGTGTGTTATAAGTGTTTCACGGTGAAGGAGGTTATCATGGAACAGACGTATAAAATCCTGATCGTGGATGATGAGCTGGAATTTTCCGAGGCTTTGAAGGCTACCCTCGAAAAAGAAGGGTATACGGTCGTTTATGCAGATGACCGTGGTGAGGCTGAGAAGGCCGTCCGCCATCATGAGCCCGATATTATTGTTCTGGGAACGATCATGCCCCGGGGAGACGCATTTCTCTTTCACAAGTGGTTGAAACAGACCCTGGGATTCAGCAGTCTGCCCATTATGGTTATCAACGCTGCCCCGGAACAGCAATTGGTCAAAGGCTGGCGACGGGATGAAGGAATGCAGTGTGACGCCGAAGACCTTCTGGCTAAGCCCGTCGAGCCGGAAGCGCTGGTTCCCCGCATTCAGAAACTGCTGGACAAGACGACGAAGAAAATCCGTGTATTAATCGTCGATGACCATGCCGTGGTCAGAGACGGCATCAGGTCGGTACTGACTTTACAGCGTGACATGCAGGTGGTCGGTGAGGCTGTTAACGGACAGGAAGCCCTGGAAAAAACGGTGGAACTCCTGCCTGATGTCGTGGTCATGGATATTGTCATGCCGGTAATGAACGGACTCGATGCCGCCAGGGAAATATGCAAGAGAGCCCAGCCCGCCAAGGTATTGATGTTGACTCAGTATGACGACGAAGAGAATGTAATGGCAAGTAAACAGGTTGGAGCCGTAGGTTTCATACCTAAAGCGGCGGCCAGTTCGCAGCTTTTAACGGGAATACGTTCCGTCGCTCGGGGCGATGAATCATGGATTGCGTCGCTCCAGCCTCATTAGGATTTGCGGAGTTAATGAGTGGAAGCAATCACCATAACTCTAAATGGCGTGGAGGTTAGCGGGTACCCTGCTACTACCATCCTTGACTTGGCCAGAGAACTCGGGGTCAACATTCCCACTCTGTGTCACGACCCGAATCTGGCGTCGACCGGTGCCTGCCGTTTGTGTCTGGTAGAAGATGAGAGAAACGGGGCATTACTGGCTTCCTGCGTCACCTCCATTACCCCGGGAATGACCATTAATACCAACTCACCGCGGGTAATAGAACATCGCAAGAAAATCCTCAAACTTCTGCTGGCAAGTCACCCCGACTCATGCCTTATCTGTGATAAGGGCAATCGTTGTCAACTCCATCAGCTGGCCGCGCAGATGGGTATCGGATTAAACGAATTCCAGAGAATACCGCAATTCGATGTTATCGAAGAGGTCAATCCTTTTATCGAGCGGGACCTTTCCAAGTGCATTATGTGTGGCAAGTGTATCAGAGCCGACCAGGAACTTGTCGTGGAAGGGGCTATCGACTACATACACCGCGGCACCATGGTTAAAGCCGCGACCCTGAATGAAGTCCCTCTGGAAAAATCCGAATGTACTTTCTGCGGTACCTGTGTGGCTATCTGCCCCACCGGTGCCATTATGGAAAAGGAAAGGGCTTATGCCGGTACAGTGACAAATACGGTAACGACGGTATGTCCGTATTGTGGTTGTGGCTGTACTATACTTTTAGGTGTCAAGGATGGCAAAGTGTTACAGGCAGTACCGGCAGATAGCAGTCCTGTAAATGCGGGTACTCTCTGTGTCCGGGGGAGCTATGGCTGGGATTTTATTAACAGTAGCGACAGATTGACTACTCCTTTAGTCAAAGAAGACGGCGAGTTCCGGGAAGCGACCTGGGATGAAGCGTTAACCGCCGTGGCTGACGGATTGAAAAAAATCAAAGAGTCCGGCGGTCCCGACTCGCTGGCGGTTTTCGGTTCGTCGCGGTGCACCAATGAGGAGAACTATCTGCTACAGCGTTTCACCCGCAACATCCTGGGAACGAATAATATCGATAACGGCAGTCGTCTTTACAGTGCCGCCAGCCTGACGGGGCTGGGAGCCTCGATTGGTTATGCGGGTACAACCGGTTCATTCGATGTTCTGGAGCGGTCACGGGTTATTATCGTCATCGGCGCCAATCCTGAGATATCGGCTCCGGCCGTAGCCTATGCCATCAAGCGGGCGGTCAAATATAAAGAGGCAGAGCTATGTGTTATTGACCCGCGTTTCACTCAGCTGGCACGTTTCGCTCGTTCCTGGCTGCAACCGAGGGTGGGCACAGATATAGCCCTGCTCAACGGTTTAGCCAGAGTGATTATCGATAAAAAGAAATTCGATATGGAATTCGTCTCTCGCATGACCGATAATTTTACACAATGGGAGGAGAGCCTGGAAAGATATACCCCCGATTACGTAAAGAAGGTAACCGGAATACCGGCGAAGGAAATACAGCAGGTAGCGCAGGTCCTCGCCGAAGCTGAAGAGGCGGCTATTATATATGGTAACGGCATTACCCAGTACGCCACCGGCACCGATGCTGTTATCGCCATCGCCAACCTGGCGATGCTCACCGGGAATACCGGTAGGTCCGGCGGTATCTTTGCCCTGCAGAGAGAAAATAACGCCCGTGGAGCCTGTGATATGGGCGTCTTGCCCGATTTTCTCCCCGGTTATCTGAGTATAACTGACTCTCAAAACCGGCAGAAATACGAAAAGAAGTGGGGTGCCAAAATACCCTTAGCCGCCGGGTACAGCGCCCTGGAGATGATGGAGAAAGCCCGTGAGGGAAAGGTCAAAGGGATGCTCATCATGGGAGAAAACCCGGTCGAAAGCTTTCCCCAGCCGTCTCTCGTAAAGGAAGCGCTGTCATCTCTGGACTTTCTGGTTGTAGCGGATATGTTTCTCTCGGAAACAGCTAAACTGGCATCGGTCGTCTTGCCGGCATCCAGCTTCGCGGAAAAAGAAGGGACCTTTACCAACTTTGAGGGGAGGGTGCAAAGATTACATCAAGCAATCGAGCCTGTCGGACAGAGCCTCCCCGATGGTGAGATACTGCTCGGGTTATCGGAGGCGATGGGTTCAACGATGCCTTATGCGTCCCAACAGGAAGTCATGGAAGAAATCGAAGAGATGGTGCCCTTTTATCGACATTTAGCCTTCGGTGAAACGGATAAAACAGATTCGGAATGGGGTGATGTTGATGGCGGCAGTCACGCGTCGAGGCGTCTTCATAAGGGGCTGTTCCCCAGCGGGTTCGGGCGGTTCTCTCCTGTCGAGTACGTACCTCCGCCGCCACCTGACGGTTATACCTTTACTCTCATGATTGGCTCGGTCAGGTACGGTTTCGGCTCGGGTGTACGAAGCTCACGGTCGGATAGGATGAGCCGATTTAATAGCGACGGATATCTGGATATAAATAGTGCCGACGCTGCAAAACTGGGTATCAGTGACGGCGATATGGTGAAGGTAATATCACCTGACGGAAGGCTGGAAAAGGCTGCCAGAATAGACACTGATCTACCCCGGGGCATGTTATTCGCTCCGATATCATCACCCGGTGGCGCCGTTTACAAATTATTCGGCACTGTCCTTGACCCGCAATCGAAAGCCCCGGCTATCAAGTCCTGCGCCGTAAAGCTGGAAAGAGTTTAGAAATATGACGAAACTGCAAAAGAAAAAACCTAAAATCAGTATGAAACAGATAGAGAAAATCGTTGCCGAATACCAGGGTAAAAGGTGGGCGCTGATACCCCTTGCCCAGAAAATCCAGGAGCAGGCTGGCTACATACCTCCGGAAGCAATACCCGTTATCGCCCGCCGACTCGGCTTGTTCCCGGCTCAGGTGCAGGGGGTTGTTACTTTTTATTCTCAGTTGTACACCCATCCCAGGGGTAATAATATCGTCAGGGTATGCCGGGGCACTGCCTGCCACGTACGCGGTGGCAAGTCCATCCTCAAGCTGGTCAAACAACACCTCAGCATCGATGAAGATGAGACCACCGAAGATATGGAATATACGCTGGAAACGGTGGCCTGCATCGGTGTTTGTGCGCTGGCGCCCAACCTCGTGGTGAACAATACCATTTACGGCAACATGAATCCTAAAAAGGTTGCCGCTGTTTTCAGTAATTACCGGGGACGTTCTAATGGTAAAAAAGAAGATAATAAAAAATAAGAATGGCCAGCGCCAGGTTCTCGTCTGCTGTGGGTCGGGCTGTCCCGGCTCGGAGCAGGTGCGGCAATGCCTCGAAGAGGAAATAGCCCGGCAGGGCCTCGGAGTCGAAGTTAAACCTACCGGTTGCCACGGTTTCTGCCAGCAGGGTCCCACCCTGCTAATCGAGCCCGATAATATCCTCTACTGCAAAGTGACCGATGATGATATTCCTGAGGTTGTTCGAGAACATCTGGGTAATAACCGTATTGTCGAGAGGTTGTTGTACGTCGACCCCGTCTCCGGTAAGACCGTACCGCGCTACTCGGATATCAGGTTCTATGAGGAGCAGAAGCGTATTATCCTGCGAAACTGCGGTCATATCAACCCCGAGAATATTGAAGACTATGTCGCCCGGGGCGGGTATCAGTCGCTGAAAAAGGCTATCTTTGATATGACGCCCGAAACCGTTATCGATGAAGTCAAACGTTCCGGACTGCGGGGCCGTGGCGGCGCGGGGTTTCCCACCGGTCTCAAGTGGGAGACCTGCCGCAACAACCCGGGCTCGCAGAAGTATGCCATCTGCAACGCCGATGAAGGCGACCCCGGCGCTTTCATGGACCGCTCTATATTGGAGGGCGACCCGCATGCCATGCTGGAAGGGCTGGCGATTACCGCCTATGCTATCGGTGCCAGCGAAGGCTATATCTATATTCGTATTGAGTATCCGCTGGCGGTCAAGCACCTCTACACGGCCTTAGCCCAGGCGGAAGAAAAGGGATACCTGGGTAAAAATATTCTCGGTTCAGACTTCTCCTTTAACGTGCAAATCAAGGAAGGGGCCGGCGCTTTCGTCTGCGGCGAAGAGACGGCCCTGATAGCGTCTATCGAAAGCAAGCGGGGTATGCCGCGGCCTCGTCCACCCTTCCCGCCACAATCGGGACTGGATGGTAAACCGACGGTCATTAATAATGTCAAAACTCTGGCCACGATTTCTGCCATCCTGGAAAAAGGTGCTGAATGGTATGCCGGTATCGGCACGGAAAAAAGTCGCGGCACCACCGTCTTCGCTCTCACCGGGAAGATTGCTAACAGCGGACTGGTAGAGGTGCCTATGGGCACGCCGCTTTCCCGTATTATCTATGATATGGGAGGCGGCATACCGCGCGGCCGGCAGCTCAAGGCGGTGCAGACCGGCGGTCCGTCCGGGGGCTGCATCCCTGCCCGCTTTATCGATACTCCCATAGGTTATGAAGAGCTGGCGGCTCTGGGTTCGATTGTCGGCTCGGGCGGCATGGTGGTTATGGACGAGGCTACCTGTATGGTAGAGGTAGCCCGCTTCTTCCTGAGCTTTACCCAGGCGGAGTCCTGCGGCAAGTGCACGCCCTGTCGATTGGGAACGCGGCAGATGCTGGAGATTCTGACCCGGATTACCGAGGGCCGGGGACGCGATGAAGATATCGATACCCTGCTCTCCATTGCCGATACAGTTAAGGAATGTTCATTATGCAGCCTGGGAAAGACAGCCCCCAATCCGGTCGTTTCCACCATTAAGTATTTCCGCGAAGAGTACGAGGCGCATATCCGTGAGAAGAAATGCCCGGCCGCGGTCTGTGAAGCTTTAATGATTTCGCCCTGCCAGCACACCTGTCCCGCAGGTATCAATGTCCCTAAATATGTAGCTCATATCGCCGAAGGCGAATATAAAGAAGCCATCGAGACTATCCGGGAACGCAATCCTTTCGCTGCGGTCTGCGGTCGTATCTGCCACCACCCCTGTGAGAACCGCTGCCGCCGCGGTGAACTGGACGAACCCGTCGCCATAAGGTCGTTAAAACGCTTCGCCGCTGACTGGTATGCGGAGCATGGTGCCGAAATCGGCGCTATCGAGCCCTTCCCGGTAACTAAAAAGGATAAAGTGGCGGTGGTCGGGGCTGGACCTACCGGTCTTGCCTGCGCTTACTTTCTGGCTCAGGCCGGTTACCCGGTTACGGTCTTTGAAGCCCTGCCGGTGGGTGGGGGTATGCTCTCTGTGGCTATCCCCGAGTTCCGTCTGCCCAAAACTGCCATCCAGCAGGATATAGACTATATCACCGGTAAGGGAGTGGAGATACGTTACAATACCCCGCTGAATACTAATTTCACCTCTGAGCACCTGAAAAAGGAAGGTTATAAAGCCATCTTTATCGCTGCCGGTGCCCAGCGCAGTCAGCGACTCGGTATACCCGGAGAGGTGGAGGATGTCGAAGGTCTTTATTACGGTTTGCGGTTCCTCCGGGATGTACGACTTGGCAGGGAGGTAACCGTGGGTAAGCGGGTAGCTATCATCGGTGGAGGCAACGTTGCTTTGGATGCCGCCCGAACCTGCCTCCGTCTCGGTGCTGAAGAAGCCAGTATTTATTACCGCCGCTCTCGCGATGAGATGCCTGTTTCCGACGTTGAATATGATGAAGCTACCGATGAGGGCGTTATCATGAATTATCTCATCAGCCCGACGCGTATCACCAGTGATGACTGGAAGGTAACCGGACTTCAGTGTACCCGCATGGAACTGGGTGCACCGGATGATAGCGGTCGGCGGCGTCCTATCCCGATTACCGGCTCGGAATTCAATATCCAAGCGGATACGGTTATTGCTGCCGTCGGTCAGGCGCCTGACCTCTCTTTCCTGCCTCCCGACAGCACCCTGGAGCGTACCCGCTGGGAAACGTTGGTAGTAGAAAGCAATACTCTGGCCACGAATATTGACGGTGTATTTGCTGGAGGCGACTTTGTGACCGGGCCGGCCATGGTTGTCGAGGCCATCGCTGCCGGACGCAGGGGTGCCATCGCCATCGATAAGTATTTAAGGGGTGACGATTCACGGGTGGAGATTTACGACCGTAAAAGCGCTGCGACTATCGAACCCGCTACAGCTGAGCTTGAAGATACCTGGGAAGAAAAACCGAGGACTAAAATTAAGACATTACCGCTGGCGGACAGGAGAAGCAGTTTTACGGAGATAGAGCTCGGTATGACGGAAGAAATCGCTGGTATCGAAGCCAAACGGTGCCTGCGGTGCGACCTTGAAGGATAGAAAAGGAGGGGGGACGCGATGAAATCAATGACAAAGCAAAAACCGATAGAGGAAATACAGCAATCCCTTGAAGGTCTTGATAAAGTGTTTATCGTCGGCTGCGGTACCTGCACAACACTTACCAGCACCGGAGGTGTCGAGCAGGTTGAGGAAATGAAGGAGAAACTTCAGGAAATGGGAAAATGGCTGACCGGTACGGTGGTTATTCCCACCGCCTGCGACGATATGACGGATGTGGCGATGAAGGAAAACGAGCAGGCTATCCGCAGCGCCGATTGTATTCTATCTATGAGCTGCGCCCTGGGAGTTCACCGCATGAGCCTCTATCTCGATATTCCGGTAATTCCGGCCGTGGACACCCTTTTTATCGGCGTGGAAGAGACCCCCGGTTATTTCCGCGAAGCCTGTGCTCAATGTGGCCAGTGCCTTCTCGGGATAACGGCTGGTATCTGCCCGATTACCGCCTGTCACAAAGGACTGGTCAACGGCCCCTGCGGCGGCACCAATAACGGCAAGTGCGAGGTCGATAAAGAGAAAGATTGCGCCTGGACGCTGATTTATAACCGACTTAAAGAGCAGAACCGCCTTCATCTGATGCGTCAATACCAGCCGCCCCGGAATCATCATATCACCCTTCAACCTAAATCGATGAAAATTTCGTAAGGGAGTTAGGAAAATGGTATCACGTTTCAAAGAGGCCCTTGACTCCGGTAAATTTGTGATTACCAGCGAGGTTGCCCCGCCTAAGGGGACCAACCTGGAGAAAATGCAGCATCACATCGAGTTATTGAAGGATAAGGTCGATGGTATCAATATTACCGACCACCAGAGCTCGGCGATGCGCTTTCCCTCCCTCGGTGGTTGCCTGGCGGTGCTGGAAAGCGGCGGTGAGGCTATTATGCAGATGACCTGCCGCGACCGTAATCGTATAGCGCTGGAAGCCGACCTGCTTTTTGCCTACAGTCGTGGTGTCCGGAATGTACTCTGTCTCACCGGAGACGCCGTGGTGGTGGGCGACCATAAGGAAGCCATGGGTGTCTTTGACCTGGATTCGCTGCAGCTTATCAATACTATTCACACTCTGGCGGGGGGTAAGGACTTGGGAGGGAATGACCTCGATGGTGCGGTGGAGTTCTGCGTGGGAGCTATCGTTACCCCGGAAGCCCAGCCCCTCGAGCCGCAGTTGATAAAGTTCGAGAAGAAGGTGGAGGCTGGCGCCGAGTTCTTTCAGACCCAGGCTATCTACGACCTGGATAATTTCAAGAAATTTATGGACTACGCTCGCAAGTTCAAGACCAAGATACTGGCTGGTATCGTCCTGCTGTCCTCGGCCAGAATGGCCAGGTATATGACGGCTAATGTCCCCGGTATCTTTGTTCCCCAGGATTTACTCGACGAGATGTCGGCGGCGCCCAAAGAAGCGATGCTGGCTAAAGGTATCGAGATAGCCGGAAGGACTATCGCTGCTTTAAAGAGAGATGCCGTCTGCGACGGCGTTCATATCATGGCTATCGGCCGGGAGGAAACCGTCCCCGATATCCTGGCGGCTGCGGGAATGTAAATCCGCTATTATTACTCTACCCAGGCGACTTCGTATTTAGCCGCCAGACCTATCTCCATGACGCTGTAAGGTCTTTCTAGCTTATTACACACGATGGGGAAGTGCGGTGTCCCCTTGGGTAGAGCCACCACGGTGGGAACACCAAAGGTATGCTTTTCATGTTCCGCGCCGATTTCTATAGTAAGCTCCGCGCCCAGGTAGCTCAGGTTATCGGTGTTATGCCCGAAGAATATCAGGCATTTGTCGTAGGGGCTTATTTGCGCGCCCTTGCCGGGATACCATTCACCGGTCGAGTTGTGCAGGCTCATCCTGAAGTTAACATTCATTCCTTCCAGTTTGTCGCCGGACATTGACAGCAGATGCTTGGCGGCGGCACCGCCGGGTCCTTCCTGTACCTTCATCTCGTGGAACAGGTGAGTGTATTTATTGCCGTCGGTGGTGCCTTCCAGCGGCACCGGACCCCCGGAATATTTGGCAGCCAGCGCCAGGTGAAAATGCCCGAATGATTTGTATACTTTCTCGGTGATGAGCGGACAGTGCGGCATGCCTTTGGGAGCGGTTACCACGGTGGGTACGCTGAATTTATGTATTTCCTGTTCCTTGCCTATCGCTAACGACATGTCCGAGCCCAGGTAGCTCATGTCTTCATCGTCGTAGCCGAAGAACAGCAAACATTCGTCGAAGGTATGGTCGTGCGCTCCCCGGTTAGGAGCCCAGTCACCCGTCTGGTCGTATACGCCGACGATGAAATTTAGGTCCATGCCGCCCAGTTCATCCCCCCCGACAAATACCAACTCTTTGGCGTTGGCCCCGCCCATCCCCGGCCTGAAAGATAAAGTCTTCACGAGATTTCCGTATTTAGTATCTGCCACTGGTTTCCCCCTTTTGAACACTTGGATGGGCAAATTCTATGTTATTCTAGGATACAATGCAAACAAGTAGTAAAAATTCAGACTGTTCCCTGCCATAACCCCTGACCGGGGTGTTTAAGAGGGGCTGGCGCCCCTCTTTCTATTTATTCCCCCTCTTAAACAAGATAAAAATGCGCATTGAATAAAAATCAGTTTGAGAAGGGGATAAAGGTGGAGAGCATCTGAAATCAATCAAAACCATACAGGACTCAAGAAGTCTTTCGTTGTCATTCAACTCTCAGCCAGCCATAATATTACAAATCCCAGTGAATTCGCTCTTATTATCCTCATTGTAACAGAGTAGAGGAGAAGTCATGAGTGGAAATAACGTTAAATACCAATGCTCATGTAACCAGGAAAATATCCGGTGCTACTCTTACCAGGGCCGGACGGTAGCGCCGTGACTTCGGAACAGTCCCCGGTAAAAATCAGGAATGCCACTCAGGCTGTCGATGCTGTCCTGTCCTGCCTGCGTGAACAAAAAGTACCCGCGATTCCGGATGCAGATACAAAATGGCATCAGAAGACCATAATTATTACTGGAAGGGAAGTATCCGGGCTGACGGCGTTATTCGGGAAGAAGTGGCTTTTAGAGAACTGCCCGTACCGGAGGCTCGGAAGATAGCCGATGAATTTCTGTTGAAAACTAAAATTCCTCCCCCGAGGCCTGGCGGCTATGGTCATTGAGAGTGGTAAATACTAATATTGACGATAGCCTGGAATATAGTTAAAATATTCTTTGACATGAAAAATAAAAAAATTATCTGCTTTGTGTTTACCCTTGCGGTTATTTTCCTTTTATCTCTTTATTTAACCTCCTGTGCGGCACCGGTTATTCATACGCCTTCTGACTGGTCTTTTAATATCACCTTTCCTTACTGGGGCTTCCCCTTCGGTTTTATCGGTCTAGCCCTTTATTTCCTGCCGACGATTATTGCTGCTGTTAGACGAAGCAAAAGTATATTAGGCATCGTACTGTTAAATATATTTCTCGGCTGGACCTTTATCGGATGGGTAATATCCCTGGTATGGTCTCTGGTCGGCGAAGCCGGTAAAAATTAACTCCACGTCTTTTCATCAGGGCTGCTAACTTTATCCGTTCTTTTCCGTTCTAATATATGTAACAGATAAAGGTGGTAACTAAAATGAAGGCTTTTCCAAACTTTTCGTTAAAACCAATCATGGATGAGATACTGGAGTCCATGCGTCAGGTCAACACGGTACCGGTTCCCGTCGAGTCAAAAGTATACCTTAGCCCGGTAGAAATACGGCGCTACGTTCGTAATCTCAGGAAAAACCGACAAACTGATACCGGTTAGACGTCCCGACGATGTAAAAAAGATTGGGGGTACTTAACACTCAATGAAAATACCCCCAAGAGAATCTGAATCCACGACCCAATTCCTCGTCAGAAACGCTTATGTATCATGACGATATGCAGAATTATTTAGTTCCCGGTGTTAGCTCTTTACTCTAATCCCGGTCTATTTTAAACACCACGTTCCAGAACCAGTGCGTTTTTATTAATATATGCTTAAAGAGAAGGAACTCATGACTATGGCGGCCAGAATAATACCCGCCATTGCCAGTAATGTAATCTTTATTTTAGTATCATCCTCAGCTTTAAATAAAGCCCCCCAGAGTAGTGCCAGCGGCATTATGAGGACACCGATAATATATAGCCATTTGACCTCGGCACCGTAGCCTATAACTGTGAATATTATTCCCAATACTAGTGCAGCGAACATTTCCAACATGAATTTGTCCTCCCTTGTCATAGAAATAACAGCCTTGTTCAGCTATTTTTGGTAGTTTATGCTTCTCGGCTTTATTTGTCAACTAAGCCCTTTTCAGGCGGTATTAACGCAATAAAACCTTAACATAATGTTAGTATTATTTTTCAACACTATACTGACGGGCATAAATGCGTTAATAAATGTCTGAATGTTGCCTGCGTAGAGGAAAGCCAGCGCTTCATAGCCGTAGAGGTATATAGATAAAAGAAAAGGCACAGCCGGAGTAGCTGTGCCCTCTTATTACCTGGAATATTATTACCGGTTTAGTCTTGAGATGCTGAAACCATTGCTCCGATTTCGGCATAGGGTATTTTCACCCTCGGTAATTCCGGCTTGCCGTTTTCGCCCATTTTGATGGCTCCGGTGGGACAGACAAAAGCGCAATCCCCGCAGCCGATGCACTCTTCGCCCAGTTCGTAGGCATAAAACGGGGCGGCAACTTCTTTGTAAATGCCGCGGTTGACCAGGCTTATAGCCGATTTCCCGATGATTTCCTGGCAGGCCCTCACACATAGTCCGCAGAGAATGCAATCGTGGTCGCCCAAGGCGAATCTAGGTTTCTCGACCCCGTACTCCTCCGCAAGCTCCTGTATTATCTTGGTATTGGGACATCTTGCCAGCAGAAGCTCGATAATGCCCTTACGCAGGTTCCGCACCCTCTCGGTATTTGTTTTCACGATGATGCCCTCCCGGGCCGGATACAGACAGGAGGCGACGAATCTGAAACTCTTCCCCTTGTCTTCGCTGACCTCGACGGTACACAGACGGCAGGCGCCGTAAGGTCGGACCGCGGGATGGTAACAGAGAGCCGGAATATTACCGATTCCTTGCTGACGCTGCAGGGCCTCGTATATGGTCTGCCCGCTCGACACGACGACATTTTTATCATCGACAGAGAAGTGCACGGCGTTGTTATCTTCGGCTTCCTCTATATCGACCGTTTTTTCGCTGCTAATCCAGTATTTAGTCATTATTTTCTCCTTCTAACCTTTTATTACAGCATCGAACTTGCAGGAGTCATAGCAGGCTCCGCATTTGATGCACATTCCCTGATTAATCGTATGAGGCTCGCGCTTCTCTCCGGTAATCGCGTTCGTAGAGCAGGCACGTGCGCAGACACCACAGCCAGTGCACTTGTCGGCGTCGATACTGTACTCGATTAACTCCCGGCAAACACCGGCCGGGCATTTCTTATCGTTGATGTGGGCCAGGTATTCGTCTCTGAAGTACTTGAGAGTTGAAAGCACCGGATTGGCCGCCGAACGTCCCAGTGCACAGAGAGCGCCATCACTGAGTATTTCACCCAGGTCGGACATCGCATCCAAATCTTCCAGTTTACCCTCGCCGTGGCTGATTCTGTTGAGGATATCGCTCATCCTGGCCAGTCCTTCACGACAGGGCACGCACTTGCCGCAGGACTCACCTTTCAGGAAATCAATGAAGTACCGGGCGACATCAACCATGCAGTTGTCCTCGTCCATCACTATCATCCCGCCGGAGCCCATCATCGAGCCCAGTTTGGTCAGTTCATCGAAATCTACCGGCGTATCCAGGTACTCTTCGGGGATGCACCCGCCCGAGGGGCCGCCGGTTTGCACCGCTTTGAATTTCTTGCCTCCGGGAATGCCGCCGCCGATGTCGTATATCATTTCTCTCAGGGTGATACCCATGGGCACTTCTACCAGGCCGGAGTTATTTATCTTACCGACCAGTGAGAATATCATGGTTCCCTTGCTGCCGTCCGTACCGATTTTCGAGTACCAGTCAGCGCCCTTGTTGATTATCAGCGGTATATTTGCCCAGGTTTTAACATTGTTTAGCAGGCTGGGCTTGTCCCAGAGACCTTTTTCGGACATGTGGACGTATTTGGCTTTGGGCTCACCTATCTTCCCTTCGAGAGAAGCTATCAGGGCGCTGGACTCGCCGCAGACAAAGGCGCCGCCGCCCTTATTGATGGTTATGGTAAAATCGAAGCCGGAGCCCAGGATATTCTCCCCGAGGAAGCCGTAGTCCATGGCTTGCTCTAACGCTATGATGGCATGCTCTACGGCCAAGGGATATTCATTGCGCACATATATAAAACCGTGGTTAGAGCCGATGGCGTAGGCGCCGATAATCATTCCCTCGATAACGCTGTGAGGATTACCCTCCAGGATACTGCGGTCCTGATAAGCACCGGGGTCTCCCTCGTCGGCGTTGCAGAGTACGTATTTTATATCACCCTCGGCTTTAAGGCAGGACTGCCATTTGCGTCCGGTGGGAAAGCCGCCGCCGCCCCTGCCTCTTAGACCGGATTTGGTGACTTCATTGATGATTTTCTCCGGGGTTAACTGGAAAAGGGCTTTGCTCAAAGCGGAATAGCCTCCCGCGGCGATATATTGCTCGATATCGGTCGGGTCTATCTCGCCATTCGCGCCCAGAATCAGGCGGGTCTGTCTTTTATAGAACGGAACGTCCGGTTCGTAGGTGATTTCCTCATTTGTGGCCGGGTCGGTATAGAGAAGCCGCTGAATGGTCTTGCCCTGGAGTACGGTCTCGGCGACAATCTCCGGTACATCCTCGGGCTGTACATGCTGGTAAAAGACCTTCTTGGGACCGATCAACACTACCGGGCCCCGCTCGCAGAAGCCGTGGCAGCCCGTTTCCTTGAATTCAATTTTCGCCTGGAGCTCGAGTCGTTCGATTTCTTCGGCGAAGGCATCAACGACCGCCTCGGCACCCGAGGCACGACAACCGGTACCGCCGCATACGGATATCAGGATGCGGCTGGTGTCCTTATCATCAATAAGAGCCTGGCGGAGTTCCTCTAACTTCTCGATGCTTTTAAGTCTTTTATCTAACAGTTTCCTAACTTGCTCAACCATTTTTTAGCCTTCCTTACGTCTATTCGTACTTTTTCAGGATTTTGTCGAGTTTATCCGGGGTTACCTTGCTTTCGTATTTGCCATCGACTACCACTACGGGACCGAGAGCGCAGCAACCCAGACAGTTGGCGGTCTCCAGCGAAAACCTCATATCTTCCGTCGTTTCGCCGGGTTTCAGTTCATAGTCCCTTTCCATCTTATCGACGAGTCTCTGCCCGCCTTTGATATGGCAGGCTGTGCCGAGGCAGACGGTTATGGTATGGCGTCCTCTCGGTTTCAGGCTGAATGCCTGGAAAAACGTGGCTACACTGAAAACCTGGCTTAGAGGAATTTCCAGCTTCTGGCTTATCCTGATGAGGACATCCTGAGGGATGTAATTGAACTCAGCCTGAACGTCCTGCAATAAAGATATCAATTGCTCCTTTTTATCAATGTAGCTTTCTATCAGGTTTTCAACCTTCTCGGCGTTGCTTTCCAAGATGGTTTGAATCGTGATGAAATCCAGACTAGTATCCACTGATATACCTCCTGTATTGCCTTCCTAATTCCAGTGTATAACTCACGGATACGGCTTCCATCCGTTATAACACGCCTTTACATTACATAAACCCCTCTAGTTGCGGAGCGTCTTCCACTAGTGAAGTTGCGGTTATGCCTTCCTGAGACAGGTGTAATCCGCCGAGTGAAAACACCTTTATACCAAAAATGATACGTATATTACACGGTATACAGGTAACAAATATTCTGATATCATGATATTGGGGTAGTATTGATGAGCGATATCACTATAGTTCTGGGAGAAGACCACCTGATAACACGCCAGGGTATCCTCCGCCTGCTGGAAGACGAGGAAGGCTTGACGATAGTAGGCGAAGCCAGCAATGGCGAAGAGGCGGTGCAAATGGTCACCGATTTGAAGCCGGATGTGGTAATCATGGATATCGCCATGCCCAAGTTAAATGGCATTGAAGCTACCCGACAAATCAAGGTGAGTAATCCTCGTATCGGGGTGCTGATACTCAGCGCCTACGATGATGACGAGTATGTTTTTGCCATGCTTAAAGCCGGAGCCGCGGGCTACTTGTTGAAAAGCGTCAGCGGCGATGAGCTGGTTCGCGCCATTAAAGCTATTCACAATGGTGAATCCGTACTGGCCCCCGTTATTGCCAAGAAAGTAATGAATTATTTTACAAATCAGAATAAGATACCTTCGGTTAAAGAAGACTCCGAACACCTCAGCAACCGGGAGCTGGACATTATCAAGCTGGCGGCCAAGGGCTTGACTAATAAAGAGATTGCCGACAAGCTTCACCTCAGCTATCGTACTATCGAAGGCCATATGAGGGATGTTTTCAACAAGCTGGGAGTCGGCTCCCGTACCGAGGCTGTTCTCTTTGGCCTGAGAAAAGGCTGGTTTACCCTGGAGGAATTAGCGTAGTCTCCTCGGCTGACCGGGGAAATATTAACTGCTGTATAAATAATAGATATGCCATTAAGTTCAAAAACGCTTGCAAAAATCGTTGACGGTTCGGCTATACCCCTGTTCGTGATTAACAAAGAGCATGTAATTACCCACTGGAATAATGCTCTCGAGGCTCTATCCGGCAAAAAAAAAGACGACGTCATCGGCAGGGACGACCACTGGAAGGCATTCTACAGTGAAAAAAGACCTTCTATGGCTGACCTCATTGTGGAAGGAGCATCCGCTGAGGAGATAGAGGTATATTACCGCGGTAAGTTTAAAAAATCTCCCTTAATCGAAGACGCCTATGAAGCTGAAGACTTCTTCCCGCATCTGGGTAACAAAGGTATATGGCTTCATTTTACCGCCAGTCCCGTCAAAGATGATGATGGGGAAATTTATGGCGCTATTGAAACCCTGGTGGATATTACCGAACGCAAAAATCTGGAAGACAATTTACGTTTCTTTTTACAGCAGATAACCAGAGCCCAGGAAGAAGAGCGGAAATATATCGCTCGCGAGCTTCACGACGATATGGCACAGATTCTGGGGTCTCTTTCGCGGCGACTGGACAATCTCCTCAGGAAGGAGCACAATTTTGGGACAAGCGAGGCCTCAACTCTACAAGATATCCAGGCTCTTCTGAATCAGGGATTGCAGTCTTTAAACGGCTTTATTCAAAACTTACGTCCTTCCTTGCTGGATGATTTGGGTTTGATACCGGCGCTGAGGTCGCTTACGAATAACCTTGAAAAGACCGATGGTACGCTTGCCGATTTTAAGGTAATTGGAGAGGAAAGACGGCTCACCAACGAAATTGAATTATCGCTGTTTCGTATTGTCCAGGAGGCACTCAATAACGTCAGTAAGCATGCTCAGGCAACCGAGGTAAACGTAACGGCTGAGTTTAGCGAAAGTGCGATAAAATTAACCGTAAGTGATAACGGCAAGGGATTCGAACTCCAGGGAAGCATGGACGACCTGCCACGCATCGGTCAACTCGGACTGATGGGTATGCAGGAACGGGTATGGTTATTAGGCGGCTCTATAGAAGTGAATTCGGAACCGGGTAAAGGGACCGAGTTAAAGGTTGACGTCCCGGCTTGAATGACAAAAAATAACCACCAGGGTAATATTCATTAACCACAGAGCATTTTATTACCGGGCTCGCCGGGATATTTTCAAATGGCAGTTGGTCTGGATTCCTTACTTGGCATCAGGCTTCTTCCGCGCCGCTCGCTGCTTGTCCAGTTCCTCCTCCGATTCGGCGCCTTTCAGGTCGAAGAATACCAGAGTATCTCTTTCCTCTTCTTTGACCAACTTTTTGTAGGCCTTTTCCGTGAGCTTGGGCGCATAGTGACACTGGAACATAATAAAAGGACGTTGTATTTTACCGTACCTTACGGGACCATGGACGACACCCGCTGGCATAAAAGTCAGTCCTGACTTACCCGTTCCGTCATAATATTCCATCTCCGTACCCATCCAATCCCCTCCCCCTTCCAACCCGGATACCTGTGGATTGTTCCAGTCTATGCCCAGTGTCCCCATTGCCTCGGGGTCATTATGCGAATGCGGACCGTGCTCCGGCCAGGGTTGGGGTTCGATAAACAGGGCCCAGAAGTGATGGCACCCCTTGATAACATCATCATCGACGAACACCAGGGTCTGCGGCAGCCGCCCGAATTTGTACTGCTTCTTCTCCGGGCTGAGTTCGCTGAAGAAGTACTTGCCGTATTTCGTCTCTCCCGGCGCCGTAGCTCTGGCCGGTTCTTCCTCCGCCGGTGCCGCTTTCAATGCATTGGCGAGTTCCTGAATTTTCTGGTACTGCTCTGCTACTTCCTCGTCGGTCTGTGTGCCATCGAAATCGAAGAAGGCCATCTTGTCACGCTCGGTCTCAGGCACCAGCTCCATACATGGTGTTTCGGTGAGCCTTGGAGCGTCCACCGCCTGGATGAAGATGAAGGGTCTTCTCAGGTTCCTGAACCTTATGGGGCCGTGTATCAGGCCGGCAGGAATATACACCAGGTTGGATTCCGTGAAGACATGCCTCTCCATCTCCGGGCCGATGCACATCTCCACCTCACACCCCAGGTCATGGATATTGTCGGGATTCGATCCCAGGAATACCAGCAGTTCGTCGTCGGCATGGGTATGAGGCCCGTGTACGGGTCGAGGCAGGGATGTAACCCAGGAGGCCACGAAGTGATTGCTTCCCTTGATGATACTATCGTCGGTAAACACTATCGTTTGTGGCCACCGTGCGAATCCCCGGTTTCTCTGCTCGGAGGATAACTCACTCAGACGTAAACTGGCATATTTCTTCTCTTCCATCTCTGTTATTCTCCTTTTTTCTAATAATCAAATAGTTATCTTTATCCATACTTTCAAATTATTTTGCATATGGTAACTGTAGAATAGTCTTTACCCGTAATGTTGTCAACGCCTGCGGCCTATCCGGGAGTAATCTGCGGTCGGTTTGAGCCCCTGAGATGGGCGGCGGACACCTTTCTGCTGGAGACCCATGGCATTAAAGAACAGCTTCAGTCTTCAGTATCTATGGGCTTTCCGTATCGTCGAGCCGGCGTTCCACGATGCCCAATTGTGTAAAGAGTGTTAATGAGTCCGCCACGTCCCAGTGCTCTGCAATCATCCCATTCTCAACTCGGAAGATATCGACGACGTTAAAGTTCAGGCGGTTGCCGGTGGGTGGCTGTCCGAGCCATATGCCGCCGCTATGGGTGGCCGTTGTGGTGCTGTAAACCATCACGATATCATCCTCGGCGACGATTTTCTTAACGGTGTACCGGAAATCCGGCAGGGCTTTGAACGTATTTACGAAAAACTCCCGGAACCCGGCTTTGCCCGGCGGTACGTCTTCGTTATGCTGGATGTAGTCGTCCCGCATATAATCATCCAGCCGGCTGAGATCTTGCCGGACGAACACATCGGTGCAAAACGTCTCGACTATTTTATGGTTATCTGGTGTCATGGCACCTCCTGAATTTTCCTGGCTTATTGGTGCAGGGTACTATGTTGAGGACATACCGCCGTCCACCGGCATGGCGTGCCCGGTGATGAAGGAAGCTTCGTCAGAGCAGAGCCAGGCAACGGCCTCGCCCATGTCCTCCGGAGTAGCCAGCCGTTTCATCGGGATTATATCGAGCATGTGCCCTCCTTCGTCCGGCATGGAACTAGTAAGGTAATCCATCAGCAGGGTACGTTCCGTGGGTCCCGGCAGGATAACGTTTACCCGGATGCCGTCAGTAGCGTATTCCAGTGCCGCCGTCTTGGTGAGGCTGACTACACCACTCTTGCTGGCGGAGTAGGCGCAGAAGCCAAGCGCCGGTTTTAACGCACCCACCGAGGAAGTATTGACGATAGCCCCGTAGCCTTGCTTGGTCATCTGCTGTATCTCGTACTTCATGCAGAGAAAAACACCCTTGAGGTTGATGTCCAGCGTGCGGTCCCAGATCTCCTCCGGACAATCAGCGATTTTCACGATGGGTACACGTTTGCCGTCCGGTCCGATACCGGCGTTGTTAAACGCAAAGTCGAGTCGCCCGTAGGTATCGACGCACGCCTTGACCAGGGCCTCAACTTCCTCTGCTCGTGAAACGTCGCACTTTATAAAAGTGGCTTTACCCCCGGCGGATTCGATAAGATTAACCGTTTCTTCACCGCCCTTGATGTTGGCGTCTGTGGAGACGATAACGCTGGCGCCGTAACGGGCGAAAATCTGGGCAGCCCCCCGACCGATACCGGAAGCGGCTCCGGTTATCAACGCCACTTTATTTTCAAATTTACGTGCCATGATTTCACCTCTTCTGTACTAAAATACTTTCCGGATATCACCTCAACTTAGATTACCCGAATTATCAATTGCCGTCACTCTCCCTTTAAATTATTATGGTGTCATCGAACCTTATAGAGTAAAGGTTAATCGTCCGCTGTTATATAGTTAGTGGATTCCGATGCTGCGTTCGGGTCAAACGTTTTCTTGAACTTCCTCAACCATTTATGATAGTTCGATGTGTGTGGCCCGTACTGGTTATGAACGGCATCACCCCAGGCATGACCCGGTACTCCGAAGTGACCCTCGATAGCCGTTTTGTTAGCAAACTGTGCAATCTCACCCGCTACTTTCATTGATTCAGGGTCTTGCTTATTAAACCGGATAAGCAGCTCGGCATGTCCGGCATGTCCGTGTTCAACTGATTGCACGAATGGATCCGTACCATCAGCCAGCAGCTTTCCTTCGTCAATATAGCGTTGTTTGACCGGGGATGAACGCAGAATATATTGATGCATGAGAGGGAATACATCGGTACCGCCGACTTCCCCGGCGAAGATTCCAGAGGCTCGAGCTACCTCTCTAATGGAGCTGGTAACTCTGATGAAACGCCACATGAAACCACCGGCATTTTGGGGGTCTTCAACAGCCTCAAGAGGCTGGCCGTTATGCTCGTCAATGATTTGCTGTAATGCCTTCTTTTTATATTCGGTGTCTCTCGGAGAGTTACCGGCCATGATGATTAAGAAACCCGGCCCCTGGACCGATTCGGTAAATTGTTTCAAGTAGGCAAGGTCTTCATTGTTATTCGTGGCGATATTTGCCGAAATCATGCCCGGATTAAAACCCATTAATATGAACCCTATTTCAGCTTCACCGACCTTTTGCGCTGCCTGGCTTAGTTTTTCCGCTGACGGGAAGGAGATATACCGTATCATAAAACCCGGGGGTATCTGGCTTGGTCTGTAATGTGGTGAGACTCCTTCGATGGGAAATGTCGCCGGTCCCGGCCAGTGATAAATTTTTTGGGCTGCTTTGGTATAGACACCTAGTCCACCCATTGGCATCACATTACCCCGGATAATACCCCTTAAAGATGGGCCCGGACCATCGCCGCACCACCACTGACCTATTGACCCCAGCGAACCCGCCCTGACTATATCGCCGTCGGGGGTTACCCATTCCAGGGCCAGTTGGTTTCTCTCCCCGTAGCTGCCGCTGACACTCAGATGTCCTATCCCCTGATGAGCCGCCAGAGGGAGCGCCGAGCAGTTGCTGCCGGCGCCGGTGATATTGCAATTCAAGCCTCTTTTCATTAGCTCGGCCTGCAGCTGGGCATAAATCACATAGGGTTCAACGACCACATACATGTTTTTCTCGTTGATTTCCAGGATGCGGTTCATCCTCCTTAAGTCCAGTTTAACGACGCCCGGGCCACCGGCATCGCCATAGGCCCCCCAGCCTGTACTCGATGCCTTAAACTGCAACTTGAACCGGTTACAGAGTCTGACTATCGCCTGGACTTCCCCGGTGGTTTTAGGAAGAGTCACGGCTTCAAACCTGGGTCTCCCCCGCTGAGCGTAGGAACCCAGTATCACAGCAGCTTCGGAAATATTTTCCTGTCCTACCACATCTTCCAATGCTTGATACAGTTCTCTCTTTAAAGCCATGATTAATGACCTCCTTTTTCGATGGCCTTAGCTAAAAGCTCAACGACATCATATACCTTGAGGCCGCTCCCGTTTTCTTTGATGGCGTCTCTAAAGTTCTGCTCGCATCCTGGGCAAGCGGTCACTATAGCCTCAGCCCCGGTGGACTCAGCTTCGTCTATCCTCTCTCTGGCAGTCCACCCGGCAAACTCGGGATTTGTCTCTTTAATGCCCCCGCCGGCCCCGCAGCACCAGGCGTATTCCTTTATCCGGTCCATCTCAATAAGCTTCAGGCCGGGAATACTCTTGAGGACATCCCGCGGGGGTTCGTAAACACCGTAGGTGCCCCGCCTGAATTCTTTCGGCGGATCGAAGATGCGTATGTGTCCGGGGACCGGTTTCCCTTCCCAGTGTAGGTACGGCTCTCCCAGCCTGCCGAGGTGACAGGGGTCATGATAGGTGACTTTAACATTAACCTTCCGGGTCGGTTTCAGCCTGCCCTCTTCTATCAATCGGGCAAGGTATTCCGTGATGTGCAGTACTTCCAGATTACCCTTCAAGTCGAATTTATCGTAGAGCACTTTGAAGGCGTAATAGCAATCGGCACAGCCTGTTACTAAAATTTCCGCGCCCGATTTCTTAATCATTTCCATGTTCTTTTTGGCCTGATTTAAGAAATCGACCTCGTAACCCATTTGGTAAGCCCGGCCGCCACAACATGTCTCGCTTTCTCCAGCGATGCCGATGTCGATACCAGCAACTTTCAGTAATTTGACCGCGTCTTTAGCCACCTTCCACATATCTTTGTCGTAACAGACCCTGCATCCGGCGTGGTAGATAACCTTGGCCTGCTGCTTGGTGATATCTTTCACTTCCAATCCCGCGGCCCACTCGCCGCGCCGGGCTTTCGACCCCGCTATCATCGTGCCCTGTGTCCGCAGACTGTTAATAACGCTATCCAGCACAGGGAGAGTGTGACCGTCCTCAACACACTTAATTCTGATTTCATTTATCGGCTCCAGCACTTCCATGTCCATGGCGTACTTACACGAGATATCACAGGCACCGCACATCTGGCAATTGTAAACAACCTCGAGAAGCTTCTCGTCATATTCAAGTTCCTTTTCCAGCATGGCTATGCCCATACCCATTCTGCCGCCGCCGGAATAGGTATGGTAGTTGTACCTGGCTATGCTGGGGCAAACGTATGAATGCTGTTTTTCCTTTAGCTTTTCCAGCGGGACAAATTTACATATAGAGCAGCGGCAGCACATTTCCATATCACTTCTATAGTCTTCCAGCGCCATTTCTTTCCCTCCTTAGATTATCCGCGTGGTTATGCATTAAAAACACAGCTTCCCCGGATTCATAATATTGCTGGGGTCTAATACGGACTTAACCTTTTTCAAGGCAGCTACGGTGGCAGCGTCCCGATTAATAATCGACCCGGTGCTGGTGCCGTAAGGCCTCGAGAAGAATGCCCCTTTAGCCATCAGGCTCGTGATGACCCGTTCGGATAGCTCCTTGACCCGGGCAGACTCGCTCCGGTTTCCCGGGTCATAAAACAGGTTGAATTCGCCATGGCAGTTGGTGCCCTGTACAATCGGCTGGAGGTAAATACCCATTTCGGAAGTCGGGTAGCCTATCGCTTTAGCCTCATCGAACATGGTGTCGACTAAACCGGGGAGATTATCATAGATGGTCAAGAAAAATATGTCATGGCAGGCCCCTTTATGACGCAGCTTCCAGTAGGGCTCCCCGGAGGGGCGCTGGGCTGCTTTTAACAACTCAGAAGCCGATACCTCACCGATGGCCTGTACCGGTTCCAGGCCCACCCGCTGGGCTATCTCCGTCATATCAACTATCTGTCCGCTCACCCTCTCCTCCGCCAGGTATTCATAGCCGGCGATATTAAAGAAAAGTATCCAGGGAGGCAGAGCGTCCTTGAGTTCCCGGTAATCACCGGGCCATCTCTTCGCAATGATAGCTGCCAGATTGGCATTGTTAAGCACAAAGCACTCGTTAACCAGTCTCAGCCTTATCAGCCAGTGAACCATTTCCAGTATCGTGTCAAGCTTTGATGAGCCAATCAGAAATGGCTCTTCGAGTCCGGGGATGAGTTCGCATCTCGCCGACGCCCACGTTACGATACCCATCGTTCCCTGGGCGCCCTGAATAATCCTGTACAGGGAAAAGGCCGATGGGCCTGCCGCCTCCTTCTGGGCACCTCCGGCGGTCCATTGCTCTTCCAGCGTGCCCGGTCCGGCGGCCGCTCCCGTACGGAACATATCGCCGGTGCCGAAAATTACCTCGACGCAGGCCAGTGGGTCGCCGATATCCCAGTGATATTTAGGCATTACTACGGGCTCCCTCTCCAGCAAACTGCCGGTAACGGATTTTAGCCGGCGTGGCAGTAAAGGCATATTAAGCCTGAGCCCCTCTCTGGCTACGGCCGGTATCAGTTCGTCAAAGGTTACGCCCGGCTCGAACATAGCCACTCTGTTGGTCCGGTCGACCCTGATAATTTTTTTCATGCCGCTTAAGTCGACGATAACAGCACCGCCGATGCCGGGAACGGTATCGCCCCGGAAGTGTGGAGGTCCCGAGCTTACCGGTACGAGTGGCGTTAGCGTTTCATTGGCCAGCTTTACTATCGCCTCTATATCAGCCATAGTTTTTGGCTTAACTATACATCCCGGCTTTACCGCATTAACGAAACTCATATCTCTGGAAAATTCTTCCAGCGTCGCCCGTTCCCGGTTGATATTACCAGCGCTGACTATCGCTGCGAGCTTATCTTCTGCAATCATCGTAGCCCCCTTGCTCTTCCTGATTTGAGTTGCTGGCTTCTAGAATTTTGAGGATATGTCCTGTGATTACCGGACGTTATGCCAGCCCCGGCAGTATGACAATTATCGGGATGCCGGTATTCTTTCGTACCTGGGTGCAAAGTAAACATCAAGATGGATGACAGGTTTATCGACTCTTTTATATTCCATAGGACAGTGCATTAACCCCGGAGGGATATGGAGAACCGTAGGTGTGGTGATAACATGCTTTTCGCCCTCATCGCCCAGGTATACCTCGATTTCGGCATCAAATTTCCTTATATCCTCCGGATCACTCCCCAGAAAACAGAAGAACTGGTGGAAATCGTGTCTGTGGGGCTCTTCCTGGAACATCCTCGGTTCCAAAACCGGTACCACGATCCACCCCGCATCAATCCCATATTCGGTGGTGGAGAAGTGGAAAGTCGGTACCGGCGGTCCGAACTGGGCCGGTGCGATATTGGCCGGGACGAAGTGTTTACTGTATTTTGTTCCCGGCATTTGTCTGTTGGGTACGTCAGGTATGACTGTGTCTTTTTTCACATAATCATCTGAGAAGAAGACGTCGAATTGGTATACAGGTTTATCAACCTTTAACCATCCACCGGGGTAATGAGGCGTCCCCGGCGGGAGAATCTGAACGGTGGGGGTATTAACGATATGCTTTTCCTGTTCCTCACCCAAACATATATATTCTTCGGCTTCAAACTCTCCTATATTATCAGGATTGGCTCCGAACCAGTTTATAAACTGAAAGAAATCGTGGCTATGAGTGGGTAAACCCTCGCCGGTGGAGACTTCAGTAACGGGTAGCAAGACGATTGTTGCGTTAACTCCATACTTGGTAGCGACGAAATAGAGAACGTGTAATCCCTTCCCTCCCCTGTCCAGTTGAAAGGGGGCTTTTATTAAATGCTTACCGTATTTCGTTTTGGCCATTGTCTTATAGCCTCTTTCTCCATCAATCCTGGCAAAATCATATATCGCTGCTTTCTCATTGTCAATTGAGGATAAGCAAGTTAGGTTTACAGATATAACATGTGTAGACGGGTGAGGGTCGGTCTCCATCGTACTCACCAATTCAAAGGCTAGTCAAGTTAAGCTTCCATTCTTATAAATAGGTCAGGTTTAGCCACTTGTCCCACGTCTGAGAGTCAGTGAAGCCAATATCAGTAAACCCACGGCGTAAGCGGCGAGTACGCCTATCTCCTTTCCTATTCCCAGCAGGCTTTCTCCTTGCTGCATCAGGGCCCGCATGCCGTCCACGCCGTAGGTCAGGGGTAGGAACTTGGCGATCCACTGTAGGTAGTTCGGCATCTGTTCTACCGGCCAGAGCAGCCCGCAGAGAAACATCTGGGGAAGGACGATTATCGGGATGAACTGGGTTATCTGGAACTCATTTCTGGCGAAGGTGGAGGCGAATGTCCCCAGGCAGACGGAGCCGATGCCGATGATTATCTCGAAAACGATTATCTGCCAGAGCTCTCCCTGAAAACCTACATCGAGTACGTAGACCATGTAAAAGAAAATAATGAGCACCTGGAGGAGGGCGAAAAGCAGGAAACCCAGCAGGTATCCGCCGACGATATCCAGCCGCGATACCGGCGAAGCCATGAGTCGCTCCAAGGTGCCCTGCGAGCGCTCTCGCTGGAAGCTGATGCCGGTCAACAGGAACCCGAAGAACATTATCAGCATGGCCAGCATGGCCGGGGCGGTATAGTCCAGCATGCTTTTTTGGGGAATAGAAACGCCGACGATGCTGGCTATCAGCAGGGGGGCGATCACCAGCAGTCCTATGGTGCGAAGGTCGCGTATCAGCTGGTTGATAATCCTGTTGGCGATACTCAGGGTATTACTCAGCATTTTTCTCCTTCTCACTGCGGCGGATAAAGTAGAGGAAGGCATCTTCCAGATTGGTATCGGCGCGGCCGGTAGCCAATCTCAATTCCTGTGGCGTTCCTAAAGCGATGATTTTCCCCTGGCGCAGGAAAACCAGCTTCTGGCAATGGGCGGCATCATCCATGGTGTGGCTGGAAACGATGATGGTGGAGCCACTCTGGGTCAGGCTCTGGAAGTACTCCCAGAAATTGACCCTGACATCGGGGTCGAGGCCGACGGTGGGCTCGTCCAGGAATATCAGCGGGGGTTGGTGCACGATGGCGCAGCCCAGGCTGACACGCTGTTTCATACCGCCGCTCAGTTTCATTACCGGTGTTTTTCGCTTGTCCCAGAGGTCGACCAGTTTGATCACTTCGTCCACCCTCTGTTTTCGCTGCTTTTTGTTCCTGAGGCCGTAGATGCGGGCGAAAAAGTCGATGTTCTGCTCCACGGACAGCTCGGTATAGAGTGCGGGTAACTGAGGCATGTAGCCGCGCGACCCGGCATTGGCCGGTGAAGGAGCCTCGCCCAGGCATCGTATGCTCCCCACGGCGGGTTTGAGCAGCCCGACCAGCAGTCTTATCAAGGTCGTTTTCCCCGAGCCGTTGGGACCGAGCAGGCCGAAGCTGGTACCGACCATAATCTCCAGTGACAGGTCGTCGATGACCCTCAGTTTTCCGTAGTTAAAGGTAAGTTTATCGATGGCAATGGCGGTATTGCTCATGGGGGTACTCTCCTATTTATTGTTCTCCTCGGTTCGGTCATCCAGCAGTCCGTGAAATAGCAGTTCGATCATGGACTTGGCTATCTCGTCCCGTGGTAAGCGGTTCAGGGGACTGGCCTCGCCCTCCATCATTCTCAGCATGAGAAAGCCGAGCAGCATGCCTCCGACACACCTGACGGCCACGGTCGGTTCCAGGTGGCGGTATTGGCCGGATGCCGCTAGCTCGCGGTAGACGCCCTCCATACGCGAGAGAAACGGCTGCAGGAACCGTTTCGCCGTAAGGGCTTTCAACTCCGGGTCCCGCTGGGCTTCCGACATCAAAGTCGGGATGTGCGATATCAGGCCGCTCTCGATGAGCTCTAACCTGTTTTGCAGGATGCTCTCGAAGGTGACGGCGATATTGCCCTTCGGCAGCCTGTTACTGGATTTCAAGTCGAATTTGTCCATTCAATTGATGATATTGAAGACATAATCAGCCTTTTTACCCATATTCTATCATAAGGGGTCCGCTTAATGTCACATCTGAAAGTCAATGCGATATTTTATCGAAAAAAAGGAACCATTTTAGCATTATTCTAGAACTCTCCAAAAAGGTGGGGTCTTGTTCACCTTTAGTAAGAGGTGTATAATTTCCCTAACCAAAAGGACTTCTTTTTGGGGATGAAAATATCAATTAATATGTATTGAACAAACCCTCCAGGATTTTCACCATCCCCTTGAATTCTCAGATTTATGATAATATATGAATGTGATCTACAAAGATAGAGGAGGGAAATTAGATGAAAATACTTATAGTGATTGATGGATCTTCATACTCTGAAATGGCAACCCAAATGCTAAAGGCGCTCCAGCTTCCCGCTAACACAGAGGTTACTATCCTTACCGTAGTGCCCGAACCTACTTTTCTAGGGGGTATTACTCTTGATGCGATCAGGGGCTCTAGTCAAGCCAGAGAAAAAGCTAATGACGAGCAGCAAGAAAAAGCAATTATGCTACTTGAGCACACATCTGAGGTACTGGGTAAAGGTAAGCTCATTGTCGAGACTATGGTACGCTGGGGAAATCCCGCAGAAGTAATCCTATTAGAAGCTGAACAAGGAAAAGCCTCATTAATCGTCATGGGATCCAAGGGGTTGACAGACCCGCTCAGCTTTCGTCTGGGAAGCGTTGCTTTGAAAGTCATAAAATATGCAAACGCCAATGTTCTATTAGTTAGAAAGAAGACGGTTTCGTTGGCTGAGGAACCACGGAAAAAAGGCAAGATAACCGCTATAAAACGAGTCCTGTTTGCCACTGACGGTTCTAGTTACGCGGACGAGGTAATCCAATTTCTATTGGCTCTTCCACTGCCACGCCAGACCGAGGTTATGGTGCTAACCGCCCTCCATTCGCACTTTGAGTCTTGGATAAAGACACCTACACTAAACTTAGGAGCTAACAAGGAGGCGCTTAAAAATATACAGACTGCTGAAGAGGCTGAAGCTCAGATGATTACATCTAGAGCGGAGAAGCAATTGCAGAGCCGTGGCTACAAGGCAACGTCAATAATCGAGCGAGGAGAAGCAAGTGACAGTATCGTTGCTGCTGCTATGGAATATAATCCCGATGTTATCGCGCTTGGAAGTAAAGGCTTAAGCGGTATTGAATCATACCTCCTGGGAAGCGTTACCGAGAGAGTAGCCAGATACGCCAACTGCTCAGTGTTGATAGGTCGAAGCACCCCGTAAATAGCAGAGTCTGCTTCTGAGAAAAGGGTATAACACAGAGCTATTTATGGGGGGATATAGATAAATGAAAACGGTACTCATTTCCTTGGTATTCTTGGCCACGGGAGGGGAGTAATCTCTATCGAGGAAATTTTACTCTTTATATTTGGAAGCAATTCCATTAAAGCTTCTTTACTAAAGAATAGCGTTTCATCCGGAGATGCAGCTTCCGCGATTAGAATGCAGATATGATTTCCGGCAACTACCAGCTGGACAGTTTGTACCGGGGTCTTTTGTTCCACAACTGCGGTTAAAAAATCTCCTTCCTCTTGAACGGGAATCCCTTGCGTCTTCAGCGTATCCATATGCTCATCGAGCTCTTTTTCAGTCTCAAAAAACCACATGAAGACACTGAGGTTGCGGACTTCGTTTCCTTCTGACTTCATATTAACTACACGCGCAGCTAGCCACATCGCTGGAGAATTGCTGTCCAGGGAAGCAAAACCCGCGGCATTTCCCCGGCCCGCATAAGCCTCTTCTTTATCATATTTTGCAGGGTCGTTCATGTCGGGAATCTGGGCTGCGATTGTATCCCAGGGCAGTACATACTCGAGGTCCGGTAAATTATGGACCAACTTATATGTGCTACCAGTAGTTGTTGTAGAAGAAGTCTTGCCGCATGCCGCAACTCCTGTAGCCAGAAGAAACGCTGCTAACACCAGGATAAATACTTTCGTTAGCAATCCTGTTGTTATTCTCATAGTCATACCTCCATTACTTTTCAATCGTGAAAGTCCAAGTCATTGGTAAGTCGAAGAAGACCTTAATCTCAACATTGACCGGAGGTTCGTACCGTTCTTCCAGGGGTTGTTCCCTGGTGAAAGTTACTGTCTCAGAATGCAGGCTGAAGACCTGGTCGGTGCTATAGCTCTTTTCTTGCTCTCCAGTCGTTGTAACCGTGGCATATACCTCAAACCTGGTGTCTATTTCACCGGTAGCCTTCATGACAAACCGCCAATCCTTATCCATGGTAAAGTTGAAAACCTGCATTAGCGGCCGGTCGCTAAATATCAAATCATTATAATGCTGTTCTTCGGGAACCCTAATCAGCGGCGAAATCTCATCAGAGTTAAAGGTCATGAATTCCTGCCATTCATATGTGTCTTCCACCAGTTCTCTTTCCGGTATCCCGGATGGCAGGGGAGTGATTTCCAGCGATGAGATATTGCTCTTAATGGTTGGGAGCAGTTCCATCAATTTATCTTTGCTAAAGAAGAGCGATTCATCTGAAGACGCAGATTCCATAATCAGGACGACGAAATGCTTTCCGGCAAGTAAAAGCTGGATAGACTGTATTGGGGGCCCGCTTTCCACAACCCCGGTCACAAAATCCCCATCCTCTTGAACGGGAAAGCCACTTGTCTGGGTTAACATAAGCTCATCAAGATATTCGGCAGTCTCGCAATACATTATCCAGACACCGAAACCGCGTACTTTCTCTCCTGTCGGCGCTGTTATGACGTATCGGGTGCTTCCCCATGCTGCCGGCGAATCAATATCCATTGAAGAGGTTTCTGTGGAGCTAATCTGCTTGGTTTCTCCACGAAAGAGGAAATTTTCCTGTTTGTCATAGTCTCCTATGTCAGGACACGCAGCTACGATTGAATCCCAGCTGAGAATATACTCAGCGTCGGCAGCGGTATGAGTTAGTTTATACGTGGTATCGGGTGTAGGCTTACCGCAGGCAACGGCTCCAGCAACTAGAAGAACGCTTGCGAACACCATGACACAAATTATTACGAGCAATCCCTTTATTCTTCTCATATCTATCCATCCACTATTTTCATTTAGTTGTTATACTACTAGTGTTAGAAGTCTTGTTATCGCCACACGATTCACTGCTTCTCGTTCCGTAACAATATTGAAGCACAGCTTATCCGATTGTTATATCTGCCTTTTTCTTAATGTCCATTCCCCCCGGGACATCCAGCTTAGCCAGTAGATACCATTTGGTTTGTTGAAGCGGAACTACGCCCGTCATCGCCGCCACTGCCTGGGCAACCTTAAGCCCCTGTCCCAGATTGCCTCCCAGGTCTGGCATCTGTGGTTTCGTGCTCAGAATATCCGCCGGTATCTTTATCTCGAAGTGATATTCCTGCCCTTGGCTGTATTCTTTTTCAGTATCCAGTTGCTGTTTGAAGTCATAAATACGAATACGTTGCGTGGTCGTTGACATATCCTTACTGCCGGTCAGACCACCAATCCGCGTGTTTTTCTGTTCTCCCATTAAGGATATACTTACTTCCCGCGCTTTTACCGGCTTTTTTAATGCTAGGGCGACGTTACCGGAAATGGTATCTCCGGGAGTATAGCCGGTTTTTTGCAACATGATATTGATTTTCCCTTTACCAAACATATTTCTTTCTCCTTATGCCCTTTATTGCAGAATATAGTCATATTCCTTTATATTGTTTCTCTGTTTCTTTCTTAAACCATTCATTGGAATTGATATAGCTATTCCTTCAGCCTTGTTACAATTACCTTATAATAGGCCGGAGCTTCTTCGGTGGCGTACTACGAACCTCCCCCATCTCCCATCGTCTGCGCTTGCTCCCAGACGATCTTCCAGGAGCCATCTACCTCTTTTAGTTGCATCTGATCAGTTCCATCCTCGTCAATAAAAGTGAAGGTAACGCTGGCTGTGGCTGTTCGGCTGCCCCTCGGTACAGCAACGGGGTGTATTTCTATGTCCTTAATTTCCTTGAGCACCAGTTCCCCTGAGAGGCCCCTCATGAATTATAAAAATGCCAAGGTGTCCTCTTTATCCTCATAGTCAGTGAGGTAGGTCAGACACTTGTCAAAATCTTCGGTATTGAATGTTGTGACATAGCCCCTTATAGTGTCTTCAATGGTTGTAGTGTCCGTATTCTCCTGACTAGTTCCTCCGCATGAGACTGTCAAAAATGATCCGGCTACCAGCCAGCAGAGAAGTAGAATTCTTCTCATATTATCTTTCCTTTGTGCGCTATATATAAATTTATCTCTTTCTGATCACAGGTAAATGTTTAAATTATTGAGCAAGCTGAGGGAAGCGCCTTTTAGGTTTATTTCTTAGCACTTTCAATCATGCTTTTAACTTTAACCTTAATCTGCTTTGGTTTTACTTCTTCGGCTTTAGGTAGGGTCAGGGTGAGGACACCATTATCAAACAACGCCTCGGCTTTATCAGACTTCACCCGCACTGGGAGAGGGATGGAACGGCTGAAGGTGCCATAGCGATGCTCCTTGTAAAAATAGTCCTCCTGTTTTCTTTCTTGGTCTTCCTTGTGTTCCCCCTTTATAGTCAACATATCACCGGTGATGGAGATATCCATCTCCTCCGGCTTGACCCCGGGAAGAGCAGCCTTGATTACTACATCATTGGCAGTTTGGTACATATCAACCGGCAGTTCCCCTCGCTCAAGTTCAGGCCACAGATGTGAGGGGCGAATAAATCTCTCTTCAAAAAGCCTGTCCATCGCATTCTGAAAGCTCATCATCTCTCTAAATGGTTCCCATCGTATCATGGCCATAATCAGACCTCCTTATTTTTTCCCCAGGCGCTTCCCTCAGCTTACCCAAGATTGACTTTTGCTAAAAAAATATTCATGGATCAGGCATCTCATCATACTGCTATAAGCTGCTTTATGGCTGGTATTGCCCTTTCGGTTATAGCTCCTGCAACTGGCTTTAAAGGTATCTGAGTACCGCAGATAAAGCCACACTGGAGACAGGTCTCCTCTTCATACCAACTGATGAAGATTCCCTCAATACAGTAGTCACGATCAAAATACAGATTGCCACCGCATTTAGGGCATTTTCGTTTAATAAATCCTGGTTTCATCTACTTTCACCTCTTCAGGAATACAGGTAAACCCTTTAAGCTCTCTCTTAAAAAATTATTACTCTTACAGCACGCGTTCGTTATGAATTAAAAATTTAAAGCTGGTTTGGATCAGTTCATTATTTGACCTTTCAATTTTTAACCCCTTGCAATTAGCCCAAATATATGTTATAATCATTCATGCTTTATTTAATCATGTAATTATAATTCATGAATTAATCTAGCATGTATAATAGCATTAATATTTCTAATTGTCAATATATTTATAGATAATTTTTAAGCAAATTATTAGGAGGTCTGTATTATGCCAGAGTGGACATTTATTACCAAACACGCCGTAGTGCTTAGTATTATGGCTAACAATCCCCGGATCACTGCTCTGGAAATCGCCGGAGAGATAGGTGTGACCGAGAGGGCTGTACGCAGGCTAATTGCTGAACTTTATGAAAATGGATATATCAGGAAAAAGAAAGAGGGCAGGCGAGTAATGTATAGCATAAACTCTGCCCAGCCGCTTCGTCAGGACACCCACAGTAAAGTTGTGGTTGGTAGTCTGCTTGAAACTTTAGGTTGGGAAGGGCTACAGAAAAACAAAGGGGAAAATACCCCGAAGTAATCATAATATCAGAGTTTTAGAAAAGGACATACAAATCTCAAAAAAAATATTAATGAACACGGAGCAAAAAAAATACGTTTGGGACCATTGTTGTATATTAGCATAAGGCGTTTCGGATGGGGTTATTTACCTTTTTACCCCATTCCCTGATGTGTCAAATCTGGGTGCTAAGTCCTATATAATCTAGTACACAGGAATTGCTTCGACTGTAGTATTGTTCTATTATAAGGACGTAATGGCAGTGGCCGACAACACAGTAACCACGATAATAATGGCTGGAGGAGCAGGGGAGAGGCTGAAGGACCTCACTCAAGGACGTACAAAGCCAGCTGTTCCCTTCGGAGGCAAGTTCCGCTTAATTGATTTCACTCTAAGCAACTGCATTAACTCGGGTCTCCGCCGGGTATTTATCTTAACACAGTACAAGTCAGCATCATTGATCAGACATATTCAGGAAGGCTGGGACATCTCAAGTTCAGGGTTGGGAGAATTTATATATTGTGTACCAGCTCAGCAGAAAAAGGGCCCGGATTGGTACAGTGGTACTGCTGATGCTATACGCCAGAACCTTGACTTGGTCAACGAAGCAGATGTTGAGGATGTTTTGGTACTCTCCGGGGATCATGTATATAAAATGAACTATCTTCAAATGGTGGCTTATCATAGGATAAAGAAAGCAGACGTGACAATAGCAGCCATTAAGATTAAAAATGACGAAGCTGCCAGAAGGCTTGGAGTATTGGAGATAGATCAAAACCTCAGAATGATCGGGTTTGAGGAAAAGCCGGCACAGCCGAAAGAAATGCCAGAGGATCCGGGTTTTGTCCTTGCGTCGATGGGAATATATATATTTAGAGTTAGTGCTTTGATCGAGATAATGCAGGGGCGGGAAGAGGACTTCGGCAGAGATATCATTCCAGGAATTGCAGATAAAGGATTCGACGTCTTCATCTATGACTATGGAAAAGAGAATATGATACAGGATTTCACCATAGAAGTGAAAGATGGTAAAAGAAGTAAAATACTGGTTGACAGAACTCGTGATTCTTCCTACTGGAGAGATGTAGGTACGATAGATTCGTACTTTAAAGCAAGTATGGACTTGGTAAGCGTTGATCCTTTGTTCAATCTTTATGGAGAAAAATGGCCGTTCAGGACCCTCCAGAGACAAATGCCTCCGAGCAAATGTATTATTGGGGGCAGTACACAGGAGTCTATTGTATCCGATGGCTGCATCGTCAGCGGAGCGATAGTGCGAAAGTCTGTACTCTCCCCAAATATAGTCGTAGAAAGAAATGCACTAATAGAAGAATGTGTGATATTTGATGATGTTGTAATAGAACCTAACGTAAAATTAAGGCGGGTTATAGTGGATAAAGGAGCTCTTATTGAATCGGGAACATCTATTGGATATGATTCCGATGCCGATGCAAAAAGGGGGTATCCAGTTACAGAGATGGGCATAGTAGTTATTCCCAAAGGGGCGAATGTAAAACCCGTTTAGCAGTTCAAGTAAATGGAATGATATTCTTTCTTCCGGAGTTCAACTTGTCCTTGATGCAAGCCGCAAACCTATCAACAATCCATGTATAATAATCGGATGGTAGTGCCTCCGGGATGATATCCGGGACCTCATTAAAAGCATCGATTATCCACCATCTCCCTTCCTCGTCTATACACCACTCAACTGTGTTTATGTCCAAATCGAGTACCTGGTTCAACTTGATAGTTGACTCGGTCAATCGATTATGCGTATCTCTTAAAATATCTCTATCATTACTGAGGTAATGCCCCATGGCCAGAGGTTTGGGGATCCATTTAATGAAGAGAACATCCCGTTTATCGAAACAAAATGCGCGGAAGTATTCTTTAAACCTGATCAGTTGCTGTGCCATCAGTATACGTCGAGAGCAGAGGTTGCTATACAACCTGCCTAGTTCTTCTATAGTGTCTACTACGTAGACGTCCTCCCAGGCATAACCGTCAAAGGGTTTCAGGATGAGTGGCAGGCCGATTTCTTCAGCTACTTGCTCGAGGGATGGGCGAGAAACCACGCCATCGGTTTCATCTATCGAAGATTGATCAGGCAGAACAATTGTCTTGGGGAAGGACAGACCGAGGTGACTACCCACGTGTATTTCAATTAGCTTGTTGGTTAATGATGCCGTAAACGGATTATTGATTATGTACGTCCCACTTAGTGATAAGCTCTTAACTATTTCTTTCAGAAACGGGAAACGGAAACTTAGCCTATCTACAATAACTTCATAGTTGCGTTCCATCGGAACCTTTCCCCCAACCGTGCGTATAAATTCTACAGGGATGCCTTGAAGTTGGGAGATAACATCGTTCATTAAGCGATCGCTTTTAGATTCCAGAACCCCGACTACCACTTACCTCTCCAAGGATTTTCTCGTATTATACCTCAACTAGATAAAAGACCCTATGTTGTTACTTTACATGTAATATTTTCGTTAGCCAAATCTTGAACTTCTCCTTATTCTCTGTTTCCGTCTCGCGCAAGCTAAGACGAAGAGAAGGAAAGGTTTAATTTCTAATCACACGGATAATACAACCACGACGATGTTAAATGGTTCTGTTATCTTAAAACAAGAAGAATCAAGCCGGTAATTAATATGACTAATGAAATTCCAAGCAATATATATAGAGTACGTAGACTTAGCTTCATTTTCTAAAATCCTATAGTTAATAATTCATTTGTATCTTAATTTGTTATCTGCAACTTATGCAAATTACTATAAGTGCAAGCAAAATGGAGTCGGTATCAATTGGGATGGATGTTCCAATAGACTGTCTAAAAGGGAGATTTAAACAAAACTGACTTTTGTGTGATTCCACCCTGCCCAACAAAAAGTCATAATGTTGAATCCGGAGAACTACATTATTATCATCCCGCTGCCCTAATTTCAAGGCATTCATTAAAAAGTGAAAATTCTGGATACTTTTAA
>Ga0315554_1000053_pt1 | contig 53455 bp, 47 predicted proteins | sample SalMarSW160370MG_FD_202114 | JGI IMG/M metagenome (GOLD analysis project Ga0315554, IMG submission 202114) | Salt marsh sediment microbial communities from the Plum Island Ecosystem LTER, Massachusetts, United States - Salt Marsh Sediment SW1603-70 ...
CTGAACCCTGAACCCTATACACCCTACTTTCTCCGTATCTTATGTACCGTCCTTGTCCTGCTGTGCGGGCAGAATTTCTTCAGCTCCAGCTTTGGCGTACCTTCGGCCACACTGACATTCGTGCGGTAATTCCGCTGTCCGCACTCTTTACATTCCAGCCACACATCTTCACGTTTGCTTTTCTTCTTGGCCATAATATGTCTCTGTGCACTTTGCGACGTTTATTTGTCATCCCTGCGAAAGCAGGAATCCATCTTGTTTAGCAGTTGCCGGTTTGCCGCGGCGTAACGGCTCGTCACGGCGAAGTATAACGAAGACGGGCACGGCGACTCGGTTATCTGTCTTCCGTCATCCGCCTTCTGTCTCCTGTATTCTTCTTTCAGCGGACAACACCCCCGCAGGGCACAATCCGCCTCCTTGCTTCACCAAACACCGATACTCGCGTTTACCCGCCGACGTTACTCAATCACCTTCGTAACCACGCCGGCCCCGACGGTACGTCCGCCTTCTCGAATCGCAAAACGAACGCCTTCTTCCATCGCTATCGGGAAGATAATTTCCACTTCCATCGCGATATTGTCACCCGGCATGCACATCTCTGCCGCTTTACCTTCGCGACTCTTCAGGCCGAGTATCCCGCCTGTCACGTCCGTCGTACGGAAGTAGAACTGGGGCTTATATCCGGCAAAGAACGGCGTATGACGACCGCCCTCTTCTTTTGTCAGTACGTAGACCTCCGAGTCGAACTTCGTATGCGGTGTAATGCTTCCGGGCTTTGCAATGACCTGGCCGCGCTCCAGTTCCTTCTTCTCCACGCCTCGCAGCAGCAGCCCGACGTTATCCCCGGCCTGTCCCTCATTGAGCGTCTTATTGAACATCTCGACACCCGTTACAACCGTCTTTCTGATATCCTTCGAAAGACCGATTATCTCGACCTCTTCACCGACCTTAATCATGCCGCGCTCAATCCTGCCCGTTCCAACGGTGCCTCTTCCCTTGATACTGAACACGTCTTCGACGGGCATCAGGAAAGGCTTATCAATTTCACGCTTCGGAATCGGGATAAACTCATCCATCGCCTTGAGCAGCTCAACGATGGGCTTGCACTCCGGGTCGTCTAGACTCTCGGCCCTCATCGCCTTGATTGCCGAACCGCGGATAATCGGTGTCTCGTCGGCCGGAAAGTTATACTTGCCCAGCAGCTCTCTGACCTCGAGTTCCACTAAATCCAGAAGTTCCGGGTCGTCAACAAGGTCGACCTTATTAAGGAACACCACGATTTCCGGAACGTTCACCTGCCTGGCAAGCAGAATATGCTCACGTGTCTGCGGCATCGGCCCGTCGCTCGCAGAGACCACCAGTATCGCTCCGTCCATCTGGGCCGCTCCGGTAATCATGTTCTTGACGTAGTCAGCATGACCCGGACAGTCGATATGTGCATAGTGGCGGTTTTCCGTCTCGTACTCCACGTGTGCCGTTGCAATAGTCAGAATCTTGGTCGCATCTCTTCGGCCCTGCGATTCCGACGCCTTGGCGATTTCGTCGTACGACTTGAAAGTCGACAGGCCCTTCAGTTCCATTACCTTCGTCATCGCCGCCGTTAACGTCGTCTTACCATGGTCAACGTGCCCGATTGTACCGACGTTGACGTGTGGTTTTGTTCTTTCGAATACTGCCTTAGCCATTTCAGTTCAAACCTCCAATCTACTATTGGGTTATCATTCCCTAATCCCGTTCTATCCTTAATATCACCACCACACCACTTACTCATTCACCTCCGGCCATTCGCCGGAAATCCTCTCATCCCGTTTAGCCCCAACACCTGAACTGGGGGGCACGTCCTTTCATTTAGCCACCAGCTTCGCCTGGGGGACCAATTTCACTTAGCTGCTGAAGGGACTTGAACCCTTGACCCCGTCCTTACCAAGGACGTGCTCTACCACTGAGCTACAGCAGCATTATTCGGCGCTTGCCGATAATTCAAAATTGCCGCTTACCTGCGAACTAACGACTATCGACCAGCCACTATCGACTAACCGCTGCCGCAAAAAGAGCTTGCGGCTGATAGGGAGCTTACGCCAGCCAGGCCGAAATAGATAAAACACGCTCCCTACACCTTTCGCCCGTTTCAATCTTGCTGCTCAGCAGGCGCAGGAACCGTATAAATCCTTAAAATTTAGGTTGTAAAAGCACAGTAGTTTATCCAAAGCAGCCGAACTTGCAAAGCTTAATTTTTCCAAAAATTCCAAAAAATTTCCAAAAAATTAAGATATACCCCAAATTGGCACAGATTCCCCCCAGATTAACACAGACTTGGCCCCGCTTCCCATCGGGGGTTCCTATGACAACCCCCTGCCGCGGCGTCTGGCCTTGGTGTCTTGCTGTCGCCTGCCTCCGAAAGACAGCAACGGAGGCGGCGGCGATTTCGTTGGTGAAATAGCCGAGGCACTTTGAGCGGCCGTTGATGTAGAAAATGGTCGGCCTTTGTTTTTTCAAGAGCGCGATTTTAGAATGTCGCGTATCTCGGTGAGCAGGACTTCCTGCTGCGGTAGAGCGGCCTGGGCAGCCGGCTTTTCCTCTTCCTTGCGCTTGAGCCTGTTAATCATTCGTATTACAAGGAAAATCGCAAAGGCAATAATGACGAAGTTGATAATGGTGTTGATGAACATGCCATAGTTGATGGCGACGGCAGGCTGTTCTCCGACGGCCTTTTTCAAAGTTACCACAAGACTCGAAACGTCAACATCGCTTGTAAGTACTCCTACCGGGGGCATAATGATATCATTCACGAGCGAGTTGACAATTTTGCCGAACGCCCCGCCGATGACGATACCGACGGCCATGTCGATGACGTTGCCACGCATCGCAAATGTTTTGAATTCCTTCGCAAAACCCATAAATGGTCTCCTTAATTTGATGTCGATTTGGTTGGCACAATTCCGTCCTTGTCGTTTTGTATGATTGTACTTCGGATGCTGGATAAGGGAAGAGGGTTTCTCGATACTATATACTCGATACTGGATGCTTGATACTGGATGGTAGGTCGGAACCCCACGTGAAACGTGGGGCTAAATATAACGGCTAAACAAGTCGCCGTGCCCCTTCCGCAGCGCCAGGACCCGCCGGGAGTGGATTACTTGCGTTTCGAGGCGAGCAGGCGAACAAGTGTAATCGCCAGATACAGCAGCACCTGGCCGATTATGAGGGCGAGCAGGCCAAATCCGACGATTGTTATCGCGAGCGATACGATGATTGACAGGCCGACCCAAAGAAGCGCCGAGGTGTTTTCAATTTGAGCGGCCTTGTAGTAAATAATCGCAAATACGATCATGGCAATGGTATTAAAGCTGTATAGGTTGACGAAAGAATCCATAGTGACTATTTTACGTCCTGCAGAGCCGGTGGCAAGAGAATTGCCTTCGGATTGGATGGCCACTGTTGTTGACCTTGCGGCTTTTAGGGGTGATGGGAAGGCAAAGCTAAAAAAATCACAGCCTGCCTTACTAATAAATACGGTTTTCTTTACTTTGTCACACTTTTATGATATAATATTCTTTGTATAGACAAAAAAAGGGTAGGGGTAGAGAGGAGGTACCCAAAATGAGAAACGGGAAGCTGGCTTTTGTTTTTCTGGTGCTTATTGCAACAGTTTTGCCGAAAGCTGAGGCGAGCGTTTTTTCGGACGATTTCGATGATGGTGATATAAGTGACTGGACGGTCACTACAACCGGAGCCGGAACTTTCGACGTAACGAGCGATAAATCCGTGAGCTCTCCTTTTAGCGTACACATGAAATCTTTGGCAAGCGGCGATAAGGCAATAGGTGTTTCGCCTTCATACGATTTGGACCTTTCAGAAAATTATGATGTTTCATTCTCTTTCCTAATCCCGCACACAAACAACCATTGGTTTGAAGTGTTCAATAACCATCAAATCTATCTTATTATTGATTCCGGGGACGATTTTAAATATTACGATGGAAGTACGAGTCACCTGATTAGCGAACTATCGACGGACCAATGGTACTCCATTGAAATTAAAGCCCGTCCCTCCCTGGATACCTACATCGTCTATATTGATTCAGAGCCTAACCGGACCTGCGATATGTGGGTACATACCGGCTTTGAAACAGATTTCCGAATAGGAGAAAGAAACAGTGACGGGACCTATTATGACTACGGAGAAGCATACTGGGACAATATGGTAATCACCCAGCCGGTTGATTCGGACGGCGACGGCGTTATGGACCCGAATGATAACTGCTCCTATGACTATAATCCGGAACAAGCTGACAGGAACGCGGACGGCTGGGGAGATGTGTGTGAATGTATCGCCGCCAACCTCGATGGGTTTGATTCTATCGACTTTTCAGATTTCTCAATTTTTGCATCCGACTGGCGACAAAACGGAACAGGCCTGGCAGGTGATATTAATAGTAATGAGGCTGTCGATTTTAATGATTTGGAGATAATCGCGTATCATTGGTTAAGCGACTGTTCTGAAGAGTAAACATCCTCGATACTTGATGCTCGATTCTGGATGCTCGATGCTCGGCTACTGATTACTGACTTCTGACTGCCGACTACCAGCTACTGCTCTACATACCCAATTCGCGGACCTGGTTCATCAGGTTGTTGTACAGGCCGGCCATAGCGTAGGCCAGCAACACCGTAACGGCAATCATCACAACAGTGATAAACAGCTTCTTAACCAGGCTGTAATTCGGATTCAGCCAGACAAGCGGAATTGCGAACGGGCCGGCAAATAAAAACGCAACGATCCAGGTCGTCTGCGAATAATACCATTTTTTCTTCTGCTGAGGCGGCTGAGAGAGAAATTCACCACAGAAGCGGCACTTGATAGCTTCGGCCTGGATTTCTTCGGCACAGAATGGACATTTCTTGGTCATACCGGCCTGTCCTGTAGGCTGTTCCAATAAAGTCTGCATTTTAGCGTTTCTCCTAAGTATATACGACAAGAAGGTCGTTTTGTCTTTATCGGCGTTTGGCTGGGACGGGTTAAGACCGTATCGCGTATTGCGTCGCGCGTATTGCGTATCGGGGTCTTGTGAGGGGATTTTTTAGTTTTCAGTGTCGGGATTAGCGGGTAAAATAGTCTCAGCAGTCAGCGGAAGGTGTATAGGGTATAGTCGATGGAAATGCGATCGAAAGGGGAAAATAATGGCACGTAAAGGCGTTGATAAAGATACGAGAAGGAAAATTCTTGATGCGCGCAGACTTGTCGAAGATGTGATGAAGACGGATGGGAATGAAGCCGAGACACGACGGCGCGTCGAGCGCATATTTGAATCTGTTATGGGGTATAATGTATTAAAGCACCTAAGCAGAGAGCGTGCAATAAAAGGAAGTGGTGAAACTGAACATGTCGATTTTGCTGTACAGCTTGAACCTGGTGTGGATGCAGAACCGATGATAATGGTCGAGCTGAAACGAGTGGGTGTAGACCTGGCGCTTAAACATCTTAAACAAGTAACATCTTATGCGATAGATGCCGGTTGTGAATGGATCCTGCTTACTAACAGTAGAGATTGGAGGGTATACCATGTCGAATTTGGCCAACCACCGCGGACAAAACTTGTTGAACAATGGAATTTAATAGACGGTGACATATCAGAGTTAGCAGCCAAGTTTGAGTTGATCAGCTATAAACAAGTAAAAAAAGGAGGCCTAAAAAAATTGTGGGAAAAAACGACGGTTCTGTCGCCGAGAAGTTTGTTAAGCACCTTGGTAAGCAGCGAGGTTCTGAGAGTAGCGTGCCGTGTGTTAAAAAAGAACAGTGGAATAATGATCGAAGCTATAGATATAGTCAACGGTATAAAAAAACTTCTGAATGAAAATGCAGCAAACGAACTGTCTCAGATAAAAATAACTCTAAGTAATAAGAGCGGAAGGAAAAGAAACAAAGAAAACCATTCGGAAACGGCTAAGCAGAATAAGACAGGAGAGGTTTCCGAAGCAGTGACAGAGGAAACCACTACCGAAGACGACACCATGAACCTACCGGAAGCTAAATGAAAAGGAAAGTCACCGTGCCTTCTCTTGCTGAAGCTATAGAGGGTAAACCGGCGACTACTAAACGGGATGGATTCCTGCGAAAGCAGGAATGACGTTAGTCGGGGAAATTGAGGACAGCGAATTTGCCGCGGTATTTTTTTGCAGCAGCGTCATATGCTTTTGCTGCATCTATTTCGTTGTCGAAGTAGCCTAAGGATTTTGACCGGCCGTTGATGTAAAAAGTAGCCTGCCATTTGCGCTTTTTGGGTTTATAAGACAGGCCTTTGAATTTTGAGGTTCCCATGTTTTTGCCGCGTTCGCTGTTCCAGTTGTTCTGAGTGCGGGTTGCGAGGCGAAGATTGGATTTGCAGTTGTTGAGAGGATTTCGGTCGATATGGTCAACGAATAAATCAGGGTGTAGGGTACAGGGGACAGGGTTCAGAGATTGCTTTGCTTCGCTCGCAATGACATTTTGCATTATCTGGCGGTGCATATAGATGTGGTTTCTTTTTCCGTTTACCGTCTCAAATCGTGAGGCGTAGAAGAGGTTGCCCTTTTTTACTGCATGCCATTTGTACTGAGAGAGGGTTGGGTAATCTTCGGGGTCAACGATAGCGTATTGGCCTTGCGTTAGCGGGATTTTGCAAAATGTGCGGCGATATCGCAAGAGGCGATACAGTAATAACAGCGAACGGAAGACACGGTTGAGCCAACCGGGAATACTAATAGTGAGCTGGTATTTTCGGGCAAGCACGGCGTAACGATTTTTGAATTTTTAATTACGAATTTTGAGTTGTGGAATCCCTATTTACATCGGGATGACTGGAATGACCTGGGCGTGCTTGCCCTGCTACCCTGCCGCTGCTGCGGCTGATATGCATTGCCCCACGGGGGCGCTCTTGTTCACTATGCTGTGAACTTGATGGGTATTATACCATATTTCAAACATAAGTCAAGGAAAAAATGTAGAAAAACGCGGTTTTTTTTTGCAGGAGACAGGAAACAGCCCTTAGGGCCCCGCCATAAGGCATCCTGCGGACTGACGGGGAATTCAAAATGCTGAATAAACGATGCGGGCCCCCGCCGTAAGTCCAAACCCCAGGTGAAACACGGGCTAAATAAAAAAAACATAATTCCGCCACTCGCCTTGGGCGAGAGTGACAGGGTTAAATATAAAGATGTCCTATTCAATAACGTGGATGTTCTTCTTTTTGCACATATCTTTTAGCACTTTTGGCCAAACGGTCGCTGAGACCTCACCGATGTGTGCCTTTTTCAATATGAGCATAAAAGTACGTGACTGGCCTATGCCGCCTCCAATGCTCAGGGGGATATCGTCGTTGATAATGGCCTTGTGGTATGGGAAATTGAGAAAGTCGAGCTGGCCCGACATTTCGAGCTGGATTTTGAGTGTGTCGGCATTGACGCGGATGCCCATACTGGTCAGCTCATGCCGGCGTTTAGTGACCGGGTTCCAGACGAGTATATCGCCGTTGAGGCCGTGGGTGTCCTTGCCCGTTTGTGATTTCGTATCGGTGGCCCAGTCGTCGTAGTCGGCGGCCCGCAGCTCGTGCGGGTAGCCGTCTTCGAGCGGCCAGCCGATGCCGATGATGAACAAGGCGGGAAATTCCTGTACGATTTTTGTTTCGCGCTGCTTGCGCGGCAGGTCGGGGTATCGCTCGAGTATTTCCTCGGCGTGCATGAAGGTCAGCTCATCCGGCAGGTCGGGATACTTGTCGGTTTTTAACTGCGGGAATAACTTCTGGACGTGAATCTCTGCGCCTTTTAAGACCTTCCAGATTTTTTCGACGACGCTGCGCAGAAATTTGAGGTTTCGCTGTTCGGCTGTTATGGCCAGCTCCCAGTCCCACTGGTCAACGTATGCGGAGTGGTCGTGGTCGAGGAAATAATCTTTTCGTACCGCGCGCATATCGGTGAGCAGACCTTCGCCTGTTTTCATCTGGAACTGTTTTAGAGCCATTCTTTTCCATTTTGTCGCGGCCTGTACGAGCTGCGCGCGGATGGGTTTTTCAAGGCCGAGCCCGCAGGGAAATTCGATTGGCGTGCGCGAGCCGTCGCGGTCGAGCAGGTCGTTGACGCCGCTTTCGACGTCGACAATCAGGGGGACGGTGACACGGATGAGATTAAGCTCTTTGCAGAGGTTCTGTTCGATGTAGTCCTTGACTGCATAGGTGGCGATTTGCGTCTCTTTTGGCGAGAGCAGTGAATGGTAATCATTGGGGAGGGTTTTTTCGAGTTCGTTGTAGTCGCCGATGCCTGGGCCGGCGAGGTCTGCTTTTTTCTTTTCGGACATCTTCTTGCCTCCAAAGGTTTTTTTGTTGCCGGGCGACGTTGCGCCGCCGGGTCTATTGCCGATGAATGTTACGCAGCGGCGCGTAGATGTCAAGTGTAACCTGGGGACAATTCTCAGGGGACAAAAACCGACTGCGGTCGGCTGGCGCAATAAAAAAGGGTCGGCATTTCAGCCGACCCGACGACAAGATGTTCCCATCTGCGGCTGCGTAGATTGCAGCCGATAATGAAGTTAATCAGCCCGGACCGCCACAAAGGGCAGGCGGCTGAAGCTTATCCGTCAACTATTGATGGCCTTCAACGACGCCTTTTTTGCGATAGAACAGCCAGAGTATAACGGCCAGAGCAATCAGGCCGACCAGGCCGTTGTCACCGAGACTCTTAATCAGCGCGGTCAGGTTGGTGACTACACCGCCAAAGAAGGGAATCGATGAAGTGCCGAAGAGGATTTCGACTGTGACGCCCAAGGCAACGAGCAGCAGGGCAATCTCGACAATCTCACCAATCCATTTTTTGACCATTGTCAATGCATTCATCCTTAAATCTCCTAATTAACCCAACTTAAAAAAGACGTCTATAAGCGCCCTACTCGGCTGGGGATTGTCTGAAACTTTAATATTTCTGACTTTGGAAATACCGCCATTGCTTAAATCAGGCAAAATCAGGGTACAGAACTGTTAATGTGGGGCGTTTTTGCTTGACACGAGGTGTCAAAATGGGTATATTTAAAATATGATACCGCGGATTTTGCCCATTATGCTGCGTATTTTCATCGTTTTTATGATATGGGGGTCGGTGTGGCACTATATGCAGCCTAAAAACAGGGGAAATCGTGTATTACGTGTTCTGGTCCTTGTCGTCGTTCTTTTGTTCGCCGCCAGTCTAATATCAATGACCACCTGAAGCCTCCCCGCCGTTTCACGGTTACAAAGGTCGCAGTCTTGAAATCCCAAGCACCAAACTGCGGACCCTAAACAATTCCAAAATTCGAAATTCAAATGACGAAAACGGCTATCCGTGTTTATTTATGGCTCGGCCAGTCGGCATGCCGGGAAAAATGCGGTCGGCCGATGAGATAGTTCCTATCAAAATGTTGTGGTCGGCGGCAGGTGATATTATAATGCGGGGCATGGCGAACGAAACGGACGTCAATAAGGTGATACGGCAGCACGGTCAGATGGAGCAGTTTTTTACGGGCGGTTTTGCAGTCAGGGGAAAAGCTCCAACTGCGGGAAAGATTTCTTCCGGGGCAATAACCGACAAGCAGGCGAAGCTCGATTCAATCGCCGAAGAGGTTCGCAAATGCTGTAAGTGCGGGTTAGGTAAGTCACGCACTAATGCGGTGCCTGGTGAAGGCAGTCCGGATGCGCGGATTGTATTTGTCGGCGAAGGACCCGGGGCCGATGAAGATGCACAGGGCCGGCCTTTCGTCGGACGGGCGGGACAATTATTAGATAAGATTATCAATGCGATGAGGTTGAAGCGCGGCGACGTGTATATCTGCAATATTCTCAAGTGCCGACCGCCTGAGAACCGTGACCCCCGGCCTGATGAAGTCGCAAATTGTCTGCCTTACCTACAGGAGCAATTGGAAATAATCGAGCCGGAGATTATTGTCGCACTGGGCGCGCATGCAGCGCGTACACTTCTCGATAACACAAAATCAATCGGTGAGCTTCGAGGCAGGTTCCATGAATACTATCCGAGCCTGGGCAAGGCGCCGATTAAGCTGATGGCTACATACCATCCGGCGTATCTGCTGCGGAGCTATTCGCCGGAAAATCGGCGGCGGGTATGGGAAGATATGAAAAAAGTTCTGGGCGAGTTAAATTTACCCATTCCGGAGAAATAATGGCCCGGAAACGCCCTTTCTGCGGCAAAAAGGCTGTTTTGACTCCAGATTTTGCGGAAAACGGCTCAGCCGGGATTAGAGCAGCAGGAAGATATGTCAAAATAGCCCCGAAAAGCAGGAACTCCATTTTGGGGCTAAAAACGCGACTTTGCCTGTATTCTTTAAAAGGAACGTAAAAAAAAAAGAAAAAAATTAAAAAAAATCGAGAATTCCCATTGACATACAGGTGGATTAGAAGTTACACTAACAGCTACGTGGAGGACGGTAGAGCCACGGTAGAGAGTGTGCTTTGACAACTGGAGGTCGGGCAGAACACCTTAAAGAGAAGGGATGAGGTGTAGATGAGAGTAGGAAGAGTTGGAGTTTGGGTGGCATTATTCACTGTACTGTTATTAAGTACAGTTTCGGCGGATTGGGAACCGGGTGACCCCGCTCTACATTATCAACTACCTGATTTTACGGGGTGGGATGTTTATTCGGAGTGGGGCGACGGACCATATTACCACCATCCAGTCCCCGATGGGGAGGGATACGGTGCGTCAAATGACTGGACTGCCACGGAAACTGCACCTGTCACTGATATACATTTCTGGGGTTCCTGGAAGGATGACCACGTTGGTACAACGGGGGATATTTATATCCAGATATACAGCAATGACGACACACACTATGGTTTTGACCAGCCCGGTGACTTACTCTGGGACCGTGTAATAACTACAGGTGAATATACGGGTCAGGCCTATCATCAAGACGACTGGGACTGGCAGGGCTGGTATGACCCCCGATATAACGATAGTCAGCAACAGTATCAGTACGAGTATAACGACCACACAGGAATGTACCAATACAACATACCCTTTATTGAAGATCCATTTGAGCAGCAGGATGGAGAAACTTACTGGCTGATGATATCGATGAACTTTGAGGGCTGCGAGTGGGGATGGAAGACCAGTGAAACCGTTGAGGGCAACGGTTCGTTGTTCTGGGATACATACTATAATTATAGTGGCTCGTATTGTGACTGGTGGCATCATCCTGCTGAAACTGACTGGAGATGGGTGCAATTGATGGAAGGCGGATGGTGTGGGCAGGATAAACAGGCGTTGGACCTGGCTTTTGTTATCACGCCGGAGCCATGCACCATATTGCTGCTGGCGGCAGGCGCAGCATTTGTGTTAGGTAGACGCAAAAGACAATAAAGTACCCGGTGAAAAAAGGGGTAAAAATTAAAAGAGCTGTGAAACATTCACAGCTTTTTTTATTTCTGAGGAAAGGATTACTACTTGTGTACGCATGCCGGATTGTCCGAATCCATCATACAATCTATCAGCCAGTTCTGAGCCATTAGGCTAAAATCGAATAAATCTACGCTATCAATATTATCCAGGTTGGCAGTACCATCCAGCTGAAGCCATTGTTCGGCAAAAACCTGCAGGTCCTCCAAATCAACCCTGCAATCATCGCTTATGTCTCCGGTAAGTTTATACTCGCAGGATTGCACAATAGCGGGGCTGTGATAATCTCCCGCTGCAATTGCTACAAATTGCATTTGAGTCGGAGGCGTTGCCTGACCATATTCGTTATCGCCCCACCCGGCTACGGAACCATCCTGCCTTAAAGCCAAGCTGTGATAACCACCTGCGGCTATCGCCACAAAATCGTTTCCCTCAGGCGGCGAAGCCTGACCATAATCATTACGCCCCCACCCGATTATGGAGCCGTTCTGTCTTAGTGCCACACCATGAGATAAACCCGCCACTATCGCGATAAAGTCATTGCCGGCAGGAGTTACGGTTTGATTATAATCATTTCGGCCCCACCCTACTATGGAACCATCCTGCTTCAAGGCCAAACTGTAATATCTGCCTGCTGCAATGGCAGTAAAATCGTTGCCCGTTGGAGGTGTGGCCTGACCGTAATTGTTACGGCCCCACCCTACTATGGAACCGTCCTGTTTCAATGCCAAGTTGTGATAGCTGCCTGCCGCTATTTCGTTATAATCGCTTCCGGTCGGCACGTTAATCTGACCATAAATATTGTTGCCCCAGCCGACAATTGAACCATCCTGCTTTAAAGCAATACTGTGATAAATACCGGCTGCAACGGCAACAAAATCGTTGCTTTCGGGTACGTTCAATTGACCAGAAGAATCATCACCCCAGCCCAGAATTAAGCCGTTTTGCTTCAACGCCAGACTGTGTGCGCTGCCGGCGCAAACAACGACAAAATCATTGCCCATGGGAGGTGTGGCCTGACCATAATTGTTCCGACCCCACCCCACAACCGTGCCATTACTTTTTAAGGCCAGACAATGATACAAGCCACCTGCGATGGCCACAAAATCGTTCCCTGAAGGCGGGCTGGCCTGCTCTGCCCAATCTGCGCCCCATCCCACAAGCGAGCCGTCCTGCTTCATTGCGACGGCGTGTTCTCCTCCTGCCGCTATCGCGACAAAATCATTGCCATCTGGCGGCACTACCTGGCCATAGCTGTTTTGACCCCACGCAACGATGGAGCCGTCCGTCTTTAATGCAAGTCCATAATACTCACCGGCTGATATAGCCACATAGTCGTTCCCGTCACAAAGGTCTGCTTGGCCATACAGATTATTACCCCAGGCAACGATAGAACCATTCTGTCTTAACGCAACGCAGTGCTTATCACCCGCTGCTATGGCTATAAAGTCGTTTCCTTCCGGCACATCGAGTTGATTGAAATCATTATGTCCCCACGCAACTATCGAGCCGTCACATTTCAACGCGATACTGTGCTCGAATCCCGCTGACACTGCGACAAAGTCGTTCCCATCAGGCGGCGAGGCCTGGCCATGATCGTTGCGTCCCCAGCCAACTATCGAGCCATCCTGTTTTAAGGCGATGCAGTGCTCGAATCCTGCTGCTATCTCGGTATAATTGTTCCCGCTTGGAGGTGTCGCCTGACCATAATCATTTTCGCCCCATCCGACTATAGAGCCATCACTCTTGAGAACAAGACTGTGATACCCACCGGCGGAAATTGCGACAATATTGGTTAATGCAGACTGTGGCGTTGTGGTCTCGCCCCAGCCGACAATCGAGCCGGCGCGAACTACCTGCACACACAGAACAAGTACACCTACACTTGCAGCGCAAAACAGCCGTTTCATTAAAGTGGCTTTTCCTCTCTGACTCTGACTCTCACCCCTTACGTTTGATATGCGGCAATATTGTACATCACTCAAAAATCAAACGCAAGAGAATTATCGGAATTTTTCGAAAAATCCTAAAATTAAAATCCCGGATTATGGGGGTATCAGGCCTGTGGGCCTGTTCATGGTGGGAAACTGACAAAAAGGAATGGTGGTCGCTGGGGTCGGAAAACAGCTGGTGCGGCAATCAAGAAGACCACATGGTTACCTACTATATGCAGGGAGCCAGCGCGAGTGAGGCCGTGTGGGCAATCTTTATGGAAGATGTGAAATTCAGTGATGGTTCGGACAAAGACTATAATGATTTTGTGGTCGAGATAAGGGCCGTGCCGGAGCCGCTGACAATAGGGCTGCTGGCGGTCGGGGCGTTGTTCCTGAGAAGGCGCAGGAATTAGCAACAGCGTATAGATAAGCGATATGACGGCTGTCGAAAAGGACAGCTTTTTTTATGCGCCTAATTAGCCATTATTATGAAATTTGGTTTAATCAGCCGGCGGTAAGTAAACAGCTATGAAAGCTGGGTCTGTGTGACGCGGCCGGTGAGCTCGGCGATTGTGGCGTGCATTTTAGGGTCGCCTTTTTCGGCCTGTCCTATCTTGCTGCATGCGTGCATTACGGTGGTGTGGTCTCGGCCGCCGAGATGTCCGCCGATTTCTTCGAGGCTGTGGCGGGTGAGGTTCCTGGCGAGGTACATACATATCTGTCGCGGGACGGTGATGCTCTGGCTTCGCTTTTTACTCTGTAAATCGGCGAGGCGAACGTCAAAGTGGCGGGTTACCACCTCGATTATGTCCGTGATGCTGATGTTTCGAGCGGAGTTTTCAAACTCATCACCGAGCGTGCTCCTTGCCAGTTCCATTGAAATCTCAGTATTTTTGGTGAGGGCCGTGGCGTGCAGGGTGGTCAGTGCTCCTTCGAGCTCTCTTATATTAGCTCGGACTTTTCTGGCGATGTACTCGGCGATTTCGTCGGAGACATCGAGCCCCCTCAGGTTTGCCTTCTTTTTTACTATCGCGACACGTGTATCGTGACTTGGCGGGTCAATACGAGCAACGAGTCCCCAACTGAATCGGCTAATAAGCCTTTCTTCGAGTGCAGGGATGTCGGAGGGACTGCTGTCGCTGCTGAGTATTATCTGCCTGCCGTTGTTGTAAAGTGCGTTAAACGTGTGGAAGAATTCCCCCTGGCTCTGCTCGCGGTCGCTAAGGAACTGGACGTCGTCGATTACGAGAGCTTCGACGTTTCTGAACTGGTCCTGAAAGCCCGCGAGGTTGCCCTGCTGAATGGCCCTGATAAAACCGTTGACGAATTCCTCGCAGCTCAAAAAGGCAATGGTACCACCCGGGCCGTCGGAATTCAGGGCGTGACATACGGCGTGCAGCAAGTGAGTTTTTCCCAGGCCACTGTTGCCGTAGATAAACAAGGGGTTGTAGGTATTGCCCGGCGACTGGCTTACGGCTACGCAGCTTGCGTGTGCCAGGCGATTACTCGGCCCGACGACGAAATTATCGAAGTCATAATCGGGATGCAGCTTGAATTGTCTCTGATAAGCGGCGACGGCTGTGTCAATTTTGTGGCCGTTGTCGACGACAAATCCGACTGTAACCAGATGCCCGGTTATCTGCTGAGCTGCAAGAGTGAAGCTTTTTCTGGAGTTATCCTCGAGGAATTGCTGTTTGGCCTGTTCGTCACAGCCGACAAGGAGCGAGCCGCCGTTTAGATGTACGAGTCGCAGTTGGTCGAACCAGCCTCTGCTGTTTTGGGCGTCGAGGCGCCTGGCCCGCTCGACGATATCCGAAAAAATCTGTTCTACGTCCTGCCTTGCCAAAGTCCAACTCCCACAAGCAGTCCCGACATGTCGAGAAAACAACCCGAAACGCCAACCACAAAACCGGCCATAAGGGGCATCTGTAACAGCTTGCTGAAAGCTGCTTTTTCCCTTAAGAAAAGTAAGCCTAAATCTAATTCAGAAGGGCTTTGTTGTCAAAGAAAAACGTCAAGATTATTTGAAATTCGACAGGATAGTGCAAAGTCGAATCATGGAACAAAATACTCGGTGTCGGATTGGGCTTGATAATCGGAAGATTTTCTGCGAAACTTACCAGCCAAAACGACTTCGAGGTTCATGCTATGGGCATTTTTACTAAAACCGTTGATTACATAAAGGAACGGCTCGGCAAAACACGGGATAAAATAAGCTCGTCGCTGTTCTCTATTTTAACACTCGGACGGGCCATCAACGAGGAACTGCTCGATAAACTGGAAGAAACGCTTATAAGCGACGATATCGGCGTTGAGACCACCGATAAACTGATAACGGAACTTCGTGACGCCTACCGCAGTAAGAAAATAATTAACACCGACGATATTATACCGTTTCTAAAACAACATATTAAAGACTACTGGCCGCACCATGACAGGCAGCTAAGTGTTTCGAGTACCCCTCCGACGGTAATCCTCGTGGCTGGTGTAAACGGTTCGGGCAAAACTACCAGTATTGCCAAGCTCGCATATACGCTGAGCCGCAATAATGAAAAAGTGATAGTCGCGGCGTGTGATACATTTCGCGCAGCGGCGGTGGAACAATTAAGCATCTGGGCCGAACGAATCGGCGTACAGATTGTCAAACATAAAAGCGGTTCGGACCCGGCAGCCGTGGCCTTTGACGCGTGTGAAGCGGCGTTGGCGCGGAACGTGGATTACCTGATACTCGATACGGCCGGCCGGCTTCATACACAGACCGACCTTATGCGTGAGCTTACGAAAATCCGCGACGTTGTAACAAAGAAGATACCCGGCGGACCTCATGAGGTACTGCTGGTCCTCGATGCAACCACAGGGCAAAATGCCATTGCCCAGGCTAAGATGTTTACGCAGGCCATTAACGTCACAGGTATATTCCTCGCTAAATTAGATGGGACCGCACGAGGCGGCATCGTCATCGCAATAAAAGACCAGTTGGATATCCCGGTCAAGTTCGTAGGTCTGGGAGAAAAACCGGAGGCCATTGCGGAATTTGACCCTGATGAATTCGTCGAAGCGCTGTTTGCATAAGCCGACAAAATATTTGTAAGCGATTTTTAACACAGATAGGTCAGGTACGGCACAAGGTTTTTGTGTTGAAGGAAACTCTCTCTTCGTCTATAATATGGTTGAGCAAGAGCAATAATCGTACCCATAAAGTTCTTGATGGTGCACAATGGCCGACAAGCAAGATAAAATCCTATACACAATAGGCCACTCCAACCAAAAAATAGAAGATTTCATAAGTTTGCTGAAGAGATACGGCATTAACTGCATTGCAGATGTGCGTTCAACTCCATACAGTCACTATAACCCACAATTCAATCGAGAACTTCTTTCAGTCGAGCTCGATAGTGTAAATATAGATTACGTATATTTAGGGGACCAACTCGGTGCTCGCCCAAGTGATGCTCATTGCTATAATGAAAATCGCGTTAACTTTGAATATTTAGCCAAAACTGAGCAATTCCATGCCGGACTTGACCGTTTGGTAGATATTTCATCGAAATATCGAGTTGCTATAATGTGTGCAGAGAAAGACCCCATCGAATGTCATAGGTTTGTTCTTGTATGCAGAAATCTAAAAAAACTCGGCTTTCATATCAAACATATTCACTCAGACGGCGGTATAGAAGACAATAGTGATGCCGAACGCAGAATGGTCAGAATGCTAAAAATCGAGCCGACCCTATTCGAACCCCAAAAAACTCAAGCGGAACTTGTTGACCAAGCATATGAGCAACAGGCGAAGAATATATCGTATGATTATTCTATAGACGAGAAAATCACTCATACGGCAATACACTGAGCAAGAATGGAAATTGTGATATATACCATTGGCTTTGCGAAAAAAAACGCCCGTGAGTTCTTCGCAAAACTAAAAGGTTCCGGTGTAAAAACTGTGATTGACATTCGTCTTAATAACACATCGCAGTTAGCTGGTTTTACAAAAGAGCAAGACTTGTCGTATTTTTTACAGGAGATCGTGGGAATAGAATATGTTCATAAACCCGATTTGGCGCCAACAAAGGACATCCTCAACGCCTACAAGAAAAAAGAAATTGATTGGTCGGAATATGAGAAACGGTTCCGTCGATTACTTATTGAACGCCACATTGAAAATACTATGACGCCGCAATTTATGGACAAATCCTGCCTTTTGTGCAGCGAGCCGAAACCCGACAAGTGTCACCGAAGGCTCACGGCCGAATACCTTCGTGACCTTTGGGAAGACGTAAAAATTGTCCATTTGTGAGAGGAGAATATGGCGAGAATTATTTGTCTGGCAAACTCCTATAAACATGGTGGGCGTTGTATTGCAGGTATAGACCAGAATACCGGCAAATGGGTTCGGCCAGTGCCCGACAACAAGAACGGAGCAGTAACCTCAACTACGAGACATATAAATGGGAAAGAACCTCAGATCCTTGACATCATAGAGATTCCCCTTGAGAATTACGGCGACGACGAAGGATGTCAACCGGAAAACAGATTGTTGAAACTCGGCCCGTGGAAAAAGGTAGGTCGCGTCACTGCACAGGACCTGTTACAGTATTGCGAAGATGACAGCGTTATTCTTCACAACCATCAAGAATATGTCCCACCGGAGTTTTTCGAGACACTTTCCAAGAGCAAGTGGAAATCGTTACAGCTCATAAATAAATCAAAGTTGAGTTTTCATCCAGCGTATAAACGAAATCAGTGGCGAGTGATTTTTTACGATGGACGTGGACACCTGCTAGACCTTAAACTTACTGACCCGCTTATTTCAGACAGACTGCGAAATAATGAGAAAATTAGCAATAATTGTATATTAACAGTAAGTTTAGCGACTCCCTGGAGTCCGCAAGGCAGCGATCAGCCTGAAAGATGTTATAAAATGGTGGCAGGCGTAGTAGAATTATAATCATAGAAAACCACATTCCAAAACAAACCACAATTGAAAAAGAGGTCAGATACAACCCGGTGACTTGTTTTACGACGGTGTCAATTTTTCATCAGGAGGGGTTGGCCTGTGGCGTCGATGACGTCTCGCCAGAGGGAGCCTTCGGGGTCAATAGTGTTTTTGCGCGAGACGGCCATTTGAATCGGCAAATGAACGAAATGGTTGTGAATAAGACTAATCAAGAGGTTCGTTTTGCCTGCCATAGCGGCGTGAACAGCGTTTGAGCCGAGTCTCTGGCAGTAAATTGAGTCGTTGGAATTGGCTGGTGTGCCTCGAATGATGTAGCTTGGGTCAATGTATCTAATATTGACCTCGATGTTTTTGGTTTTGAAATGCTCGGCGATTTTGTTTCTCAAGAAAACACCAATATCGCCAAAAACTTTGTTCCCTGAGGCATCAATACTGCCGGCGTCCGAGATTAAATTCTGTCCTGCGCCTTCGGCGATGAGGATAACAGCGTGGCGGCGATAGAGAATCCTGTGTTCGAGATGCGTCAGCAGGCCGTTCGGGCCTTCGAGGTCGAAAGGCAGCTCCGGGACGAGAACAAAATTTACGTCGTTAATTGCCAGAGCCGTATAAGCGGCAATAAAACCTGATTGTCGGCCCATGACTTTAACAATTCCGATGCCGTTGACGGCGCAGAAGGCCTCAACGTGTGCAGTCGAGACGGCGTCCACTGCCCTGGAGACGGCGGTTTCGAAGCCAAAAGATTTCTGAATGAAGCTCAAATCGTTGTCAATCGTTTTTGGTATTCCGACAACGGCGATTTTCAGGCCGCGTTTTTTTATTTCACCTGCGATTGTCAGCATTCCCTTCTGAGTTCCGTCGCCGCCGATACCGAAAAGGACATTGACTCCCATTCGCTCAAGCGAATCGACGACATCAACAAAGCGTTGTCCGTAGCCTCGCGACGAGCCGAGAATAGTCCCTCCTCTGGTGTGAATCTCTGAAACGACATCCGGATTAAGCTCCATCGCAGGCAGAGCAAACTCCTGCAGAAAGCCGCGATAGCCGTATCGGATACCGCTGATTTTGCGGACACCGTAGCGGTACCACAGGCACATAACAATGGAGCGGATAACGTCATTCAAGCCGGGGCACAGGCCGCCGCAGGTGACAATCGCAGCGTGGGTCTTAGTGGGGTCAAAGAAGATTTTTTCGCGTGGGCCAGCCAGTTCGAGAAGCTTCTGCCTGGAATCAGGCTCAGACTGCAAGAGACCGCCGCGTTCAATATTGTACAGTACATACTGGTCATCCGAAACGAAATCAGCCTGCCTGTCTTCCTTCAGCTTTGAAAGAGGTACAGGCGAGTCAACAGTCGCCTCGCCCAGAGTCTCAATTGTAAAATCGAGTTTTTCCATAGTCACCGCAGAATTATTCATAGCAACCTTATCGGTTTTGCAAGGTTGCGACTTTAAGGCCGACCGAGCCGGATATCAGCCGGCTGTCACCGAGTGTACCATTATCGCGTTGGTGGTACCCGCGGTGCCGATAGGCTGGCCTGCTACCAGCACGATTATGTCACCTTTGCCGAGCCAGGCCCGCTCCAGAACCAGCTCGTCCACCAGTTTTGTGAACTGCTCAGCATCCGAAGGGATGGTTCTGCATCGCGGTATAACGCCGTAATGAAGGCACATCTGACGACAAACGCGCTCGTTCGAACTGAAGGCGAGTATGGGGACATCAATTCGCGCCTTGCTCAGGAGCCTCGCAGCCGAGCCGGTTTCAGACCATACGGCAACGAGCTTGGCATCGATATCCTCAGTAATCTGCGCGACACTGTGAGCCATAGCGGCAGTCAAAAGCAGCGCATCAGAAGTATCTATCCTCGGCTGAACCACCCTGCTCTCGTCGAGGTAGGCTTCGGTGACCTGTGCGATACGCCGGATTGTTTTAGCTGCTTCAACCGGGTATTTACCGACCGCAGTCTCGCCGGAAAGCATAACGGCATCGGTAAAATCGATTATCGCATTGGCGGTGTCAGAAACTTCGGCACGAGTGGGGCTGGGGCTGTTAATCATGCTCTGCAGCATTTGCGTTGCGACTATTACGGGTTTGCCGCGGTCCCGGCACATACGGGTAATCCGCTTTTGAATCAGAGGCACTTCGGCAAGGTCCATCTCAACGCCCAGGTCTCCGCGCGCTATCAGCAGGATATCAGCGGCATCTATGATATCATCGAGATTCTGCAATGCGGCGGCAGTTTCAATTTTTGCAATCAGCTTGATGTCACTACCGGCCTTGTGGATATAATCTCTTAACTGCCTGAGCTCGTCGCCGCTGCGAACGAAACTCAGCGCCAGAAAATCGAGATTATTTTTAATAGCCCAGTCAACACACTGCCAATCGGCGGGCGTGATAGAGGGCGCACTTATATTCGAATCGGGCAGAGAGATTCCCTTTTGGCTCCAAAGCCTGCCGCCGATGATTACTCGACAGATGGTTCTGTCGTCGCTTTTTGAAATCACTTTCAGAACAATCTGACCGTCGTCAATCAGGACCCTGTCACCGAGATTCACATCACGGCCGAAGTTTTCATAGCTTGTTTTGAGACATTCGCCGGGGGGCTCGCCCTGGCCGGTATATATAACCACATCAGAACCTTCTATAAGTTCCACCCCGTCCGGGTCGACCCGGCCAAAACGTATTTTTGGACCGCACAAGTCCCCCATAACAGCAGTCGTATGGTGATGCCGGGCGCGGACAGTGTTAAACTGTTCGAGGATATCACTGTGCTCTTCAAACGTGCCGTGCGAAAAGTTCAGGCGGAATACATCTACCCCGTTATCCACCATTAGTTTGATGGTTTCGGCTGTTCTGCACCCGGGCCCAAGCGTTGCTACTATCTTTGTCTTGATCATTCCATGACCAATTCTCAACTAAACCCGCGGATTGTCACCCAGATAGTACGTTCTCGGCAATTCGCCGGTCAGTGGTGCGGCATATTCTATAAACGCCCCGGTGACGTTGTTGCCGTCTTTATTGATAAACTCATCGGGCATTGATTTGGATTTCTCAGCCACATTGCGAAGCTCGGTGCAGAAAAGCTCGACCGCGTAGTCTTCTCCGTTGCCAATACGTTTAATCGCAACCGAACCGCTCTGCTCATCCATCGACAACTTGACGGCTTTGCGGCCACATTCGCGTGCTTCCTCGACATCGACCGGCGACTGGAAGCCCGCAAAACTTCGCTGTAGATACCCGAAGGTATCCGCTCTGACTCGTTTGACCTTCAGCTTGCTGCGAATCTGACTCACCAGGTAATCGGCAAGGGCGCCGGTGCCCGAGAGCTGGATATTGCCGTGGTCATCTTTTTCGGTTGTGTTGGTGATTTTTTTCGTCCAAATAACACCGTCGGTATCGCATATTCCTTCGCTGACAGCTATAACACATCGGCCGAGCTTTTTATAGACCGTTTCGACATCAGCGACGAATTTGTCCATAGCGACCGGTCTTTCGGGCAGATATATCAAGTGGGGCCCGTCATCATCTCTCTGGCGGGCCAGTGCCGAAGCAGCCGTGAGGAACCCGGCGTTGCGACCCATTATACAATCAATCTTGATGCCGGGCAGAGCGCGATTATCGAGGTCGTCGCCCATCAGGGCACAGGATACAAACTTGGCGGCGGTACCAAACCCGGGGCAGTGGTCCGTTACCAGAAGGTCGTTATCGATAGTCTTTGGGATATGAAAAGCGCGGAGGTCGTAGCCGACCTCTGCCGCCATCAGATTAACTATGTGAGCGGTGTTGGCGGAGTCGTTGCCGCCGATGTAGAAGAAGTACCTGATGTTTCGCTTTTTGAAAACTTCGAATATTTTGCGACAGTATTCCTCGTCCGGCTTATCTCTGCTGGAGCCAAGCGCCGAAGACGGACAGGCCGCCATCCCTTCAAGCTCCTGTATCGAGAGCCTCTTAAGGTCGACAAAATCTTCCTTGACTATACCCTGGACGGCGTGAATCGCCCCGTAGAGATTTTCGATTTTGCTGTTTTTGCATACCTCTTCAATCACCCCCGCCAGCGACGCATTTATAACGCCCGTCGGCCCGCCGGATTGCCCAACCACCGCGTTTGCCTTTGGTGCCTTACTCATAATCAACACTTCTCCGTTACTACTTGTTAACAAACCGCCAAAAACACAAAGGGCCTATTATACAGTGAGCATAAGCCGAAACAAGTACAAACAGAAAATCCCCCTGTTGCCTCCTCAGGAGCAGACCTCGACAGCCTTGCCTGGCGAGAGGAAATACAGCCATTTGCTCAGAACGGACTTTTTCAAAATTACATTGGCGGCCCCTGCATAGAGCCGGACCTGTCCGGCATACATTTCGGCCCGCTCCTTAATTTGCGCAGCTGAAACGCGGTCGGTCTTGAAATCCACTACGACCAGGCCGGCAGGAGTTTCAATAAGCATATCGACGATACCCTGAACGACGAGCGAATCGTTCGAAGTCGACTCTTTATCCAGCTCACTAACCGGCAGTGAAAACGTGAAGGGCCATTCGCGTCTTACCTTATTTTTCGCATCGAGCGCCATCTTACCCAGTTCGCTTTCGAAAAACCCAGCAATCGATTCGATACCAATGTACTGCATTGCCTCGGCAGTTATCAGCCCTTTCGCTGCCAAGCCATCGGCAACCCGTCGCACAACATCGGCGTTTACTTCTTCGTTCAAATCAATCGAAGATATGATAAGGTGTGCCGCTGTGCCAACGACGCGTCCTTCGACGGCCAGTTCTTTTTTAATATCGTCACTGAGTACAACGCCCGGGCGGCGCTGGAGCGAGCGGGAGTAATCGAACTGCACAAATTCATCGTTATGGTGCGTCAACTGTGTTACCGACTGCTTGGCAGGCAACAACGTTATCGCTTCATACTCGTACTTCCAGCCAAGTGATTTTCTGACCGATTCGAGAAGTCCGGATTTGCCCTGTTTTTTATTTTTCGTTCGCTCAGGCTGTTTTGCTTCTTTGAGTCCGGCTATATATTCAGTAAGGGCGGACAATTTGTCATCCGCGTACAGTTTTACATCAAATACTCCATCGCCCTGTGCATCGATGCCGGTTTCAAAAACATCGTGAAGCAGCTTCTGGTTCGATAATCCGTACAGCAGCCAATCGAACGAGCTTCGGCATTCGGCCAACTGCCAGGGAGCAATTAAGCCAGCGCCGAATTCAAATCCCTTTCGCAAAATAGCTCCGCACTTTTCCCTCTTCATCGAGGCGGCCAGCACTAATCGCTCTCGTGCTCTTGTCATCGCGACGTACAGGATTCGCAGCTCTTCAGCCAGGTTCGTTGCAAGTTTTTCTTTTTCGAGAACCTGGTACGCGGCGGTGCTTAGTTTGGCGTTGGCGTCTTTTTCTATAATCGTCAGGCCGAGCGGCACATCCAGGCCGAGCAGTACGTCCCTTTGTAAATCGCCTGGATTGAACCGGCCGTCAAGCTCGGCGATGAACACCACCGGAAATTCGAGGCCTTTGCTCTTATGGACACTCATAATCCTGACGGCGTTCGCGGCGGAATCCTCCGGCTCGGCGCCGGCCCATTCGGCACCGGCGTCCTGAAGCTGCTCGATGAACGCCACAAACCGGCCCAGCGAGGCTGAGCCCCTGCTCGCCGCGAAGCCTTCGAATTGTATCGCCCTGTCGTGCAGCTTTAACAGGTTCGCCCTTCTGGCCCTGCCGTTGGGAAGAGCCGAATAAAACGCCGGCAGATTACTGTGTCGGTATATTTGCCAGAGCAAATCGGCGATACTGCCCGCCCTGGCCTGGGCCCGCCATGTTTCGATATCAGCTATCGCCCGGTGAAGTTTATCTCTCAGCTGTGCATCCTGCCCGGCGCGGGCATAAGCAGTGACACAATCATAGAAGCTACTATCCGCTTCTTTGCTGAACAGTCTTATCTTGGCGAGAGCGGTGTCACTGGCCCTGAAAATTGGGCCTCGCAGGACGGCGGCGAGCTCGATGTCCCTCTGCGGATTGTCGAGCACTTTCAGCAGGCACAGGCAGTCTCTGATTTCCGTGGCCTCGAAATAACCGGCCGCGGCGGCGCAGCTTACCGGAACACCGGCAAGCTGTAGAACTTCGACGTAAGTATCGGCCCTTTTTGCCGGCGAGCGCATCAGAACAACGATGTCTCTGTACTCGACCGGGCGGTTCGCGTCGATTTGCTTATCATACACCTCGAATTCAGCGCGGTCCGTATCGGCCCCGACCATTTGACGAATCCGTTGTGCAATCATCGCAGCCTGTCTTTGCCTGGCAGTAGATTCGTTCTGTTCCTCCGTGTTTTGTTCTTCATCCTGTTCCTGTTCGGTTTTGTCGTCGAGCAAATGCAGTTCGACACGAGGCCCGCCCGTCGCTGCAACCTGCCGATTACTCTCTTCGTCGGCGGCGCATCTGAGCATCGCCCCGGCGTCATATTCAACCGCCCCGAAACCTTCGCTCATCAGCCGGGCGAAAACCAGATTTACAAAATCGAGCACCTCCCTGGCCGAGCGGAAGTTCCAGTTCAAGTCAACCCGTCTTGATTCGGTTTTTATTCGCGGCTCATCTGATGCGGTCTTCAAATCTTCAATAAAGATTTGCGGCTCGGCGCCCCTGAAGGCATAGATACTCTGCTTGACGTCGCCTACGACGAACGTGTTGCCCCGGCCTGCCAGCAAATCGAGAATGGCTTTTTGAACGGGGTTTATGTCCTGATATTCGTCAACGAATACATACCTGTACTTTTCTCTCAGATTAAGCGCAACAGCCGAAGGTTGAGGTTTACCCGAAAGACTGTCCTGCTCGGCGAGCAACCGAAGTGCGTATCTTTCCAGGTCGGCGAAGTCCAGCCGATTGAGGGCACGCTTGGCCTGTGAGTATAGCTGCTCGAATTTTTTGACCAGCTCAATTAAAACGAGGGTCTGCCGGTTCGCCGTCGAGCCGACCTTCGCGAGATAATCAGGATTCAGGACAGCCAACTGCTTTAGCTCATCTGCAATCGAAAAGACTGTTTTAATCTCCGACCTGATTAGTTCCTTTATATCATCATCAACATCTCTGGGGACAACCACGCGGGGTTTTTCAAAGTCGTTAATCAGTTGTGCAAAATCGTCCCAGCTTTTCTGCAGGACCTGCTGCAGTTCCTTGACCGGCCCGGCATAATCGGCGGCAAACTTAGTCAGCCACGCGCCGCCTTCGTTATGTCTTTGGTAGATTCGCTCAACCTGTGCCAGGCGGGCAAGTGATTCGTCGAGTTTCAGTTTTATGAGCTGTTTTTGTTTGTCGGCGGCGTCGCTGTCAACACCTGTATTCTCGCAGAGCTTTGCGGCCTTTTCATACCAGCCGACCCGCCAGAGGACGCCGTCCAAAAAGTCGCTTATCTCGATGATTGTCCCGAGAAATCCGTCGCTCGGCCTGATGTCTCTGCCGGCGAGCAGCTCCTCGAGCACCGGCGCAAGATTGTCCTGCTGCCACGCCCAGTCTATGGTCTGCTCCAGTACCCTGCCCTTTAATAACCGCTGCTCGTCGGCATCGATAATACCGAAGGCCGGGTCGAGCTGGAGCTGATAGAAATGCTCGGTAATCAGTCTTTTGCAGAACGAGTGGATTGTGCTTATATCGGCGCCCTGCAACAGAGCTAATTGTCTTCTCAGATGCTCGTCCTTTGTCCGCTGATAGGCGTCAGCCAACTGCTCGGCAATTCTCTGTCGCATCTGCTCGGCGGCGGCATCGGTAAAAGTCAGGACCAGAATGCTCCAGAGGTCGGGGCAGATGTTCTTATCGCTTACTATATCGACCGCCCTGCCTGAAAGTACGGCGGTTTTGCCGGTACCGGCCGATGCGGTCACAAGAACGTCGCGTTCGCGTTCCTGAATGGCTTGGCGCTGCTGCTGAGTCCACTGGATTTTTTTATCAGCCATTATCGATGTCCCCCTCCCGGCTGAGCAGGTCGGTCTTTTTCAATACCGGCAGCACTCGATAATCGTTTACCTGCCAGTCGAACCGGCAAACGGAGCGATACTTGCACCAGCCGCACGGAATCTCGGTATTCAATCTGTAAGGACTGACTTCAATCCGGCCCTGGGCCATCTGCCCGGTGAGAGAGCAGATTTTCTGCCCGGCAAATCCAATCAATTTATCAAAATCATCCGGCTTCAAGGCTCCGCTCGATGTGTAGTATCCGTACTGGCCGTCTTTTTTACTAATGCCATAATTGTAGAACCTGCTCCATCCGCTGTTGGTTGTTTTGTCGATATGCTCAGCGTATTCGCCGTGGAATACGCCGTTGGCTTTATACTCGAATTTTGCGGTTTGTCTTTCCAGTCCTGCGAAGCTGGTACGTTTTGGGCCTGCTTCGATGGGGACATAAAACGCGCCGATGGGTTTTATGCCGGCGGCCTTTACCGCGAGCATGTATATCCCAAGCTGCATATCGATACCGTACCAGAATTTCGAGAAGCTAAATTTCCTGCCTGACAGCTTGTAATCAAATATTAATCCACCCTCTTCTGAGTCAATTCTGGCGGTATCAAGCCGGTCAATAAGGCCGTTCAAAATTACCTCTCGGCCGTCGTTGCAGGCAAGTTTGCACAGGCCCAGATTACTGTCAGCGTCGCCGAATTTGACTTCCGACAGTTTCGCACGAAAATCGCCTGCCCGCATCATTTCAGCGGTCGCCAGAACAAAGGCTTCGAGTGATTCACCGGCTGAGCGGATGATATAGGCGTTGTGTTTATTGCGGCTGTTGAAATTGCGGGTGAAGCTGTCCTGCTTCAGCAGCACTTCAATCCTGCCTCGCAGGATTTTCAAAAGCCCCTGATTATCGATTTCTGTAATATCAATCTTTCGTTCATTAAGCTCCTTAACCAGAGAATCGAGCACTTTATGGTAAAACAGACCTTTATCCAGAGGCTCGAATTTAAATTCCTTTCGCTCCTCCAGGCCGAGCACATACTTTGCAAAGTGCTGGTACGGACAGGCTGCGAAAGCCCCGAGTCTCGTCGCTGAGCACCTTATCGTCTTACTGAAAATCCCTCCTGCGACCGACCTGTCCAGCTCGGCCTTATTATCATAATCGAGTGCATAGGCGACGGATTCAGCAACGCTGCCTAATTCATTATCATTGCGCATCTGGTCTACTAATTGCCGAAACTTTTGTGCCTGTTCGTTATCATTTGTATCGGCACCTGCGCAGCTGCAAAGGACCTGGGCAAGTTCGAAGGTTGTGCTAACCGAGCTTATATCAATCTGCTGTGAATCGATTCTCTCGATTTGCAAATTGCTGAACAGTGATTCCAGCTGTTTTACATATCGTGAGCAGACGACGGCGCTGCCCTTTTCATCGACCAGCGGAAAGGTTACGCAAAGATATTCAGCCGGTCGGGTAAAGGCGATATACGCCAGGTATTCTCGCTGTGCCAGCTCATCCCTGGGCGACGGGCCAAGCGCAAAATCCGCGCTGCCAGCGGCGGACCTGTCCGAGTCGGTAAGCACGCAGTCGTAACGAACAGGTGACGGGAACTGCTTCTGCGTACAGCCAATCAGGAACGCGGCCTTCAAATCGGGATGGCGGCTGCGTTCAATGGAGCCGACCAGCACCTGGTCCAGCCGGGGCGGAATGAAGGCAAGGCTCATCTGTCCGAGCGCCGCTTCGAGAACCTCCGTCCACTGGCTGCAATTGAACTCGAGGCCGGCAAAGGCCTCGGCCATTTCGTCGAACGTATCAGCGAATCGCTCGCAGAACTGCTGATGATAATTGGCGTGCTCGGAATCGTTTTCACTCAGGGCCTGTTCGACCCAGTCGTTCAGTCGCGTGCGAACGCCGAGCATTTCGAGAAAATCGAAAATGGCCCTGGTAAACTGTTCCGCCGTGACATTATTTTTGCCGTCATCCGGGCAAAGAGCATTGCGAAGCTGCGTCAAAGGCGCCGCTACCTTTCGCCGAAGTGCATCTATTTTCGCATTATCGAATTGCGTGTCTTTGGGGCCTGTGAAATCCCACGGTGATTCGTCCTGCCAGTCTCGATGGTCAATGCCGAAAGCGACACAGTAATTTTCAAGCAAATCAATCTCATAGCTTTCAAGAGAAGTAAGGCCGGTCTTTAGATAGCTGAACACCTCAGACCGGCTAAACCCTTCCGTCACAACCGACAGGGCCGAGAGCACCAGGCCGATTACCGGATGCTGTCGCAGCGGTTTTCGCTTATCGATAAAATAAGGTATGCCGTAATCATCCAGGTACGCACGCAGATAATGCTCGTAATAATCTATATCCGATGCGATAACAGCGATGTCACGATACCTGTAATTTTTTTGCCTGACCAGACGAAGTATTTCGCGTGCAACGAACTGTGCCTCGCTTCTGCTGTTAGCGGCGGCTATGAGCCTGACGCCGTCTTCGGCCTTTGCCTGCCGCGGCTCGAACATTGAAAATTGTTTTTCAATATGCGCCAGGGCGTTGCAGTTGCCGAATCGCTTTGTGTCACTGAGCACTACCGGTTTATCGATTTTCAATTTACATCTTTTTATTATTTCAAGCAGCTCGCAATACGTCTTTTCCGTAGGTCCGAACAGGTTTGTCGCATCGAGCATCGCCGCGTCTCCGCTGAAATCGAGCGATTCGGGGTCAACGCACAATGCTATGGACGCATCCGAGGCCGAACGCAGGACCTCAGCCAGAATCGAAAGCTCGGCTGCGGTAAAGCCTGCAAAGCCGTCAACCCAAACAGTCGCTTCTTTGACTATCGCCGATTCACCGACCGCCTGGCGCGCCAGGCCGAGCTGGACGTCGGGGTCGATGAATTTTCCTTCGATGAACTTGAGATACTCTTTGAAAACAAGTGCGATATCTGCAAACTTCAGTGAAGTCACACTATCGGCGTCGTATTTGGCAAGTGTCTCGATAAGCTCGTCGATATCCTCAGCGGTCCTGCCATACTGGTGCAGCTCGGCGATGGTCTGTGCTATTGCCCGGCCTGCACCGACCCGCCCGGCGGCGGCACCGAAAATCTTCAGCTTATCGGCGTGGACACGCAACAGCCGCTGGACTATCATTTGCCGGCCGATTTGCGACAGGCTGCTCCTGGCGGTGCTCTTGCCCAGCAGAAGATAGCAAAGCCGCTCGAAGCTCAGGACGTTTAGCCGGTCGTAGCCACCGAGCCTGTCGTCGGCTAAAATTGCGCGCTCGGCCTGGTAGGTGGCCTGCTCGGGAACGAGGAAAATCAGGGGGCGATTACTTGTCTCATCAAGCAAAGCCTCGACTATCTGGCCAACGCACCAGGTCGTCTTGCCCGTACCGCTCCTGCCCAATATGAACCGAACCGACATATAATCGTCCCTGAAAGACCGAATAAACCGGTACTTTTTACCATAATTACGGCCTTTTTTCAATTCCTGCAAACAAACAATCTATTTTATGCCGATAGAACTTTTATAGGAATCAATACATTGAAAAACGAACGATTATGGAGAACATAAAATGAAGACCCGACGAACTTTTCCGGCTACGGCACGCTCCGCCGTGACGCGCATATCCCTCACTGCAATAGTCCTCGTATGTGCAGCATTTTTCTGGCTGGCCCCCATCCACGGCGTTGAGAAAACCTACGAAGTCCATGCTTTGCCGGAATACCAAAGCGATACCGCACGGGCAATCGACGCCTATCAGCAGATGATTAACAGGATGCTCGACGACAACGAGCGTAACTGGGGAACTATGCAGAACCAGCTTAATACCATAAACAGCAAGCTGGATAAAATTCTGAGCGACCTCGATAATATATCACAGCGAATCGCCGGAATCGAAAAAAAGATGGGAGTAGAAGACGCGCCTGACGAAAAAGAGCCGAAGCCGGGCGAACTACAGCAACAGGAAACACCGGGTAAAACTCAACAGCCTTTAAACGTCAACTAAGCTAAAGGTTCATAGAATTCGGCAGGTCTGTCACCGATGGTATTGGTCAACGTGCCGAGCGATTCTATTGTACATTCGATAATATCGCCCGGCTGGAGAAATTCGCCGGTCGCCACTGCAACGCCCGACGGCGTGCCCGTGCAAACACAATCACCCGGTTCCAGGGTCATCAAGTGACTCAAAAATGAAACGATATCAGCAACCTTATAAATCATCTGAGAAGTGTTGGCCTGCTGACGGACCCTGCCGTTGACGGTCAGGCGCATATCCAGATTCTGCACATTTTTTATCTCGTCTTTTGTCACCAGGAACGGGCCCATCGGACAAAAACCGTCGGGCCACTTACCGTTGAGCCAATCATAAAATTCATCCCACGGCCTTTTCGCTCTGCCTTTCGAGAATGTCACCGAACGAGCCGAGACATCATTGGCAATCGTGTAACCTGCTACATAGTCAATTGCATCGTCAATGCCGACACAGTTGGCTGTCTTACCGATAACTACAGCCAGCTCGAGCTCGTAATCGATTTTGTCGCTGTACACCGGCCAGGGTATTATTTCATTCGGTCCTGTGACCGCGGTCGAAGGCATCAGGAACGGCCGGGGTACAGTGGTATTGCGCGGCGAATCGCTCAGACCCAATGCGAGGCCGGCCTCTTCGATATGTTTCGCGTAATTACCGGCCAAGGCCAAGACCTTGCCCGGCCGGGGTATCGGCGCTAATAACTTAACCGAATCCAGCGGGAGCAGTTCGGAACTTTTGCCGGCCAAATTATTAACATGTTCCAAGCATTCTTCGCCTCGTTGCAATATCTCCAGGACACTGCCCGGCGCGTCGGCGCCCTGCCAGTTAGCGCGAACATCAACGATAGTACCATCGACCAGCAATCCGCAGCAAGCTAAACTATCTCTCGAATACGTGACTAACCGCATATAAGCCTTCAAAATCGCATAGTTTCACACTGCTGAGAGATACTATCAGAATTCCCTTGAATTTTGAACCTCGAAAAGGTCTAATGTTTTCTTAAGAGGACGATAAGAAGCCAAGAGGGCCTGAACATGGACGCCACAAAGGGAAGTTTCACGACGCGGGTAAAGGATTTTTTCGCCAGGACCGGCAGCCGAATCAAGCTGGCCAAGTTCACCAAATCGGAAGGATTCAGCCCTGAATTGAACGACAGCGGCCTGCTCTCTGAAACCAGCGACAATTCCGAAGAAAAGACAGACCAGCCGGTACACAGCCAGACCGTAATGGTCAAATCCAGTCCGGATTCGGCCAAAAACGAACAGCTCGAAAAGCTGCAGGACGGCTTCAATCGACTCATCAGCAAGCTTGAAAATATTAACGACCATCTGTCGCAGCAGGTCGAGCATCAGCAGCAGTTAATGGAGCGTCTCGACAAGTTGCCGCAGATGTTCGAGAGCTTCGCGCCCAGTATTAAAAGTCAGCAGCAGCTCACGGAGCAGATGATTGCGGAGCTGAAGGCCTCGGCGATGAAGAACCAGAAGTTCGTCGAGGCGGTCGAGAGCATCCCGACCGAAACGGCAAAGCAAACCGACGCCCTGCAGAGTATCGACCATCAGCTCGCGGCCGCGGCCGACTGCGACGCACAGATGACCCAGGGCTTCAACAAATTTCGCCTTGCCTTGGATAAGCTCGACCAGAGCACCGTCAGCCAGACCGACTCCATTATGCAAATGAGCAAAACGTTTGCCGCGAGCGACCGCTATCTCAAGTACATTATCTCACGCGACAAAAAACGGATGTTCTGGCTGCTCGTTATATCGCTTGGTATCTGTGCCGCCGTGATTCTGGCCATGGTCGGAATTATACTGTATCTTGGTCGATAGGCTTTCGTAAGATACGCAGCAGAATAACATTAGCAGAAAACTCGAAAATAATATTTTTTTCGCTTGTACCGTCGGGCCGGTAGTGATAATCTGAACTTGTTCTTTGAGATTTCAAGAACCTGACCGCAGGTGTAAGGGAACTCGGTGAAAACCCGAGACGGTCGCGCCGCTGTAAGTGACGCTCCGGCATCAGCCGGAAATCCGAGAGGTATTGTCCCACTGTCGATACCAGCCGTTGCGGCAGCATTTTGCTGCAGTCGGCCGGTAAGGCGGGAAGGGGCCTCGAGGTATGTCGCAAGTCAGAAAACCTTACCTGTAGCCGGAGTGAATATTTAGTGTTCCCGCGATATGGAACCGCATTCACCGGACCTGTTTGGTTTTTTAGCTTACGGTTCGTATTTGGCAAAAACATCAGCCGTCGCTTCCTTCGCGGGAACGACGGCTTTTTTTATTCACCGCTCGAGGCCCTCGCGCAAAGGGCTGTAAAGCCGATTGAAAGGAGATGAACAAACCAGAGAAGCCCGCTTTGAAACAAACAGTAGTATCAACAAAACAAATTCGTAAATCAATAACTCGACTGGTAACAACCAGCCTGTGAGTTAATAGGAAGAAGAGGAGAGTTGGTAATGGCTTCGGAGAAGATGATGAGAAGCGTGGGAGTTCCTGCGCTCGTGACTATGGTGATTTTATTAGAAACAAACTGTTTTGCCGCGTTCTCAACCAGCGGCTACGATGTAACGGAGATTTATTCGGCAACCGGCACGGTAAATCCCCTTACCGGTATCGATGCTTACGGCGGCAGCCTTTATTTCGGTCACTACGAGAACATCAAATCATACAATATCAGCAGCGGTATGGTATCAACGGTCGGCACTATAAGCTCAACAGTAACAGACACGGTTGTGGTCCAAAACGGAAGCGTGACTTACACAGCCTATGCTTATAACAATGACTTCCCGCCGCCGTATCGCAGCGGTTACTTCGATACAAGCGGCACATATATCCAGCAGACTACCATTTACGGTCTCTATGACGCTGCGGTAAACCCGCCAGGCGAGCTTTATATTGTTGCTTATCCCGACGCAGCCGGCACAAAAATTTACAAGTATGACTGGTCCGGCGGCGGCACCACTCTAATAGCTGATATCGGCGGTTACAGCGGCGGGCTGACTTTTGACAGCTCGGGCAATCTTTACTACGCCTACCAGGACCTTTTCAACCCGGCTATTCTTAAGTTTAGCGCGCAGCAGGTCGCGGCGGGCGGTTTAACTATTGCCGACGGCGTGTCTGTTCTCGGCATTTCGGGCGGTTACCTGGCTTTCGATGAAAATGATAATTTTTATGCCACTACCGGCTGGGGCAGACAGCTTTCCATGTATGACATCGACACAGGAATCGAAACTGTCATCGCAAATGCCGACCCGGACTGGGAGGTGGACGCTATCGGCAAATTCGTAATAGACGGCGATTATCTTTACGCGGTCTACAACGAAAGAGACGTTTACGGCGCAATCGAGCAAATAACGGTACCGGAACCAGCCATGGTTTTGTTGATGGCTGCTGCCGGCGCAGGGCTTCGGAGAAGACGTGTATGAAAAGCTGATTTAGCAACTGTTGATTCCGGTAAACCCGGCGTGCGGATGAGGCTGAACAAGCAGCCTCATCCGCATTCGGCAGGAGTATGATGGAAATGTCTCTGAAGATTACAACCGGTTTTATTACTTGCTTCGTCATCTCGAGTTTTGCCTCGGCAGAATTCGACCCGTTTGCAAGTGGAGTGATTAATATAAGTCTCAACGGCCCGAACGAGCCTAATTATCTGCCGGCACCCGGTTACTGGCTGGACGATGACAGGTTTAATAAGCCCGAAAAGGCGCTCGGGGTCCCCACGGGCGGAGGAACCTTCGCTACAAACAATAATAGTATCGTAAGCCTTGGCGGTTTCGGCGGTCAGATTGTTCTGGCATTCGGCCATGATGTTGAGGATAATCCCGCCAATCCACTCGGCCTTGATGCAATAGTTTATTCCAACGCGTTCCGGTATGGGGGGCAATTATACAAGAATTATCACTGGAGCGAGCCTGCCACGATTGAGATTATGCCGGAACTAAACGGCAACAATATCCCCGGCGACGACCCCTGTGAAATCTGGTATGTCATTCCGGGAAGCGACCTGTCGGACGCAAGCACCTGGCGAATGAGACACTGGACCAGCGAGGATGATTTTTACCCGCCATTTACCGGCTGGCCTGACGACTACAATACAGCTGCTTTCGAGCTGTTTCCCAACTATAAGATTTTCGACCAATCTTTTTTGCTCTTAGTAAATCCTTACATCGAAGATAGCGACCCCTGCAACGACGACCTCGAAGGCTTTTGGGGTTATGCCGAATACAGCCCGACGCTTATCCTCGGCGACCGCAACGCCGACGATTTTAATGATACTTTCGGCGACTGCCTCGACATGCCCGCTGAATTATTCTATACCATCCCCGACGACCCCTTTGTTGTCGGCGTAGACGCCGGTTCCGGCGGCGGTGATGCTTTCGATATTGCCTGGGCGGTGGCCCCCTGCTCATGGCAGCCGGCAAATTTAGGGTCGTTTAGATATATCCGGCTGACTACCGCCGTCGACGGCGAGGACGGTTTCTACGGAGAGCTGTCGTCTGAAATTGACGCCGTGGCCGACGTCCGGTCTTACGGTGACATCAACGGAGACAACGAAGTCGATTATATCGACCTGGACTTATTCACACAGGCATGGTTAAGCGAATGGCCGCAGGAGGATTTTAACCCGGCTGCTGATTTCGTCGTCGACCATAGAATAGATTTCTCTGACTATGCGAAATTTGCATTCGGTTTCAGCCCATAAATGGGGGGTACAAAATCAAAGCTGTAAAAAATAGTTTTACTCAAAAAGCATTTAGCCTTATTGAGCTGCTGATAGTCATAGCTATCATCGCGATGTTGATAAGTATTTCGCTGCCATGCCTGGCTGTAGCCAAAAAGCAATGTCACGCAACTGTCTGCCGCAGTAACATTCGCCAACTGTACCTGGCCAATACCGAATACGCAGTGAATAACGATGAGTTTTACGTGCGGGCGGCGCACGACATCGACACCGGCTTCGGTGGCAGACATCGCTGGCACGGCGTTCGTCAAAGCGCCGGTGTTAGTTCGGACCCTGTAAAAAACACATTCGACCCCGCCAAAGGCCCGTTAATTCTTTTTCTAAACGATGGCCAAATCAAAGAATGCCCGTCGAGGGTCAGGTATGTAAAAGAAGGTGCGCTCAACGCGTTCGAGGCCGGCTGCGGCGGGTACGGCTATAACCAGGCCGGAGTCGGCTCGAGAAGTTTTCATTACGGAGGTAACGACATAAGGGCGATACGTTCGAGTATGAGAACCTGCGAAATCAAGCAGGTCGCAGGCAAGGTTATGTTTGCCGATACGGCGTTCCCACAGGGCCTCCCGCTAAGTAGTTACATAATTGAATATTCCTTCTGCGAGCCGCCTTACCACGTAAGAAAAATCAGCAATAAATTAAACGAGACTAAAAGGGCATCGCCTTCCATCCACTTCAGGCATCTGAACAAAGCAAACGTAGTATGGTGTGACGGGCACGTAACCGCCGAGAGTCTCGATTTCCCACAAGAGGCAAAAAGAAATACCGAGCAATTCAGAATCGGCTGGTTCGGCCCCGACGATAACAGCCTGTTCAGGCCGTGGAATTAGATTAGCCCCACGGCCCGTCGCGTTGTATAATTGCCGCTATGGAGGCTAAAAAATCAAAAGACATACTCAAGCTCTTCACAAACAGCATTAACAATCTTTTATGGCCCGCCGTTTGTATCAACTGCCGAGCGGCAATCGCAGATAATAACGACAAGCTCTGTGGCGACTGCTGGAGTGAGCTGCTCGCGTGCACGATGGATTCCTGCTGTCGGCGATGCGGATGTACCGCCGCCATAGGCGGCGTCATAGACGGCTGCTGCCCGGCCTGCCAGGGGCAGGATTTTCACTTCGACGCCTTTGCAGGATGCGGGATATACGACAAAACTTTAAGAAGTATGATACTCGCCTTTAAAAATTCCCACTGTGAACTCGCTTATACGCTCGGCTCATTCGCCGAGACGGCCTTTCACAACAGCGGTTTCAGCGACGAAATCGATTACCTTGTCCCGGTACCACTGCACTGGAAAAGACGCCTTGCAAGAGGTTACAACCAGGCCTTTCTAATCGCCAAACAGCTATGCACCGGGAACAGTAAACTGAATACCGACCTGGTCCGAATACGCAATACCGCCGTTCAGCCGAATATGGCCACAGCCGCGGCAAGGGCACAAAACGTCGCCGACGCATTTGCAGTGAGAAAAGGACATGACTTTGCGGGAAAAAGAATTTGTCTTATTGACGACGTTAAAACCACCGGCGCAACGCTGAACGAATGTGCAAAAACATTAAAACTGGCCGGGGCTGAAAAGGTCTATGCACTTGTGCTGGCCGTGGCTGGCCGGAACCACAGCTAAATCCCGGTCAATCGTACCGCTCTCGAAATAAATAGCCCCTCCCGCGCAGGAATCTCTTAACCGACCGCCGCAGTTTCCTCAAAGGCGTGGCACACAGGCGATGCAGTTTTATCAGCCTGGTTTTTTTGCGTGAAATTATACGCTCCTGTTCGGTCAGACATTGCGGCTGAATCTTTCGCTTGAGTTTATACAGATGATAAATGTCTGCCATTTTGAGGACTTCGAGCAATCGGTCCGACAACCTGCGCGAAATCAGGATTCGTTGCGGCACGTGCACTGAAATCTGAAAATCTATCAAATAAGGTTCGCCGTCTCTGCCCACAATAACATTGTCACGCTTATTCATATCCACGTAAATAACGTTACGCCTGTGCAATTCCTTCAACAACCGGCGCAGCTTCTCAAAAAAATCCTCACTCAGCTCCTGCGTCTGGTCGAGCCCCTGCCCTTCGATGTACTCGTAAACCATCCCGCATCTGCCGTAGCCGCTCAGCAATTGCGGTACTCGACCTAAATCGGCCACACGTTTGAGGTTGGTAATCTCCCGTTCACATATTCCCGCGCCAAGCCACCTCATCGGAAGGCCGAGAAGATTTTGCTGGCGCGATATCTTTAATACCACCTTTTTCGGAACATCACCGTTGGCACTATGACCGTTGTTTAGCTGATAGAGACCCGTAGCCGCAAAAAAATCATGCTTAAGCTCCCGGGCGAATAAATATCTGCCCCCATTAACGCGAATTTCAGCCGGCAGTTCCTTAGCACCACAGGCATAAAACTGCGCCCCCAGAACCCGTTTCATCCCTGAACTTGTAAACACCGTTTACGCCCCGCACAATCTTCCCAGGTTTCCAAACGCCTGCGGTTGCGGCTCGGCACATCACGTTTGGGATGTCCCCTGTAAAACCGTAATCTCTCACAATCTCTCGTATTTGATTACCGCCCGATACAGCCCGTTCACCCGTTTGCCTTCAACTATCATCGGCGCATAGTTTTCATTTCTCGGCTGTAATCTGACGTTATCGCTCTGCTCGAAAAACACTCTCTTAAACGTCGTCTCATGCGGTGAGCCGAACCGCACAAAGCAATCGTCTCCGTTGCGGACTTCAGCCGCCGGCGAGAATATGACAATGTCACCCTCGGTGTACTTCGGCTCCATCGAATCGCCGACCACGCGAACCGCAAAAGCATTCGGGTCGTGAATATCGGGGCATCGCACATAATCGTCGGCTATACCGACCGGATAATCCAAGTCATCGAAATCGCTCGGATAACCCGCTGCAACCTTATTAATAACCGGAACAAGACGACCCGGCGAAAGGGATTCGGACACCTGCTCGATATTCACCTTCTCGGCCTTGAGCATTTTGTTCATCTTCCTCTTGTCAGGCGACTTTTCTATAATCTGCCTGATAAGACTGCGGAGTTTCTTGTTCTCGGCCTCGGCCGACTCATACTCCTGGCGAATATCCGACGGCAGTCGTTCGACGTGCGCTATATGCAAAAGCAGCCCCGGCTCGAAACCGAGCGTCTGCTCGAGCCCTCGCAACAGCTCGTCGCTCGGCGGATTGTTGACCCTGCCCGTCTCGACCGTCGATAGATAAGGCTTGCTGAAACCAACGCGTCTGCTAACCTCGTCCAGCGTCAGCTTCAGTTCTTCCCGCTTTTTCCTTATTATATTTCCGAGTGCCATAACCCGAATTTTACCACATCCGGCAACAAAATCAACTACAAGTTAGATAAATAAAAAACATTTTTTTCACAAAAATCCCCTTAAAACCCTGTTTTTTACCCTTTTATTATGCCTTATCCGTACAAATGCCCCAGCAGGATTTTCAGGCCTATCGCAATTAGCACCAGTCCTCCGGCCGCCTCAATCCTGCTCTCGAAGAAATGCCCGAACTTCTGCCCTATGTAAACGCCGAGATATGACAACACAAAAGTCACCGCGCCGATAATCACCGCCGCAACTGCTATCGAACTTCCAACCAGACCAAGCGTCATCCCTACCGTCAGTGCATCTACGCTCGTCGCTACCGAAAGCCCAAGCAGCATTACAACACCGGACGAACTTTTTTCATTTCCTTTTATTTTGAACGATTCATAAATCATCTTGGCGCCGATTGCACTTAAAAGACCAAACGCCGCCCAGTGGTCATACCCTTCGATAAAACTTTTGACAGTAACGCCGCAAAAGTAACCCACCACCGGCATAAAGGCCTGAAACAATCCGAACAGAACCGCAACCCGAAATGCGTGGATTAGATAAAGCTTCTTATACGCACCGCCTTCGACAATCGCCACGGCAAAGGCATCCATCGCCAGTCCTATTGCTATAACGACAATCGTAAACAGTCCCATTCGTTCCAACGCTCAACTCCTGTCTCTGCAACCGATAATCCCATCTTCGTCAACGGCTGACTCTATCCTTTCGCCGGGTTTGACTATGAGAAATTCGTTATCATTCCACCGGCCGTCGACTAATCGCTGCATCAATCCCGAATCTCCTTTAATTTCATCATACTGCCAGCCGAGAAACCCAGCGCATTCTTTCGTAAATTTTTTTTCTTTTTCCGAATTATCAAAGCCCCAGTCGATATACGTCGCCCAGTTGTATTCGGCCATCCACTTCTGCTCCTGCTCCATCAGGTACTGCGCGTTATCTTTACCGTATTTCTGCTCATATTCAGCCAGCATTTTTTCGTACCTTTGCCTGCCCGGCATCGTTCCGGTCTCTATCCATCCGCTGCTGTACCAATAGACCCCTCGATGTGAATTGAAGTATTCTATGTATTTCTCCTTCGAGCCTAAAAGTAAAGTTATACAGTCATGTCCCCGCGGCACTACTATCGGAATCTTAGCCGACAGGCCCGCGATGCCGTTACTGCACAGGCCGTAGCCCAGCAGCGAGACATCATATGGCTGTCCCTGCGTATTCTTCGTATTGTCCAGCGCAATCTGGACTTCAGCACGCAGTTTATCCGGCTCATTGTGCAGGTCCTGCTCCAGCAGAACTATATCCACATCATTGGGCGAACGGGCCGCACAAAAATGAGCCTCCCGCTGCATCACCCTGCATACTATAAATTGAAGCCTCATAGCTGCGCTTTATACCACAAACTGCGTCAAAAAACGATTAGCAATTGATATTTGCCCGCCGTTTATTATACTAATCTGAGCTGGAACCGGACAATCGTACAGGAGTAACTTTCGATGAAGAACATTATCGCAGACAGAACCGCACTTATAGACGCCAGCGGAATCCGCAAGGTCTTCGCCCTGGCCGCTAATATGAAAAACCCAATCAATTTCTCGATTGGTCAGCCTGATTTCGACGTACCCGGGCCGTTAAAAGACGCCGCCATCGAGGCAATCCGCAACGGATTCAACAAATATTCACAGACAGCCGGTGATGAAGAACTGAAAGAAAAAATAGCCGCAAACGTCACCGAACAAATCGGCTGGTCCAATCCCGGCGTGCTCGTGGCAAGCGGTGTCAGCGGAGGACTGCTGCTTACCTTCCTGGCCCTGATAAATCCCGGCGACGAGGTAATTATACCTGACCCGTACTTTGTCATTTACAAGCACGTTATAAATATGCTCGGCGGCAAATGTGTTTACGTCGATACCTATCCCGACTTCAAACTTCATCCTGAAAAGATTGAAGCCGCTATCACCGAAAAAACAAAACTAATCATCGTCAACTCGCCGTGCAACCCGACCGGAATGGTTTACTCGGTCGAACAGCTAAAAGCGGTCGCGGACATCGCCCGCAGGGGTGACATCGTTGTAATGAGCGACGATATTTACGATAAGTTCTCTTACGACGGCCCAGCAGAATCCATCGCAAAGTATTATGAAAAGACAATACTGCTCAAAGGCTTCAGCAAAACTTACGCAATGACCGGCTGGCGGCTTGCATACGCCGCCGTCAGTGATGTGCTCAAGCCCGTGCTCGAACAGATGACAAAAATCCAGCAGTACACATTCGTCTGCGCGCCGAGTCCGTTTCAGAAGGCCGCGGCCGCAGCCCTCGATTTCGACGTCACACAGTACGTGGACCAGTACCGCAAAAAACGTGACCTTATTTACGAAGGCCTTAAAGATAAATTCGAAATACCCAGACCCAGCGGGGCATTTTACGCGTTCGTAAAGGCGCCCGGCCCAAAAGCTACCGCATTTGTCGAAAAGGCAATCAAAAACAACCTGCTGATTATCCCCGGCGGCGTCTTCAGCGAAAAGGACACTCACTTTAGAATCAGCTACGCAACCGCTGATGAAAAAATCCAGAAGGGTATCGAAATCCTCCGCTCACTGGCGTAATCATTTGTTCTGTTTATTAAGGTTTTCTGTACAGAAACAGACGGTAGGTTTTGTACTGTCTGAAATCGTCGCTTGTCCTGCGCCCGTTCATATATTTGTCCCTGACCTTCGCAAGTTTCTTTCTGTACTTCCAGCACAGGAATTTGGTAATCAGCGGGTATCGTCCGCGCAGATACGCAAGGCTGGAATCCATCGCGGGCACGGCAACGTTCCTCATGGCGTCATCGAGTATCTCGATAGTCGGGGCCGTCTCGGTCGTGATATCCTCATCCGCGATTCTTTCAAAACCCGTTCTTTCCACACACTCGAAGAACTTGCCGAGATTATGCCCTCCGCCTATGGCGCTCTTTCCTTTTACATCCTTTTTGAAAACGTCGCATATGAACAGGTACCCGCCTTCGTTCAGCAGCCTGGCCGTTTGCTCAATTGCCCTTTCAAGGTTCACGTACTGAAAGCTCTCGCTGAACATCACACAATCGTATCTCCGGTCCGTCTGGAGCTGTTCGTAGGTACATGTAAATACCGTGCTCGCCTGGCCAAGTAATTCACTCGTCCTTTCACTTAGGAACGAGCTCGGTGAAACGCAATCGACTTTATAACCCATATCGACCAGCCGTTTCGCGTTCTTACCCGCCCCGCATCCAACGTCCAGAATCGTTTTGACCCCTGCCGGGATATGGCTCAGCAGGTACTCCGTGTATTTTTCCTGTGCTATGTGGAGATTGGATACATCCACATCGAGCCCGTTTGTCCAAAGCCCGTAATGTAGGTGCTCTATCTTGAAAAAGTGCCTGCCGCACATGGCCCCTACTTCCAGGCCAAGCTCCCTGCTGTTCTTTTTAGCAGTCTTTGTCATTTGCACTGCCTTAATACCACTGCCAAATAAAAACTTACTCAACACAAGAAATGACCGTAACGATATGCCGTATTCCCGATTTTTATCAGCGTTGCCATGCCGGCTTAACACTGTTTTAATACAATCATTTCTGCGAATCGTATATTATATGCTTATCGACCATCCCCCACAATAAGCATTGAAAATTCTTTTCCCGGACCTCTCATATAATATTCAATCACATCGCCATTCCGCCGTCCACGCACAGCACCTGGCCGGTGATATAGCCTGCCTCGTCACTGGCCAGAAATGCGATTGCATGCGCCACATCATCGGCGCTGCCCATCCGCCGAAGTGGTATAATCTGTTTGGCTGCCTCTTTGACCTGCTCCGGCAGAGCCGCCGTCATTTCAGTCTCTATAAATCCCGGCGCTACGCAATTGGCCGTGATATTCTTTCGCGCCAGCTCCCTTGCAACCGTCTTGGTCATCCCGATTAGCCCTGCCTTGCTGGCCGAGTAGTTGACCTGCCCGGCGTTACCCATCACGCCCGAAACACTGCTGAGCGATATAATCCGCCCCCACTTGTTTCGTACCATATATCTCGCTGCGACCCGCATCGCCACGAACGCCGCACGCAAATTCACCGCTATGACCTTATCGAATTCCTCGTCGCTCATCCGCAGCAGTAGATTATCTTTCGTAATCCCAGCGTTATTTACCAGTATGCCTATGCCGTTATGTTCTTCTGCCAAATCATCGAGCACCTTCGTAAATTTTTCCGTATCCGTAATATCACAGCAGCGCGTAATCACTGTGTGTCCCATCTCTATAACGTGCGCTTCGAGCTCCTTAAGCTGTGCATCGAGCAAATCAATCGCCGCAACAATTCGTCCCTGTTCGAGCAGCTTCATTACGACACACTTGCCGATTCCGCGAGCCGCACCTGTAACCACCGCCAGTCTTTTTTCCGACATCTTTATTCTCCCAATAATTTCTTCAGACCTGCTGCATCACTTATATTAACCACCTTCTGTTTGCGGTCAATCCTTCTCATCAGGCCTGTCAGCACCTTGCCGGGCCCAATCTCATAGAACATCTCGATTCCGTCGGCAATCAGCCTTTCCATACATTTCTGCCACAGAATCGGATGGGTCAACTGCATTTTGAGTCCTTCGACTATCGCCTGTGAGTTTCGGTAGTACTCAGCGTTGATATTCGCAATTATATTTACATCATTCAGCCGGGCAATCTTCGCCTCAGCCAGCGCATGCCCTAACTGCTCAGCAGCGCTTGTCATCAGCTCAGTATGAAACGCACCAGCTACAGCAAGCGGCACCGCCTTGATCGCCCCGTACTTCTCCGCAAGCGCCTCGGCCCGTGAACACGCCGTCCTAGTCCCGCTGACTACAATCTGGCCCGGGCAGTTATAATTGACGCCCACTAAAAGCTCGCCCTCGCCCGCCTCACGACACAACTGCTGTACCTGGTTATTATCCAGCCCAATCAGGCACACCATTGCTCCCTCGCTCATCTCGCTTGCAGCCTGCATCGCCTCGCCGCGCCGCTGCACTAACTTCAATCCATCCTCGAAGCTTACCAGTCCAGCCGCGTACAGCGCCGTATATTCACCCATACTCAGCCCGGCCATCGCCGCCGGAACCATATCCACCGTAACAGGCCGAGACTTCATCACCTCCAGAATCGCAGCCGAGACGGTAAATATCGCAGGCTGTGATACTGCCGTACTGTTGAGCTTCTCGGCCGGCCCGTCGAAACACACCGCCTGCAAATCATAGCCGACTATAGCGTTGGCTTTTTCAAAGACCGCCGTCGCTTCCGGGCACTCCTGTACAATATCCCGCCCCATTCCTGCATATTGAGCCCCCTGTCCGGGAAATAGAAATGCCGTTTTCATCGACACTATCCTTCTTTAAATCCTTTTTATTACAAATGACCATCCGTCCTGCTGTACACAAACCGCAGATTTTAACGGCCTCAGTCGAATACCTCAAGCAGTTTTCCAGACGCCCGTCCTTAACGATAATCGAACCTTCGCAGTATGCTTACAGAGACGAAATGAGGTTTGAAGAACAAAAAATCCAAAATGGTTAATTGAGAATGAAGCACGGCTGGAGCCATTGCTCGCTGAACAGTTCGAGGTCCTCATAGTCAACGTCTTCGTCACCGCTCAGGTCAGCTCAGATTGAGAAGTGGTTAATTAATCACAAGCCAGTTATCGACAAACTCTGCCAAATCTCCCAGCCCAACCGATTCATCACAATCAAGGTCAACTCCGCCGCACCAGCCGCAATTACTGTCCAGCCATCTCTGCGCGAGCACGGCTAAATCGTACATATCTACATCGCCGTCGGGTTCAAAATCACCAAGAAGGCTAACAGGCCCCGGGGCAGGACCAAAAGTCTCGACGTATGGTGTACCGCAGTAAGTCATATTACCAAGATGAATCACACGAATATCTTGTTGCTGAAGTTCTTTTAATATGCAGTGGTCCATCCCAGGCTCCAGATGCGGTGTAAAAAGAAAGTCTTCACACCAATTGTGGTGACCGGCCGAATAACTTTGCGAAGCACCGCTAAACAGAAATATCGGCCTGGTTGTATAACCCCGTATAACTGTTCGACACCAGGATTCGAGAGCACACACCTTACAAAACCCTCCCTCAAGGCAGTACGTAGTTTCGATGGACACCTCCGAATCCTCGTACAGGCGTTCTACTGGATACTCGCAACCGCAGGCAGCGTATGAGGGACACGTCGCATCTATTTCATCGAGCGGCGGGATTTGGCGAATCTGCTTGACAACAATGCCGCCGGCGGGTATCGCAGCACCGCCGGGCGATACCTTCTTGTATTCAAAATCCAGACCATACTCTGTTTTGCCGGTAACCGTTTCAAACTCTTCAGCAGCCGCTATAAGCAGCTGAGTCAGGTCATTATAGTCCTGCTGCCAATCCATTACCGTCTCACCCAGAATCACAAGATTCGACTGACGAATCAGGGTCATAGATACCGTCCCGTCCGGCTCAGCATAAACGCTCACTTCCTCGGGTATAGAACCGTCCTCAGGATTGCTGACACTTACCGCACCTTTTTGCGTAACCAGTTCGATATCCCAGTGCGACTGCTGCCTGTGCATAGTAGCTACGCCGTTAGCCATTTCAATCTCATCCGGAAATGAATGGTGAACCAGCAATGCCATACCAACCTCGGCTTCATCCACATCGTGACGAAGCCGTTCAAGATAGGCATTGTCATTATAGAAGCTTGCAAACACTTTGCGAATTGCCCTGAAAACACCTCGCTCGTTGGATTCTTCAGGGTCACAAATGCAGGGCCCGCTGTCATCAGCGTCCAAATCATCCGCCAGACAGCCGCTGTAGCTGTCGTATAGGCCGGCCCCGGTAAATTTTTCGCTGTCCTCCATATTCGTCGAGCTTCTGAAGCGTATATTGCTGTTCGGGTCGAACCCGTAACTCGGGTCCTGCAGCACCGCGATTATTGCATCCGTAAGCTGCGGGCTGAAACTCGTAATGCTGGCATTGATGATGATGTTGCGAACAGCGGCAAGGTCAGCCGATAATGCCGCAAGGTCGGACGGCGGATACGTATAGCCTGCCAGCCGGTTGGCAATTTCCTCACGAAGCGTGCTGCCGGTAATACCGACCGAAATCATAAATTTGGTCGGCTCGCTCAGGTCGTCGGTCAGATACATCCCGCCCAGGTCAACCGCCGTCGGGCCGGCATTATATATCTCGAACCAGTCATCATACTCACTATACTCGTCGGCCGTTATCGAATCGTTGTCGGCCATGAACTCGTTGATATACAATCCCTGTTGCGGGCCGCCGGTGCCGCCGGGATTCGGCGCATTCGGGCTGATGTCAGCACCGTAAAAGAAAGTCCACATATCATTGCCGTCCGGCGAACGGCCGTATGAGACATCTGTTGTCTGCTCGCCAAAACTGATACCATCTATCAAGGTAGTCCCATCGACATCGAACAGACCTATATCCTCACCGCTTTTGCCGAGCTTGAAACTTGTATGCGTCGGGCCCTGTTCTGTCTGGTCGTCGGCCCAGAATACAATGTATTGGCCCGGGTTGATGATAACACTTTCGCCGGCTGCAAGCGGCTGGTCCAGAAATTCATTCCAGAGGTCAAAAGACAAGGCAACTGCAACCGGCGAACTGTCCGGTATCGAGGTCCTCAGCATACCATAGTTCGAAGCCTTGCCTCCGAAGTGGTTAATGTCCGCTGGCAACAGTCCATCTGTATTCGCGCTATAACCGCCGAAGAATGCAATCGGTGAAATATCCAGTGGCATCGGCGCCTTCAACGCAAGAATATCTTCAATCTCTTCGAGCGTGAAAGTATCCATAGCGTCCATTATCTGGACACTGCATTCGCCGCTGACCTGCTGCACACATATCAGGACCAAACGGCCGACAAGTTCCCAGCTCTGCGCAACGTCTGAAGCATTTGCAAGAAAAACAAATGGAATACCGTAAGTCCTGGCAAGAATAGCCACGTGCGAGTTCGGCGTCGACGGCGACAGACATACAATGCCCGCAACATAGGGCACCTCGGCAGGAACACCGTCGGTCAACAAAATGTCTTCAGGCAGCAGGCTTCCATTAATATATGCCTGCTGAATCTGGTCACCCGGAAAATATTTCAATCTACCGAGCGCCCAGCCCTGCGAATAACAGATATTACCCTCTATCCATTGCGCAATCGAGCCAATCGGTATACCCTGCGATTCGAACCAGGTCTGATTCTCCTGTGCTACCTGCAGCTGTTCATAAGTCGGGAAATAAAACGCCTGAACACAGGGGTCGGCTATAACGCTGTCTTTAACCACCGCAAACATATCGGCAATCTCTTCCCTCGTATATGGGTCATAGCGAATAAACTGAATTCCATATTCCTCAAATGAAGGCGTCGGAGGATTACCCTCCAGCGGCGGTATGAGGACCGCTCCCAAAACCGCCTGCTGATTCGGTTCATACAGCGTAACATCAAAAAACTCAGGAACGGTCATCCCAATGAACGGCTCAAGCCACTTCGCGGCAAAGTGGTAATGGAACATATACAGATTGCTGTTCTGGTAATACACCGTATACGGGTCATCCAGCTTAATAGTAAATTTTACCCACCCTGGGCTCATATCGGAAACACCCGGCACACAAAGAGGGTCGTCGGGAAAGACAATATAGTTCCTCCAAACTTCGGTTATAACCAGTCTTACAGCCACAATGACCGGGCTGTTTTCCGCACTCGAGTCTGAAATCATCAGATTGCAGTCATATATCCCATCTTCAAGACCGTTTATATCCACGCTGAGCGTCACTAAATCCGTCTCGCCTGTTGAGCTGCCGCCGGCAGGCTCAGCCGTAAGCCAGTTACAATCACAGGTAATTTCCCAGTTGAGAGTTCCACCGCCGATGTTACTGATGGAAAGTATCTGGTCGGTCGGGTTGACATCGCCTTCATTGGCATCAAACGTGAACTCTAACGAACCAACTCCAATCACAGAACCAACAACTGTTAGATTGACCGGGACTGTATATGGGCTATTACCGGCATTGGGGTCTAAAACCGTTAGATTGCAGTCGTACACACCGCCTGTTAATCCTGAAATATCCACGCTCAATGTAACTTCATTAATATCACCTGTTGAACTGCCGCTGGTCGGGTTTACATCCAGCCATGCGCAGTCCTCGGCAATCACCCAGTTGAGAGTACTGCTCCCGCTATTGCTGATGGATAAAATCTGACTGACCGGATTTGCGCCGCCTTCATAAGCAGAGAAATCAAAAAGACTCGGAGAACACTCAATTACAGGTGCATCCATGTTGAGAACCACTGCAATTGTGCAGGGGCTGTTTAAAGCACAGGGGTCAGTAACGGTCAATTCACAGTCATAACTGCCCCAGGATAATCCTGAGATATCTACACTCAACGTGACCATATCGACATCACCGGTTGAGCTTCCATTATTTGGTTCTACAGTCAGCCAGTCACATTCATACGTGATTTCCCAGTTAACTGCGTCTGCGGTGCCGCTCCATATATTGAGTGTTTGGTCCTCTGGATTCGCTCCCCCCTGCTCTGCGGTAAATTCAAACTCTTGGGATGAAACAGCAATAAGAGGCCCCGTCGTACCGCTAACTTCATAAACACCCATATCAACTATAAGGTCCATGATGCGTGGATTTCCATCCGCATCCGTGACTATAGTCGGTGGAATTGCCAAATTATCTCCGGCATCTTTGCATGGAGATTCGGCCGGCAAATGAAGGTCGTCATCTTCTGTTCCTAATACACCATCCGGCCCATTGGCATCTATAAATATTGGGTCATCGCCGATGTTGCCAACCCCGCCCAAACTACCCGTCCAACCCTGGACACAGCAATAGTTAATGTTACCTCCGCTAACCTGCGACAATTCCACTGTACCATACTGGTCGCGGTTGCCCCAAAGAACACAGTTAGTAAGGGTTGGGCTACCGCCGAATACGCCCGCTCTCACTTTCGCTAAATTACCAATGAATGTACAGTTAATCAATGTCGGATGCGTGCCTGAGTAGTTATATATTCCTCCGCCAATACTTTCGCATGAGTTACTGTTGAAAATACAGTTGACTATTTCCGGATTGCTGCTGCCGGCGTTAAATATACCGCCGCCATCATTGATAGATGTACAATCTCTGAACACGCAGTTAACCAGTCGTGGGCTGCTCAGATAGTTATACATACCCCCGCCGCCATAAGCTGACTCATCGCTGATAAACATGCAGTTAGTAAGCGTAGGATTGCTGGAATACATATTTGCCAGTCCACCGCCTTGGTCAGCCCTGTTTTCGCTAAACTTGCAGTTGCTTATTGCAGGACTGCCGGAAGAATTGTACATACCCCCGCCTCTTTTAGTGCCGACGTTCGCATTTCCTCTGCTAACGGTAAAACCATCCAGCACCAAACTCGAATCTGTCTCGCTGCCGGTCACTACATGATAGCTATTCTCTCCGTTGTTAGTAAAATTCGGCCCGTCATTGCCATTCAAATCACCGCTGAGAATACTCTCATATAACTCGATGTCACGCGCGTCAGGGTCAGCTTCTCCATATCCTGCATAGCCGCCCAGAACAGACACCCCGGTTATAAGTTGAAATGTCGCTGCTCTGTTTCCTGAGCCTCCCGGATTTGTACTACTCGTGTCGGGGTTGTAAATTCCCTCTGCTACTCTTATCGTATCGCCCGCATCTGCTTGTGACAACGCATCCTGTAAATGATTGTACGCATCCGCCCAGCTCGTCCCGTCCTGAGCACCTGGCGCATCAACATCTACATATAATATGTCACCCGTGCAGGGCACTACGCCAACAGCGCAAAATATTACCGCCAAAATAACTGCACGCTTGTAAAATGTTCCTTCCATAATTCCGCGCTCCTTGTCCCCTCAATAACTCCCTGAGAGTAGTCTATCACACCGTCTGTTTAACGTCAAGAAAATATATCTATCAAAACCCAAATTAACACACCGGCAAACCAAAAGGGGCACCAAGCATAAAAGGCCGGTGATTTTCACCACCGGCCTTTATAATTCCCGCATTTCCTTAGCTTGTCGGAGGGCCTGTGCAAAAAATCTCTATTGAACTTCGCTGCTCGCGCTCAGCAGAATCTCTTCAGAGCAGGGCTGGAGCCATTGCTCGCTGAACAGCTCGAGGTCTTCATAGTCAACGTCCTCGTCGCCGCTCAGGTCAGCTTCGAGCGGAAACCCGACGTGCTGCCATTGCCTTGCGAAACGTGCAAAATCGACAAGGCTTCCCGAGCACAACGACCCCGCCGTCCAGCCGTTCGGATGGATGTTTACAATACCGCGCTTTATAGTGTTGTAGCCGGCGGGCAATACGCCGGGCAGAGAGTACCACATTTGGCTAATCTCGCAGGGGTCTTCTAAACCCCAGCCGTAATTGAGGTGATACATGCCGTTGTCACGGTAGCCGTCACAGACAATGGCATGGCCCACCGTCAAGTCGTCAATCCTGATAGAGACAATAGCAGGCTGGCCATTTTTCATATTGGACCGTAAGACATCATAAAAATCGGCGTCAACATCCGGCTCCATTATATCGGCCGAAGCGTAACCCAGACCGTTCATAAAAGCCGTAGCTATATTGGCTGAGTTTGCCCCCGACCCCTCGTCAGAATAAGCCGTCTCCGTAAGGACACCGCAACCGAATATCAAATCCGATATGGCCTGGTCCGAAGGGTGTACACCGTTTTCATTGTAGTTGATGTACCACATGCTCGGGTCATACTCATATTGAAAGACGGACGGAAATTCGTTTTCGCCGTCAGGGTTCAGGTCTATCCATATCAGGCGCTGCTGCTCGAACAGGTCGTTCTGCGACAGGTAGTTGTCATCGTCAGAGAACACTATGGACAACGGGTACTCGAAATAATTCACCACCTGTGCCATGGCGATTGCCACACAGCCGGCCACACATTTGTTCGACGGATTAATAGGGTCGGGCGGACAGCTTGCATTATAGATGCTGTCGCCGGACGTGCTGCCTTGGCGCCAGGCCGTATCAAGCCAGCCGTCGTCATCACCATCCGGCCATTGTTTGTAGCTATCAGCCGAAACCTGCTCCAGCACGGTGACATCACTGTATTCGAGAAGGTCCCACTGCTCGATGTTAGCTGCGGAAAGCGCATCCATAGACTCCTGCGATGACCTCATCATTTCTAGCCGGCTTTTTATATCACGACGCAGCATCTTCAGAGGAATATTGTCTTCGCCGTCAAATGCGGGGAATTTGCCTTTGTCCGAATAAGCAAGTATGGGCACAATTGAATCATCGGCCGAAACGACAATAAAACCTTCCGGCTCAAGCTCTACGATATATGCCAGCGGCTCGGTACCATCCTTGCCGAAAATTTCTCTCGTATTTTGTCGCTTCCGCTTAACCTGACGCTCAGGCCTGGCCTGCCTTGATAACCGTTCAGCTTTTTGCGAGCGTCTGTGGGTTCTATGTTTTTCCAGGTCGAGAAAACCTGCCGCTGCACGCCGGGCACGGGACTGTTTTACCGGCCTGGCTGTAGATACGGCGCAGAAAAATAAAAAGACAAAAAGCACTATACACGATAAGCGAATCAGCTGCTTGCTCAAGAAATCAAACCCCCATCCGATAATGTAGCTGGTTTTCAGCCCCCGTGTGGCTATACAAACACCACTCTAACGAAATCACATTTTAGCAAAAATACCTGCCTTTGTCAAGTCAGTGACATGTTTCTTCACCGCCGCAGGAACTTCATCAACAGAAACTAACGTGACACAAGCACACCTCCAACCACTATCAAAACGCTGCTGAGGAGAATCCTTATGATTTGTGAAGCATCCCCAATCTCCCGCAGGATTAAAATGCCAAGAAGCACAGCTATGAGTATATTGCAATTATAAATCGGTACAAGCCTTGAGATGTCCGCACCTGTTTCTATCGCCAGGAATGAAAACAGCATTCCCAGTCCCCACAAAACACCTGTTGAAATACCCGAAACTGCAGAACCCGCGGTAAGGCTCCTGCCTTCGCTGCTTGACCACAGCCAATAGAACAGGAAAGCCAGACCAATCCCTCCGAACATCAACATTGAACTCAACCGAGGCGACAGCCCGCAATACTTCGGGGCGGTAGTTATCTTAGCGGCAACGATATAACTGCCCCACGCAGTCATTGACAGTAAGGAATAAATAATCCATGGCTTCATATACTTCTCCTTTATCCGGCCCCCGTCCCGAAATAACACCTGGTTCACCCTTTAGTTTTTCAAGGCTTGTCAGCATAATCATCAGCAGCATCCCAGGCAATTTAAAAATAGTTGCTTTATGTGTTCTCATGTGGTATTCTTTTATCCAATGTTCAGTTTTAATCCGATTATTCAGCAAATCCGTCACTTAGGAGTCTTATTATGAAAACCATCCTCACCAACAAAACAACCGGCACATCTGTTATTCTCGTATGTCTCTTTTTACTGGCACAGACGTCACTTCTTTGGGCGGCCGATGATATAACCGGCTTGTGGGAGGTCCGGATGGACTTCAACGGCCGTCAGACATTCGCCGATTTATCTATTTCCAAAAATCTGGACGGCTCATACGGCGGAAAATGGGGTCAGGACGAACTGTCTGGCGTCAATTTCCAGGACGGCAAGCTGACTTTCACACGGACAGTCGGCAGAGGCGAACGTCAGTTCACATCAAATTTCGAGGCGACCCTGAAAGACGATAAGCTCACGGGTAAAATGACAAACAACTTTGGCGAAACCAGCCTTGTTTGTGTCAGGCCGAAACCGATAAGCCCCGCTGTCGGTCAATGGAATATGAAAATCGCGATGGGTGACAGGGACATCGACGCGGTAATGATAATATCTCAAAACGACGACGGCACGCTCACTGGACAATGGAAAGAAGAGATGGGGGAGCACACCATTTCGAACGTCAAATTTCAGGACGGCAAATTGACCTTCGACCGACACGTTAAAATGACCGGCCCGGACCCTAATATGCTTTTCGAGTTCGATACGCCGTTCGAAGGCACTATCAAAGACGATAAGATAACCGGACAGATGAAAAATGATATGGGCCAGTGGGAAGTCACCGGCACTCGAATCGGCACAGCACTTATCGGAAACTGGGAGCTGACTACCACCTCCGAAAGAGGAACACGCACACAGATGTTGAAGGTCTATCCCGATTTGACCGGCAGATATGAATCATTCGGCGGCCAGATGCCTGTCAAAGACCTAAAACTCGAAGGCGACCAGGTGACATTCGGCATCGAAATGGGATTCGGCGACCAAACCTTCCAGATGGATTTCAAAGGTGCCCTAAAGGATGGTTCTCTAACCGGGAATTTCACCAGCCCACGCGGTGAACAACCCGTAACAGGCAAAAAAGTCTCTTAGATGGTTAAATGCGGGCAACATAATAATTTCGACGGCCTGACTTTGTAAGCAGGTCGTCTATGCAGGGAAGAACATCAGGCAGGTGCCTGCGACTATCCCGCCGACAGCAACGGCTTTGGATTTTAACTGCAGCTCACAGAAATACAGACCGCCCACAAGAAATGACACAAGTACACAGCTCGCCCGAACGGTGGAAAGAATTGAAATCAGCGAGCCGGTATCGCTTATCGCGCGGAAATACAAAACGTCCGCCAATATCAGCATCACGGCGATTGCAGGAATGCTCCACCGCCAAACGAAATGGCTGTCCCCCTTCGGCTTTTTGAGCTGCAATAATAACGTCGCTAATCCAAGCACCGGAACAAGGTATATCAAAAACCAGGCCTGTACTACGGTCGGAGAATAGCCAAGCGTTCTTATAAGGTATTTGTCATACAGGCCGCTCGCCGCACCGAGCAATGTTGCAGCTACCATAAACGCAATCCATTTGTTGCCGTAAAATCTTATTCCCTCTTTGCCGCTCACCGAAGACAGCCGCCAGTATGACGCCACCATCACAGCGAAGCCGATGTACTGCATAACGGTCAGGTCTTCGTGAAACAGAATCAGCGCACCGATTAATGTCCAGACCGGCCCGACCGCTCCGACCGGGCTGACTATGGAAATCGGCAGATGCTTCATCGCTGAATACGCAAAG
>Ga0315554_1000054_pt1 | contig 53327 bp, 49 predicted proteins | sample SalMarSW160370MG_FD_202114 | JGI IMG/M metagenome (GOLD analysis project Ga0315554, IMG submission 202114) | Salt marsh sediment microbial communities from the Plum Island Ecosystem LTER, Massachusetts, United States - Salt Marsh Sediment SW1603-70 ...
TGGCGTTTCGCCGGCGACGGTGTCCCGGGTTCTCAACGGACATACCGTCGACCCGTCGATGGTGGCACGGGTCGAAGCCGCCGTCGAGGAGCTCGACTACCGGCCGAGCCGGATCGCCCGGTCGCTCCGTACTCAGACCACGTTGGTATGGGCGCTGATCATCTCGGACATTCGGAACCCGTTCTTCACCGATATGGCGCGGGGTGTAGAGGACGCCGCCGCCGAGAGTGGGTACTCGGTCGTTCTGTGCAACGCGGACGAGGACCCCGTGAAGGAGAGCGCCTATGTCGAACTCGCCCACGACGAGAGGATGGCAGGCTGCATCATCACCCCTGCCGACGCGAGGAAGTCGGACGTCGCCCTCCTCACCAGATCGGGCACACCGGTGGTTGCTGTCGACCGTACCATCGACGACTGTGACCTCGACCTCGTCCGGCTCGACAACTGCGAGGCGTCCGCTCACGCCACCAGGCACCTGCTCGAGGAGGGGTTCACCCGAGTGGGCTGCATCACCGGCCCGCCATCGATCTCGACCGGCCGGGAGCGGGCCGCGGGTTATCTGGAGGCGGTCGGGGGTGGCGAGGAGCTGCTCCGCTGGAGCGACTTCAGAATCGACGGCGGTTATGCCGCGGCGCAGTCGCTGCTGCGTCTCCCGGAGCCGCCGGACGCGCTGCTGGTCGGCAACAACCTGATGATGATCGGCACCCTGCGGGCGATCATCGATGCCGGCAGGTCGCCTCACGACCTCGGTCTCATCGGCTTTGACGAGCTTCTCTGGGCCGATCTGTGCGACCCCCCGCTGAGCACCATCGGTCAGCCCACGTACGAGATCGGGCGAACCGCCGCCGAGTTGCTGCTGAAGCGGATCGAGGGCGATACCTCCCCGACCAGGCGGGTGACGCTCGAGTCCCGGCTTCACGTGCGCGCCTCCAGCCGGTCGAAGCGATAGGCCGGAGGCGCAGATGGCCAGCTCGAGCCGGGCAGATCCACTTCATCAATTCGGCCCCGATGCCGTTGCCGTTGCGTTCCCGCTTGGCGGGATCGGCACCGGCAACGTCTCGTTGGGAGCGCGCGGCGACCTGCGGGACTGGGAACTCGAGGCGGAGTCTGCCAAGGGGAATGTACTCCCGAACGCCGCGTTCGGGCTCTGGGTCGGTGGCGGCGAGAAACCGGCCATTCGCATTCTGGAGGGACCGTTGCCGGCCTCGCCCCGCGGCTCCCACGGTCGCCACCCCAGCACCCAGGCGGGAATTCCGCGCTTCAGCAACAGCCGCTTCACGGGCACCTACCCGGTGGCGAAGGTGGAGCTTTGGGACGACGAGCTGCCGCTGGCCGCCACGATCGAGGCATGGACGCCGCTGGTTCCCCTCGATCCCGAGGAGAGCGGGATCCCGGTTGCCGTCTTCGAAATCTCGCTCGCCAACCACGGGGCTGAGGACATCGCCGCCGCGGTGTGCGCGTCGCTGACCAACCCGGTCGGCCGGATCGTGCGCGATCCGTTCGGCACCCCGATCGCGGCTCGCTTTGGGCGGACGATCAACCGTACCTACCGCTCGATCGACCTGACCGGGGTTGTCTTCGCCAACGCAGATCTCACCGCGGCGGATCTTCCCTTCGGTGAAGTTGCGGTCCTCACCGATGCGCCGGGAGCGACCGTCAAGCCCGTCTGGCGTCGCGGCGGCTGGTGGGACGATTTGAGGAGCTTCTGGCAAGAGTTCGGCGCCGGGGGGACATTGGCCGACGGCGGGTACCGGGGTCCGTCCGAAGGCAAACCCGATGCCGGTTCGGTTGCCGCCCCCTTTTCCATCCCGGCAGGGGGTGTCGTCACCCACCGCTTCTACCTCGCTTGGTACTTCCCCAATCGCCGGCAGGGCTGGTGCAGCCCCCAGAACATCCCGGAACGATGGAACGGAGAGCCGGTCCCACTCGTCAAGAAGCACTACGCCAACCGGTTCGACTCGGCGGCATCCGCCGCCGAGCACGCCCACGCTCATCGCCGGCATCTCGACGGAGCCACCTTCCGTTTCCGCGACGCCATCTTCAGCTCGACGCTTCCTCCCTCGATGGTGCGAGCCGTCACCGCCAACATCGTCCCGTTGCGCTCACAGACGTGCTTCTGGTTGGAGGACGGCGGCTTCTACGGCTGGGAGGGATGTTTCGACGATGCCGGTTGCTGCGCCGGCTCATGCACCCACGTCTGGTCCTACGCCTACACGGGCGCCTACCTGTTCCCTTCGCTCGAGCGCAGGATGCGGACCGTCGAATTCGGGACCGAGACCGACGGCAACGGGTTGATGAGCTTCCGGGCCCATCGGGTGCTCGGCGAGGACTTCATCTGGCAATGGGAGGGAGGCCCGCGGCCCGCCATCGACGGTCAGATGGGGTCGATCGTGCGGCTGTGGCGCGAGTTCGCCCTCTCGGGGGACCGATCGTGGCTGGAGCAGTTGTGGCCGGGGCTGGAACGTGCCACCTCCTTCGCGATCCGCTGTTGGGACCCGGAACGGACCGGGTTGGTGGGTGGCTCCCAGCACAACACATACGACATCGAGTTCTGGGGACCGAACCCGCTGGGGGAATTCACTTACCTGGCAGGGCTCCACGCCGCGTCCCGCATCGCCGCCACGCTGGGCCATCGGGAGCTGGCCGAGACCTGGCGGGCCATCGCCGACGCGGGTCGGGTTGCGGCAGACGAAGCTCTCTGGTCGGGGGAGTTCTACGCCCAGCCCGGCGAGCAGGCCTCCGCCCATCCGTACCAGCACGGGCCCGGTTGCCTGTCCGACCAGCTCCTTGGGCACGTTCACGCCGTCGCCAACGACCTGCCCCCGGTCATCGATGATGGACGAGCGCCGGCGGCGTATGGCGCCATCCACCGGCACAACTTCCGGCGGGAGATGAAGCATCACGTCAACTTCCAGCGGACCTACGCCGCCGGTGCCGAGGGTGGCCTCGTCCTGTGCACCTGGCCCGGCGGGGGAGAACCGGAGTTCCCGTTCCCCTACTCCGATGAGGTCTGGTCGGGAGTCGAGTACCACGTCGCTGCTGGGATGATTCACTGCGGCCTCATCGGCGAGGCGATCGAGATTGTCGACACGGTTGCCCGGCGTCACGACGGCTCCAACGGCAACCCGTGGGACGAGGTGGAGTGCGGCCACCACTACGCCAGGGCGATGGCGAGCTGGCTCCTGTTGCTGATCGCCTCGGGGCAGAGGACCACACCCGATCATGAGTTGAGCTTCGCTCCATCCCCGATCCTGGCCGGCGACGAAGGTTCGCGCTGCTTCTACTCCGACGGGCGTTCGTGGGGTGTGCTCGAGGTGGATGGTGACGTCGGCCGTCTGCGGGTGATGGGAGGCACTGTGCCTCGATCGGTCGAGGTGGAAGGGACCGCTCGGGTGACGCTGGTGGACGAGCGGCAGGACTGATCGGGACGTCCAGGTCGCCTGCAACCGGAGCATGTGGTCGCGGTCTATGACCGAGCGATGCCCCCTATTTGATACTGGCCACCACTGAGGAGTGCTGCACGGTGACCCCTTCCGTGTCGCCCCGATGGCGCGTATGGTTGGAGTTGTCACCGAGGAAGGGTGATGCCCGGCAGTTTCGCCTCCAGGGATCATCACGGGCGGCAGACATCGATGCGGTCACCGCGACGCCTCGCGCCCCACCTGCTCGCCGACCTGCCTGGTTCTGTCGACCCACCGCCTCCAACGTCGCTGTTCTGGACGATGTGGCGCGCCTCGACGGCAACGGCGCAGGCGGCTCTGCAGACAGGTTTCATCCAGGGCTTCGGGGCCGGCACCCTCGCCCCTGTCACCTATGGCGGGTTCAACGTCAACGACGCCTACTACTGCTTCAACGGCGCAGACGACTACCAAGGCGCTGCTGCCCGCGCCACCGACCCCGGACTGCAGGCGTTCCTCACCGCCAAGTACCAGTCCTACCAGCAGTACAACGAGACGTTCCCGACCCTGTGGCGGGTCCGGGACGCCTCCGGGCTCGCCCCCTACACGGCCTGCATCCTCTACTCGCTCTACGAGGGGATCATCGCCGCGGCCGCGCCAGCCATCTACGCCCTCATCGTCATGATCCCTTGCGAGTACCTGTGGGCATGGATCGCCTCTCAGCTTCCCTCGCCCCCGCCGTCGAACCTGTACGGACCGTGGATCACCGAGAACAACGATCCCTCCGGGGCATACAAGATGGGCAATTACCTCGATACGTACATGGCCGCCAACCCCGGCATGGTCGACCAGGCCGACGCCCTCACCATCTACCAGGCAGCCATGAGCTACGAACTCCAGAACTTCCAGGCCGCCACCGACCCGACCGATCCTGCCCTCGAGATGGCAGCCCTCGACGACGACACGCTGCGCCGCCGATGGGAGGACACCCTGCCTGCCGCCGGCGCCGCTCCATCCGGAGTGGTTCCACCGCTGCACGCCGACGCCGAGGTGCGGCGCAACCGCGCCGCCCACGCCGAACTCATCAAGCGTGGGCTCGTCGATGTTCCCTCCGACTGGCGCCGGCCACCCACCTGACCGGGGGTGGACCTGGTACCAGACCGGCCCCGGCCCTCAGACCACCTCGGCCCGGTCCCACCACCGCACCGTGAGCCACGCCGCCGCCAGGGTCGTCACCGGCACCAGCAGCAGCTGGATGGCGTTCACCTCGGCCACCCCGTCGGTCCCCGCCACCGCGTACAGGCCGGGGGCGGCGTAGGGGAACCAGCCGCCCGTCCCGAACATCACCGCGACCTGGGTGATCATCGTCAGCAGGATGAGGGCGCCGATGGGGGGCAGGTAGCCGCGCCCGACGCTGGCCACCAGGCCGACGGTGAGCGAGATCATCGACGTGAGCGATCCCGCCAGGGCGAGCCGCCCTAGGCGCGGCACCAGGTCCACCTCGCCGAGGGGCCCGACGTTGGCGACCAGGCCCACCAGCACCGACGCCAGCAGCATCAGCACCGTGACCACCAGCCCCCAGCAGGCCAGCACCAGGAACTTGGCGGCGGCGATCGATCCCCGCGACACCGGGAGGGCGAACAGGGACGGGAAGGTCCGGTCGGCGTGCTCCCGCCCGAACGCCCACGCCACCACCATGCCGGGCCCGATGAACATGGTGATCGACACCATCTGGCCGAGCAACCCGAGGTAGGCGTCCCATCCCTCCCCCTGGACCATCGCCTGGGCCTTGAGCGCCACCGCCCCGGCGCCTCCGGCCTCGGCGACCTTGACGAACCCGAGGCTGAGCAGGGGGACGAGGAGCACGACGAGGGCGGTGGTGATCCGCACCATCATCGAGCGGCGGACCTTGAGGACCTCGACGGTGACGGCCCGGATCATGCGACGCCTCGTTCCAGGTCGTCCTGGTAGACCTGCTCGAAGAATCGGCGTTCCAGGTCGATGCCGTCGGGGTCGAGCGCCCCGACGATCTGGCCGCGGTGCAGCACGGTGATGCGGTGCGCCACCCGGGCGAGCTGGTCGAGGTGGTGGCTCGACACCAGCACCGCCGTCCCTGCCGCGGCGGAGGAGCGCAGTAGGTCCCGGATGAAGACGACCCCGGCCGGGTCGAGGGCGTTGGCGGGCTCGTCGAGCACCAGGATGGTGGGCCGGTGGATGAGCGACGACGCCAATCCGAGGCGTTGCCGGTTCCCGAGCGACAGCACCCGGGCGCGCCGCCGTTGCCAGTGGCCGAGGCCGAACTCGTCGATGACCCTGCCGACCTCGGTGTCGATGCGGTCCCGGTCGATGCCGTGGAGCAGTGCCGCCGCCCGCAGGTTCTCCCGCACCGTGAGCTCGGGGTAGGCGAAGGGCGTCTCGATGAGGCATCCCACCTGCCTCCACACCTCGGGTCCGGCCGCCTGCACGTCGACGCCGGCGATGAGGGCGGTCCCGGAGGTGGGGCGCACCATGCCGAGCTGCATCCGCATCAGGGTGGTCTTGCCGGCTCCGTTGAGGCCGACGATGGCGTGGATCTCGCCGGGGCGAACCTGGAGGTCGATCCCGTCGACGGCCCGCTCGTCGTCGTAGACCCTCACCAGCGACCGGGCCTCCAAGGGGACGGGTTCAGTCATCGCTGCCGCCTTCTGCCGGTGCGAGGTGCTCGAGCGCCAGCCGGACCCGATCGCCGAGCGGGCCGGAGTCCTCGTGCTCGCCCCAGTCGATGAGGGCGGCCATCATCGCCCCCATGACGGCGCCGGTGGCGATGCGGGCTCCGAGCAGGGGTACCCCGGTGGCGGTGAGGGCGTCGACGATCACCTGCTCCGTCTTCCGGTTGTTGGACCAGGCGTGGGCGACGAGGTCTTCGTGCTGGACGAGGATCCGGAACCGGGCCCGGGTGATCTCGTCGTCGGGTTCCTCGACGTGGGCCCAGGCGGCGAGCAGGCTTTGACGAATGCGCTGCATCGGGGGCAGCGCCGGGTCGGTGCGGGCGACCATGTCGCCGATGACCGGGTCGTAGGGGTCGTCGAGCAGCACCGAGACCTTGGTGGGGAAGTGCCGGAAGTAGGTCATGTGGGAGACACCGGCGGCCCGGGCGACTTCCTCGACGGTGACGTGGTCGTAGCCGCGGGCGGCGAAGAGCCTCACTGCTTCCTCCTGGAGCCTGCGGCGGGTGCGTTCTGCCCGGGACATTCCCGAAACGTTAGTGACTAACGTTTCGGTTGGCAAGGTGGGGTGGCGGAGCGGTCGGTCGGTTCGAGCCGTTCGGCGTGACCGGGAAGCGGCAGTCTCGTAGCATGGTGACCCTGATGCGCCGGTTGTTGGCTGTGCTGCGTGATCCGGTCGCTTGGATCCTGGTGATCGCCGGGGTCGTCGAGCTGATCTCGGGGGGGACCGCGGCGCGCGGCGCCATCCTGTTCGCCGGGGCGGCGCTCATCATGGCGGACCGGATCCGGGGCGCCCTGGTCCGCGTCCGGGTCAACCACGGTGGCCCTTCCGCCGGCGGCGCCGTCGCCGTGATGACGGCCCCTCCGTTGTCGCCGGAGCCGCTCAAGGCGGCGGTGGAGAGCCGGCGTTGGGTGGTGGGGGGGATCGCCGCCGTGCTGGTGGCGGCGCTCTTCGGCGTCCACACCCTGCCGTTGACGGCGGTGACCGGCATCGTGGGTGTGGTGGCGGTGGGGTGGGCGTGGCTGACCCATCCGCATGTCGATGCGGTGGAGCGCCCGCCGCTGCGGGGACTGTGGATCTGGGGTGGTGCGCTGCTGGTGCTCGGGTTGTGGGAGCTGGGCGCCCTGCTGCTGCAGCCGAACATGGCCGAGGGCTCCTACGACCATCCCACCATCAGCTACCTGCTCGATCCGGTCCTCGCCACCTACGGGGGACGGGTGGCCGGTCTCGGCCTGTGGGCCTTCGCCGGCCGGACCCTGGTGAGGCGGGCATGAGCAGCCGCCTCATCACCCTCCTCGGCTACGGGGTCCTCGCCTGCGGCGGTGTGACCCTCGGGGTGGCTGCCCACCGCGGCACGTCCACCATTCCCACCTTCGACACCCTGGTGCGGTGGGCGCTGCGTACCCGCTCGGGCCGCATCGGCGTGTTCGCCGCCTGGGCCTGGATGGGCCTGCACTTCCTGGGGTAGTCGCCGGCGGGGCGAGCCGTGTTCTCGGCGAGCACCCGGAGTGAGGAGGAGTCGGCGCTGTTGTCTCTCCTCGCCCCTGTTTCCCAGGCGGGGGCCGCACCGGCGCCATCATCGCGGGGCCGCCTCTGTCTTCGAGCGGATCGACCGAAGCGCGGTGGGGGTCGCGGCCACGGTCCTCAGCGCACTCCCGAGCCCGTTCTTCGTCGAGGAGCTGCTCTCGATCGTGGGGATCCCGCCCGTGCATCGAGCGGCCCGCTGGCCGGTGGCGGTTCCTTCAGAGGCCGGATCCTCCGCGGGCGCCGGCCGCTGCCTATCCAGCGTGTGTGCAGGCCCACGGTACTTGGGACTTTGGGCACTGGTCGAAACTCGGGACGGGACCATAGTGCCGAGAGGTTCAACAAGGAGATGCTGTTGTGCGGGCTACTTCCATGTCCGATCGGCTCGGGTTCAGGGTCACGTTGGCTGCACTCTTCACCGTGGCGCTCGTCGCTGGCGCGGTAGGCCTCGCAGCCGCCCAACTTCCTTCCGGCGGGACGTTCACTGACGACGACGGGAACATCCACGAGGGGAACATCGAGGCGATTGCCGCTGAGGGCATCACGAGGGGCTGCAATCCTCCCGTCAACGATCTCTACTGTCCGGACGCGTCGGTGACGCGGGGGCAGATGGCGGCCTTCTTGGTGCGGGCGATGGGCTACACCGATGACGGTGGCGGGAACAAGTTCACCGATGACGACGACTCGGTGTTCGAAGCCGACATCGACAAGCTGGCCACGGCCGGTGTCACGCTGGGCTGCAATCCTCCCGTCAACGATCTCTACTGTCCCGACTCGGCGGTGACGCGGGGGCAGATGGCGGCCTTCTTGGTGCGGGCGATGGGGTACTCCGATGACGGTGGCGGGAACAAGTTCACCGATGACGACGACTCGGTGTTCGAAGCCGACATCGACAAGTTGGCGACGGCCGGTGTCACGCTGGGCTGCAACCCGCCCGCCAATACGGAGTTCTGTCCCGACGCGGCCGTCACGCGTGATCAGATGGCATCGTTCCTGGCGAGGGCACTCGGCTTGGAGCCGGTGACGCCTCCGCCCCCGACGACGACAACCACGACCAGCACCACGGTCCCGGGCACGGATCATCCACAGTCGGGCGACAGCTGGGGCTTCTCTGACTGTGAGAACGACACAGGAACCTGTGCGTATTCGGCTTCCGGTGGTGAAGGGTACGCCAGGCTCACGGTCCATAAGCCGTTGGCGCCAACGGACATGGTGTTGAACCCTTCAACCCTCAGGTACGAAGAAGTGACAATGTGGAAGTTCAAGTGGTTCGATCCGGCTGGAACCCAGATTGCCGGGGGATGGTCCCAGTTGACCTTCTACAGTCTCGACACCGGGATGATCGATGGAGTGCGTGTCAGCATGCCTGTCACCGGCAGGGCTCCGGGGGACTATCGAGTGGAGATGTGCCGCAAGGCGTCTCGGTACTCGTCAGTGTGCGTCGAGGGCGAGCCTCTGCTCGAGGTCTACTTCGAGGTCACTCCGTAAGGTCACAACCGGCAAGCTGCAAACGAGTCTGCCGCACCGCGGTGTAGCAGCAGGCCGGCCTTCGCCGGCCGGGCCCTGGTGCGCCGCGCATGAGAGCCGGGCGATCACCCTCCTTGGTTACGGGGTCCTCGCCTGTGGGGGTGTGACCCTCGGGGTGGCTGCCCGGCGCGGCAGGGCCGCGGTTCCCACCTTCGGCACGATGGTGGGGTGGGCGTTGTGTACCCGGTCGGGCCGGCTCGGGCTCTTCGCCGCCTGGGCCTGGACGGGGCTGCACTTTCTGGGGTGAAGGGTCGTCCTCTCACCGTTCGTCCTCGCCGAACTCGACTACCTGGTATCCCGGAAGCTCGGCCAGGACGCCGAGCTGGCGATGCTCGACGATGTCACCGCTGGCGCCTACCACCTCGCTCCCTTCGACTCCGGCGACATCGCCGCGGCTCGCCGCGTCGCAGATCGGTACCGGGATCTCGTGATCGGAGCCGCCGGCGCCTCGGTCGTCGTGCTGGCGGAGCGCCACCGCACCGTTGACATCCTCACCCTGGATTTGCGCCATTTCCGGGCCATTCGCAACAGCAAAGGACGGCCCTTCCGGCTCCTCCCTGCCGACGGCTAACCCTGTGGGTTCCAGGCGAGGGTGACAGTGATGGTTCCCTCAGTCCGGCCGGCGAGGAACGCGAGAGGGAGCCAGATACACGCGAGGCAACAGGCCTGTCCGCCTCTGAGCTGTCCGGGGGTGATCGTCTCGGACACCACCGTCCAGCCGAGCGCCGACGCGTTGGCCAGCACGGTGTTCTTGGTTGCCTGACCGGCGGTGGAGTTGGGGAACTCGAACGTCTCGTACCGGGGTGCGGCGGGGCGAGTGCTCAGCCGAGCCTTGGCTTCGTCGGCGATGTGCTGAAGACGGTTCCGTTGAAGTGACTGGCTGCTGACCAGGACCAGGATGACGAGTCCAATGATGGCGACCCAGGCGAGGGCTACGCCCGCATCACTTGCGAGGAGAATCCTCATGACCACCCTCCCCGGGCGAGGACACCCAACGCGGTGACGCCCACCACGAACCCGGCGGCGAGGCCGGTGGCGAAACGCAGCGAGTTGGTGCTGGTGCGCAGGCCTGCCATCTGGGTGACGCCGTCGATCACCAGGACCGCCACGGCGGCGACTACCCACGACAGGTCGAGCGACAGGACCGGCACGAGGGGAATCGCAAGCGCACCCCCGGCCGACAGGCCGGTGCACCTCGCACACAGGTGAAACTGGCGCCCCCGCGAATGGAAGCTCCGCTCCGGCAGCCGGTGGCAGTGCACCCAATGCGGCCACGTCGAATCGATGTAGAGCCTCGCGATTACCCGATGAGCCCGGTCGCCAAGCCACTTCGACCGAACCCCGGTTGCTCGGGTCTGCCCCGCCTGGCGTTCGGCAACAACGGAACCGGCCATGTGTCCCCCTCTCGGTCGCGCCATGTCAACCGCGGCCATCTCGGCTTACCTATGACACCAGCGCGGAACTGGACCCGCGCCATGCCGTCATCGCAATCAGCCCGATGATGAACAGACCGTTGTGCACCTTCCCGGCTCCCGTCGCTGGCTGGGCAACCCTACCTCCGTACTCCAGGTCATCCCAGGCAATCGTGCCGGGACGACGGTTCGTGACGCCGGCGGCATGTCACACCTCCTCGGTACGGTTCGCATGTCTCTCACATGGGCACATGTGGATCACATGCAGTAGCCTGAGAGGGTGAGCAAGATGATCCAGATCCGAAACGTCCCCGACGACGTGCATCAGGAATTGAAGGTTCGGGCCGCTCGGGCCGGGATGAGCCTCTCGGATTTCCTCAATGCCGAACTGGCCCGCGTCGCAGCCCACCGCCCTCTCGGGGAGCTGGTAGCCGAACTGGCAGACGACCCGGTGCTGCGTCAGGGTGAGGCGGCCGCTGCGGTCCGGGCAGGACGCAGCGGCACGTGATCGTCGTCGACGCCTCGGCGTTCCTCGACGCCGTCGACGGACAACGAGGCGTGCTCGACCGGCTCGCCGGCGAGGATCTCCACGCCCCGCATCTGCTCGATGTCGAGGTCGCCAGCGCCCTGCGCCGCCTCGTCGCCACTGGCCGGGTCGACGCGCCAAGGGCTCTTGGCGCGTTGCGGGTGTTGCAGCAGGCCGACATCCGGCGCCACCCCCACCAGCCGTTGCTCCCCATCGTCTGGTCGCTGCGAGACCGGGTCTCCGCCTACGACGCCACCTACGTCGCCCTCGCCGTCGTCCTCGAGGCCACTCTGGTGACGACCGACCGCCCGCTGGCGTCGGTCGCCGGACTGCCGTGCGCCGTCGAGGTGCCGTAGGGGGCGCGAGGCTCTGGTGCGGTGGGGGACTTCCCGGTGACCCTCCCCGGCTCAGCTCGCCTTCGGCGGCTTCGAGGTGCGGGACTGCACCGTGACCCTCCCCGGCTCAGCTCGCCTTCGGCGGCTTCGCCGACCCTCCCTGCACAGCAGGGAGGGTGACAGGAGGCGCAGCAGGGAGGGTGACAGAAGGGCACAGCAGGGAGGGTGATAGGAGGGCACAGCAGGGAGGGTGAGAGGAGGCGCGGCAGGGGCGCCGGCTCAGTCGAACAGTGGCGCCAGGGTCTCGCCGAGCAGGGTGACCCTTCCGGGGATGTGCCCGTTGGCGGGCATATTGACGGTGAAGCCGTCGACGCCGCGCTCCAGGTCACGGGCGAAGGCCTCGCCGACCGTGTCGGGGTCGCCGAAGTGGAACCTGCCGAGAATCGCGGCACGTTGCTCATTGTCGAGCGAGGTGACGTCGATGCCGCGCTCCGTCAGGTAGGCAGTCAGCTCCGCTTCCGCCTCCTCCATCGTCGGAGCGATGCATGCGCTGCGTTGCCACGTCACGGTGATCTCACTGCGGTCCCGGCCGAGCCGATCGCAGTGGCCGGCCAGGGCCTCCAGCTTGCGCGGGACGTCTGCCGGGGCGCAGATCAGATTCGACTCGTCCGCGTACTGGGCCACCATCCGCAGCGTCTTCTTCTCCCCGGCCCCGCCGATCATGACCGGGATCCGGCTGATCGGGGGCGGCTGATTGATGGCCTCGGTCACCTGGTAGTGCTTGCCGTGGAACGTGGGACACTCGCCGCGCAGCATGGGGATAATGATCTGGAGCGCCTCCTCCAGCTTCTCGAAGCGGTCGGTGAAGGTGCCGAACTCGATGCCGAACGCATCGTGCTCCAACTCGAACCACCCCGAGCCGATGCCGAGCTGGGCCCTGCCGCCCGAGACGATGTCGAGTGCGGTGACGGTCTTCGCCAGCACCGGCGGATACCGGTAGGTGTTGCCGGTGACGAGGGTGCCGAGCCGGACCACGGAGGTCTCCCGCGCCAGGCCGGCCAGCAGGGTGTAGGACTCGACCATGTAGCGGTCAGGTTCACCCAGGCCGGGGAGCTGGAAGAAGTGGTCCATCACCAGCACCGTGTCGAAGCCCGAAGCCTCCGCCTCCTGCGCCTGGTGGGCGACGGTCTCGAAGAGCCGCTCGGGGCCGACGTCCGGATAGGTGAAGTTGGGTATCTGGTATCCGAGCGTGGTCATCGCACGTTGCTCCGTTTTCGTGATCGCCTGGCCATGCCCTCGTTCGGCTGCGTCCGGGCACGCCCGCTGGTGTGGAACCCGAACCCTACTGAGGGCGGTGTGGTTGCCTGACGAAGCGATTCCCGTCACGTCCCGGATCGACGTGTCCGAGTGGCGGTCTGCGCCGGCCGCCGTTGCAAGGCGGGGTCGGCAAGGAGGATGTCGCGCAGAACCTGGGCATGGGTTCTGTCGCCCGAGTCGTGTCCTCCGTGCCAGATATCACTCGACCCGGCGGCGGTTCGGCACGGTACAGTCGGCGGCGTGGCAGCGGGCGACCTCGGGAGCCTTCGCTCGATGTCGAGTGACGTCTATCCGCTGGTGGGTTCGGCGCGAGACCGCCGGCGGTAGTGGCTGATGGCGCGGCGTTCGGCGAGCTCGCTCCCAGACCAGACCCGCGGGCGGTTCCTTCCATCTCCTATCCTTGTTCTTGCGACGCCTTGCCCACGCAAGGGGCCGCCACGGTCCCAGGCACGGGAGCTGTTGGAGTCGAGTAGCACCCCGGTTGCACGTCCCAGAGGAGGGTGAGACATGACTGATCCTGAACGCACCCACGAGGTCCGCCGGCGCCGTCGCACGGTTGACCGGCGAGTCATCAGCCCGGCGCAGGTGGTTGCCGGGATCATCGGCCTGGTCCTCGTGGTCATCGGTGGTGTGGCGCTGGCCCGGGTCGGGCTCTCGTCCTGGACCGACGAGACCACGACCGTGCTCGCCTTCGACCACACCGCGCTGATGGGTCTGATCGATATCGTCGCCGGGTTGCTCTTCCTCGCGGCGGCCGCTTCCTCCGGTGTCCGTGGCGCTCTGATCGGGCTCAGCCTGATCGCGGTTGCCTTCGGAGCGATCGTCGCCATCGAGCCGGACGCCTTCGACTCGGCCCTGGGAGGAGGCCGTGAGCTCGGCGTCCTCTACATCGTCATCGGTGTCGTAGGCTTGCTCGCCGCCTTGGCCTTCCCGACCACGGTGGTCGACCGGATCGCCACCGAGGAGGACGGCACCACCACCACCGACTGACGGACGCGGTCAACAGAAGGCGACGGCACCCACCGGGGCCCGGCGCCGCTGAAGCTGCCGCGCGTCCCCGGACAGCGAGGACGGCTTCCCCGAGGGTGAGTGCGGGCGGACGGAGTCGGTCCTAGAGGATGAAGCTTCCGAAGCCCAGTGCCAGGCCGATGGCGGTCAGGTTCAGGTCACCGATCTCGACATCGAACGCGACCAATACGAAGGCCACTACTGCTGCCGCGAGCAGGAGCTTGGATGCTCCCCACTTCCGAGCCATGCTGTTTCCTCCTTTGTCTCCGGAGGACGGTAGTACGGGCCACCCGACGGGCGCTTGGCTCCCAGCCGCCGCGGTCGAACTCACCGGCTCGAGAACCAGGCGGCATGCCGGTTGCGCTCTGGGTTGATGCAGCTACCGCCAGACGGGTGGGCCGTCACCTGTCAGCCGGCCAGGCGGCCGGCATCCTGCGGGGTGTGCGACCTACCGAGCGGTCACTCAGCCTCAACGCCGCCGGCGGTAGCCGAACCCGCCACCGAGGACGATGACCAGGACGACGATGAGGACGATCCAGGCAGTGGTGCTCACGATTCCTCCAGTGCGCTTGTCCGAGAGTCGGAGGCCACCTTACCGAAGATCCCTCCGGGGGCGTCGGCTCACAGGGGCCGGCTCGGTGAATTGCGTATGATGCGTTGTGGGTAGCCCGTCGCGAGGAGTGAGCGAGTATGGCCGATTCCAATGGAAGGCGCCTCCGCCCATCGATGGCAAATGAGCAGGGAGAGAGCACACCATGAACCATCCCAGAATGACCGACGTCGACGGGGGAGACCAGGGCGGCTCGTCGACGCGCGACGCGAAGACAGAGCCTGAGACGAAGACCGAGCCTGAGACGAAGACCGAGCCTGAGACGAAGACCGAGCCTGAGACGAAGGAGCGCGTGTTTGTGGGCACCGGGCTCTTCTGGGGGCTCATCGTCGGTATCGTGCTGGCAGCCGGGATCGTCATCCTGGCCGCTCAGAACACCGCCAGTAGCACCATCAAGTTCCTCGGCTGGGACTTCTCGACGCCGCTGATCGTGGTGATCCTCGGCGCATTGCTGGTCGGCGTCGTGCTCGACGAGCTGGTCGGGCTGATCTACCGGTCCCGTAGGCGCCGGACGCTGGCAGACCGTGACCAGCTCGAGCGACTGCAACGATCCCAGAGCGAGTGATAGCAGTATCGGCCCCCTTCTTCTCGTCCCCCCTTGGCAAAAGGGGGGACCGGCGAGGCAGCTCCGGAGGAGCCGAGCGAGCCGAGGGGGGTGTGGGCTGAGGGACTGGGCGTGACCCTCCCCGGATCAACTCGCCTTCGGCTCCCTCTGCGACGCCTCCGCCTACGGCGGAGGAAACCTCCCTGCACAGCAGGGAGGGTGAGAAGACGGTGAGGGGGGACCGGCGAGGCGCGTTCTTCCTTCATTCGGCCCCCTCCCGCGTTGCGGCCCTCTCTGAACGGGAGCGTGAGAGGACGTCGAGAGACTGCGAGGCCACGGCGCCCTGCCGGCCGCGGTAGGTTGGGCTGCGGCGCCTCGACAGGAGATTCGACGTGAGCATCGACCAGCAGATCAGGGATGTCCGCACCGCCTCGGTGACGCTGACGGTCACCGAGGACGGGTCGCCGGTGGCGAACCGGGAGGTGGAGGTGGCCCAGCGCCGCCACCGCTTCCTGTGGGGGAGTCAGGGGTTCGACCTGATCCCGCTCGCCAACGGCGAGGTCGCCGGTGAGCAGCGGGCCGCCGACGAGGTCTACCGGGACCGGTTCGCCGACCTCTACAACTTCGTGACGCTGCCGTTCTACTGGGCCGGCTTCGAGCCGGAGCGGGGCCATCCCGACACGCAGCGGATCCTGACGGCGGCCCGCTGGTTCGGCGACCTCGGCTGTTCGGTCAAGGGCCACCCGCTGTGCTGGCACACCCTCACGGCCGATTGGCTGCTCGACCTCAGCAACACCGAGATCGTCGACGCCCAGACCGAGCGCATCCGCCGCGACGTGACCGACTTCGCCGGCGCCATCGACATGTGGGACGTCCTCAACGAGGTCGTGATCATGCCGATCTTCGACCGCTACGACAACGGCATCACCCGCATCGCCAAGGAACTGGGGCGGGTCGGCATCGTCCGCACCATGTTCGAGGCGGCCCGGGCCGCCAACCCCGATGCCACTCTGCTGCTCAACGACTTCGACATGTCGGCCGACTTCGAGCATCTTATCGAAGGCTGCCTCGAGGCCGGGATCGAGATCGACGCCATCGGTCTCCAGTCCCACATGCACCAGGGCTACTGGGGCCTGGAGAAGCTCCATGACGTGCTGCAGCGCTTCTCCCGCTTCGGGTTGCCGCTGCACTTCACCGAGCTGTCGCTCGTCTCCGGCCACCTGATGCCGGCCGAGATCGTCGACCTCAACGACTACCAGGTCGACGAGTGGCCGTCGACGCCGGAGGGGGAGGAGCGGCAGGCGGCCGAGGCGGTCGAGATGTATTCGGCCCTGTTCGCCCATCCCCAGGTGGGGGCGATCACCAACTGGGGACTGCGGGACGGGGCCTGGCTCAACGCCCCTTCCGGGTACCTCCGCCAGGACCTGTCGCCCAAACCCGCCTACGAGGCGCTGCTGGGGCTGGTGAAGGGGGAGTGGTGGTTCACCCCCACCACGATGCGCACCGACGACGAAGGCAAGGTGACGTTCCGGGGGTTCCTCGGCGACTACGAGGTGACGGCAGAGGAGCGCCGGGCCGGATTCACGGTGGCGACGGCGGGCGCCGGCAGCGTCGACGTGACCCTGTAGTCCTTGCTGTTACCTGGTCGCCGCTGTCGTCTCCCCTGGGTCTTCTTTCGTCCCCCCTGGGATCAGGGGGGACCGGGGGGGGCGCCAGCGAAGCTGGCGTTCGACCCGAGGGGGGTCGCGGTGGGGGACTGTGGGGTGACCCTCCCCGAATCACTTCGCCTTCGGCTCGTTCTTCGACCCTCCCTGCACAGCAGGGAGGGTGACAAAGGCGCACAGCAGGGTAAGTGACGATTGGCATCAGGCGCCTACTGGGGGAGCTGAGCATCGGCCTTGCCCGGCTCCCCCGGCTGCACGGACGGCGTGGACGTTGCCCGGCACCCGGACTGGCCGGCTCGTCGGGCCGGGTCGACGGTGCGGTGCGTATCGTTTGGCCCGAGCGCCGAGCACAGTCGATGGAATCGCGGATCTCGAGGAGGAGGTGAGGATGTCGTGAATGACGCACTGCAACCCGGGGAGGCTTCGGCGGCCGAGTCACGCCCGGGTGGATCCGTCGCCGGTTCCGGAGCGGTGGGACGCAGCGGTCGCGCCCGTCTCGTTGCCGAGGTGCTCGAGCGTGATCTGCTGGGCGTCGCCGAGTTCGAGGACCCCAACTACGAGTACCGGCGGCTGTTCGGTGAGCTGTGGGGTACGTTCCTGCTCGTCCTGGTCGCAGCCGGCGGAGGCGTCGTCGGGGCGCTGGAGATCGGGGGAGACATCACGCTCGGGATGAAGGTGATGGCCCCCGGTTTCATGGTGATGGGAATCATCTACTTCATGGGCACCGTGTCGGGAGCCCACCTGAACCCGGTCGTGACGTGGGCGTTCGCCCTCCGCGGCGACTTCCCCTGGAATCGTGTTGCCGGCTATGTCGTTGCCCAGTTGACCGGTGCGTTCCTCGCCGCATCCGTGCTGCAGTGGCTCTTTGGCGGGATCGTCAACGGCGCCACCGTGGTCGGGGAGGGGATCGAGCCGTGGGTGGCCATGCTCACCGAGGCGCTGCTGACGTTGGGGCTGGTCAGCGTCATCTTGGGGACGGCTTTCGGTCCTCGGAATGTGGGCGCCAACTCTGCGATCGCGGTCGGCTTCTACATCGGGCTCGCTGGCCTGTGGGCTGGGGTGGTGAGCGGCGCATCGATGAACCCGGCCCGGTCATTGGCGCCGGCGGCGATCGCCGGGGACCTCACCGACTTCTGGATCTACGTCGTCGGGCCGTTCCTCGGCGCCACCGTGGCGGCGGGTTTCGAGTACATCCTGCGTGGCAAGGCATCGGAGTCAGGTCGGCTGGCGGCGAGTGGCGTTCTCTCGGCCGGCAATCCCAGCGGCCTCTGACCGTGAGCCCGCGTCGTTGCGGGGGGTGCGAGGTCGCAGGATCCCCGCACCGTCCTATCGTTGCGGTGGACCCGGCGCTGCGCCGGGTGGGGCGGGGCGATGGGACGGCCGGCCGGCCAACCGGCCTTCGGAAGGAGGGCTGAGATGCGGACTCTGATCGTGGGCACCGGCGTGATCGGCGTCATCTACGGGTGGGCGCTGTCGGAGGCCGGTGAGGAAGTCACCCACTTCGTACGGCCCGGCAGGACGGGCATGTGCGCCGGCGGTGTCGAGCTGGACCTGCTCGACGAGCGGGAAGGGCATCCCGACGACCTCGTCACCACCTACCGGCTCAGCTGCATCGAGGACGTGTCGCCGGACGACGCCATCGAGCTGGTGATCGTGCCCACCAACTCGTATCAGGCCGAGGCGGCGCTCCGCCAACTCGCCCCCCGCTGCGGCGACGCCACCTTCCTCGTGTTCGCCGCCAACTGGGAAGGTACCGGCTTCATCGATCGACATCTGCCGCATGACCGCTACCTTCTGGGGTACCCGGACGGCGGCGGCACCCAACGCGACGAGCTGTACTGGACGAACCTCGGGCCCGAGGTCCACCTCGGCAAGGTCGAGGGCGGATCCGATGAACGACTCGCCGCCGTCTCCGCCCTCTTCGCCGGCGCCGACATGGAACCCGACGTCCAGGATCAGATCCTGCACTGGCTCTGGGTTCACAACGCCCTGGCGGTGGGACTGTGGGCCGGCTTCCCGAAGCATGACGACATGGAGGCGATGCTGCGGGACCGTGCCCTGCTGCGGGAGGGCTTCCTCTCCACCCGGGAGCTACTCGAGCTGTGCCGCCGCCGGGGCGCGGACATCAAGAAGTACCCGGACGCCCGCTACATGTCGTGGCCGCTGTGGCTCCTCATCCCCATCTTCCGTCGCCTCTACCGCAAGAACGAGAGCATGCAGCGCTACACCGCCCACGCCGCCGAAAGCCTCGCCGAGGCCAAGTACAACCACGACCAGATGCGGGCGACGGCCCGGGCGCTCGGATTCGACATGCCACACACCGACGCTTTCGCCGTCTACCTCGACGACGTCCTGATTCCCGATTGACGATCGGCGGAGGCAGCCATGAGCAAGATCGACGACTACCGAGCGCAGCTCTCCCGCCTGCCCGCCGCCGACTGGGACGCCTTCCTCGCCGAACACTCCGGGCTTCCCGGGCCCCGCGGCAACCTGGAGTTGATCCAGGCCGTGGCAGACGAGGGTGATGCGGGGCGGTTCCACCGCTACGCCGCAAGCGAGGACGAGTACTTGGCGTCGTGTGGCGCGGTCGGCCTCGGCAGAGTCCTCGCCGACGGTGACCGATCGGTCGAACCCACCCTGCACCGGCTCGCCGGCGACGAGCGATGGCGGGTCCGGGAAGCCGTTGCCATGGCGCTGCAGCGCCTCGGCGCCGTCGACGTCGACGCCATGCTCACCATCGCCGGCCGCTGGGCCGAGGACCCGTCGTGGCTGGTGCGCCGGGCCGCCGTGGCCGGCCCGTGCGAGCCGCGCCTGCTCGGCGGTCCCGAGGTGGTACGGCGGGTTCTCGATCTGCTCGATGTCGTTACCGGCGCGGTCGCCGCAGCACCGGCGGAGCAGCGGCGCCTCCCCGAGTTGCGGGCGCTGCGAAAGGGTCTCGGGTACTGCTGGAGCGTCGCCATCGCCGCCGATCCCGCCGCCGGCCTGGCCCGCTTCGCCCGCTGGCAGGAGAGCGACGACCGCGACGTGCAGTGGATCGTGCGGGAGAACCTGAAGAAGAACCGGCTCCGCAGGATCCTCGGCGCCGGGTGACGAGTCGGCTCCTCTCTTCTCGTCCCCCCTGGTCTCAGGGGGGACCGGCGAAGCGCCACCAAAGGTGTCGGCGCCACCACAGGTGGCGTTGAGCCGAGGGGGGTGTGGGTTGGGGAATGCACGGTGACCCTTCCCGGCTCAGCTCGCCTTCGGCGGCTTCGGCGACGCCTCCGCCTACGGCGGAGGAAACCTCCCTGCACAGCAGGGAGGGTGAGAGAAGAAGGGGGGTGTAGGGTCGCACTTCTCGTCCCCTCTGGTCTCAGGGGGGACCGGCGAAAGTGCCATCGAAGGAGGCGGCGCCACCACAGGTGGCGTTGAGCCGAGGGGGGTGCCGTGTCGCGGTGTTGCAGGGTGGCCCTCCCCGGCTCGTCCGGTCAGCAGGGAGGGTGTGGGGAAGGAAGGGATGCCCCGCCTCTGGGTAGGCTCCCCCGAATGAGAGGACTCGGCCCGGTCTTCGGCCTGCTCCCTGTGGTCTCCACCCTGATCGGGGGCATGGTCGGCATCCGCCTGCGGAACCGGCTCAACAGCCTCATGGCGCTCACCGGCGGGGTCGTGCTCGGTGTGGCGCTGTTCGAGGTGGCCCCTGAAGCGGTGACCCGGCTCGGCCCCTCCGCCACCGCCCCCCGCACCGTCGGGGTGGCGATGGGGGCGGGGTTCCTCTTCTTCCTGGTGCTCAGCCGACTCCTCGTGCTGCACCATCGCGACGACCCTGAAACGGCCGCCTCGCACGAACCGGTCGGGGCCCTCGGGGCAGCTGCCCTCTCGATCCACTCCCTCATCGACGGCTTCGGGATCGGGGCCGCGTTCGCCCTCTCCACCCGGCTCGGTGTGTTCATCCTGGTGGCGGTGGTCGCCCACGACTTCGCCGACGGCATGAACACCGTCACCTTCGTGCTCGCCCAGGAGGGCGACGTCCGCCATGCCCGCCGCTGGCTGGTGCTCGATGCCGTCGCGCCGGAGATCGGCGCCCTCATCGGGTCGGCGGTGGTGCTGTCCAACCACGTCTTCGGGTTGGCGCTCGGCGTCTACGCCGGCATCTTCCTCATGATCGGCGTCGGTGAGCTGCTGGCCGAAGCGCATCGGGAACCGTCCGGGATTCGGCTCGTCCTCACCGTGGTGGGGACGGCGTTCATGCTCGTCGTGTCGCTGATCGTCGGCGGCTGAACCGGTCGCGGTTCCTGCCGAGGCGCGGGACTGCGCCGTGACCCTCCCCGACTCGTTCGCCAGCTGCGCTAGCGCCTCGACGACGCCTCCGCCTTCGGCGGAGGAAACCTCCCTGCACAGCAGGGAGGGTGAGAGAGGGCACAGCAGGGAGGGTGACAGAATCGCGGAGGGGGGATCGCGTCCTTCTGTCGTCCCCCCTGGGATCAGGGGGGACCAGCGAGCGGAGTGAGCTGAGGGGGGTCGCGGCGAGGGACTGCACAGTGACCTCCCAACGAGCCGCCCCGCCTCAGTCGCTCGACAGGTCGATCCGGCGCAGCAGCATGGCGTTGACGGCGACGATGACAGTCGAGACGCTCATCAGCAGCGCCCCCACCGCCGGGGACATCACGATCCCGGCCGAGATCGCCACGCCGGCGGCGAGCGGGATCGCAATGGTGTTGTAGCCGGTCGCCCAGGCGAGGTTCTGGATCATCTTGCGGTGGGTGGCGCGCGACAGCGTGAGGGCCCCGGCCGCGTCGTCGGGGTCGTCCTCGACCAGCACCAGATCGGCGGATTCGATGGCGACGTTGGTCCCGGCGCCGATGGCGACGCCGAGGTCGGCGGCGAGCAGGGCCGGGGCGTCGTTGATGCCGTCACCCACGAATGCGGTCGGTCCTTCCCGCCGCAGCTGCTCGACGATCTCGGCCTTCTCCTGGGGAAGGACGCGGGCGTAGTAGCGATCGATGCCGAGCTCGCCGGCGACGGTGGCGGCGACGGCTTCGGCGTCGCCGGTGACCATCACCGTTGTGATGCCGACCCGGCGGAGGCGTTCCACCGTGTCACGGGCGGAGGCGCGGATCTTGTCGGCGAGGGAGATCACCGCCGCCACCTTCTGAGCGTCCATGAGCACGATGGCGCTCTCACCGCGCCGGTCGGCCGCGGCCAGCGCCTCGGTCACCTCCGGGCCGGTGTCGACCCCGAGCTCCGCCGCCCACTCCGGCCGCCCGATTCGCATTGACCGTCCCTGCACGGTGCCTTCGACCCCGCGGCCCGGCACTGCCGAGACCGACTCCGCGTTGCCGTGGCCGACTCCCGCCTCTTCGGCTGCCTCCACGATGGCGGCCGCCAGCGGATGCTCCGACGCCTGCTCCAGGGCACCGGCGGCGGCAAGGGCCCCCTGCTCGTCGATACCGTCGGTCACGATCGAGGAGACGGCAAACCGGCCTTCGGTGAGGGTGCCGGTCTTGTCGAACGCGACGAACCGGATGTTGCGGCCCCGCTCGAACGCCTCCCGGTTGCGGACCAGGATGCCGTTACGGGCCGAGACCCCGGTGGCGTTCATGTTCACCAACGGGATGGCGAGCCCGAGGGCGTGGGGGCAGGCGATCACCAGCACGGTCACGGTCCGGGACACCGCGAACCCGGTGCTCTCGGTGCTGAACACCACCCAGGCCGCCATCGTCACCGCCGCCGACCCGACCGCGATCACGGTGAGCCAGAAGGCGGCCCGATCGGCGAGGGTCTGGAAGCGACTGCGGGAGGCCTGGGCCTCCTCGACGAGGCGCATGATCTGGCTGAGGGTGGTGGCCTCGCCGATGCGGGTCAGCTCCACCCGCAACGCCCCGTCGCCGTTGACGGCGCCGGCGATGACCTCGTCCCCGGCTTCCTTGGCGACCGGGCGCGACTCGCCGGTGAGGAACGCCTCGTTCATAGACGACGTTCCCTCGGTGATGTTCCCGTCGGCCGGCACCTGCTCGCCGGGACGGATCAGGATCACGTCACCGTCGGCGAGGTCGGCGACGTCGACGTCCTCGATCGACCCGTCCGCCGCGACCCGATGCGCCACCGAGGGCACCATTTCCGCCAGATGCTCGAGGGCGTTGGAGGCCGATCGCACGCTGCGCATCTCCATCCAGTGCCCCAGCAGCATCACGTCCAGCAGGGTGGCCAGCTCCCAGTAGAAGGGCTTGCCCTGGACCCCGAGCGAGACCGCAAGGCTGTAGAAGTAGGAGACGGAGATGGCGACCGAGATCAGCGTCATCATCCCCGGTTGCCGGGCCTGGATCTCCCGCTGCCCACCCCGGAGGAAGACGCCGCCCGCGTAGACGAACAGCACCGTCGCCAGGATCGGGCTCACCCAGTCGCTCCCGGTGAAGGTCGGTGCCTCGTAGTTGAACCAGTCCTGGAACTGGGTCGAGAAGAAGAGGATCGGGATCGTGAGCACCAAGCTCACCCAGAGCCGGTCCCGGAACATCTCCGGGCTGTGGCCCTCGTGCTTTTCGTGGCCAGCGTGTTCGCCGTGGCCGCCCTGATGCTCTCCGTGCTCGGCGGCGGTTCCCATGGTCATGCTGTCTCCGGTCTCTTCAGAGTGCGTTCATCGCTCCAGGTCCGCCCTGCGCTCCAGATACTCGTCGCGGTCGATCTCGCCGCGGGCATAGCGGGCATCCAGGATGTCCAAGGCGCTGTTGCTGCGGTTGGGTGGGGCACTGCGACGCGAGGCGGACCACACCAGCCACACCACCAGCGTCACCAGCAGCGCCATGAACAGCCAGGCGAACAGCACCATGCCCAAGGTCCAGCCACCGATATGGTGCCAGTAGACCATGTGCACTCCTCTCGATGTCGTTCCTTCGATTCCCGATGCGGGCAATATCGAAACGCCGTCCCGACCTGTATTCATCCGCATCTGTCGGGGGGGCGCTACTCGTCCCCCCTGGGGTCTCCTGTTGGCCCCCGGGGCCCTTCTGTCGTCCCCTCTGGGATCAGGGGGGACCGGCAAAGCGCCACCTTCGGTGGCGTTTGAGCTGAGGGGGGTCGTGCTTCTGTCGTCCCCTCTGGGATCAGGGGGGACCGGCGGACGAAGTCCGTCGAGGGGGGTCGCGGTGGGGGACTGCACGGTGACCCTCCCCGAATCAGACGCCACCTCCGGTGGCGCTTCTACGACGCCTCTGCCTACGGCAGAGGAAACCTCCCTGCACAGCAGGGAGGGTGAGAGAAGGGCACAGCAGGGAGGGTGACAGAACCTGTCGTCCCCTCTGGGATCAGGGGGTCCAGCGAACGGAGTGAGCTGAGGGGGGTCGCGGTGGGGGACTGCACGGTGACCCTCCCCGAATCAGACGCCACCTCCGGTGGCGCTTCTACGACGCCTCTGCCTACGGCAGAGGAAACCTCCCTGCACAGCAGGGAGGGTGAGAGAGGGGCACAGCAGGGAGGGTGAGAGAGGGGCACAGCAGGGAGGGTGACAAAACCACCGAGGGGTGTCGCGGTGTGAAGACGGCACCGTGACCCTCCCCGCCGCAGCTTGCCGGCGGCGAGCACCGCAGGGACGCTGACTGGAGGCGGGAAGCCCTTCCACCACGCCCTATCATCACGGCGACGGCGATGGAGCTCGCCACAACCGCCTGCCGGCTGATGGCTCCTGCAGACCGAGACCCGCAACGGAGCCATGCCTGACAGACGCACATCTCGCAGCACGCGCCCTACCCGCCGCCTCCGCTCGTTGACCGCCCCGGCCGCCGTGCTCGCCGGCGGTCTCGCCGGCTCGGCCGCCCGGGCCGCCGTCGTCGCCGCCTTCCCGGCGGAGCCGGCCGCCTTCCCGACCGTGACCCTCGCCGTCAACCTCACCGGCTCGCTGCTGCTCGGCCTCTACCTGGCCCGGCGGCAACGATCCGTCGTGCCCCGCTGGACCATCCCGTTCTGGGCGATCGGCGTGCTCGGCTCCTTCACCACCTTCTCCGCCTTCAGCGTCGAGGTGGTGCGGCCGACCGGCACACCGCACGCAGTGGCTCCCGCGATCGACCATCATCAGGGCCGGTCTTCACGTCCGAGTCGAGAGAAGAGGCCCCGATGGCACAGCGGTTGAAGTACTTCGCCGGGGGTGAGTGGAAGCACACCAGCAGCGGCGAGTACTACCCGATCACCAACAGCAGCACCGGCGAGGTGATGGCGGAAGCCCCCCGCTGCACCGCCGAGGAGGTCGACGCGGCGGCGGCGGCAGCGGCGGCCGCCTACCCGGCGTGGCGGGACACCCCGGTCACGACCCGGGTGCAGGTCATGTTCCGCCTCAAAGCGCTGCTGGAAGCGAACCTCTACGATCTCGCCGTACTGCTGTCGACCGAGATGGGCAAGTCGTACACCGAGGCCCGGGGAGACGTGCTGAAGGCGATCGAGGTCGTCGAGCTGGCCTGCGCCGTGCCGGTCACCATGCAGGGCGACTCGCTCATGAACGTCTCCGACGGCTACGACACCGTCACCTACCGGGAGCCGCTCGGCGTCTTCGTCGGCATCGCCCCCTGGAATTTCCCCGCGATGATCCCGATGGGCTGGATGATGCCGCTGGCGGTCACCACCGGGAACACCTTCGTGCTGAAGGCGGCATCCTTCGTGCCGCAGACGGCGCTGCGGATCGCCGAGCTGCTCGAGGAAGCCGGGCTGCCGCCCGGGGTGGTGAACGTCGTCACCTGCTCCCGCCACGAGGCGGAGCGGCTACTCGTCCATCCCGACGTCAAGGGGATCACGTTCGTCGGGTCGGCCGAGGTCGGCCGTCACATCTACGCCACCGGCGCCGCCCACGGCAAACGGGTCCAGGCGCTCACCGAGGCCAAGAACCACGCCCTGATCCTGCGCGATGCCCCGATCCGCGCCACGGCCCAGCGGATCATCAACTCGGCGTTCGGGTGTGCGGGCGAGCGCTGCATGGCGCTCCCGGTGGTCGTGGTCGAGGAGCCCATCGCCGACGAGCTGGTCGCCACCGTCGCCGAACTCGCCCGGGACCGCCGCATCGGGCCTGCCTACGTGGAGACGACCGAGCTGGGGCCGCTGGTGAACGCCGAGCACAAGGCGTTCGTCACCGAGTGGATCCAGAAGTCGATCGACGAGGGGGCGGTGCCCGTGCTCGACGGCCGCTCGGTGCGGGTCCCCGGACACGAAGGCGGCTACTTCGTCGGACCGACCGTGTTCGACCACGTCACCCGGGACATGGCCTGCGGGCGGGAGGAGGTGTTCGGCCCCGTGCTCTACGTGAAGCGGGTCGAGAGCTTCGAGCAGGGGATCGAGGTCATCAACGCCAGCGAGTTCGCCAACGGGGCCTCGGTCTTCACCCGGAGCGGCCATCACGCCCGGGAGTTCGCCCGCCGCATCGACGCCGGCATGGTCGGCATCAACGTCGGCATCCCAGTCCCGATTTCCGTGTTCCCGTTCACCGGCCACAAGGGCAGCTTCTACGGCGACCTCCACGTCATGGGCCGGGACGGGGTCGCCTTCTTCACCGAGACCAAGGCGGTCACCAGCTTCTGGTTCGACGAGGCCTCCCTCGCCGGGGACAAGGTCGGCACCTGGGAGGGCACCATCACCCGGAGCTGAGGCGTGTCCCGGTGCAGGTCGCGGGACCCCGTCACTCCACCTTCCTCTTTTCTCGTCCCCCCTGGTCTCAGGGGGGACCGGCAAAACGCCACCGCAGGTGGCGTTTGAGCCGAGGGGGGTACAGGGCCGCGACGTTGCAGGGTGGACCTTCCCCGGATCGTCGCCACCCTGCCGGGTTTCCCCCTAGGCTCAGAGAGGGCCTCCCGGAGCGGGATCGCGCCGCACCACGACAGCCCGGCGGACACCCGAAAGGACATCACCAGTGGAATACGTCACCTACGGCAAGACCGGGCTCCGTGTCTCCAACATCGCTCTCGGCACTTGGGAACTCGGCGGCGATTGGGGCGCCTTCGACCGCGACCAGGCCATCGCCGCCATCCGCCAAGCCCGCGACGAAGGCATCACCTTCTTCGACACCGCCCAGGCCTACGGGTTCGGGGCATCGGAGGAGATCCTCGGCGAGGCGCTCCGGTCCGAGCTGAAGGGCGCCGGCGACGAAGTCGTGATCGCCACCAAGGGCGGGCTGCGGGCCGTCGGCGACGGGGTCGTCCGTGACGCCAGCCCGGCGTTCTTGCGCTCCGGAGTCGAGGACAGCCTCCGCTTCCTCGGGGTGGACACCATCGACCTCTACCATGTGCACTGGCCGGATGCCAAGGTGCCCTCCGCCGAGACCGCCGGCGCGCTCGGCGAGCTGGTCGCCGAAGGCAAGATCCGTCACGTCGGCGCCTCCAACTTCGGCGTCGCCCAGATGGAGGAGTTCTCGGAGACCCGGCCGCTGGAGTCACTCCAGCCTCCCTACCACATGTTCCGTCGCGGCGTCGAAGCCGAGATCCTGCCGTACTGCGAGGCCGAGAACATCGGGGTCATGGTCTACGCGTCGCTCGCCCACGGGCTGCTCACCGGCGCTCTCAACGAGGCGACCGTCCTCCCCGATGACGACTGGCGAGCCTCCAACGCGGCGTTCCACGGTGACGGGTACCGGCGCAACCTCCAGGTCGTTGACCGGCTCCGCGGCGTCGCCGCCGACGCCGGCTGCTCGCTGAGCCAGCTCGCCCTCGCCTGGATCTTCTCCAACTCTGCGGTTCACGCCGCCATCGTCGGATCCCGCACCGGGTCGCATGTCGCGGAGGCGGCGGCCGCTTCGTCGCTGGTGCTCTCCGACGACGTCCTGGCTCGCATCGAGGAGATCCTCGCCGACAGCGTGCCCGTGGCCGGGGCCACTCCCGAGAGCATCTAGGGCACGCCGCCGCCGGCCCGGCCGGGCCGCGGCCCGGCGTGCCCTGCCGCTCCCGTACGGCCCTGCTGTGCGGGAGCGCCGTGACGGTGGGGCGGATTGCCGTATCGTTGATCGGAATGCCCGGTGAACGGATTCTGATTATCGAGGATGACCAGCGCATAGGATCGTCCCTTCTGCGCGCCCTCGCCGGGAACGGCTACGACGCCTGCTGGGAACAGACCGGATAAGGCGGGATAGATTCCGTCGCCGGGCAGCGGCCCGACATGGTGTTGCTCGATCTCGGGCTGCCCGATGTCGACGGGCTGAGCGTCTGCCGTGAGATCCACTCTGTCGACCCGACCGTCGATGTCCTCATGCTCACGGCTCGTGACGAGGAGCTCGATGTGGTGGTCGGACTCGATGCGGGAGCAATCGACTATGTGACCAAGCCCTTCAAGCTGGCCGAGTTGCTGGCACGCATTCGCGCTCAGCTGCGGCGCGCCGAGCCCCACCCCCTCTCTCGATCGACCGTGGGTGATCTCGTCATCGACATCGATGCCCGCCGGGTGTGGCTCGCCGGCCACGAGATCGGGCTTCGGGCGAAGGAGTTCGATCTCCTGAGCCGCCTGATCGCCCTCGCCAACACCGGAGCAACCGACCTCGCCGGCTTCGAGATCTTCTACACGTTCACCGACCCGACTGCGGATGCCACCGAGAGCTACTACTTCGAACTCCCCGATTCGTTCACCATCCCTGCCGGAGGTCGGCGTATCGTCCACTTCGACAACACCGGGGCACCGGACCACTTCCCGGTCAACGAGTTCAGCCTCTACTCCACCTCGCTCGACGCGCTCGACGTGTCGGTCACCGTGAGTGCCGCCGGGGCCGCCCCGCAGACCGCCACCGTCCAGAAGGACGCCGGTGGCGAAGAGACCGCGGATTGATGCCTGCGTCCGGCCTATGGGCCCGTCCGGTTGTGGCCCCTGCGTCTCAAGTGCCTCTCAGCTTCCTCTCAACTACGGCGACGTATGGTTGGGCTCTGATCGGGAGGGCGTCATGAGCCTCACAGATTGGTGATCGATGCGTCTACTGGTGGTCGAAGACGAGCTGAAACTTGCGTCGTATCTCAAGCGGGGTCTGGAGGCGGACGGCCATGCGGTCGACGTCGCCGCCGATGGCGAGGAGGGGCTGTGGCTGGCTCGTAACCAGCCGTACGACGTGATCGTGCTCGACATCATGCTGCCCAAGCGGAACGGCTTTCTGGTGTGCGCCGACCTCCGGGAGGAGTCGAACTGGACGCCGATCCTGATGTTGACGGCCAAGGACGGGGAGTTCGACATCGCCGAAGCGCTCGATACCGGAGCCGACGATTACCTGACCAAGCCATTCTCCTTCGTCGTCTTGTCCGCTCGCATCAGGGCATTGGCCCGGCGGGGAGCGCCTGAGCGGCCGACCGTGCTCCAGGTCGACGACCTCCGCCTCGACCCGGCGGCTCACAGGGTCGAGCGGGGTGAGGCGGAGATCAAGCTGACGGCGAAGGAGTTCTCGCTCCTCGAGCACCTCATGCGACATCCCGGGGAGGCGGTCGGGAAGATCGACATCCTGAACGCGGTGTGGGATTGGGACTTCGACGGAGATCCGAACGTGGTCGAGGTCTACGTCGGCTACCTCAGGAGGAAGATCGACGACCCCTTCGGCCGGGCATCGATCGAAACCGTGCGCGGCGTCGGTTACCGGCTGCGGGCCGACCGATGACGGGGCCCAGGACCACGGCCCGTGGTCTCGGCGTACGTGCCCGCACCACGCTGATCGCCACCGCCGTGGTCGGTCTCGTCCTCGCGGGGTCCGGCGCTCTCTTGCTCGCTGCTACCAGATCGGCACTGTTCCAGTCTGTCGAGACCACCGTGACCGCCCGCTCGGCGGACCTGGCGTCCCAGCTCGCCGGTGGCGCAACACCCCGCCCCGTGCCCTTGATCAGGGGAATCTCGGTCCAGATCGTGATCGACGGCACGGTCGTCTCCTCGACGGAGGACATCGAGGGCCAGAGTCCAATCGTGGATGTTGTCGCCGCCTCTGGCGCGATGTCGACGGTTGAGGTGCCTTCGCTCGATGCGAGCGAGAACGAGGGACAAGCACAAGGTGAGGACAACTTCGACGGGCCGTTTCTCGTGGCGGTTGCCGGCGTGAGTACCGAGGGCCGGCAGGCCACGGTGCTGGCGGCAGGGTCTCTCGGGGCGGTGGAGAACGCCACCCGGACTCTCGTTCCGCTGCTGGTGCTGGGCGTTCCGGCGCTCACCCTGCTGGTCGGTCTGACGGTGTGGCGTCTCACCCGCCGCGCCTTCCGACCGGTGGAGGCGATGGCCGAGCAGGCCGACGTGATCTCCTACCGCGATCTGCACCTGCGCGTCCCGGAACCGGAACCCGACGACGAGATCCGGCGGCTCGCCGTGGTGCTCAATCGGATGCTCGAGCGCCTCGAGGCATCCGTGTCCCGGCAGCGCAGGTTCACGGCCGATGCCGGGCACGAGCTGAAGAGCCCGGTCGCCACGCTCCTCACGATGGCGGAGGTGGCGGAGGCGAATCCCGGCGCCTTCAACGTCGCCGAGCTCGCCGGCGACGTCGCCGGTCAGAGCCGCCGGCTGGCCACCCTCGTCGATGACCTGCTCGTCCTGGCGCGCACCGACGAACATCGCCTCGAGCTCAACCGTGAGTGGTTCGATCTCGCCGGGGTCGTCTCCGACGAGATTACCGCCGGCGGCCCCGCGCCCGTCTTGTTCGACACGCACCGGGTGGAACCGGCACGGGTCTTCGGGGACCGTCGTAGGTTGGGTCAACTCGTACGGAACCTGCTCGACAATGCCGCTCGTCATGCCACGGCGACTGTGCGGATCGAGACTCAGGCGCGGGGCAAGGAGGTCACATTGTGTGTGGCCGATGACGGGCCGGGGATCCCCCTTGCCGATCGGGAACGGGTCTTCGAACGGTTCGTGCGGCTGGACGATTCCCGATCCCGTGAGGCCGGCGGCACCGGACTCGGCCTATCGGTGGTCCGCAGCATCGTCGGGGCACACGGAGGGCGGATCAGCGTCGATGACGATCCCGAACTCGGTGGTGCCGCTGTCACCCTCGTCCTCCCTACCGGGTTGAACGATGACCCGGCGTCTCCGCCCGTGCCGTGATCCGCGTCGGAGAGGCTCTCCCTCCGTAGCCCTCATCGATTGGATCGTGCCACCGGTCCGTGACTTCCGCTCGGGTACCCGTCGGCCGTCGAGACGCGAAGACTGCCGGACCCCGACGGATCCGGCAATCTTCTTGGGGACGGTGGGTACCAGGTCTCAGCCGTTCGTTGTCGCCTCGTTGGCGTCGCCGGCGTCGGGGATTCCGTCGCCGTTGTTGCCGACCTCTTCGCCTTCGAACTGGTGATCGATCCCGTCGGTCTCAGCGTCGTCGGGTGCTTCCACCTCGTCGGCCTCGTTGGCGTCGTCGGGTGCTTCCACCTCGTCGGCCTCGTTCGCGTCGGGGATTCCGTCGCCGTTGTCGCCGACCTCTTCACCGTCGAACTGGTAGTCGATCCCGTCGACGGCTGCATCGCCGGGCGCTTCCACTTCGTCGGCCTCGTCGGCAGGGGCGGTGGAGTGGCTGTCGGTGGCCACCGGCGGCGACTCAGGCGCCGTCGGAGTGGGCGTGCTGGCGGCGGTCGCAATACCCATCGAGCCGAGCGCCAGACCGATGGCGGCGGCAAGGGTGTAGAGGCGCTTCGCGGGCTTCTTGTCGGTTGACATCAAATGACCTCCTGGTCCGTCGGTACGTTCTGTGCGCACATCATGCCTCCACCCACCTGTGCACAGCCTGAGAGCACCTGAGGCCCACCTGAAGGACCGCGCACGGCCTTCGACCGGGCCGCCACCCTCACATGATTCTCATGGTGCACGGCATACGGTTGGGAGATCGGCCGAGGATCGCGCCATCGCGCCAGCGGTCGGCCGGCCCGTAGGGCTCTCGTGAGATGCAGGGAGGCGGACATGGAAGTCGCCAAAGGAATCCATCGGCTCACCGATGACATCGCCAACTTCTATCTGGTCGAAGAGAACGGCAAGCTCGTGCTCGTCGACGCCGGAACCCCGAAGGACTGGGAGGTGTTCACCGCCGCCGTGGCCCGGCTCGATCATCGCATCGACGAACTCGACGCCATCCTGCTCACCCACGCCCACGCCGACCACACCGGATTCGCCGAGCAGGCCCGCACCACCGCCGAGGCCCGGGTCTGGATCCATCAGGCCGACGAGCACGCCGTCACCACCGGAGACGTCGGCGGCCGCGACGGCCACCTGCTCTCCTACCTCTTCAGGCCCCAGCTCTACCGGACCGCGGTGTCGCTGATGCGGCGGGGCGCCTCCAAGATCATCCCGGTGCACGAGGTGTCGACGTTCCAGGACGGCGAGGTGCTCGACGTCCCCGGCAAGCCCCGCGTCATCCATGCCCCGGGGCACACCGAGGGGAGTAGCGCGCTCCTGATGGAGGGGCGGGGCGCCATCTTCACCGGAGACGTCATCGCCACCTGGAACCCCCTGACCGGTCGTCCCGGGCCACAGATCATGCCGGCGGCGATGAACCACGACAGCGAGCAGGTGATGCGCTCCCTCGGCGCCCTCGACGGCATCACCGCCGACGTTGTGTTGCCCGGCCACGGCGAACCGTGGACCGACGGCCTCGGTGAGGCGCTACGCCTCGCCCGCGACGCCGGTCCTTCGTAGCGGCCGGGCCGTTCATCGCCGCGTATCATCCCCCTTCGTCGGGAGGTGGGGAGGCGCCGCGTCGCCGCCACAGTCGTGCGCCGACCCCGGTAGGTTCAGGGGAACGGCCGCCGTCGAGCCGATCGAGGAGGCGCACCGATGGCCGAGGTTCCGGAACGCAACCTGGCATTCGAGCTGGCCCGGGTCACCGAGGCGGCAGCGATGGCCGGCGCCCGCTGGCAGGGCCGCGGCAACAAGGAGGCCGCCGACCAGGCGGCGGTCGACGGCATGAGGCTCATCCTCAACTCGCTCGACATCGACGGCACGATCGCCATCGGGGAAGGCGAGAAAGACCACGCCCCGATGCTCTACAACGGCGAGAAGGTCGGGACCGGGCACGGAGAGGCGTGGGACGTGGCGGTGGACCCGATCGACGGAACCACCCTCACCGCCGCCGGTATCCCCGGTGCCATCGCCGTCATCGCCCTGGCGACCCGGGGCACCATGTACGCCCCCGGCAGCCTCGTCTACATGGACAAGATCGCGGTCGGTCCCGAGGCGGTCGGCAAGGTCGACCTCGACGCTCCCATCGACCACAACCTGCGGCAGGTCGCCAAGGCGCGCGGCAAGGACCTCAACGACCTCACCGCCGTCATCCTCAACCGCCCCCGCAACCAGCGCTACGTCGACGAGGTGCGGGCCGCCGGCGCCCGTATCCGCCTCATCAACGACGGCGACGTGGCCGGCGCCATCGCCACCACCGAGGAGCACACCGGGATCGACGTCCTGCTCGGCATCGGCGGCTCACCCGAGGCGGTGATCTCCGCCTCCGCCCTGAGCTGTGTCGGCGCCGAAATCCAATGCCGCCTCTGGCCCCGCGACGACCGGGAACGGGACTACGCCGCCGAACGCGGGCTCGACCTCGAACAGGTGCTCACCACCCGCGACCTGGTCGACTGCGACCGGGTGCTCTTCGCCGCCACCGGGGTCACCGGAGGGGAGTTCCTCGACGGCGTCCGGTTCGTGGCCGACGGCGCCATCACCCATTCGATCATGATGCGAGCCAAGACCGGCTCGATCCGCCACATGTCGACCCGCCACGACTTCACCAAGCTCCGCAAGCTCTCGACCCTCATCTTCGACTGAGCGGACCCGCCGGGAACCCGGTTGCCTTCATCGGGACCCGTCGCGTTCCTCGAGCCGGCGGCTCCCACTCGGAGATCCGGACTCTCATCGGTTTCTCAGCGTCGAACCCATACAGTCCGAAGGGCCTCCGATTGGAAACCGATGGTCACGACGGCGGCGTGCGTGCACGCCAGAACAGGACGACGGGTGGCGCAGGCACCCATCGCCCTCGGCGCCGCGTCGAAGCTGCCGCGCCCCGCGACCCGATGACGACCGGCCCGCCGCCGGGAGGTGCCACCGCCACACCGCGGCGGGGGAACCGGCCGCTGCCGGCCATCGTGGGATACGGCGTCCTCGTCGGCATCGCCGGCGGCCTGGCGGCGTGGTTCTTCCGGCTGCTGATCGGGTTGGTCCACAACCTCATGTTTCTCGGCCGCCTCAGCGTCTCGTACGACGCCAACGTCCACACCCCGCCCTCCCCGTGGGGCGCCGCGGTGGTGCTGGTGCCGGTGGTGGGCGCCGTCGGCGTCGTCTACGCCGTGACCCATTTCGCTCCCGAGGCCAAAGGGCACGGCGTCCCCGAGGTGATGGACGCCGTCCATTACGATTCGGGGGTGATCCGGCCGATCGTGGCCGTCATCAAGGCCCTCGCCTCCGCACTCTCCATCGGCTCCGGCGGGTCGGTCGGCCGGGAAGGCCCCATCGTGCAGATCGGGTCGGCGGTGGGATCCTCGCTCGGCCAGGTCCGGCACCTCTCCACCCCCGACCTGCAGCTCCTCATCGCGGCCGGCTCCGCCGCCGGGATCGCCGCCACCTTCAACGCTCCGCTCGGGGGCGTGCTCTTCGCCGTCGAGCTGCTGTTGGTGCGGGTCTCGGGCCGGGCCCTGCTCGTCGTCGCCGCCGCGGTCGCCGCCGCCATCGCGGTCGCCCGCCGCCTGCTCGGGTCCCAACTCGCCTTCACGGTGCTCCAGCTCCAGCAGACCAAGCCGCTGTCGGCATCGTGGGTGGCGCTCCTGGCGCTGGTGGTGACCGGGGCCGTGGTGGGGGTGGTGGCAGCGGCCTTCATCCGCGGCCTCTACTGGGCAGAGGACCGGTTCGAACTCCACTTCCGCAACCCCTACCTGGCCCACGTCGTCGGCATGGCGACGGTGGGCCTCGTCATGTACGGGTTCTTCCGCTGGCTCGGCGACTACAACGTCCAGGGGGTGGGGTACGCCACCATCACCGACGTGCTGCGCGACATCATCTTGAACCCGTGGATCCTGCTGGCGCTCGCCGCCGGCAAGTGGCTCGTCACCGTGCTCACCCTGGGCTCCGGCGCCTCCGGCGGCGTCTTCTCACCGTCCCTGTTCATGGGCGCCGCGGTGGGCGCCATCGCCGGGCACGCCTTCGCCGCCATGGGCCTGTCGGTCGACCCGACCGTGTTCGTCCTCGGCGGCATGGCGGGGACCGTGGCCGGTACCACCGGGGCGGTGCTGACCGGGATCGTGGTGGTGACCGAGATGACCGGCGACTTCGCCATCGCCGTTCCTCTCCTCGTCGTAGCCGCCACCGCCAACGCGGTGCGACGCTACCTGTCGCCGGCGACGATCTACGCCGAGAAGCTGCTGCGACGGGGACGCTGGGTGCCCACCGGGCTGCAGGCGGCCGGGATCAACACGATCCGGGCCCGGGACATGATGGCCCCACTCCCGGCACCCGCCGGAGCCGCCACGGCGGCGGCCGTGGTCGATGTCGACGCCTCGGTGTTCGCCGTCATCCTCGCCCTCGAGACCGGCTCCGCCGTCACGGTGACGGACGGCGACACGGTCGTCGGCACCGTGACCCGGGACGCGGTCGACGCCGCGATCCGGCGCCTCGGGCAAGGCACGCCGCTCCCGCCCCGGCCGGGGCCGAGCCCGGATCAGGACGGAGACGGGCTCGGCCCGTAGAAGGCGGCCAGCGCCTGGTACAGCGCCGGGTGGTGCACTCCCAGCGCTTCGGGCGTGGTAAAAAACACCTCGGTGGCGACGGCGAACAGCTCGGCCCGGCTCACCTCGGCGTAGGTCCCGAGCACCGGATCCGGCACCGGATGCGCCCGGATGCCGGCCAGCGTCTCGTTGAGCACGGCGTCCCAGTGCAGCTCCTCGCCGCGGCTGCCCATCGGCGGGGTCCCGTCGGCGGCGCCGGACATCATGTCGATCTTGTGGGCGAACTCGTGGTAGACGACGTTGCGGCCGCCTTCGGGGTGGCGGGTTGCCGCCACGACGGCGTCCCAGGTGAGGACGACCGGGCCGTGCAGCATCGCCTCCCCGGCGAGGGGAGTCGGGCAGGCCCGGTGGGCGCCCGGGAGCGAAGGATCGGAGCGGGCGCCGCGTTTGATCACCGTCGCCGGGTAGACGATGACGCTGTGCACGTCCCGGTACACCTCGAGGCCGAGATGGAGGGCGAGCAGGCAGGCGTGGGCGGCGATGGTGACCTTCACCGTCTCGTCGAGGTCGAGGTCGCCGGCCGCCTCGTACTCCTTGGTCTCGAGGAATCGCCGGGTCAGCGCCTCGAGCCGGTCCCGGTCCCCGGGGTCGAGGTCGCTCCACACCGCTCCGTGACGCGGCAGCGCCCACTGCCAGAGGTCGAGGGGAGCCTCGTTGCCGGGATGTCGCCACCATCGCATGAGATGCTCAGGGTACGGGCCGCGGCGACGCTCGGGGCCGGTGACCGCCGGCACCGGCGCTCAGGCCACCCTGCTCTCCGATCGGGAGGTGGCGTGACGCTTGGCGTCGATGGTCGCCAGGAGATGGGTCCACGACTCCGAGAAGGCGGCGGCACCCTCCCGCTGCAGCCGATCGGCCAGGGCGTCGTGATCGATCCCGCGGCGGGTGAGGGAGGCGATGACACCGTCGGCGTCGCCCCCGTCGGGAGGAAGGATCGTGCCGATGACGCCGTGGTCGGCGAAGGCGAGCAGCGTCTTCTGGGGCATGGTGTTGATGGTGTAGGGGGCGACGAGGTCGCGGACGTAGAGGATGTCGGAGGCGCCGGGGTCCTTGGTTCCGGTGCTGGCCCACAGCAGCCGCTGCGGCTGGGCGCCGAAGCTCATCACCGTTCGCATCCGATCCGAGTCGAGCAACTCGCGGTAAGCCTGGTAGACGGTCCCGGCGACCGCGATGCCGATCCGGTCCCGCAGGTCGGGGCCCACCTCGGACATGGTGGCCTTGTCCCAGCGGCTGACGAAGATCGACGCCACCGATCGCACGTCGGGATTGAGTCCGGCGTCGATGCGGCGCTCGATGCCGCGCAGGTAGGCGTCGGCCGCCGCCTGGTACTGCCCGGCCGAGAACAGCAGGGTCACGTTCACCGGGATCCCGGCGAAGATCGCCTCCTCGATCGCCGGGAGGCTCTCCGGGGTCCCGGGAATCTTGATGAGCAGGTTGGGGCAGGCGGCCAGGTGGTGGAGGCGCCTCGCCGCCGAGAAGCTGGCCGGGGCGTCGAAGGCGAGCAGCGGTGAGATCTCGAGCGACACCCAGCCGTCGATGCCGTTGCTGCGCTGGTGGATGGGCCGGAACAGCTCGGCGGCCCGTCCCAGGTCCTCCACGGCCAGCCGGTAGAACAGCTCCTCGTCGTCGACGTCGTCGGCGGCTGCCTGGATCTCCTCGTCGTAGCCGCTGCTGCCGTCGATGTCGCGGGCGAAGATCGTCGGGTTGGAGGTGAGCCCGGTGACGGACAGGTCGTCGATGAGATGCTGGAGGGTGCCGTCCGCCACCATGGCCCGGGTGATGCTGTCCAGCCACAAGCTGACCCCGAGATGGTGGAGCCGCAACGTCTGCCGATCCATGGCGTGCCCTCCTTCGAGCCCAAGATGTCGGCCGAGGCGGGAATCGCGAACCGGAGCCGTTCTCCCCGCCGTCGGGATTCCCGCATCCTGGGCGAGGCGTGATGAGAAACCGGTGAGACCGGGAAGGATCCGATCCCGTCCGCCGTTGCGGTACGGTGAAGCGACGGTCTTGCCTCTCATCGGCGCCTCATCTCCGGAAGGCCACCATCACCTCATGAGATTTGCACCACCGACGTTGCGATCAGGAAGCGCGTCGTGACCCGACCGACGCCGATCGCCCTCGTGATCGCCGACGTCGACGGCACCCTGGTGACGAGCGACAAGCGTCTCACCTCTGCGTCACGGCAGGCGGCCCGTGAGCTGCGGGAACGTGGCATCGATCTCATGATCACCAGCGGCCGCTCGCCGCGGGGTATGCAGATGCTGATCGAGCCGCTGCAGCTCACCACCCCGCTGGCGGCGTTCAACGGCGGCATGTTCGTCTCCCCCCACCTCGAGGTCCTACAGTGCCGGCCCATTCCCGACGAGATCGTGATGCCGCTGCACGACCTGCTTTCCGGATACGGGCTCTCGGTGTGGGCCTACAGCGGCACCGAGTGGTTCGCGACCGACCCGGCGGGGCCGCACGTGGCCTCGGAAACCGCCGCGGTCCACTTCGCCCCGTCCGCCGTTTCCTCTCTGCACGGCATCACCCAGATCGTCAAGCTGGTCGGGGTCGGCGACGACGAACCGCGCCTCATCGCCGCCACCGAGGCGGTGCACGAGGGTTTCGGCACCGAGGTGTCGGCGACCCGCTCCCAGCCGTACTACCTCGACATCACCCATCCGGAGGCGAACAAGGGCGCGGTGGTGGACTACGCGGTCGCCGCGCTCGGGGTGCCGGCGGCGGCGATCGCGGCACTCGGCGACATGCCCAACGATCTGCCGATGCTCGCCAAGGTCGGCCTCAGCATCGCCATGGGCAACGCCGAGCCGGAGGTGCAGCGCGCCGCCGACGCCGTCACCGGCAGCAACGACGAGGATGGCTTCGCCGCCGCCGTGACACGGTTCGTTCTGGCGGAAGCGGTCGCCTCGTCCCAAAGCGGCGCGGCGACGCGGAGAGGGCGCCAGGCGGCGCCCCGTCCCGCCCACCGAGAGGAGAAGTCATGACCGACCTCGTTTCCCATACCGACCACCCGATGCGCCTCGGCATGATCGGCCTCGGCCGGATGGGCGCCAACCTCGCCCGCCGGCTCACCGCCGCCGGCCACGAATGCGTGGTCTTCGACGTCGACCAGAAGGCAGTCGCTGCCCTGGGTCCGGAAGGGATCGAAGGCGCCGGCTCCCTTGCCGACCTCGTCGCCGCCCTGACCCCGCCCCGGGCGCTGTGGATCATGGTGCCCGCCGCCGTGGTGCAGGGCGTGATCGACGACCTCGCTCCGCTGCTGGAAGAGGGCGACGTCGTCATCGACGGCGGCAACTCGTACTACCGGGACGACATCACCCGCGCCCACTCCCTCGCCGGTCACGGGATCCGGTACCTCGACTGTGGGACGAGCGGCGGCGTGTGGGGCCTCGAGCGCGGCTACTGCCTCATGATCGGCGGCGACGCCGCGGCGGTGGAACGGCTCGACCCGATCTTCGCCTCGATCGCCCCGGGCCGGGGCACGGTCGAGACCACTCCGAACCGGACCTCCGACGGCACCGCCCCCGAGGGGTACCTCCACTGCGGGCCGAGCGGCGCCGGCCACTTCGTCAAGATGGTCCACAACGGCATCGAGTACGGGATGATGGCCGCCATCGCCGAGGGGCTCGCCGTCATCCACGGCGCCGACGCCGGGTTGCGGTCGGAGGCGGCGGACGCCGAGACCGCCCCGCTGCGCGACCCCGCCGCCTACCGGTACCAGATCGACGTCGCCGAGGTGGCGGAGGTGTGGCGCCGCGGCGCGGTGGTCAGCTCATGGCTGGTCGACCTCGTCGCCGACGCCCTCGCCGCCGATCCCGGGCTCGACGGCTTCGCCGGCCGGGTCTCCGACTCGGGGGAAGGCCGCTGGACCGCCATCGCCGCCATCGAGGAGGGCGTGCCCTCCCCGGTGATCACCACCGCCCTCCAGGAGCGGTTCGCCTCACGCGGCCTCGCCGACTTCGCCGACAAGCTGCTCTCGGCGATGCGCCACGAATTCGGCGGCCACGTCGAGAAGCACACCTGACGATCGCCCTCCACCCGGCACCGGGAAGCTCTCACGGTGCTCTCATCGATCGGGGACGACGCTGGCGCCGAGAAAGGAGAAGCGACATGCCTGCTGCTGCATGGATACCGATCGTGCTCGTGGCGCTCGGCTTCCTCGCCTACTGCTTCGTGGATCTGGCCCACCACCAGGTGAAGTACCTACCCAAATGGCTGTGGGCCGTGATCTGCTCCCTGTCGATCCCCCTCGGGGGCATCATCTACCTGACCGTCGGCCGGGCCGCCCCCAGCCGCTGATTGGTGCCGCCCGGGACGCCGGCGGTACGAAGGGTGCCCCGCTCACCGTGAGCGACGCCCTCCCGATGCGACGGCCCGGGCGAAGTCCCCGATGACGTCGCTCACCTCGTCAGGCCGATCGAAGCCGGCGAGGTGACCGGCGTGGGGCACGAGCCGGAGGTGGGCCCGGGGGGAATTCGCCACCACCCACAACTCGTCCCGGCGGAAGACCCGATCCTTCTCACCGTTGAGCACCAGGATCGGCCGCTCGAAAGTGCGGAGCGTCGCCAGCACGTCGGGTGCGGCGAGGATGCTGCGCCAGGCCGCCGGGAGCGCCGCGAACCCGTAACCGGCGGCGATGACCGGATCGACGACATCGGGCGGCCACATCCGACGGAAGAGGCGGGTGTTCCAGGTGGTGAGCCACCGTTCCGGGATCCGTTCCACGACGGTGGCGGCGGCGTGGTAGAGGCGGGTGGTGGCGCCGCGGGGGCGGCGCGAGCACCCCATCAGGACCAGGCCCGCCATCCGCTCCGGGAACAGCTCGGCGGTCATCGCCGCCACGTAGCCGCCCAGGGAGTGTCCCACCACCACCGCCTCGCCGGGCCGAGGCGGGAGGGCGGCGGCCACGGCGTCCACCGCGGCATCCAGCGACCAGGGAAGGTGACGTGCCGAACCGTGGCCCGGCAGGTCGACGGCGGCGACGGGGAAGCGACGCCGGAGCCGTTTGATCTGCGGCTGCCACTGCGCCGCCGAGAGGCGGGTGCCGTGGACGAGCACGATGGGGGGAGCGGAGGTCTCCCCGGCTACGGGTCGATCCACGTCCGCTCGGCCCCTAGGAAACCGGCCGCCCCGGACGGGCCCCAGCTTCCCGGCGGGTAGGTGTCGGGCGCGACGGGAGGGTCGGCGATGGCGTCGACGATGCGCCACGCCTCCTCGACGGCGTCCTCCCGGGCGAAGAGGGAGTGGTCCCCGGCGAGGGCGTCGCGGATGACCCGCTCGTAGGCGAACGGGATCCGCCCGAAGAGGCTGTCGTAGTCGACCGTCAGCGGCGTGGTGGCGAGGCGCAGGCCCTCCCCGGGGCACTTGGTCTGCACCAGCAGGTCGACGCCGTCTGCCGGCCCCATCCGGAAGACGAGCCGGTTGGTGTCGGGCGGATCGTGCTGTTCCGAGAACGACAGCGGCGGTGACTCGCGGAACACCACAACCGCCTCGGTGGCGGTTGTCGCCATCGCCTTGCCGGCCCGGACGTAGATCGGCACCCCGTACCAGCGCGGGGTGTCGATGGCGAGGCGGAGGGCGGCGAAGGTGGCGACCCGGGAATCGGCGGCGACGTGGTCCGCCTCGCGGTACCCCTCGTACTGCCCGTAGGTGATGTCGTCCGGCGTGAGGGAACGGGTGGCGGTGAGGACCTTGGCCCGCTCGTCGGCGAAGGAATCGGCGCGGGGGGACACCGGCGCCTCCATCGTGAGCAGGCAGACCACCTGGAGCAGGTGATTCTGGATGACGTCGCGCACCACCCCCAGGGTCTCGTAGAGGCTGCCGCGCTCGCCGATGTCGAACGCCTCGGCCATGGTGAGCTGGATGTGGTCGATGTAGTGACGGTTCCACACCGCGTCGAAGATGGGATTGGCGTAGCGGAAGGCGAGCAGGTTCTCCACCGGCTCCTTGCCGAGGAAGTGGTCGATCCGGAAGATGGCCTCCTCGGCGACGGCGGCGTGCAGCACACTGTTGAGATGGCCCGCCGACGCCCGGTCCCGCCCGAACGGCTTCTCCACCAGGACCCGGGAATGCTCGAGCAGTCCCACCGCCGAGAGCCCGGAGACGACCGGCTCGAACATCTCGGGCGGGATGGCCAGGTAGTGGAGGCAGCGGGCCCCCTCCCCGGTGGCGGCGCCGAGACGGGTGTAGGTGTCGTCGTCGGCGTAATCGCCGGCGACGTACTCGAGCCGGGCGACGAGACGATCGCGGACGGCCGGGTCGGCGTCCGGCACGGCGGCGGTGACGGCGTAGGCAACGTGGCTGGCGAAGCGGTCCCTGTCCCACTGGTCGAGGGCGACACCGATGATGCGCTGCTCGATGGTGCCCTGTTCCTCGAGGCGGTAGAGGGCAGGGAAGAGCATCTTGCGGGCCAGGTCCCCGGTGGCACCGAAGAGCACGGCGACGTCGACGTCGCTCATGGCGAGTCACCCCCGATCGTGAGCCGGTGCTCCCCATCGTCGCCCGCGCCGGGTGCCGGGGCAAACCCGGGATCGCGCCCGGCCACGGTGAACACCAGCTCGGTGCCGGCGGGCAGGGAGGCGGTGTCGAGATCGGCGATGTGCATGCCGATCCCGGTGGCGACCGTGGCGGTCTCGTGGGTGGTCGTCCACTCGTCGGGCGACCAGTGCACGAAGGCCGGGGCGGTCAGCTCGACCCGCAACGTTGACCCGGGCGGGATGTGCTGGATCTTGTGGTTCTTGCGCCAGAAGCGGCGGCGCCGAGCCGCCGGGCTCGGGAGATGCTGTTGCACCACGGCGGGCAGGTCGAACACCGCCCCGTCGGCGATCGACCGCAGCAGCTTCAGGTACTCGGCGTGGGCCCAGACGAGCGGCATCGCCGAGCCGGCCGGCCGCCCGTAGAAGAGCTCCCGGTCGGGCAGGTCGGCGGCGTCCCAGGTCTGCTCGGGGAGCAGGCCGCCGTGGCCCGCCATCGCCTGCATCGTGGCCGCCAGCGCCCGGGCCTCCTCGCTCCGCTTCCCGGCCACCGCGAAATGGCCCCGCTCGCCGGTGAGCAGCGGCCAGATCCTACCCTGCCCGGAGCCGTCGAACGGCTCGCCGTCGGGGTGCTCCCCGTAACCGTCGTCGGTGTAGCGCCGCCATCCGGGTCCGTACGGGAAGTTCTCCCTCAGGGTGGCGTCGATCACCCGCAACGTCGCCAGGATGCGAGGGTCGTCGGGGGAGCGCAGTCCGAACCGGACCAGGGCGAGGGCGTCGGGGCTGACGACCGACCGGGCCGGTACGTTGTCCTCGCCTGGCGGCCGGTTCTTGATCGGCACCCACCCCTCGGTCGGGGTGGCGGCGCCCGCCTCGTCCGGGACTCCGATCCGAACGTAGTAGCCGTCGACCCCGAACGAAGTGGCGAGCTCGGTACCCGAGACGTAGCACCAGGTCTCGATGTGGGCGTCCCAGCAGTCGGCGGTTTCCCGCAGGTAGGTCGCCACCCGTGGCTCCCCGGCTTCGTCCGCCATGTCGGCGGCGACGAGCAGCGCCACGATCTCGGTGGAGAGGGTGAACGGCGAGTAGCCGCCGTCCTCCTCCCAGCGGTCCTGGGCGGTGACCGGGCCGTTGCACACCAGGTAGCGGGCGGCGGCGCGGACCATCGGCCAGTAGCGCTCGAGGGCACGGTCGGCATCGAGCGCTCCGACGCTGCGGGCGAGATCGACAAGCAGGACCGGGAGGGCGGTCTCGTCCATCTGCACCCCGTTCCAGTAGGGGGTGCCGTCGAGCCACAGGTTCTGGGCCCAGTGGCCGTCGGCCTCTTGGGTGGCCCGCAGGTAGGCGAGGGCCCGCAGCCCGCCGGCATGGGCGCCGATGGCGAAGAAGGCCCCAGCCGCCTCGGTGTGGTCGCGAGGCCAGACCAGGTGGTACCCACCCAGGTCCCCGTCGCCTTTGGCGAACCCCCACGGCACCGACAGCGAGGCGATGAGGCCGCCGGGGAAGGCCTTCGCCTCGTGGGTCGCCAGCACCAGGGCCGAGGCGCGAGCGACCGGGTCGTGAAGGTCGGGGAGGTGGATGCCGCGGCTCCAGGACCGCCACCCGGCCCGGAACCGGGCGAGGGAGGCGTCGAATCCCTCGCGGAGGCTGGCGACGGCCCGCTGCCCCGCCTCGGCCGGGGAGGCGCCGAACCCGAGAGCGATGGTGAACCGCCCCTCGCAGGCCGCCAGGTCGGGGCGAAGCGCCACGGCGACGTTGCCGTCCTCGGCCCGGTCCCACTGCCATTCCATGGCGTGGTTGGTGTGGAGATCCTGCCAGGCGTCGGAGGAGCCGACGTAGCCGACCGACCTGGCGAGCAGCGGCGCCGTCGCCGCCACCGCCAGCACGGTGTCTCCACGGGCGGCGTAGACCACCGGAGTCCCCTTGTAGTCATCGACCCAGGCGGTGTTCCCGTAGCCGTGGTTGGCGAGGTGGGGGGCCGCCAGGAACACGAGGGTGTAGTCCCCGAGCGGCTCCACTTCGGAGGTGAACGACACGTCGACGAGCAGCGTGGGACGGTCCGGATCGGTGACGTAACGCTTGGTGATGGCGAACTCCCCGTGGGAGTCGCCCGTCTCGACCATGAAGGTGGGGATCGACGTCTCGATGGCGGTGGTGTGGTGCATCCCGTGCCGCTTCTCCTCGAAGAACCGGCCGTCGGGGGTGGCGACGAGGAACTCGGCGTCCCGCAGGCAGGCCGTGTCGAGGCGCGGGTAGTAGACCTCGTTGAGGATCCCGTGGCTGAGAGTGAACCAGAGTGGGCTCCCGGCACCGTGGGCGGTGCCGACCGCCTCCTTGGCGCTCGAGGTCCAGCGCGGTTCGATTCCGGGTGCCCCCGGCGCCATGGTGGTCACGGTTTCCTCTCTCCGCGTCCGGGTGAGCCGGAGATTCGAGGGGGCGCCGCGGTCCGGGCGGTGTGCGTCATGTGCCCAGGCTGTCGCCCCACCCATGAGATAACCGTGAGAGCGAGGGGTCTCCCCCGCTCCGGTCACGATTCTCACGCGCGCCTCACCCTAGATGGACCATGATGGGGGCGTGCAGCATCTCCGGCCACGCACCACCAAACAGGGATCGACGATCGGGTTGGTGGCGGTGGTCGGGGCGATCGGGGTCGTCTTCGGCGACATCGGGACCAGCCCGCTGTATGCGATGCGCGTCGCCCTCGACACCGAGGACGCGGCCCCCGTCGACACCGAGGCGGTGCTCGGGGTGCTCTCCCTCGTGTTCTGGTCCCTCGTGATCGTGATCGGGGTGAAGTACCTGCTCTACGTGCTGCGGGCCGACAACGACGGGGAGGGAGGGATCCTGGCCCTGACGGCGCTGGCCGGCGGCGACGCCACCACCCGCCGGGTGGCGATCATGGTGGCGCTCGGCGTCTTCGGATCGGCGCTGCTGTACGGCGACGGCATGATCACCCCGGCGATTTCGGTGCTCTCGGCGATCGAGGGAGTGGAGGTCGCGGTGCCCGGATTCCACAGCCTGGTGGTGCCGATCACCGTTGTCGTGCTCATCATGCTCTTTCGGGTCCAGCACCACGGCACCGCCCGGATCGGCAGCGTCTTCGGCCCCGTCATGATCTTCTGGTTCCTCGTCATCGCGGTCGCCGGGGTGATCGGCATCATCCAGGAACCCTCGGTCCTGTCGGCGATCTCGCCGGCCCACGGGGTCGGGTTCGTGACGACTCACCGGGGCTCCGCCCTGGTGGCGGTGGGCGCCATCTTCCTCGTCGTCACCGGCGGCGAAGCGCTTTACGCCGACCTCGGGCACTTCGGCGCCGGCCCGATCCGACGCGGCTGGTACAGCGTCGTGTTCCCCGCCCTGCTGCTCAACTACTTCGGCCAGGGGGCGCTGCTGCTCCACGACCCGACGGTGGCCAACCCGTTCTTCGGGCTGGTGCCGCGCTGGGGCCTCTACCCGCTGGTGGCACTCTCCACCGCCGCCACCGTCATCGCCTCCCAGGCGGTGATCTCGGGCGCCTTCTCCCTGTCCCGCCAGGCGATGCGCCTCGGCTACCTGCCGCGGATCCGGATCGATCACACCTCCTCCGACGAGGCCGGCCAGGTCTTCGTGCCCTCGGTCAACAACGCCCTGATGGTGGCGACCGTGTTGCTCGTCATCGCCTTCCACCGGTCGGAGAACCTGGCCGGCGCCTACGGGGTGGCGGTGGCGACGACCATGATGATCACCACCGTGCTCGCCCACCGGGTCGCGCGCACCAAGTGGGGATGGCCCCGGCTCCCCGCCGCCGCCGTCACCGGGGTGCTGCTCTGCATCGACGCCGTCTTCCTCGCCGCCAACCTCCTGAAGATCCCGGCCGGCGGCTGGGTTCCCCTCGCCGTCGCCGGTACCGTGTTCGGCGCCATGACCACCTGGCGGACCGGACGCCGCAGGCTCGGGGTTCGGATCCGCGGTCACACTCTCCCGCTCCACATGTTCGTCGAGACGTTGTCCGATCCCGAGGTGCGGCGGAACCCGGGGACCGGCGTGGTCATGACCGGTCTGAGGGCCTCGACCCCGCCGGTGCTGGCCCACCTCGTCGACCGGGTCGGGGCGCTGCCGGAGCGGCTCATCATCACCACCGTCGACACCGCCTCGGTTCCCCACGTCCGGACCGCCGACCGGGCGGCGGTGGTCGATCTCGCCCGCGGGATCTCCCGGGTGATGCTCCACTACGGATTCATGGACCGGATCGACGTCCCGGCCGACCTGGAGCGCATCAAGGAACGGCTCGAGGTCCCCGACATCGACGACGCCACCTACTTCGTGGGCCACGTGACGGTGGTGCCGGGCCGGCGCCCCGGCATGGCGGCATGGCGGCAGCATCTCTACGCCATCCTCGACCGGAACGAGGCAGCCCCGATCGGGGTCTTCCGCCTGCCGCGGGAACGGGTCGTCGAGATCGGAATGCAGGTCGACGTCTGACCGTCCGGCTCCATACCGCCGCCCGGGTTCCCGTCGGCGGCGACGAACGGCTGCGAGAATGCGACACGTGCCGACGAATCGAACCGACGATACCGGACGGTCGGTCGGGCTGCTTGGTGCCATCGCCATCGGCATCGGCGGCATGGTCGGCGGTGGCATCTTCGCGGTGCTTGGTGTGGTCGCCGGCGACGCCGGCGGCGGTGCCCCGCTGGCGTTCCTGCTCGCCGGTGCGGTGGCGCTGCTGACGGCGTCCTCCTACGCCGTCCTCTCGGTCACCTACCCGTCACGGGGCGGCAGCGTCGTCTTCGTCGACCGCGTCTTCGGGGTGCGGCTCGTCACCGGCGCCCTCAACAACCTGCTCTGGTTCGGCTATCTCGTCACCCTCTCCCTCTATGCCGCGGCCTTCGCCAACTACGCCGCGACGTTCTTCACCTCGGGCTCCGCCGCCCCGGCCTGGCTCCACCATCTCCTCATTACCGTCGCCATCGTGGTCCCGACGGTGCTCAACCTGCTCAGCGCCTCGATCGTTGCCGAGACCGAGACCGCCATCGTGGCGGTAAAACTGGCGATGCTCGCCCTCGTCGGTGGGGTGGGCCTGTCCAGCGTCGAGACCTCCCGCATCTCCGTCTCGGCCTGGCCGTCGCTGCCGGCCATCGCCGCAGCCGGGATGCTGGTCTTCGTCGCCTACGAAGGGTTCGAGTTGATCGCCAACGCCGGCGACGACATCCGCCGTCCCCGCCGCAACCTGCCGCGGGCCTTGTACCTCTCGGTCGTGATCGTGATCGTGTTGTACGTCGCCATCGCCTTCGTCACCGTCGGCTCACTCGACCCGTCACGGATCGCCGCCGTCGCCGACTTCGCGCTCGCCGAGGCGGCCAAGTCGAGCCTCGGCCAGTTCGGGTTCGTGGTGGTGGCCGCCTCGGCGGTGCTCGCCACCCTCTCTGCCATCAACGCCACCCTGTACGGGACGGCCCGGCTCAGCTATGCCATCGCCCGCGAGGGCGAATTGCCGCCGGCCCTGGAACGCAAGGTGTGGTCCGAGCCGGTCGGCCTCCTCATCACCGCCGGGATGTCGCTGCTGCTCGCCAACACCCTCGACCTCACCGAGATCTCCTCGATCGCCAGCGCCATGTTCCTCATCGTCTTCGGGGTCGTGAACGCCGCCGCCTACCGGGCCCACTTCGGCGGAACCGGGCGTCGGGTCGCCGCCGCCCTCGGCGTCCTCGGATGCTTGGCTGCGCTTTCCTTGCTCACCAACGACACCGCCCGGCACCGGCCCCTGGCGCTCGGGATCCTGCTGGCGATGATGGCCCTGTCACTGCTGGGGGAGGCGCTGTGGCTCCAGCACCGGCGGGCGCTCCACCTCGTCGATGATGTCCCCTCCGGCGATTGAGGTTGTCCCGACCGGCCGTATCTCGGTCACCGCGGGGCCCGGCGGCCGTTCCCCGGCATCGCCGCGACCGCGCCAGCCGGGACGGCGGGGAGCCGGATCATCACCGCCGCCCCGCCGCCGGGCGGGTTTGTCGCCGTGATCGACCCACCGTGGGACGCGACGATCTCGGCCGCGATCGCGGTGCCGAGCCCGGTGCCGTGGGCGCGGCGGTCGGTGCCGCGGGTGAACCGGTCGAAGAGGTTCTCCAGCAGATGCTCGGGGAATCCCGGCCCGTCGTCGGCGACGACGACGGTGACGGAGCCGTTGCCCGTCCGCACCGACACGTCGACCGATCCGGCGCAGTGACGGACCGCGTTGGCGATGAGGTTGGTGAGGGCCCGTTCCAGCGCCGCGGCGTCGCCCGCTGCCTCGCCGGAGCCCTTCACCGCCAGCGTCACCCGCCGCTGGCTCGGGTCACGGCGGATGTTGGCCGCCGCCCGCTGCGCCACGTCTCCCACGTCGATGGTGGTGAAGCCCTCGGTGCCGGCGGCCCGCGCCCGGGCCAGCACCAGCAGCTCGGAGGCGGTGGCGTCGACCCGGTCCAGCTCCTCGATGGCGGAGCGCAGCGCCGCCGCCGTCTCGGGATGGCGGTTGTGGCGTTCCGCCAGCTCCAGCTCCGCCCGGGCGATGGCGATCGGAGTCCGCAGGTCGTGGCTGGCGTCGTCGAGGAAGATCTGCTCCCGATCGAAGGCGGCGCGAATGGCGTCGAGCAGGTCGTCGAGGCTCGCGACGAGATCCTGCAGCTCGGTGGTGTCGGCCGCCACGTCGAGGCGCATCGCCCGCCGCCCGGCGGCGATCTCGGTGGCGCGGCGGGCGAGCTGGCGGACCGGCCGCAGCGCCCGATCGACGGAGAGGCCGACGCCGGCGCCGATACCCAGCGACAGCAGCAGCGCCGCGATCGGGAGCACCACGAAGGCGATGCGGTTGGCGCGGTCGAGATCGCTCAACCCGGTGATCGCCTCCACCACGTAGTGGTCGGAGCCCAAGGAGAACGAATCCCCGACGACGAGGGAGTGACCGAAGACGGGATGGTGCACGATGGTGGTGGGCGGGGTCGTCTCGTCGGGGGAGATCGTCTCGGGAGGAATGGCCGGTACCACGTCGGTGAGCCGGGACGACCCGGCCAGTTCCTCACCGGTGGAGGAGAACACCTGGACCCCCTGCTCGGGGGCGGGAAACTCGAGGACGGCGTCACCGCTGGGAGGGAACCCACCGGCCTCGTAGAGGGTCTCGAGCTCGCTCTCGATGCTGTCGATGTGGTCGGTGAGGCCCTGCACCTTGTCGCTTAGCACCCGAGCCCGCCAGAAGAGCCCGGTCCCGACGAGGGCGATTCCCAGCACCACGATCGCCAAACAGAAGACCCGGAGGCCGAAGCGGGCCCGCAGCGTGCGCGGTCGGTACCACGCCATGTCAGTCCGGTCCCGGATCGTGGCGCATCCGGTACCCCTCGCCACGGACGGTCTCGATCGTCTCCCGGGAGAAGGGGCGGTCGATCTTGTTGCGCAGGTACCTGATGTAGACGTCGACGACGTTCGAGGTCCCGTCGTAGGCGAAGTCCCAGACGTGATCGAGGATCTCGGTGCGGCTGATCACGACGTCGCCCCGCGTCATCAGGAGATGGAGGAGGGCGAACTCCTTGGGACTGAGGTCGACGACGACCGGTCCCCGGGCGACCTTCTTGGTGCCCGGGTCGAGGCTGAGGTCGTCCCATTCGAGCACGGTGGGTCGCGGCGGCGGGGTGCGCCTCGTCAGTGCTCGCAGCCGGGCGAGCAGCTCGGCGAACTCGAAGGGTTTGGTGAGGTAGTCGTCGGCGCCGGAGTCGAGCCCCTCGACCCGGTCGGCCACCGCGTCCCGCACCGTGAGCATCAGCACCGGGGCCCACCGCCCCCGCTCCCGCAACCGGCGGCACACCTCGAACCCGTCGATCTTGGGGAGCCCGACGTCGAGGACGACGGCGTCGTAGTCCCATTCGGTGCCCAGCCAGAGGGCGTCCTCACCGTTCTCGGCCACGTCCACCGCGTACCCGTCGGATTCCAGACCGCGCCTGATCAGGGACGCCATCTTGGATTGGTCCTCGGCAACGAGCACCCGCACCTTCAACTCCCTCGTCGATCGTCCCCCATCTTGGTGCGAAACAGATGAGGCCACAATGAGACTCCAGGGCAGACGTCCTGTGTGTCTCATCGTCTTCTCATCGACCGTGGCGGATGATGGTGCGAGTAAGAGGAGCGGCCTCACAAGAGGTCACATCTCGAAAGGCATCAACTGCGAGGAAGTCGAACGCCATCGTGCATGACATCCTCTCCTCCCCGGGGCCCGGGTCGGCGACGACCCGGGCCCTCTCCTCCGGGAGTTTTCGGCTCCCGAGGGAAGGGCAGGCGCCGGGATGGTGGATCCGCCCGGTTTCTCATCGAACCCTCATCGGCCACCAGGCACGATGAGGGACGACGCCCCGTTGGGGCTCACCCGCCGGCAAGGGAGCGGGCCCGCCGAGTTGTGCAGGGAGGCGACCGGATGAGCGATGCAGCAGACATCACTGCCACCGGACGCGTCGGAGCCCCGGACCGGGGTGGGTCGCGATCCCTCAGTGCCGGCTCGTTGCTGGTGGGGGTGGATTCCTCCGACGGCGCCCAGCACGCCCTCTCTTGGACCGCCGCCCTCGCCGAGCGTGTCGGAAGCAAGGTGACCCTGGTGCATGCCAGCTCTCCCTGGGCCGGGCTCGACATCGCCATCCTGCCGTTCGACTACGAGGAGTACCAGACGGATGTGGAGCGGGCCGTCGATGAATGGGCGGAGACCCTTCGCCCGGTCGAACACGAGACCCGCATCCTGGAGGACGGGGCGGCGGAGGCCATCCTCACCATCGCCGAGGAGACCTCGCCGAGCTTGATCGTGGTCGGCGCCCATGCCCGGGGACGTTGGATGCCACACCTGCTCGGTTCCGTTACGGGGAAAGTGCTCCACGGCGCCGTCCACCCGACCGCGGTGATTCCCCGCTCGGCGCCGGCGGGCGCCACCGGAACGTCGCTGCTGGTGGGCGTCGACGGCTCGGCGCCGTCCCTCCGGGCGCTCCGCTGGGCAGCCCTGTCGGCGCCGGTGCTGGGCGCCTCCGTCTACGCGGTGTGTACCGCCCCGCTCGATGCGTTCGCCGAGCGCCCCCGTCTCGCCGAGCTCGACAGCAACGACCCGGTGGGGGACACGCTCGAGGCGCTGCGGTCGCTCTCCACCCAGGTGGCGGGTGAAACCGGAACCGCGGTGACCAGCGACGTGCTGATCGGCCACCCGGCCGAGCAGCTCATCGCCGCCGCCGAGGACCGGCTCGCCCTCGTGGTCGGTAAGACCGGGTACAGCCCGTTCAAGGAGGTGGCTCTCGGCTCGACGAGCCGTACCTGCGCCACGCACTCGCCGGTGCCGGTGATCCTGATCCCGTGACCGGGGGAGTGTCACCCGCTTTCGGTAACAGATCCTGAGGAGCAGCGCCGAAGTTCCGGCGATCGCCAGGGAGAAGTGCTTCCAATCGGCGACGACGTCTCGACGACGGCGTCGGCGATGCCCATGTCGTCCCGGGCGCAGCGAGCCCCCGGACTGGAGCGCCGAATCGGCACGGCAGATTCAGGTCGATTCTGGGAATAGGTTCAAACATCGTCGGCCTGCGGCCGATGGGTACCCATGGCTCTTCGCCCCTCGTGGCTGGCGGCTCCCAGACCGCGCGTCATCTCGTTCCTGGTCCTCCTCGCCGGGATCCTCCTCAACAGCATCTTCTACACCGCGGCGCTGCACGACCACCGCGATCGCTCCGCCGACCATTTCGCCGCCGACGCCGCCGAGCTCGTCGATGTCATCAACACCGCGATCCACCATGGGTCGGATCGGCTGGTGGCCGTGCAGGGTCTGTTCGAAGCGAGCCGGGAGGTCACCGAATCCGAGTTCCAGTTGTTCATCGACCGGCTCGGGCCGGGAGAGGGACTGGCCTCGATCGGGTTCGCTCCCCTCGTCCGCACCGAGGGCCTTCCCGCCTTCACGGCGGACATGCAGGAACAGGATCCCGGTTACGACGTCTACGAACTCGACGCCGCCGGCAACCGGGTGGCGGTGCAGCCCCGGGCGGAGCACTTTCCGGTCACGGCGGAGCGGGATTTCGGGAATCTGCCGCTCATCGTCGGGTTCGACCTGGCGTCGGAGCCGGCCCGCGCCGCCGCCATCGCCGCAGCCCTCGGGGCCAGCGAGCCGGTTCTCACCGACTTCGTGGACCTCCCCGGCGACGATCAGCCCGGTGACGTCAAGATCATCGCTCCGGTCCACAACGCCGCCGGTCTCCTCGTCGGGGTGACGTTCGCCTCGATGCAGGTGGACGAGCTGCTGGACGTGACCGCGGCCGGTGGATTGGATCAACCGGTCACCTGGCAGATGGCAGACGTCACCGGCGGAGACGTCGCCGGCGTTGTGCCCGTCCGGGAGGAAACCCGGTGGGCCGACGTGCTCGACATCCATGGACGGCAGTGGTTGCTCACGGTCGAGACCGGGGTCGACCACCTGGCCCAGGACGCGTCCCGTAACCGGCTGCTGCTGCTGATGGGGCTGGCCGCCACCGTGCTGGCGGCGATCCTCGGCTACGTCCTCACCAAGTCGCGAGGGGCGCGACGGGAACTCCGACAGATCCGCGATCTCGTCGGCGCCAAGGACCGGTTCCTGGCGGGGGTGAGCCACGAGATTCGCACCCCGCTCACTGGCGTGCTCGGGATGACCGGGGTGCTGGCGAAGGAGTGGCGTTCCCTGCCCGCCGACGAGGTCCAGGACCTGCTCGACATCGTCGAGGACCAGGGGGCGGAGTTGGCCGACCGGGTGGACGACCTCCTCACCATCGGCAACATCACCTCCGGCACCTTGACCGTGCGGGCGGACCGCGTCGACCTCGGCCCGGAGATCGAGCACGTCACATCCCGCATCGTGGTGCCGCCAGGGAAGGAAGTGAGGGAGAGCGGGGTGCGGGGTACCGTCGTCGGCGATCGGCTGCGGATTCGCCAGATCCTGCGCAACCTCTACACCAATGCCCTCCGCTACGCCGACCACTCGGTGCAGATCGTGACCCACCCGGAGGGGGACCGCCTCCAGATCTGCATCTGCAACGACGGGCCGCCACTCGCCGAGGAGAAGCAGCGCCGGGTGTTCCAGCCCTACCTCGAGGACCGGCGACCGGGCCAACCTGCCACGATCGGGGCCGGGCTGTGGATCTCGCGGACCCTGGCGGAGGCGATGGGTGGGGCGCTCACCTACCGCTACCGGGAAGGGCGCAGCGTCTTCACCCTGGAACTCCCCGGGTACCCGCGCCCCGAGCCGGCGGCGCCTGAGCCGACCTCGGAGGCAGCCGTCCCTGTCCCGTGAGGCACCACCGCCCCGGCGAAGGATGGTCTCAGCTGTGGCCGGTGCGCAGGCTGACCCGGTTGCCGCTCCGCTTGAAGAGATGCAGGTTGTCCTTGGTCCGGCTGTGGACCTGGAGCGAGGTCACGGCGGCGTTGCCGTTCCCCGACCGGTAGTTGCCGCGCCGCTGCACCTCGCGGGCGATCTCGGCGGTGGACAACCATCGCCTCGTGCTGCCCTTGAGGACCTCGACGATCTCGTCGTGGAGTGTGACCTGGCCCGGCTCCGCCGAACCGTTCGTGAGTTCGTCTGCCATGTCGTCTCTTCCGTCTTCTCGAGCGTGGTGTCGTCAACCGACGATCCACGAGAGCGTAGACGTCCTGAAGGGCCG